>Ga0207667_10009568_pt1 | contig 11405 bp, 10 predicted proteins | sample KBSCornC52_FD_184301 | JGI IMG/M metagenome (GOLD analysis project Ga0207667, IMG submission 184301) | Corn rhizosphere microbial communities from Kellogg Biological Station, Michigan, USA - KBS Corn C5-2 (SPAdes) (version 2) | ecosystem: Host-associated > Plants > Roots > Rhizosphere > Soil ...
CCGATGGCCCAGGGCCTTGCGCCCGAGGACGTCCGGGCGCTCGCGGTGTATCTGGCGGGCAAGCCGATGAGCGCGACGGGGCCGCGGACCGGGGGGCTTGGCGCCAGACTTGGACAGGGTGGGCTGCGCCTCGAGCCGCCGCAGGGCGCCGCGCAACCGCCGGGCCCGGCCTGCAAGAGCGATCCGCCGATCCGGCCGGGTCCCGCCGACTGGGTGGGTTTCGGCCGCGACCCCGCCGCCGACCGTTTCCAGCCGCACACCGCGATCAACGCCGCCAACGTCGGCCGGCTCAAGCTGAAATGGTCATTCGCGATCTCCGGCGGCCGCAATGGCCAGCCGAGCGTCGTGGGCGACCGCCTGTTCCTGACCACCGGGGCGGGCGACGCCTTCTCGCTCGACGCCGCCACCGGCTGCGTCCACTGGCAGACCTCCCTGGGCTCCGGCTCGCGGACCTCGCCGATGGTGGTCCGCGTGCCCGGCATGGGCGCGTCCGGCTGGGTGATGTTCGTGGGCGACTTCAACCGCAACGAGCTCGCCCTCGACGCCAAGACCGGCAAGATACTTTGGAAGACCGAGGTCCAGACCCATCCCATGGGCGTGCTGACCGGCGGCGCGGCCTTTCACGGCGGGACGGTCTATGTGCCGCTCTCCTCGGGCGAGGAGATCACCGCCACGACTGCGGCCTATTCCTGCTGCACCTTCTCCGGCGCGGTGGTGGCGCTCGATGCGAGGACCGGCAAGATCAAGTGGCGCACCGCCGTACTGCCGAAGGCGGCGCCGACCCGCAAGAATCAGGCCGGCGCCCAGCTGTTCGGCCCTGCCGGCGCCGCCATCTGGTCGCAGCCCTCGGTCGATGTGAAACGCGGCCGTATCTACGTGGCGACCGGCGACTCCTACACCGAAGTCGCGGCCCCGGCCTCCGACTCGGTGGTCGCCTTCGACGCCGGCTCGGGCAAGATCGACTGGGTCGACCAGGTGACCAAGGCCGACAACTTCCTGATCGCCTGCGGCCGCCGGTTCCGCAGCATCAACTGCCCGCTGGGCGAGATCGGTCCCGATCACGACTTCGGCGCCTCCCCGATCATCGCCAGGCTTCCAGGCGGCCGCGATATCCTGCTGGCCGGCCAGAAGTCGGGCGCGGTCTACGGCATGGATCCGGCCAGCGGGAAGCTTCTCTGGACAACCAAGGTCGGCGCCGGCTCGCCGTTGGGCGGGGTCGAGTGGGGCATGGCCTATGACGGGCGCGCGCTCTACGTCGCGATCTCGGACCTCGCGGTACCGGCGGGCGTTGGCAAGCCGGGCCTCTACGCACTCGATCCGGCGACGGGCAAGGTCCTCTGGTCGGCGCCGGCGCCGAAGCTGCCCTGCGGGTTCAAGGCGCCGCGCTGCTCCAACGCCCATTCCGCGCCGCCGGCCGCCGCGCCTGGCCTGGTCTTCACCGGCTCGCATGACGGCTGGCTGCAGGCCTATGGGGCCAGGGATGGCCGCATGATCTGGAGCTACGACACCGGCAAGGGCGGCTTCTCCACCGTCAACGGGGTGCAGAATCAGCCGGGCGGCTCGATCGACGCCACCGGCCCGGTGATCGGCGACGGCGGGTTGTTCGTCATTTCGGGCTACAATGGAGCCACCGGCGCGTTCGGCAATCCGCTGAACGTGCTGCTGGCCTTCACGCTCGACGGCAAGTAGGCGGGGCGCATGGGTCTCGCCGGCCAGCGCGTTGTCGTCATCGGCGGAACCTCCGGCATCGGCTTCGCCGTGGCGGAGGGCGCGCTCGCCGAGGGGGCCTCCGTCGTGGTGGGCTCCAGCAATCCGCAGAATGTCGCGGCCGCTGAGGCGCGGCTGGCGGGCGCGCAAGGGTTCGCCGTCGACGTCACCGACGAGGCGGCGGTCGAGCGCGCGTTCGCGGAGATCGGGGCGTTCGACCACCTCGCCTTCACCGCCGGCGACTGGGGGGGACCGCGGCGCGGCCTGCTCATGGACCTCGACCTGGAGGCCGGCCGTGCGATCTTCAACGTGCGCTTCTGGGGCGCTGCGGCGGTCGCCAAGCACGCCGCCAAGTCCATCGCGCCGACCGGCTCGATCACATTCACCGACGGCATGATCGCGCACCGGCCGACGAAGGGCTCGGCCCTTTCGACCGGCATGGCGGGGGCGGTGGAGCACCTGACGCGCGGCCTTGCCGCCGAGCTGGCCCCGATCCGCGTCAACTGCGTCTGTCCGGGCATGATCCGCACCGGCGTCTGGGAACAGATACCGGCCGACGTGCGCGAGGAGCGCATCAAGCAGATGACCGCGCGCCAGCCGCTGGCCCGCATCGGCGAGCCGCAGGAAGCGGCCGAGGCCTACCTCTACCTGATGCGCGGCGGCTACACGACAGGGCAGGTGCTGCGCGTCGACGGCGGCGGTTCGCTGGTCTGACGCCGCGTGAGCCCTAGGCGCCGCCCGAACGGCGGTGCAGCCTCATCGCCGATGACCGCGCTCCCCGACAGGCTCGCCCACGCCCCTGACGACACCGTCGACGAGGTGGCAGGCGCGCCCTTCTCCCGTGCCGAAGCCGTGGCTGCGATCGGATTGGGCGTCATCGCGCTCCTGATGGGGGGCCTCATGGCGCTGCTGCTTGCCGCGCTCGAGCAGGAGCATCGCCTGTCGGCCGCCGGCATCGGCCAGACCGCCATGCTGGAGGCGTTGAGCACCGGCATCGTGGCCGGGCTCGCCGGGATCCTGCTTCCGCCGCGTCGGCTCAAGCTGCTGGCGGCGCTCGCCGCGCTCGTCCTGGTGGCCGCCGATCTGGCCACCCTGCGCGCCAGCGGTCTCGGCGTGTCGGCGCTCCGCCTGGCCGCCGGCCTCCCCGAGGGGCTGCTCCTGTGGATCACCATCGGTTTCGTCGCCCGGACGAGGACGCCGGAGCGCTGGACGGCTGTGCTCTTCGCCGGGATGGGCCTGAGCCAGCTCGCCTTCGCCACGGGCCTCTCGGCCTTCCTCCTGCCTCGCTTCGGCGCCAATTCGGGCTACCTGGCGGTGGCCGCCGCCGCAGGGCTCGCCCTGCCGCTCGCACTGATCGCGCCGGGCGGCTTCGGGCCCATGCCGGGCTCCGGCGACAAGGTCGCCGGGCCGCCCCCGCCGATCGGGTGGGTGGTGCTGTTCGCGACCCTGATGCTCGCCGCCTCGCTGTCCGCCGTGGGGATCTACGGCGTGCCGCTGGCGGTGCAGGCGGGGCTCACCGTCGATCAATCGCGAGCCGCCGTCCCGGTGGCGCTCGGTTGCCAGATCGCGGGCGCCCTGCTGGCCACGGTGATCGCCGGCCACGTCCGCTACATCTGGATCTTCCTGGGAACCGGCGCGACCTTCTTCGCGCTCTGGGGCGCGCTCGCCGGCCACCCGCCATTCTGGCTGGTCATCGTGCTCTCCGGCGCCTCGGGCCTCGCCGGAACGCTTTCGGCGCCCTTCCTGATCGCCATGACAACCGAGGCCGATCCCTCACGGCGCACGGCGCTGCAGAGCGGCCCTGTGCAGCTGCTGGCCGGCGCCTTGGGCCCGTTCGCGGCCTCCTTGGCGGTGCGCGAGCACGACGCCCATGGCGTCCTGGCGCTCGGCGCCGCAATGCAGGCGTTCGGCCTCCTGATAGCGCTCTGGGTCCACTATCGAGGCGCTCCGGAGGTCGAGCCCAAGCGCGCGTAGGGGCTCGCGGGTTTCCAGGCCGGCCGCTCGGCGGCGTCCGCCACCCGCTCGACCAGCGTGTAGAAGAAGCGGTTGAAGTCGCCTGCGGCCTTGAAATCCATCGGCTGGCTCAGGTCGTCCTGCGGGCGGTGGTAGCGGACCTGGTACCATTCGCGATAGCGCCGCTCGTCCTGCGTCCCCGGCCTGAAGCCGAACACGAAGCCGATCGCCGGCACGCCGATCTTCATGAACGGGTAGTGGTCGGCGCGGGTGATCAGGCTCCGCTCCGGCTCCGGATCGGGCTGCGTGGCGATCCCCTGCTCGCCCGCCACCGCGCGGACGGTGTCGCCCAGGGCGGACTCCTTCATGGCGGTGACGGTGAGGAGCCTCAGCGGGAACAGCGGCCTGAGCTGGTCGAGGTTGATATCGGCGGCGAGGCTCGCCTTCGGCGCGGTTGGATGCCTGGTGAACCAGGTCGAACCCAGGAGGCCCTTCTCCTCGCCGTCGAAGGCGGCGAAGACCACGCTGCGCCTGTAGGGGCGGCCCGTCCGCTGCTCGGCCAGCCGGATCAGCGTCCCCACATAGGCCGCATCGTCCAGGGTCCCGTTGTAGAGCTTGTCGCCCTTGACCGGCGTCCCGTAGCCGTAGCCGTCGAGGTGCGCGGACAGCACCAGCGTCTCCGCCGCCAGCCGGGGGTCGCTCCCCGGCAGCTCGGCCAGCACGTTCACGCCGTCGTAATCGCGGGTGGTGGAGCGGAAGCTCGCCCGGAACCGGCCGGGCAGGGCGAACACCGGCAGGGGCGCCTTGCGGCCGCCGGCGGCCAGAACCTTCGCGCCATCGTGCCCGGAGCCGCGCGCCATCTCCGCGAAGGCGTTGGCGCTGAGCGTCATGGAGACGAAGCCGTGGGTCGGGGCGGGCGGCGCTTCGGCGAGCGTCACCGTCCGGGCGTAGGCCGCGGGCCAGCGGAACGGCTCGATCGTGAAGCCCGGATCGTCCACCTGGATCAGGCCCAAGGCGCCGGCCGCCTCGGCGTTCTTCAGCCGCTCGGCCGAGGTGGTCAGGCCGATCCGCCGCGTGTTGATGCACAGCGCGACCTTGCCCTTGGCCCGCGCGAGGTCCTCGGGCCGGCAGTAGCCCGCGAAGACCATGGCCGCCTCCAGCTTGGGCGGCAGGTCCTCCGCGGCGCGCACGCTGTAGTCGTGGAGGAACCGGAGCCTTACCGGATCGCGCGCGCGTGCAACCTCAGCGGCCGAGGCGACGACCTTCACCTCGTGCACGGGGAAGCGCTGGAGGTAGGTTCCATGATCGCCCGCGGGCTTCAGCCCGGCGGCCATGAATCGCGCGGCCACCCATTCGGCCGCGCGCTGGTGGCCGGGAGAGCCGATGTCGCGTCCTTCCATGGCGTCGGAGGAGAGGTGCTCGGCGATATGCCACCAGGCCTTCGTGTCCGGATCGGAGACCGCATCGGCGCGCGATTTCGCACCGGCAGGGAGGGCCGCGCACGCCCAGGCGGCGGCGATCAGGGCTGCGGCGCGTCTCCAATCCATGACGATACTCCCGGACTGACCTGACTTCCTGTATCAGGGCGGTCCGTCGAGCTTCCAGAACTGAACATGACCCGCACCGTCGAGACCCTCGCCCGCGCCCAGTTCGGGCCCCGCGCCCAGGCCTATGTGCAAAGCGCCGTGCATGCGAGCGGGCTCGACCTCGATCGGCTGGAGGCCGCGGCGCGGGCGGCGGGCGGCGGGCGCGCGCTCGATCTCGGCTGCGGCGGCGGCCACGTCGCCTATCGGCTGGCGGCCCATTTCGACGAGGTGGTCGCCTGCGATCTCGCGCCGGAGATGCTGGCGGCGGTCGCCGAGGCGGCGCGCGACAAGGGACTGGCCAACATCACCACCGCCCAGGCGCCCGCCGAAGACCTGCCGTTCCAGGCCGCCAGCTTCGACTTCCTGGCGACCCGCTTCTCCGCCCACCATTGGACCGACCTCGATCAGGGGCTGAAGGAGGCCCATCGGGTGGCGAAGCCCGGCGCGACGGCCGTCTTCATCGATGCGATCTCGCCCGGCCAGCCGCTGCTCGACACGCATTTGCAGGCCATCGAGGTGCTGCGCGATCCGAGCCACGTCCGCGACTATTCGCTCACCGAATGGAGCGCCGCCGCGGAGCGGGCGGGCTTTTCCGTCTCACGCGTGCAGCGCCATCAGATCCGCATCGAGTTCGCGTCCTGGATCGAGCGCATGGCCACGCCGAAACTCAATGCGCACGCCGTCCGCGCCGTGCAGCAGGCGGCGTCCGAGGTCGTCAGCGCCCACTTCGCCGTCGAGCCGGACGGGTCGTTCCAGCTCGACGTGATGGTGCTTGAGGTCCGCGCCTAGGCCCGAGGCTCTAGACGCGCTCGACGATGATCGCCGGGGCCATGCCGCCGGCGGCGCACATGGTCACCAGCCCGCGCTTCAGGTCGCGCCGCTCGAGCTCGTCGACGATCGTGCCGATCAGCATCGAGCCCGTCGCGCCGATCGGGTGGCCGAGCGCCATCGCCCCGCCGTTGACGTTGACCTTCTCGCGGTCGAGTCCGAGGTCGCGGATGAACTTCTCGGCCACCACCGCGAACGCCTCGTTGATCTCCCACAGATCGATATCGTCCGGAGTCAGCCCCGCCTTCTTCAGCACCTTGTTCGCGGCCGGGACGGGCGCGTTGAGCATCAGCGTCGGGCTGTCGCCGACGTTCGCCATCGCCACCACCCGCGCGCGGGCCTTCAGGCCGTTCTTCTTCGCGTACTCCGGCGAGGCGAGCAGCACGGCGGCGGCGCCGTCCACCACGCCCGAGGAGTTGCCGGCGTGGTGCACGTGCTGGATCTTCAGGTCCGGGTAGACCTGCCGGATCAATCCCGCGAAGGTCGTCCCCTGCGCGTCCAGCGGCGCGTTCGCCATGGCCTCGAAGGAGGGCTTCAGGGCCGCCAGGCCCTCGAGCGTGGTCTGCGGCCGCGGGAACTCCTCGCGGTCGAGGGCCAGGGAGCCGTCCTCCCGGTAGTGCGGCACGAGCGAGCGGTCGAAGCGGCCCTCGTCCAGCGCCTTCGCCGCGCGCTGCTGGCTGACGTAGGCGAGCTCGTCGAGCGCCTCGCGCGGGATGTTCTCCAGGGTGGCGATGGCGTCCGCGCAGACGCCCTGGTGCGACTGCGGGTGGCTGGCCCGCAGACGCTCGTTGCCCGCGTCCATCAGCGGCGGCCCGTCTTCCGGATTCCGCTGCGCCGCCAGGGTCGCGGTGTACGACATCATCTCGGTGCCGCCGGCGATCACCAGGTCTTCCATGCCGGCCATGATCTGCGCCGCGCCCAGATTCACTGTGGTGATGCCCGAGCCGCAGAAGCGGTTCAGCGTCACGCCGGAGGCGCGCACGTCGTAGCCGGCGTCGAGCGCAGCCATCCGGCCGAGGTCGTTGCCCTGCTTGCCGTTCTGCGAGGCGGTGCCCCAGATGATGTCGTCGACCTCTGCCGTCTTCAGATTGTTCCGCTGGGCCATCGCCTTGAGGACTGTGGCGGCGAGATGCTGCGGGTGCTGGTCGGCGAGCGCGCCCTTGCCCACTTTGCCGATGCCCCGAGGCGTGCGGCAGGCGTCGATGATCAGGGCTTCGGGCATGGGCGGGCTCCAGCGAAAGGGTGTCTCTCGCCGGCGATCATGACGGGCGGACGTAACGTCAGTCGAATCCCGTCGCCGCGAGCCGAGCGCCTATCGCCGCACGACCGCGCCGGCGAAGTCGATGACGCACATCGCGCCCCACGCGCGGTGCGGGGCGCAGCTCACGCCGGCTTCCTGGTAGTGAGCTCCGAAGATGTTCTGCCGGTGTCCACGGCTGGGCACGCGGGAATCGACGATCAGCTGGCGCACCACCTCGCGCGGATCCTCGTAGCCGTAGGAGATATCCTCGGCGGCCAGACCTGCCCAGACGCCATGCTCGTGCAGCCGCTCCGACAGGGTCTCGCCGTCCGGACTCATGTGGCCGACCTGGTCGGTGCGCCCCTGCGTCCTGGCGTGCGCGCGCGCTGCGGCGGCGAGCGCCTCGCTCGGCCTCAGCGGCGGCAGCGGCCGCTGCCGGGAGAGGAAGTCGATCGCCTCGGCCAGCGCGTCCACGTCCTCGTTGCCGATCTCGGAGTAGCCGACCTCCCCGCCGCGCTCGGCGCTGCGGCGGAGCTCCCTGGCGTATTCCGCCGGATGCGTGCGGGCGAAGTTGAGCTCGGCGAGGACCGCGGCCTCGACGCCGAGCTGGGCCGCGGCCGGACCGGACGGCGCGAAGAGGAATAGCCCGCCGCATGCGGCGGCGGCGAGGGTGCGGACGTGGCGCATGACAGCCCCTGATCCCGAACGCGTCCCTCGGGATCGGGCTCTACCATGGCCATGGTTCAGCTTCTGCTAACGCCTGCGGCGTCTACCGCCATGGATCGGCGCGGCCCCGCGCGCTATCGCTTCAGCGACGCCAGATAGGCCGCGACGGCCGCCGCGTCCTGGGCGTTCATCCGATACTGCGGCATCGGCGGTTTCGGCTCCGAGCCGTTCGGTTTCCTTCCCGTTCGCAGCAGGGTCGCGAGCTGCGCTTTCGTATAGCCGTCGGGCAGCCCGGCGATCCGCGGCGCGTGGTCGGCCCAGACCGGCATTGGATGCACGGGTTCGAAGAACAGCGCCGTCCCGGCCAGCGCCTTGCCCGGGATCGGGCCCTTCGGGCCGTGCGGGGTGTGGCAGTCGCCGCAGCCGGCGACGCCGTTCACGATGTAGGCGCCTCGCGCCACCTGCGAGGCGGCGGCGTCGGCCGCCCCCGCTCCGGCCAGGCACAGGATCGCCGGCAGCGCCATCAGCGCCCTTCTCATGGTCTCCTCCACGTTCGTCGTCGCGGCCCGAGACTAGCCGGTCATATTAGATCGTAAAGCGATGCTGTTGCGCGAAAATCCCGACCTGGATCCTGGATTGTCGGCGCCGCCTCACCGCCAGGCGAACACCGGCTGCTCGAGCTCCGACACCCGGGTGATCCGCCCGGCCACCAGTTCGCGCAGCTGATAGATCAGGGCCGCGGTCGGCGCATGGATGTGGTGCTCGCCGAGCTTCAGCCGGATCACCGGCCGCTCGCTCTCCGGGATGGACTCGAACTCCACCGCCTCGTCCGGCGCCATGCGGTCCAGGCGGAAGCAGTGCACCGAGGCCACCTCCGCCGGGTTCGGCCTCAGCGCCGCCGCATCCTCCAACCAGGCGACCACCGGGGTGATCAGGAAGCCCGAGCGGGTCTGGTAGTCGTCGAGCACGCCCAGCACGTGCTCGGCGGGCAGCCTCAAGCCCAGCTCCTCCTCCAGCTCTCGCAGCGCCGCCTGCTCCGGGCTCTCCCCCGGATCGCAGCGGCCCCCCGGCAGCGCCCACTGGCCCGCATGCGCCCGGAGCGCCGAAGCCCGCCGGGTGAGCAGGAAGGCCGCCTCGCCCGAGCCGTCGTCGGACTCGGTGAGCGTGATCGCCACCGCCGCGCGCGTCAGGTCCGGCCCCTCCTGGGCGATGCGGGGGAAGGCCGAGCAGCGCGCCAGGAGCTCGGCCCTGAGGCTCGGCGAGAAGGGATAACTCATGCGGCGAGCCTATCGGGGCGCGCCCGCCACGCCTAGAAGGCGGTGACCTCAGCCGTCACCGAAACCGGCTGTCCGGCCCGCTCGAGATCCAGCCGCCGGGGCTCGCCGGGCCGGCCGTGGAGCGCCGCGAAGACCGCGCCCAGCGAGGCCTCGCGCATCGGCTTGCCATCCACTCGCACCAGCTTGTCGCCGACCTCTACGCCCGCGACCGTCGCGCGGCCGTCCTTCGAGGCGACGCCGGCCACGAAATAGTCCGGCCCGTCCCGCCGAAGCGTCAGCCCCACCGCATCCAGCGCCGTCCGGTCCGGCGGCCGCTGCCTTTGCCAGTAGAGCAGGCGGTTCGGGTAATCGATGGTCAGCCGATAGCTCTTCAGCACATTGCCGCCGATCCAGCCGATCACCGGCCCGGCGTTCTTCTTCGAGTACCAGTCGAAGAGCTCGAACGGGTATTCGAGGCGGCCCAGGCTTGGCCCTTGCGCAGGCCCCGGCGGCGCGGGCTAGTGTGCCGGCCGAAGTCCGGGGAGGGGATTTGGCATGGTGATCGTCGACGAGCTGCGCGCGCTGAACAGGCAGCAGGGCGCCGCCTTCATCGCGGCCCTCCTCGGCTGGACGCTCGACGCGTTTGACTTCTTCCTGCTCACTTTCGTGCTGAAGGACATCGCCACCGAGTTCCACAGCGACGTGAAGCAGGTGGCCGTCGCGATCACCCTCACGCTGGCCGCCCGACCGGTCGGCGCCTACGTCTTCGGCCGCCTCGCCGACACCTTCGGCCGCCGTCCGATCCTGATGATCGACGTGGCGGTCTACGCTGTGCTCGCCTTCGCCTCGGCCTTCTCGCCGAACCTCGTCACGCTCCTCGTCCTGCGCACCCTGTTCGGCTTCGCCATGGGCGGCGAATGGGGCATCGGCGCCTCGCTGGCGCTGGAGACCATCCCGCCGAAGAGCCGCGGCGTGGTCTCCGGCATCCTGCAGGAAGGCTATCCGATGGGCTTCTTCCTGGCGTCGCTCGCCAACCTCGCCCTGCCGTCGGTCGGCTGGCGGGGTCTTTTGATGATGAGCGCCCTGCCGGCCCTGCTCATCCTCTTCATCCGCTCGCAGGTCCCGGAGAGCCCGGCGTGGGAGGCGGCCCGCCAGACGCGCGTCGCCGGCCAGGGGGTGAGCTTCGCCAAGGCCATGAAGGGGCGCTGGGGCCTCCTGGCTTACGTCGTGGTGCTGATGACCGCCTTCAACTTCTTCAGCCACGGGACGCAGGACCTCTATCCCACCTTCCTGAGGGTGCAGCACAAGTTCCCGGCCGGCACGGTCACGGCGCTGACCATGGTGCTGAACCTGGGCGCCATCGCCGGCGGGCTCATCTTCGGGGCGCTGTCGGAAAGGATCGGCCGCCGGCGCGCCATCGTCATCGCCGCCCTGCTCGCGCTGCCGATCATCCCGCTCTGGGCCTTCTCGACGACGCCGCTGATGCTGGGGCTCGGCGCCTTCCTGATCCAGATCTCGGTGCAGGGTGCGTGGGGCGTGGTGCCCGCCCACCTGAACGAGCTGTCGCCGGAGGGCGCCAGAGGCGCCTTCCCGGGCTTCGCCTACCAGCTCGGCAACCTGCTCGCCGCCGGCAACGCGACCTGGCAGGCCGGCCTGGCGGAGTCTCGCGGCGACAACTACGGCTTTGCGCTCGCCGCCGTCTGCGGCGTCGTGGCCGTGGTGCTGGCGCTGGTCACCTGGTTCGGTCCGGAAGCCAAGGGCCGCGCCTTCGGGACCGTCGCGGGCGATGCGCCGTAGGATGCGGCGCCTGCCCGGACGGAACTACGCCGCCTCGGTCTCGCGCGCCGTCACCTTGCCGCCGTAGCTGAACTCCGGCCCGTCGAGATCGATCTTGGGAACCGTGTCCCTCTCGGCCCAGTAGTCCTGGGTGTGCTGCCACTCGGGCTTCGCCAGCCGCTTGGGCATCTTGTCGATCTCGCGCATCAGGTAGCCCGGGTTGAAGTTGTCCGGGTCGATCCAGGAGAGCGGCTCCAGGCCCTCGTCCGCGGGCCGGAGCTTTGGCGTCACGCTGGTCACGCCCTTCCGCTTCATGTGGTTCAGCAGCCGGCAGACGAAGTCGCCCATGATGTCCACGCGCAGCGTCCAGCTCGCCCGGAAATAGCCGAACAC
>Ga0207667_10009570_pt1 | contig 11404 bp, 12 predicted proteins | sample KBSCornC52_FD_184301 | JGI IMG/M metagenome (GOLD analysis project Ga0207667, IMG submission 184301) | Corn rhizosphere microbial communities from Kellogg Biological Station, Michigan, USA - KBS Corn C5-2 (SPAdes) (version 2) | ecosystem: Host-associated > Plants > Roots > Rhizosphere > Soil ...
CGCGCGCCCGCGATACTCGCGCCACCATTCAGCGTCGGCTTGCGCGCGGCATCGGCGGCACCGGCCGCGGCCAGCGCCGCGCGCACGCGCGCATCGACCAGCGCCATGTCGGGATTGTCGGCGAGCGTTTCGTCCACCAGCTTGTCGAGCTGCGCATCCCCGATGGCCTTCCACCAGTCCTGATGCGGCCAGGCGGTGGCGTCCACCTGCACACCGGCGAGACTTTGTTCAGCGTGCAAGCTCGCCGGACTACTGGCGACTGCGGTCGACTGCAGGCCTCCGGTGCTGGCGCAACCAGCCAGCAACGCGGTAGCAAGAACCGCGGCGATGGCAACGCCGCGGCGTGGTGCGATGTTGTGTGGCATGGCGTCGTGGTTTTCGGGAATCAGGCGCCGGCTTCAGACGCCGCTGATGAATGAATGGAAATGTGCCGGAACGAGTGAAGCCATGCACTCCGGAATCGATGCGGGATTGCTTTCTTGATGACGCGTGGACGGTCGGGATTTCGACGGCCGTCCGTCCGCCGTGCTTATCCTGATTCGCGAGTGGCGCGCATGCCTTCCAGTACCCGGCCCAGCACGTCGTGCAACCGCTCGCGCTCGCGGGCCGTGGTGCAGTCGAAGGTGCGGCCGGCCACGGCGTCGCAGTAACCGATCACGCGCTTGCGCAAGGCCTTGCCCTGCGTGGTCAGCTCCAACCGCAAGGCGCGGCGGTCGTCGGGATCGGGCACGCGCTTCAGGTAGCCGCGCTGCTCGAGTTTGTCCAACAAGCGGGTCAGCGCACCGGGATTGTAGTGCAATGCGCGCGCCAACTCGACCGGCGTCATCGGATCCTCGTGCCCCAGCAGCTTGAGCGCGAGGAACTGGGTGAAGTTGAGATTGACGCCCTGCCGCCCCATTTCCTGCTCGACCGCGTACACGAACTCGGCGCGAATGCGTCCGACCAGCCGGCATAGCTGGAACGAGCGGTCGGAAGATTCAGCGTCGCGATTCATGCCGCGGATGATACTGTTCAGGCTTTAATTGTCAAGGCAATTATATTTACGGCAACCATACCCCGACGGGGCACGGGCCCGTTTTTTGAGAGAGAACAACGAGAAACAGAGGTGCACGAGATGAGAACCCTATGGCTTGGACTTGCCATGATGGCCTGCCTTCTGGCCTGCACGACCGCGGTGGCGGCGGGCTTCGACGTCATCGCCGGCCCCAGCGTCACCTCGTCGGAACGCAGCACCGCCGCGGCGTTCGCGAGCGTGTTCGGAGAAAAACCCGCGGATGGCCGCATGCAATTTGAGCCAGTCGGCACGCTCGGCTGGGTGAATTCGCGCTCCACTCGCAATGACGACCTCAACCACGAGGTGCTGCTGGCTGGCGGCGGCGTGCGCATCGTGTCGGCCAACCACCACTGGTTCGTCAGCGAGCAGATTGCCGCGACCAGTACCCGCACCGATGCCCTTTCCAGCCGCTTCGAATTCATGACCAGCGGCGGCTGGCAGGACAGCCATTTCATCCTGATGCTGCGGCACGTCTCCAACGCGCACCTTCTCGGCGGCGGCAAGAACCTGGGCGAAACGATGTTGCTGGCCGGCGTGAAATTCTAATTACCCGTCGCGACGGGTCTCGACGGATCGCTCACCCAACCGCTCCACGACGGCGCGAACAAGCGGGAACCACGCAATCCGGCGGCTTCCATCGCCAGCAGGTTGTGGCACGCCGTCACGCCGGAACCGCACATGTGCACGACGTCGTGCGGCGAGCGACCGCCCAGCACGACGTCGAATTCCGCGCGCAGCGCATCTGCGGGTTTGAAGCGGCCATCGGCTGCCAGGTTTTGCGAGAACGGGCGGTTGCGCGCACCTGGAACATGGCCTGCGGCGCGATCGAGTGGTTCGGATTCACCGCGGAAACGTGGCGCGGCACGCGCATCCAGCAACAGCGTTGACGGCTTGCCGCGCAAGGTCTCCAGTTCACCGAAATAGACCACCGCGGCGGGATCGAACGGCAATTCGACCGCGGTCATTTCACGCGGAGTCGCCGCACCATGCTCGACCGGCAGGGATGCCGCAAGCCATGCCTGCCAGCCGCCATCCAGCACGCACGCAGCGATCCCGGCGATCCGCAGCATCCACCACAACCGCGACGCCGCGAGCGCGCCACCGGCATCGTCGTACGCCACCACCCACTGCTCTTTCCGCCAGCCCCAGCGCGACAACGTGCGCGCGAACGCTGTCACATCCGGCAAGGGGTGCCGGCCCAACCCCTCCTTCGACAGATCGGAAAGATCACGATCGAGGCTCGCGTACACCGAGCCAGGAATATGCGCTTCCAGAAAATCGCGCTCGCCCTTCCCGGGGTCAGCCAGCGCGAACCGGCAATCGACGACCAGCACGGATTCCGGCGTCAACGCTGCCAGCGCTTTTGCATCGATCAACACGTCGCGTTCTTTCATTTGATGATCTCCATCCGTCGCATCAAATTCACCAGCATCGCCGCCGTCGCGCCCCAGATGCGCGGCTCGACACCCACGTATTCATGCACCTTCCGCGACGCCCCACCTGCGCGGAATTCGAGCTGCCGCAGGTTGGCGGGGTCGAGCAGGAAGGCGAGCGGTACTTCGAACAACCTGGCCACTTCGTCCGGTTGCGGCACCAGCACGGCGTCGCCTGCCAGCCGCCCCACCACGGGCGTCACGCAGAAGCCGCTGACCGTTTCGAGGCAGTCGATGAATCCCAGCGGCTCGACGGCTTTCGGATCCAGCATGATTTCCTCACGGCTTTCGCGCAACGCGGTTTCGATCGCCCCCGAATCGCCATGGTCGGTGCGGCCACCCGGGAAACTGACCTGGCCGGCGTGATGCGCGAGGTCGTCGCGGCGCAGCGTGAATACCATGCGCGGCTCCGGCAGGTCGCGGATCGCCATCAACACCGCGGCGTCTGCGCGTGGCCCTTCGCCGATCAAACCAAGCAGATGGTCATGGTTCCATGCCGGCGGCGCGGGCGGCGATTCCAGCGGAAGCAACGCGCGTGTGATGGCACCGAACCACTCCGTCATGGCCGTGGCGGTGGACGCAACGGTTGCTGTTCGCGCATCCAGCGCCTGCGATCGTCATCGCTCATGGTGCCCCAACGCGCGATCTCGGCCAGCGTGCGGCGGCAACCAACGCACAAGCCATCGACACCCATGCGGCACACGCCGACGCACGGGCTGACGGGTGCTTCATCGCGAATGGATGATTCGACCTGCATCCGCCAAGCGTAACGCAACGCGGGTGAATCGAATGTGGGTATTGCCCGGCGCAGGCATGCGCGCCCAAACCTACGGTTTGACCCCGAGCAGTTGTATATCGAACACCAGTGCTTCGTTGGGTCCGATGCGCGGCAGGTCGCCGCGAATGCCGTAGGCCTGGTCCGGCGGCACGAACACCTGCCAATGATCGCCCACGTGCATCCGCGTGATGATCTGGCGCCAACCCGGGATCATCTGGTTGACCGGAAACACCGCGGGCTTGCCGCTGTCCGCGGTGTCGGCGAACACGGTGCCGTCGAGGAACTGGCCGCGATACTGCAGTGTCACTTCGCTGTCGACGGTCGGGCTCTTGTTGCCGCCGCTGCCGTCGAGCACCTTGTACTGCACGCCGGACGGCAACGTGACCACGCCCTTCTTCTTGCCGTTCTCGGCGAAGAACGCGCGTGCCTTCTGCAGGTTGTCGGTGGCGAGTTTCTGGTAGGCGGCGCGCGCCTCGGCAACCATCCTGCTCTGCATGGCCTGCAGCACACGCTGCATGGTCTGTGGGGAATATTCGGGATTCTTGCGCGAGTAGCCATCCTGCACGCCACGCAGGATGGTGTTGATGTCCACGTCGAGCTTGCGCTGGCCCAGATCGAGACCGGCTTCGTAACCGAGCGCGTAGGAAAGCTCGGCGCGATCCGTGACCGGCGTGGCCGAGGTTTTCGGGGGCTGCGCCAGCAGCACGCCCGAGGGCAAAAGCACGCCCGCCGCGAACGCCAGCACGATGACGATCCTGCTCATGTCGGTTCCGAATTCCGCTGTCTGCAATGGATGCCGAGGCCTCCGTGGCGCCCGCACGGCATCGCCAACTTTGAACGTCCCGGGTCGGAAAGGTTCCCTGTTTTCAAGCGCTTTCACGGTACTTGAGTTCGCCTGCGGTCACCCGCAAGGCCAGCCGGTTTTCCGGCGGAGCCAGCGGACAGGTCGCATACGGCGTGAACGCGCATGGCGGGTTGTAGGCCTTGTTGAAGTCCAGCACGATCTTGCCGTCGCGGGGCATGTCAGCGTACAGGAAACGGGCCGCGCCATAGGTTTCCTTGCCGGAGGTGGCATCGGCGAAAATCAGGAACAGTTGCGTGTCGCCGGGCACCTCGATGACCGGATACACCTCGAACCGTTGGCCTTCCCGTTCGAACACCGCCTTGCCGGGCGCAGGATAGTTTTCGATGGTGCCGATCACGGTGCCGGTCGCCAACTGGAGCGGCGGATCCAGCGGCTGCCAATCCGCGACGATCCGCCACGCCGGATCGACCGGAAAATGTTCGATGCCGGCAAAGTGCGTGCGTGTCTCCGCTTCGCTGTCGCGCACCCGCAGGCCCTTGCGTCCGCCCCGGTCGACCGCGATGAAATTGACGCTGCCGAAGGCGACGGTGGTCGGCGTGGCGTGGCTGTCGTCCAGAAGCGCTGCATGCGTTTCCATCTTGCCGTCGATGCTTGCGTCGGCGTCCGGATCAAGCGCAATCGAAAGCATTCCGTCTTCGGCCCACGTGATCGTGCCGAGGTACGCCGGCGCCCTGGCCAGGACGATGTCGTTGTCCGCCGCGCCGCCGAGACGATTCGCACCCGGCCTCAACCATTCGAGGCCGACCAGGCTCAGCCATCCGGTCGGCGCGGTCAGGCGCGCGATGCGCGCCTTGCGCCAGCGTTCGATTTCCTGCGCGTAGGTGTTGTCGGTACTCATTGCCGCGCTATCTTCCCCGCAAGAACAGTTTGTCGAGCTCGGCAATGGACAATTGCGTCCACGTCGGCCGGCCATGATTGCACTGGCCGGAGCGTTCGGTCGCTTCCATTTCGCGTAGCAACGCGTTCATTTCAGGAACGGTCAGGCGGCGATGCGCGCGCACCGACCCGTGACAGGCCATGGTCGACAGCAATTCGTTCTGCAGTTCTTCCAGCTTGCGCGAGTTGCCGTGTTCGGCGAGTTCGCCCAGCACGTCGCGCGCGAGTTGTGCCGCGTCGGCGCCATCCAGCATCGCCGGGATGCGGCGCACCGTCACCTGGCGCGGACCCGAGCGATCGAGCTCCAGTCCGTAACCCGCCAGCGTTTCGGCATGTTCTTCGGCGGCCGAAGCTTCGCGCTCGCTGACCGCTATGGCTTCGGGCACAAGCAAATGCTGCGCGCGTACCTGATGCGCATCCCGCGCGGTTTTCAGCTTCTCGTAGGTGACGCGCTCATGCGCGGCGTGCATGTCGACCAGCACCAGACCGTGCGCGTTCTCGGCAAGAACGTAGATACCCGCGAGCTGGGCCAGCGCATAGCCGAGCGGCGGCGCTTCGCCTGCTTCTGCATCCGGCAGAGGCATGGGATCAGACGATGCGGCCCGATCGCCCAGCAACGCGGCATAAGGATCGGCCGGCACCTCGCGCACGCCAAGACCGAATTGGCGCGAAATGGTGTCAGGGACATTTTTGCGCATGGCGAGCGCAATGGGTTGACGGCCATCGGAAGAAATTGTCCCTGGCACCATTTCGCCGGCGCGCGTGCCGGAGACCGCATCGTGTAACGCGTGGAACATGAAATCGTGGATCAGGCGCGCATCGCGGAATCGTACTTCGCGCTTGGCCGGATGCACGTTGACATCCACCCCGGCGGGGTCGAGTTCCAGGAACAGTACGAAGGCCGGGTGGCGGCCGTGGTACAGCACGTCTTCGTACGCCTGCCGCACCGCATGCGCGACGCTCTTGTCTCGCACCAGCCGGCCGTTGACATGGAAGTACTGCTGGTCGGCCTGCCCACGCGAAGCGGTGGGCAAGCCGATCCAGCCGCGCAGCAATAGTCCCGCAGCCGCGTGCTCGATGCGCAGGCAATTTTGCGCGAATGCGGAACCCAGCAGATCGCCCGCGCGCTGCAGTTGCGCGGACTCGTCCGCGGCGGGTTTCAGCATGCGCACCGGCTTGCCGCCGTGGGCCAACCGGAATTCGACATCCGGACGCGCCAGCGCCAGCGAGCGCACCAGCTCGTCGATGTGCCCGAACTCGGTGCGCTCGGCGCGCAGGAACTTGCGCCGCGCAGGCACCGCGTGGAACAGGTCGCGCACTTCGATGGTGGTGCCGACCGGATGCGCGGCGGGTTGCGGCGTTTGCGGGTCCTGCGCTTCGATGCGGGTGCCGTGGTCGTCACCCGCGCGCCGCGAGGTGATCGACATGCGCGATACGGACGCTATCGACGCCAGCGCCTCGCCACGAAAACCCATGCTCGCGACACGCGTCAGGTCATCGAAGCTCGCGATCTTGCTGGTCGCGTGTGGCGCCAGCGCCAGCGGCAATTCATCCGCCGCAATGCCTGCGCCGTCGTCGCGCACGCGGATCAGGCGCATGCCGCCCTGCTCGACCTCGATGTCGATGCGGCGCGCGCCCGCGTCGAGGCTGTTCTCGGCGAGTTCCTTCACCACCGACGCCGGCCGCTCGATCACCTCGCCGGCGGCGATCTGGTTGACGAGTTCAGGAGAAAGTGGACGGATGGAAGACATCGCGTGCAGCATAGCGGATGCCGAGGTGCCGATCGCGTGCAAGGCGCGCTCCTGCAACAGCCGCTCTGCAGGAGCCGGTCGGCGCGAAGCGCCTGCTTCTTCTTTTCCGGCGACTCTTGCGCGTATCAGGCCCGCCCTTCCCCGACGATCCTGTAGCACGGCACATACTTGCTGCCCGGCAGTTTCATGCGCTGCTGCGCCACGAAACTTTGCAGCAGCGTGTCGAGCGCGTGCATGAATTCCGGATCGCCGTGGATTTCGTAGGGACCATTCTTTTCGATCTGCCGCATGCCCTCTTCCTTGACGTTGCCTGCGACAATGCCGGAGAACGCGCGGCGCATATCGGCCGCCAGCTCGTGCGGCGCGCGGCCGCGGTGCAGGTCCAGTGCTGCCATCGCCGCGTGCGTCGCCTCGAAGTGCTGCTGGAACGGCAGATCGATGTTCAATTCCCAGTTGAAGAAGAACGCATCGTGGGTTTCCACGCGATGGTCGCGCACCACTTCGATGCCCTGCTGGATCGCGTGCGCGACCGCTACCGGATCCTCGATGATGATCTGGTAACGCTTCGCGGCCGCATCGCCCAGGACCAGCCGCAGGAACTTGTCGATCTGCTCGAAATACTGCGCGGCGGACTCGGGCCCCGTGAACACCAGCGGAAACGGCACGTTGGCGTTGACCGGATTCAACAGGATGCCGAGCAGGTACAAAATTTCTTCGCAGGTGCCGACGCCGCCGGGAAACACGATGAAGCCGTGGCCGACGCGCACGAAGGCTTCGAGGCGCTTCTCGATGTCGGGCAGGATGACGAGGCTGTTGACGATCGGATTCGGTGATTCCGCGGCGATGATGCTGGGCTCGGTCAAGCCGATGTAGCGGTTCTCGTAATGCCGCTGCTTCGCGTGCGCGATGGTCGCGCCCTTCATCGGCCCCTTCATCGCGCCCGGCCCGCAGCCAGTGCAGATATCCATGCCGCGCAGGCCGAGCTGGTAACCCACCGTCTTGGTGTAGTCGTATTCCTCGCGCGAAATGGAATGGCCGCCCCAGCACACCACGAGATTCGGATCGAAACGCGCGCGCAGCACCCGCGCGTTGCGCAGGATGTCGAACACCGCGTGCGTGATGCCGCTGGAATCCTTGAGGTTGAACTCGCCGGATTCGAGCTTGGTCGATTCGTACACGATGTCGCGCACCACCGCGAACAGCAGCTCGTTGGTGCCGCGGATGATCTTGCCGTCCACGAACGCCTGCGCCGGTGCGTTCTTCAAGTCGAGCTTGACGCCGCGATCCTGCTGCAGCACCTGGATATCGAAATCCGGATACTGGTCCAACATCGCCCGCGCGCTGTCCTGCATAGCACCCGAGGTCAACACCGCCAGTGCGCAGGAGCGCAGCAGCACGTGCAACCCGGATGACGTGGCATCGCGCAGGCGCGCGATCTCGTCGCGCGACAACACGTCCAGCGTACCGGCCGGCACGATCTGGGCGTTCACGGTTGCAGGCCGCGTCAGCGTTGCGTGACCAACATCATTCATGCGAGATATTTCCTTCGCTCAACCCGCTTTCAGATAAGCCTCGACGCCACCCAGGATCATCTGCGCCGACAACGCGATCAACAGCATGCCCATCACGCGTTCCATCGCCGCGAGCACGCTTTCGCCCAGCAGTTTGAACAGCCACGTCGAACCCAGCAGGATCGCCGCGGTGGCGAGCCATGCGATCAGCAGCGCCAAGCCCCATTCCACCTGGCGGCCGGGTTGTGCGCTGGTCATCAGCAGCAGCGTCGCCATCGCGGAAGGTCCTGCGATCCCGGGGATGGCCAGCGGCACGATGAAGGGTTCGCCCTGCCCCACCGGCCCGAAGATGCCGCCGTCCCGCGGCGGGAACACCATCTTGATGGCGATCAGGAACAGCACCACGCCGCCGCCGATGCTGATGGCCTCCTGCCGCAACTGCATCACCGACAACAATTCGCGGCCGCCCAGCAGGAACGCGACCAGCACGCCCAAGGCGATCAGCAATTCGCGAACCATCACCCAGCGGCGGCGCTTGGGTGGAACGTCCTTCAGGATCGACAGGAAGAACGGCACGTTGCCGGGTGCGTCGAGCACCAGGAACAGGGTGATGCACGCCGACACGAGGGTCATCTGCTGGTGCACCGCTTACTCCCCGGAACCGCGTAGATCGAGTACCTTGCCGCGCGCGGCTTTCGCGTCGGGCGACAACAAATAGAGTACGGCCTGCGCGGCGACATCGGGCGTCGCGACGGCGGAAGGATCCTCGCCGGCCCATACGGTGCGGCGCAACGCCGTGCGCATCGGCGCCGGCAACAACGCGTGCACCCGCATGGGGCTCTCGTCGGTTTCCTCATGCAGGATCGACGCGAGGCCTTCCAGCCCTGCCTTGGCGACGCCGTAGGCGCCCCAATGCGCGCTGCCCATGCGGCGCGGATCGTCCAGCACGAACACCACCGCGCTGTCCTCGCGCTTCAACAACAGCGGCATGCAGGCCTGGGTCAAAAGGAACGGTGCGGACAGGTCGACGTGCAGCGTGCTGATCCATTCTTCGGCCGACAACACGGCGAGCGGCGTCAGGCCTTCGCATTTCACCGCCGCGTGCACGACGCCGTCGAGCCGCCCGAGTTGCCGCTCGATCGATTCGGCGAAAGTCTGGTATTCCAGCGGTGTCGCACCCTGCAGGTCCATGGGCTGCAACACCGGTTGCGCGACGTTCGGCAACGCGGCGATTTCGTCGTACACGGGTTCCAGCGTGCGCGCCTTGCGGTCGGCCAGCAACACCGTGGCACCTGCGTGCGCGCAGGCCAGTGCCGACGCGCGGCCCAATCCTCCCGCGGCGCCGGTGATCAGGATGACACGACCCGCCAGCGACGCCGCGGCGGGCGTCCAGTCCGCCGGCAGGCGCGTGACGGGCAATGTCATTGCGCGGTCGCTTGCTTCGCCGCTTCCGCGACCATCCGCTGCAGCTCGCCGGATTCGTACAGCTCCAGCGCGATGTCGCAACCGCCGATCAGCTCGCCATTGATGTAGAGCTGCGGGAAGGTCGGCCAGTTGGAGTAGCGCGGCAGGTTGGCGCGGACCTCGGGATCTTCCAGCACGTTCACCGAGAAATACTCGGCGCCGGTGGCGGTGAGTGCCTGCGACGTGCGCATGGAAAACCCGCACATCGGGAAATCGGGCGTGCCTTTCATGTACAGCACGATGGGGTGTTCGGAAAGGGTGTTCTTGATGCGTTCAATGACGTCCATGGGAGATCGGTCTAGAATGAAGGATGGTGTCGTGCCGAGGCTGCGTATTGTACCAGCGCGCCATCCACGCATGCTGCCATTCCCCGGTTCCAAAACAGATTCCCAAAACTCCAAGGAGCACTCCATGGCGATCGAACTTCCCCCGCTTCCCTACGAACGCAGCGCACTGGCCCCGCACATCTCCGAGGAGACCCTGGACTACCACTACGGCAAGCACCACAAGGCGTACGTCGACAACCTCAACAAGCAGATCGAGGGCACCGACTTCGCCGACATGAACCTCGAGGACATCGTCAAGAAGGCCACGGGGGGCATGTTCAACAATGCCGCGCAGGCGTGGAACCACACGTTTTACTGGAATTCGATGTCGCCCAAGGGCGGCGGCGATCCATCCGGCAAGCTGGCCGACGCGATCACCAAGGCGTTCGGTGACATCGCGAAGTTCAAGGCGGAATTCGGCAAGATCGCGACCGGCACGTTCGGCTCCGGCTGGGCGTGGCTGGTGCAGCGCGCCGACGGTTCGCTGGGCCTGGTCAGCACGTCCAACGCCGGCACGCCGATCACCGGCAGCGATCGCCCGCTGTTGACCTGCGACGTATGGGAACACGCGTACTACATCGACTACCGCAACGCCCGTGCCAAGTACGTCGATGCGTACTGGAACCTGGTGAACTGGGATTTCGCGGCCAGCCAGATGGCGTAACTCCAAAAGGGGACGGAGGGAATTAAGTTCGCTTAATTCCCTCCGTCCCCTTTTTTGAAGCGGTCATCACCGCGTCGGCGAGCCGCGCGGCGAGCGCTTGGACTTCGTCCGCGTCCTCGCCCTCGATGGTGACGCGCACCAGCGGCTCGGTGCCGGACGGCCGCAGCACCACCCGACCACGTCCACGCAGGACCTGCTGCACTTCGGCCAGCGTTTGCTGCACGTGGGGCGTTGCGATGGCACCCTTCGCGCCCGCCACCTTCACGTTGCGCGTGATCTGCGGCAGCTTGGCCAACCCGGAACGCGCTTCGGAGAGATCCCTGCCGGCGCGCGCAAGCGCGTCCAGCACGGCAAGCGCGGACACGATGCCGTCACCGGTGCTGGCGCGATCGAGGCACAGGATGTGCCCGGACGTTTCGCCCCCCAGCACGCCACCGTGTTCCTTCAACTGCTGCAGCACGTAGCGATCGCCGACGTTCGCGCGCAGGAAACGCACGCCGGCGCCGGTCAGCGCGCGCTCAAGCCCGAAATTGCTCATCAGGGTGCCGACCACCGGCCCGCGCAGGTTGCCTGCCGCCAGCCAGTCGTGCGCCAGCACGTACAACAGGTCATCGCCGTCCACCAGTTCGCCGTTGCGGTCGATCATCTGCACGCGATCGCCATCGCCGTCGAAGGCGATACC
>Ga0207667_10009571_pt1 | contig 11403 bp, 15 predicted proteins | sample KBSCornC52_FD_184301 | JGI IMG/M metagenome (GOLD analysis project Ga0207667, IMG submission 184301) | Corn rhizosphere microbial communities from Kellogg Biological Station, Michigan, USA - KBS Corn C5-2 (SPAdes) (version 2) | ecosystem: Host-associated > Plants > Roots > Rhizosphere > Soil ...
CTGGAAACACAGCGATGCTTTGTTGGTCTCTCTCTTTTCGACGTTCGTGTGATGCGTGAGGATCAAAAAACGCGTAAAGTTCTTTTTGTTCGACTCGATGCGGCGTTCCATGATGTCCAGTCCGTACAATTTGGCGGCCAGCGTGTTGGCGATGGCGACCGTATCGGTCAGGTTTTCCTCGCGGATGCGTTTGGCGCAGGCGGCGGTATCGCTGCTCTCCACCACTTTCAGGTGCGGGTATTCATCAAAGAAATCAATACACTGCCGTATAGCGATCGGGTGTGAGGTTACATATTTTACATCCTCAAACTTTACACCCGGTAAGGCCAGCAGGTGCAGTTGTATCGGCAAATACACTTCGCCTACCACCGGGAAGTTATAGCTCATCATCAGCGAGTAGTTAGGCAAAATGCTGCCGGCTATACTGTTTTCAATAGCCATCACTACGTAATCGGCTTCGTTGTTTTGCAGCGCCTCGAACGTTTGCTTGAACGAATTGCACTCAATGGTCTGTATATCCTCGCCGAAATGCATAAAGGCGGCTTCTTCGTGGAAGGAGGCGCGGATACCCTGGATGGCAACTCTTGTTTTCTTTTCTTTCATAACCCGTATTATGCAAAAAGTCCCGGTTTTTGGCCGGGACTTTTCAGTTTCTTCTTATATGTTGTTGATGCATATTAGTCCCGGCTTTTACTGTTAAAGTAAAAGTAGTAACCATAAAAATATGCGCTATTAAACTTCATTGTTTTTGTTCGTGCGGTAAATGTACACGAAAAAAGCATCCTGTCAATAGAAAATTTTAATTTTTTGTAAAAATAGGGGTAGAACAGAATATTATTTGCTTGTTTGTCCGTTGTCTGTGTCGTCACAGACAACCGGAGGATTGCTTGTGTGGGCACAAGCAATGAGTGTGATAATCAACCCTCCGCCAATCTAGTAAACAAGTAATGCGCTTCATGCAGACGAAACTTTGATATACTAGTCGTATTCCTTATTTTTGTTTTAAATGAGAGTGTTATTAGATATTAAAGACAGCAAGGCATCTTCACTCCTGGAAGTGCTTAATGGTTTATCGTATGTGAAGGTGAAGCCTATTTCGGGTGAAAAAGCTTTGCTGATGGAAGAAATAAAGGAGGCTGTTGAAGAATTGAAACTGATCAGGGCTGGTAAAAAGAAAGGCCGTAACGCTGAAGATTTTTTGAATGAGTTATAATGTACAGTCCATTGCTGTTTTTGAAAAACAAGCCAAAAGACTTATCAAGAAATATACTTCCTTAAAGAGAGAGCTTTTAGAATTGGTAACACAACTAAAAGATAACCCGTTCGAGGGCACACCCATTGGCAAAAATTGTTATAAGATCCGGATCTCAATTGCTTCTAAAGGAAAGGGGAAAAGTGGTGGTGCCAGAGTCATTACCAATTTTGTGGTGACTGATCAAACAGTTTTCCTGCTTGCCATTTACGATAAAGCGGAAAAAGAAAACATTACAGATAAGGAACTTGAAAAACTGCTTGAACAGGTCCCTCTGTAACTCATCCCTTCGCCAACCTGAATATCGTAAACAAATGATGTGCCTCGTGCAGCAGGAAAAACTCCGTCCAGCCGGGGATGGTCATTACCCCGAATTTGGGATGTGAGCCTGTGAGTAAAAGCTGATCGTCGTTCAGGCTGGTAATCAGTTCCAGTATTTGCCTGCGCTGGCCGTCAATTTTATTGAGCAGTTCTGGCAAAGGTAATTTCTGTACAGCGATAAAATCAGGTTCGTCATCTGCGCGGTAGGCGCCGAATGCCGGATTTTCGCCTTTTAAGATTTGATGAATGCGGCCCATAAATACGGGCTGGTAACTTGCCAGGTGGGCGATATTATCAACTATGCTCCATTTGCCCGGAGCGGGTTGGGCATGTAATTTATCTTCATCAACATTTTTGATGATCTCGCGCAGGGCCAGGTGCTGGGTTTTGAGGCGGCAAACTAATGCGGAATAGAGCATAAGTATTTGGATTAAAAGAAAGGCGTAAAATCGGCTTGGCCGACTTTCATAACTTCAAAAAATACTTTATTTAGATGGTCAAAATCTGAATCAGTTGTGACAAGTTTCAGATTTAATAGAGCAGTAAGCGAAGCTATCCATAGATCGTTCTTTCCCATGTTCCGGGGAGTATTAAATGAATACGATTCAAAATCAGGATTTGACCGCTGTGAATAAGCATCGATATCCGCATAGATATTTACTGATAATTGATTTATATCAATTATGTTCAATATGTTTAGAAAACTGTCAAGCTTGTTTTTTCTTTCTACTCCCCACTTGTTTCTGATCGCAAGCGATTTTAATTCGGCTTCGGAAACAATGGAAATGTAAAGTAGCGAGTTATCAGGATTTATAAAATTATTTATGGCGACAAAATCTTTAGCCCTCAATATATTGAGGATGATATTAGTATCCAGTAAAAGATTCATTACTTATCTCTCTCAAGCTGTTTCATCAGATCATCCCATTCTTCATCGGTAAATGGTTCAATCGGTTGGGCTTTTTCAAGAGCCTTGATCAGAGATTCATTATCCTTTTGTCTTTTACGACCAAAAGCAGTAGTACCACCCGCAGCAAAAATCTCTTCAGGAGTATATGATCTATGGGTCTTAAATAGACCCTCATTTGCCGAAATGCCTGGTTTCATCTATTGTACTTTCTACTAACAAATATAATAAAATTAATTTATACGGTTACAAAGCCGAATAGTAATCTAAACTTTCGTAAATTTCCTCTTCCGTACAGATATTATCGATACGGCAGTCGCCTATTTGTGTCAGTAATGACGCGTTGATCCTGCCCGACTGGTTCTTTTTATCCTTCAGCATAATGCCGTACAGGGTCTCGTAAATATCTTTGGTAAAAGAATATTTCGGGTACAAGCCAGTGATCACATCCGTTATCTCGATCAATTCCTCTTCCTTTAAGCCTGTTTTCATTTCTGAAAGTTTGGCTTCGCAGATCATGCCTGCCGCAATAGCTTCGCCGTGGGTAAGCGGGTTCGCATCGTTCATTAATGAATAGGTTTCAATGGCGTGACCGATGGTATGCCCGAAATTGAGGCTCTTGCGAATCCCTTTTTCGTGCGGATCGGCGATCACTACTTTATTCTTTATCCCGATAGAATAATAAACCAATGCTGCAGATGGATTATCCAAATTACTGTATTTCAATTCGTTCCAATATGCAGAGTCAGCTATCAAACCGTGTTTCAGCATTTCGGCAAGGCCGGAAAGAATTTGCCGCGGCGGCAGGGTCTTCAAAAATTCATGTTCGATAAAAACAGCTTTTGGCTGCGTAAATGTGCCGATAATGTTTTTTATATTATCCAGGTCGATACCCGTTTTGCCGCCAACCGAAGCATCTACCTGTGAAAGCAGGGTAGTGGGCACGTGCACAAAATCTATCCCGCGCTTAAATGTAGATGCTGCGAAACCGCCCATGTCGCTGATCACGCCGCCGCCCAGGTTGATGAGCAGACTTTGCCGGTCGGCGCCATAATCTATCAGTAGTTTCCAGATACCTATGCAGAAATCTATGTTCTTATTTTCTTCGCCTGAGTTTATTTCGATCACGTCGAAAGTTTCGAGCCCGTCAATGTATTCTCTTACCAGGGGAAGGCAATGTATGCCCGTATGCTCATCGGTCAGTATAAAAAACCGGGAGTACGTACCATTCCTGATAAAATTGACCAATTCTGCCAGTGCATCTTCAAAATATATCGGGTAGCCTATGCTTTGCAGCGTGTTCATCATTATACGATCTTGATCTTTTGCCCGCGGAATTCAACGATATCATCCTTACGCACTTTCAGACGCTTGCGGTAATCCACTTCGCCGTTGTGCTTTACTTCGCCTTCTGAAACCACGATCTGCGCCTCGCCGCCGGTATCCACTAAACCGGTGGCTTTCAGCAGTTGGATCATCGGGATAAAGTCGCCTTCGAGTTTGAATTCTATCATGGGTGGCCAAAAATAAACTATTCAAAGGATAATGAGTTATTTGCTTTACATTTTCTAATTTTGCGCGTCCGAAGTTCATGGTTCATAGATCATGGTTCATAGCCGTGATTGCACAAATTTTATCCACCGCTCCATAAACTTTAACATATAACGGGATAGGCTATGAACTATCAACCATGAACTATGAGCCAAAAAGAACTGTCATTTGAAAACACCGAGATCGCTTTCCGCCATTCATCAAACGCCGACCTGAAACGCGCCTACTGGCTGTTCAGGATGATCAATATCAACTTTTTCGTTAAAATAGGCCCGCCGATAACCAATTTCGCGATGAAGATCGGGCTGCCGATCAAATCGATCATTAAAGCGACCATATTTAAACATTTTTGCGGTGGCGAAGCCATTTCTGAATGTGACAGCACTATCAAGAACTTATATGACGGCAAAGTGGGCACGATCCTGGATTACTCGGCGGAGGGCGGTGATAACGAGCTGGCTTTTGACCATACACGCGATGAGATCAAATTGACCATAGAGCGCGCGAAAGGAGATAAGGCTATTCCAATTACCGTATTTAAACCCACGGGTGTCATTAGGTTTGCCTTGTTAGAAAAATTGGACGCAAAAACGCCGCTCACGGCGGACGAGGAAGCCGAATGGAAAAAGGCGCAGGCCAGGGTTCACGATATCTGCAAAAAGGCGTTCGAAACCGGCGTGCCCGTGATGATAGACGCCGAGGAAACGTGGATACAGAATACAATTGATCAACTGGCGCTGGATATGATGCGCAAGTTTAATAAGGATAGGGCTATTGTTTACAACACCTACCAACTGTACCGGTACGATAAACTGAAATCACTAAAGAGTGATCATAGGACTGCTGCCGCACAGGATTTTATTTTGGGCGCCAAGCTGGTTCGCGGCGCTTATATGGAAAAAGAGCGCAAACGTGCCGCCGAAATGGGCTATGAATGCCTGATACAGCCCGATAAACAATCGACCGACCGGGATTACGATGCAGCAGTAAATTTTTGTATTGAAAACATACGCAACATTGCCTTACTGGCAGGAACCCATAACGAACAAAGCTGCCGTTTTTTGGCCGATCTGCTGAACCTAAAGAAAATAGCCCATGATCATCCCAACGTTTATTTTTCGCAGTTGCTGGGCATGAGCGATAACTTAAGCTTCAACCTGGCGGATGCGGGATATAATGTGGTTAAATATGTGCCATATGGACCCGTGAAATCGGTTTTACCTTACCTGTTCAGGCGGGCACAGGAGAATACGGCTATAGCAGGGCAAATGAGCCGGGAGTTGGGTCTTATTCTAACCGAAAAGAAGCGCAGGGGAATTTAAGTCCTGATAACGTCCGTATCAACCGGCGTATAACCCAACAGCCGGCTCATAGTTAAGATCTGCCCTTTATGGTGAAATTCGTGCGTGATCACGTGTGTGAATAGCAGCAGCGGGGTAGTGGTGATCAGTTGATTTTTGCGGGGGTGCGTCTTGGTGAAACGTTCCTCGTAATTGGCTTTGTATCTCGAAAGAAAACCGGCAATAGCGCTGTCTACCTGCTCAAACATGTGTTCGATATCCTTCATATTGCTGGCGGCCTCTTCGTTAAAATATTGCGGAGGTATTTGCAGGTCGAAAAATTTAACCCAGTGCAGATATGAATTGGCCACATGGGTTAACAGCATCAAAATCGAGCTATTGTTAAAAGTCTCTGACCTGGTAAGCAGATCGACATTACTTATAGTTCGGCAATAGCCGAACAACGCCTGGCGCGCACCTTTTATTCCTTCGTATTGTGCGGTTAACAGTTGATGCATTATAATAGTCCTTCTCTTTTTATAAAATCCTGTATGGTATCCGGCGCGGCCATTAGGTGAGTTTGGATACCTAACGCTTTGGCGGCCTCTAGGTTTGCGGCAATATCGTCAATAAATAACGTTTCCTCCGGTTTTAAGCTATTTTCGTTCAATACCTTTTCAAAAATAGCGATATCCGGCTTTCTTATCCCCATAAAATGGGAGTAATAAGTTTTCTCGAACAGGTGGTCGTTGCCTTCAAAACCAAATTCCTTTTTCAGGTAATCCATAATATACCCGTAATGTATCGGATTGATATTGCTCAATAGGAAAGTACGATATTTGTTATTCAGTTCCGCCAATACTTCATGCGTGCCCTCATCCACACCCAGAAGCAAACTGTTCCATGCGGCGTCGATCTCTTCGTCGGTCAATTCGGGTCTGCCCGATTTTTCCCGGATAAAATCCCTGAATTCGGTGACGCTGACATAACCTCTATCAAAAGCGTCAAAAATAGGGTCCTGCACACCGTGCGCAAAAAAGCTCTCAGTGTTATTGATGGATATTGATGCCCAGCCTTCTTTCATCTTTTGAAAATCGAGCATGAAGATGACGTTCCCGTAATCGAAGATGATGTTTTTGATGTTTTGCATAGCGCAAATATGCGGATTAGTCGGGAAGTCCGGAAGTCCGCATAAGTCCGAAAGTAAATATTAGATTTGAGGTACAAACACGCTTATTGCATTTATGAAAAAAGCTAAAGCAGGGTATCTCGTAGCGTTCACGTTTTTGCTGATCTATGCCGGGATAACCTTATTTACGCAATCGCCATGGGGCGGGTGGGTGTTGATGTGTTTCTTCATCACACTTGGCCTGGCATTCAGGAAGAGCGGAAAATTAAAGGGCTTCACCTTTACGACGATGATCTTCGCTGCGGTGAGCATCGCGATGTACTACCCGCAGCATTTCATCCACCTCGGCAGTTTCAAATTGTCGGGGCTTATTATACCGCTATTACAGGTCATTATGTTTGGTATGGGTTGCGAGCTGAGCCTGAAGGAATTAATAACTGTCATCAAAATGCCGAAAGCGGTATTTGTCGGTATTTTTTGCCACTATACTATAATGCCGCTTATAGGTTTTGGGCTGGCTAACCTATTCAATTTCCCGAAGGAGATTGCGGCAGGTATCATATTGGTCGGATGCTGTCCCAGCGGCCTGGCATCCAACGTGATGTCGTATCTTGGCAGGGCCAACCTGGCGCTTTCCATCGCCGTAACAGCTGTCTCCAATCTGCTGGCGCCAATATTAACGCCTTTATTGATGCATTTGCTGGCCGGTAAATTTATTACGATAAACTTCGGCGACATGGTTTGGGACACCACCAGGGTTGTACTTATTCCCGTCCTGGCCGGACTGTTGTTCAATTGTTTATTTCACGGCAAACTGAAATGGCTCGATAAACTGATGCCCATTATTTCGATGGCGGGCATCGGGCTGATCATCGTGGTCATTACCGCTGCCGGGCGAGATAACCTGCTCAAAGTGGGTTTGTTGCTGGTACTCGCGGTCATAGTTCACAATACTGCCGGGTATTCGTTAGGATATTGGATAAGCCGGTTATTAGGATTTAAGGAACGCGACTGCCGCACGATATCACTCGAAGTGGGTATGCAGAACAGCGGCCTCGCATCGGGTTTGGCGCTCTTAATGGGCGGGATAGCCACGATCGGGCTGGCGCCGGCCATATTTGGACCCTTTATGAATATTTCCGGCTCGTCGCTGGCGACGTGGTGGCACGCTAGACCGCCGGAAGAGGATAAAAAACAAGGCGCCGGAAGGCAAAACCCGGGATAATATTTTCTACAATATTATTCCAGAATTAATACCTAAATAGCACAAAAACCTCAACGACAATGAACTTATTTAAGAAATATGCGGCTGCTTTAGCAGTGTTTGGAATGGCCGCAGGTGTGCCTTTTACCAGTTGGTCGCAAACCTCAACCGGCTTTAAAGTGCTCAATGATTATAAGATAAATAGCCCCGGCGGATGGGACTACATTTTGGTTGACGGAGCCCATAAACGTGTATACGTGTCGCATGGCATGCAGGTGAATATCCTTAGCACTACCGGCGACTCGCTCGGATACATTCCCAAAACAACGGGTGTCCACGGGATAGCGCTGGTGCACGATCTGAATAAAGGGTTTACGAGCAACGGTAGATCGAATTCGGTGACAGTATTTGATTTGAAAACGCTTACAGCGACAGGCGAGATCACGCTCCCGGTGAAAAACCCGGATGCTATTTTTTATGATGATTTTTCAAAAAAGATCATCACCTGCGATGGCGGTAGTCATGACCTGTGCTTTATTGACCCGGCGACGGAAAAAGTTGTGGCTACGGTGCCTTTGGGTGAGAAGCTGGAAACAGCGGTATCTGACGGCAAAGGAAAAATATTCGTTAATGGCGAAGATAATAGCACCGTTCATGTAGTTGATGCGACCGCTTTTAAAGAACTTGCAACTTACAAGATCGACGGCGGCAGTTCGCCTTCGGGTTTGGATATCGACCGCAAAACCAACCGCTTGTTTATCGGCTGCGGTGGCAGTAAAACCATGGTGGTAATGGATGCCTCAAACGGGAAAACTATTGCGAAATTCCCTATCGGCCGTACCGATGGACTGGTATTTGACCCGGGTTTGAAAATTGCCTATGCTTCAAATGGTGAGGGTACGATAACCGCGGTTAGAGAAGTGAATGCCAATAAATTTGAACTGATCGAGAATATCCCTACCGAACCAGGCGCGCGTACAATTGGTATCGACCTGGTAACACATCATTTGTATTTACCTACTGCGAAATTCGGCACTGCACCGGCGGCAACTACCGACAATCCACGGCCGCGTCCACCGATGGTACCGGGCAGTTTTCATGTGATAGAAGTGGGCAAGTGATTTGAAGTCATTTAAGAATACCCCGAACAATAACTGAAAAAACGTTTTAAATTTCGGCTGCGATTGTGTAATATTGCAGCCGAAAATTTATTGCATTTTCAGCGCCTATAGCTCAGTCGGTTAGAGTAGAAGACTCATAATCTTTTGGTCCCTGGTTCGAGCCCAGGTGGGCGCACTTAAGTGAGCAAGACCGCGATTTCAATTCGAAATCGCGGTCTTTTATTTTATCTGTTCCTATCAATCATGTTTCCTGCATTTCAGGGCAGATGTTTGGTCGAGCCCAAAGCGATTTAAATGGAAATGCGCCGTTAAAAGTCTCTTGAGCTGATATTATTGTTTATTCGGTTAAGTTTATTTAAAGCCTTTTTTTTGGAGAAAAGAAATAATATAGGCAGCTATCTCCCGATGATATTCAACCAGGGCGAAATGTCCGCCGTTTAATAAGTGGATTTCCGCACCCGGTAGATCTTGTTTATAGGCGTTCGCGCCAGGTGCTGTAAAAATCGGATCGTTTTTACCCCATACAATCAATGCAGGCGGCTGACGCCCTTTAAAATAACGCTGCCAATTCGGGTATTGAGGTAAATTGTTGTGGTAATCGTAAAACAGCGCTGTCTGAATATCTGCATTACCGGGGCGTTGCACATAATAAAAATCCGTTAGGTAGGCCTCGGGCGCAATGTTTTCCAGGTTTGCAGCGCCTTGCGTGTACTGTACCTTAATACCGTCCAGCGAAATGATTTGACGAAGGATATTGGCTACGCCTTTTTGGTCGCCCGCCTGCTGCATTTTCATAATATTACTAAAACCATCACCTAGTCCTGCTGTATAAGCATTGGCGTTTTGGATAATCAGCGCACCAATTTTGTCCGGGTAAGCGGATGCTATACGGAATCCAATGGGTCCTCCATAATCCTGCATGTACAGGCTAAATTTCTTAAGGCCGATGGTTTCAACGAAGTCACCCATAATAGCAGCAATGTGATCGAAGGTGTACGCAAAGGTGCTGGGGTCAGGCTGGCTGCTGTTGCCAAAGCCCGGATAGTCTGGCGCAATCAAATGATATTTGCTGGCCAGGTCGCTTATCAACTCTTCATACATGTGAGAAGTTGATGGGAATCCGTGTAGCAGCAGGATTGCTGGCTTAGCAGGATTGCCGGCTTCGCGGTAAAAGATGGTTAGTCCATCCACCTTGACGATCCTGAACTTCAGATCTTCAATCCCGTTTCCGGGTTGAGCTGCAATCGCCCCGCCGCTGAAACCCAGCCAGGCGCAAATCAGTAAAATTAAATTTGTTTTCATAATGAACTTAAATAATTATAGAGCGATCGCTCCACAATGCAAATATTTAAACTTTATGGAGCATTTGCTCCATAAAGTTTAAATATTACAATTAAATGATAACTACAAGGGGAGTAGTTCCAGGGTGGAATTGATAATGCTATCTACGGTCGCTTGTGGAGGCGAGTTTAATAAAAGGACCCTGAGGCCTGTCATAGTATTAAAGAGAAAACGCGCGAGAGGAAGGCTTCTGGTGTCTTTTGATATTTCACCGTTTTTCATTGCCATTTCAATTGCCGAGACGAAACCGTTCTCTACCCGTCTATGGATACCATTTGTCAGGCCAAGAATCTCCTTGTCATCGATGCTCGCTTCTATAGACGTATTGAAAAAGAAGCAACCTTCATAAGAATTTTTACCAGGTGCTTTTTTGATAACTTCCAATAAAACATTTTTTATTTTCGTTTTAAATGGCATCGGCTTATTAAGTAAATTCTCCAGAGCTGTTATATAAACTGCGTTGTATTTCTTAAGGCATTTGAAGTAGATATCCTTTTTGCCGCCAAAACTATTGAAAAAACTGCCGTTGCTAATACCCATTGCCTCAATCAGGTCCCTGGTAGAAGTTCCATTAAAGCCCTTATGCCAAAAAATTTCCAGCGCCTTATCAATTACCTTTTCTTCGTCAAAAACTTGCGGCCGACCCATAACTATTATTTTGGAGTAAACGCTACAAAATTACACTATTATGCGCAGACCAGGCGCTCGCGTATTAATAAGAAGTGAAAGGCGTATCACTTCAACGCCCTGATACTCTCAGAAAGCTTGCTGATATATGTCACAAGCAGTTCTTGTTCTTCGGGCGTATACCCGGAAAGCACCTGTTCTGCCGACCCATTTTTCCTTTTTGAGAAGGTATTAAAAACCTTTTTGCCCGCATTTGTAAGCGCAACATTCACTACACGGCGGTCCTCGGCAGAATGTACTCTTTCGATAATATTCTTTTCGACGAGCTTATCCATGATGCTCGTTAAGGTACTCAAAGGGGCGCCAAGATTTTCAGCTATATCGCTCATTTTGACACTTTTCTTCTCGGCCAGAAAAGAAATGATCATCAATTCCTTCTCGTTTAAACCGCCGCATATCTGCGAACATCTTTCTGATTCGTTCTTTATCGCGTTAACAAGCTTTAGCATAGATGCTGCAAACCGCTTTTTCAGCTCTGATTCAATCATAATTGTATTCCGGAAAATTTCGATACCCGGATGTTCCGGAATGGCAAATTTACGAAAGCAAAGTATTCCGTGTATAAAAAGCAATACTATTTTAAATTAGTACATAGCAAGTTTGCTGTTGT
>Ga0207667_10009575_pt1 | contig 11400 bp, 8 predicted proteins | sample KBSCornC52_FD_184301 | JGI IMG/M metagenome (GOLD analysis project Ga0207667, IMG submission 184301) | Corn rhizosphere microbial communities from Kellogg Biological Station, Michigan, USA - KBS Corn C5-2 (SPAdes) (version 2) | ecosystem: Host-associated > Plants > Roots > Rhizosphere > Soil ...
TGGTATTTCCAGTAATGATTTGCTATCAAAAGTATAAGTGAATGGGAAACTGGTATAATCTCCGAAATCAGGGCCACCATTTCCTTCAGGCATTCCTTTATTTAAGGACCAATTAGTATAAGGTGTTACCGATGAATCTACCAAATATGAATTATTGACCAGAATACGCGCGACTCTTTCATCGAAACCAAAACGACCGGAACGAAAAGAAAAAGGGCGTTTTCCAAAAGCTTGTTCTATGTGATTAGTGAGATTTTTTAATTTTTGATCAATTATATCTTCAGGGAATTCCGTAGCAAAAGCGTGATTTGGATCATTAAATCTATATCCATCTTTATCTTGAAAAGGAGGTGTTGTCCATGCATGTAAATGTGCACCTACTTCCGCTTTTTCTGTTTTTACATATTCTGAGAAAATATTTTGAGCAAATGCATCTTCACAAACTTCTGAAGTAACAAGATAGGTTGGTTTAATACTATATTTCTCACAAAGTTCCTGGAAACGGGGTATATACTTAATGTTTTCAACACTAAGATCTCGTCCATGATCCCATTGATTGTCACCTTCAGTATCGATGGTAATTAAAAAATTCGGCATTACTTTGAGAGATCCTTTAAAATGTGATTCATTTTAATAATTAGCAAAACCCGAAAGGCCAAAATGTTGTGATCTATATTTGGAAGTACCACTTTACGAATAGCTTTCTTTATAAAACCGGGAGTAATACTACTTATACTTGATTTAACTGAAAAAGAAGTAGACTTAGCAGTACTGGCCTGGTTTTTTGTTTTTATATCTTTTAGAATAAAATCTAAAAATTCAGCAGGGAAAAGTTTCTTCGCATCATTTGAGGTTAATTCCTTTTTCAGCAAGGTTACCATCTCTTTATCCTTTAAAATATCCTCAGCAGAAGCTTCAGCAACGTTCGTAGCAAAATCAACTTCGGGTCCTAAAGAACGAACAATTTTCTTAAACAGCGCCTTTTGGGTGCGCAAGTGATCTGGCAGTTGTCTTACCGTTTGAAGTATTTTTCTTGATAATAATGGATTTATTTGCTCTATATAGGAAAGCTTCAAATCGGTTAGAGCAGCCAACACAACAGGCAAACGATATTCGTGGTAGAGCCTATCCCGCCATACATTTAAGGTTTCACCTTTCAGTTGCTGTAACTGCTCAGGCAGCGTTTGTGAGGCAAATCCATACTTCTTATAATCTTTTAAATTGGCAAAGTCTGTACAAAGGCAACAGCCGATATTTAACCTTACGCTTAAAGCAGATGAAACTTTATTCCAGCCAAACCCCTCATCACCTCTAATAGTTCCCTGAATCCCCTCTTCAAATAATGTTTTCCATATTTTGAAGCCGTCCATATAAGATGCTAAATGGTCTACACGACCCTCACCCGCAAAGATGAATCTGTTAATTATGGTTTCTATTGGTTCTTCCGATAAATCAGTGTGGTAATATTTATGAGAAATATTAAGCGCATCCGCCAGTTCTTTAGCAATATAAGCGTCATTGCCCTTTTGAGTTAATGAGGACTCTAAGCCCCAGGTAATAGTTTTTAAGTTGTGAAAATTGGTGGCGGTTCTGTTTAATAAACAAAGAATGCCCCTGCTGTCATACCCTCCGGAAAGTGGTAATACCCATTGAGAATAGTCAATATTGAGAAGTTGAAATGTAGTTTTCAAGGTTTCCTTTAATAGTTCTTCATGCTGCTCATCTGATCTTTTAACCAAATTAAATTCTAAAGGATATGATTTTTTAGATATAAACCACTGAGTTTTATTGAGTATAATGGATGTATCAGGGGGGATGCGTTTTATTCTTTTATCCCATGAAAAATCCGGGCCCAGAGAACCTGTGGATAACATCCATGGGATTACTCTTTCATCAAATTCAAATCTACCCAGAAACATCACCATCATTCTTTGAGACGTTGATGCTATGAAAATATTTTTGTCGAAGTAGTACCAAATTGTTCTGGATGCCGCTGGGTCAGACACTATTTCACATAGATTTTCATCGTCACGATATAGGGTAAAAGAACCATCCGGAAACTCCTCAAGAGGTTGATACCATCTATCATTTTTACCGAATATTTGCCCCATTAATAAAGAATTACCTACCTCCTGGAGAGTGATGATTTTTGGATTAACTATCCCATAAGCAACATGCCGGGTTACCCTAACTTTTGGCTCAAATGGAATAATATTATCAGGGCCTATCTTTTTACAAATTTGATATAACCCCTCACCTGTTGAGTAAGACAGTTCTTCTCTTGAACATATGTAAATGCATTTAGACATGCCTCCTTACTTAAACAGACTTTATAAAATCTATCATTCTCTTTGCCTGAACATTGTAATTAAAAACCGTGTTAGTAAGTTTTTTTCCATTTTTTGCTACTTGTTTGGCAAATTCATAATTAGAAAGAACAAAATCAATATTTGTGGCAAAATCAGCGATACTATCCGGTTCACAAACAAAAGCAGTTTCTTTATGTGTAAGAAATGAAGGTATTTCACCAACTTTTGTCACAATTACAGGTACTTCCGCTGCCAGATATTCTGTTAATTTTGAAGGAAATCCGGCATCAGCCTGAATACTTTTCGGTCGTGCTAACGCAAGAATTTTAGCAGTTATTAAATATTCAGGTATTTTCATTCTTGATAATTGTCCTAAAAAGAAAACTCTTTTATCTAACTTTAATTTTAGAACTAGATCTCTTATAAAAATTTCCTCTTCTTTTGTTTCTCCTTTGCCGATTAAAACAAGATTAATAGCAGGAAATTTTTCTGATATACTTGCAAAACTTTCAATTAAAATATTAACTCCGTCTTTTAAAGTACTTAATGCGCCACAGTAAAGAATAAATTCAAATGGAAATAGAGGTTTAGACAAAATATTAAATCGTGTCGTATCAACTGTGCTTGGAATAAGGAAAAGTTTACTCGGGTTTACTCCTCTGGCTTTATACAGATTGACTAAATATTGGGAGATGCAATTAATTCCGGTACAAAGTTTTACTTCCAAATATGTTTTGATCTCCCCTTGAATTTTTCTAAAACTATTGGTTTGATAATTTCTCAATGGATGCTCACCACGCTCCAAGAGAATTTTACATTTAATTAATTTCGAAATATAGTAAATTAAAGCTTCAGTAAGCAATAGTTGTGAATAACAAACAATAGCAATAACTTTATCTGTTTTGTTTATTTTTTTTATTAATTTAATCGTGTTAAAATATTTTTTTAATTTAAACCATCTTCTAATAACGAATAGATCGCTTCTTTTGGTTGGTTTAAAGGGATGGTAAAAATGAATGTCACTTATTAAACCATCTTTACATTTACCATATTCGCTCTTAAAACATATTACATGTGCTTGTAAACCATTTTCCAAAAACCCTTTTGCATAAGTGTAAACCCGATTTGTGGCAGCATTTCCATCCGGAAAAGTAAATGAATCACCGAAAATTATAATAGACATTTTATTTTTTCAAATTTTCAGTTCCCTGAAGATTGTTTTTCAATAACAGATGAATAGATTTGAACCATATTTTTTGTAATTGTATCAGGATTATGTCTTAACATGGCTGTTTGTCGGGCATTTAATCCCAGTGTTTTTGCATATTCGGCATCTTCAAATAATTCGAGCATTGCTCCTGCCATAGCATACGGATCACCATCCTGAACTAATAATCCTTCATGTTTATCCTTCAAAATACTTGGAATCCCACCTGCAAAAGTGGCTATTACTGGCATTCCAAGTAGCATTGCTTCACACAAACTATTTGGGCTGTTATCAATATGGGAGGCATGCACAAATACATCTGAATGGATCATTTTAAAAGCGAGTTCCTTCGGCGGCAACGGACCTAAGAATTTTATACCAAATTCATTAATTTTTCTTTTGATCTTCTTTTGAAGAAGCTTTGTAATTTCATCCTCTTCCGTGATACCTGCTATTTCCCAGGAAATATGATAATTTGGCCTATTTTCTTTTAAGATTTTTTTACATAAAAATATAGTTTCCAATCCTTTATAAATATTATTTCTAAATACTGATATAATGGTATATGAATTGTTTTTTTTCTCGCTTTTCCATTCTGTTTGGTAAAAATTTGAGCGCATTATCTCATTACAGGTAAAATATTTTGATTTTTTAGATAAAACCTGTGAAATTCTTCTATCCCATTGTGTCCTTCCTAAAAAATATTTACAATTCTTAAATATTATTCTTTCTCTTGCTGCTGCTTTTTTATTGAAAAAATAATGATGATATACTCCTTCTCCTTTCATCATACTCCATTTTTCCGAATATTTTAATACATCATTTGATGAGAAGCCACTAAACCACTTTTGATTTATTACAGTGCGGTTTCCCTGTAAATGGATAACACACGGAATAGAGGTTTTAGGAATGATTAAACCAAAATCGCTTTCTGTTCCAAAAATATGTATAATGTCAGGTTTAAAATCTTCAATTATTTTGAGATACTGTACCATTCTTTCTTCTATTTCATCAGTATGTTGCCAGTTGTAAAATATTTTTCTGAGCCGCCCCAAAGGCTTTTGAAATACAGGAAAATAGGTAGTGTTTTTAATTACAAAGGGGTCACTATAGAAGCCGGAAAAATGAAATGATATTCCTAGTTCAATTGAATTGGTTTCAATTAATTTTGCTTCCAAAGACTCTATCCAACCACCTCCAATTTCTTTTATATTTAAGTGGTCAGCACCTAAAGATGCAGTATTTGTAAACCACAAAACTTTCATCTTGAATTTATTTTAGCTCTTACTTTCTTTATTCTGTTAGGGATGTTTTTAATTCGCTTTAATTGAAAAGTAAACTGATCTAAGGGATTTTTAATTTTTAAAAGAAAGACTTTTAATTTGTATTTTCTTGAATTTAATAATGACTCAATATCATCTGTTCTTCTTAGGACTGCTTTTATTTTTCCTTCCCCAATATCCTGCATCATACATGAAACCTGTTTCGGATGTTTACCCTTAAACCTTTCAAGCCAACTTGGCAACCAATAAACATTATGAACTCTAAAGGGATTTTCTAAATTAAAGTAGTTATTTTTTGACCATTCTATTAAATCAGAATAGGTTTCTGGCTTTTCATCCTGATAAACTTTCACTTTTTGTTCTACTTGCCATGGAAATAATAATGAATAATGGTACATATATATTCCTCTCTTTGCTAATTTCTCTCCTGACAGCCATTTTTTTTTCCTTAAATCTACGCCATTTTCATCAACAACCGTTGGGGGTTCATGAGTTACATATTGATAATTAGGATCCCATTTAAAAATTCGATGCCACCCACCCCTGTTCCTTCTTAACAGCCATGCATCAGAGATATATTCTATTCCGCCCCAAAAAGATTTTTGTTTAAAAGAGATAGATGAAAGTGATGGATCCGCTTGTAGCATCTTTATAATTTTCATCATGTCTGATTCCTTATAAAATTCATCGATGTCAATTTGCCAAAGATAATCTCCCGTTGCTTTTTCTGCATAAGCTCTCGATTGGGGTGTCCTGCAATTACCTAACTCATCCTTTTTTTGCCAAAATCCATCTTTTGTTATAATTGCCAATTTGTTTTCAGAATCTTCATCCTGCTTAAACTTTCTAAGGGTTTCTAATGTACCATCTATTGAATGACCGTCAGACGTACAAACTGATTTTGCATCTTCATGTCCTCCTTCAACTACAATAATTTCATGAGCAAAAGGATAAATTGAACGGAGGCAATAACGAACGAAAGGTTCACCATTAAGTACAATAATCCCGAAAGTTATTTTTGGAAATTCTTTCTTAATCATTTAAGTCTGATTTCAGTTTAAAATAACTTCAATTATTTTTTTTACCTTTAATAATGGATCTAAGTTGCATTTTTATATTCCGGTAAGTTACCTCTGATTCGTAACCAAGGCGGCAAAAGCTTCCGAACTTTTCTATTTTTGATGTATTTGTCATTAATCTACCCAAACACAACATTCCTTCACTTCTATTGGATAGAAGTAATCTGGTTGGCTCTGTTGTAAATGCATATTGAAAACCTTCCTCCTCTGCTAATTCTAAAATTAATGGGTTAAAATTTCCATTTGGAAAAGCAATGGAAAGAGGCTTTTTACCTGTTAAATCCTGAAGAATTGCATTTGATAACTGTAGTTCTTCCTTGATTTCTTTTTTATCGCAATTGGTTAATATAGAGTGACGATGCGTATGGTTTGCAAAGCAAATATTTGGAGTTTGTGCTAACAATTTAACTTCTTTTTCATTGAACGGCCTGTCTATATCGGACCATGGATTGAATGCGTTTATACCAAAATTTTTAATAATATAATTTTTAATATGATCATATTTAAAAATCTTTAATGATTTTTGTTCACACCGGATATTCTCAATACTTCTTCCTTCCCTAATTCTATATTTATAAATAACATCCCACCAATATGATTTATTTTCCAGGATATTTTTTGTTGAAATAAAGAAGACTCCGGGAACATTGTATCTATTTAGGATATCAATAGCAAGTTTATTGTTAAAATATCCGTCATCGAATGTTATCATTGCATAAGGTACATCCTCATCTAGTTTCTTATTTAAATCTTCTGGTAAAATAAATTTATATTTGTGAGCTGAGAAATATTTGATAAAATCTATAAATTGGCTGACTGTCATATTATTTTGTGGATCGATATGACTTAGATTTTTTTGGGATTCATTTTCAAAAAGACCATGAAAATAAAAAACTAGTAGCCGGTTATTTTCCTTTTTAAATTTCAAAATAAGAGGATTAGCGTAGTAGCCGAATTTTTCGATAAAGCCTACCCCTAACTCATCAAATAAAGTTTTAAAATCTTTCATCAAATGTTTCAATTTGCCGTAGCATTAACTTATGTATTTAATGGATTCAAGACGTTCATTATTATTAAATGATGCTTTTTTAAACTTTAGGATGGAGGACAATATTGCAAAATACCATAACCCAGTAACCGATCCATGTGCAGATAAAAATGTCCACGATACAAAGCTTTCGACAAATTGAGATATGATATAGATTAAAAACAGAAGGCTGAAATCAGAGAGAATTCCTTCCGTTCGAAAATAAAAGTTAAAAGCATTAATACTGGAAAAAAGGTAGATTAAAATAAATAGAATTAATCCTGCAAAGCCCCATCTATAGATAACTCCCGGCCAGACCATATCTGCCGTAGTTTCTTGCATTTGAATAACTTCTGGTGTTTGTGCTTTGGTCACTGATCCCATTCCGAACATTTTTTTATTACCGGGTAGTTTAGAAATTACTGCCGCCGAATTTGCGAAACGGTATTGCATATCAGTAGGCTCTGTTTTTTTACTACTTTCCAGTGAAATTTCAGAAAATCTATCCATAATATATTTAGTATTAGCAGGTAAAAATTTAGACACCAGCAATATTATAGAAATAGCAAGAACTATTGAAAACGTCAGTTTTTTAAAAATAACTTTAAAGTTCCTCTTTTTTAAAGCTATGAAGAAAAAATATAAAAGGAAAACAATACCTACATTTATTATAGAAGACCGGGTATAAGAAATAAAAATTGCTAATAAATTAATCATTAAAATACCAATAGCAATAAAAGAGTATTTTTTAGTGAAAATTAAAATATATATAATTGAAAAAAACAGGAACTGAGGCATAAAGGTAAAACTTCTCGTTATCTCTTGGCCATTAATGATTTGTGTAAAATATTCTTCCTCCTGGTATATCTTAAAGTGAAAACCCTGATGCAGTATAAAAAGAATAGCTGCAATTGTATTTATAACTACAATTGTATATAGAAAATTTTTTATAACTTCCGGATCATTTTTTGAAGACCAATTTTTTATAATGTAATAACCAATAAATAATGAGACGTCATTAACAAATTGTTTAAATATATCAGTTTGAATTGGATAGCTAAATACGATGCTAACAAAATTAATCACTGTAATGATGGTTAAACAAATAATACAAAGAAGAGGTATATTTAATCTGGTTTGTCCTATTTCTTTTGTATTTTTCCTATTTACAGGTATTGTTTCCGATAGTATCCATAATGCAAAAAGCCAGATTAAAAATAATAATTGATCTCCAAGGCTTCCGGGATTATGGAATAATTTTGCATGATCAAAAAAAATGCTATTTCCCATAAAAATTAAAAAAGGAATGCCTAGTAAATACAAAGGTTCCTTTAGCCCTTTATAAACAAAAAAAGCTGCTAAAATATATGGTAAAAATAACTGGAAAAGGTGTAACAATAATTGAGATTAAAATGGTTTTTTTACTGGTAAATTTGAATTTGTAAAAGAATTTATTAGTACATTTTTTAGTTGATCAACACTCTGGAAACTCATATAATGAGTTAAATCCTTTTCGAAAAATTGCGGATTTAATTGTTTAAATGTATTGAATTCACTTGATAAACCGTGCGCCTCCTTTTCAGCATAAGTTTGTCCTAGATGAAAATTTTTAATTCTACGTCCAATAATTCCGTTATCAGCAGATAAAATAGGGATGCCCAAAGTCAATGCTTGTAACATAACGCCGCTTGATCCAAAAAACCTACGATACGGGAGAACTAAATGTGTGATTGACTTAAAAAAATACTCAATAGATAGTGAATCCTCGATAAATGTATCTGTTTCAAATAATTGCTCCTTTTTTTTCAATTCGACTCTGATTTTATCGGTATCATAATCAAATTTCAAAGTCTCATTTCGTAATCCGCAATGAATAAAACAACCGTCTGTTTTGTTTGCTAAATTTAAAAGAAAATCATAACCTCTTCGGTATTGTGATGTGCCAAAGTAGAGAAAAAAGAATTTTTCATGATTATTTTTTTTAAAATCTTCCAATCTTTCAATCCACCTTCTTTGTTCTTCGTTTTCAATTGGGGCCATTAAATCTGCATATTGTTGAAAAACATCAGGAAGCCATTTAAAGTGGGGCTGGTGGTAAACAAAATTTTCGTCAATTGAAAGCGCTACATCGACAATAGGAAACTGTTTCAAAAAAAAATCATAGAACAATTGTTCATCATTGTTCCACCGGGAAGGGAGATGTTTCAAAAACCTCAATTTATCTAAAAAAAATTTGGGGCGGTAAAAGTAGAATGGCCTCATAAAGATACCTACAATTCTTCCCCTTAGCTTGTTCTTTTTTATGTAAATCTGAGAAATAAACAGAGAAATATGATTATCCGCTTCAGGGAAGACTGTCAGATCTACCTTATATTTATTTTGTAAAAGTAATAATTCAGAAAGATTAATTCCAATACCACCATCAGCATAATTGTTGGTATTTAAAATCGTAACGTCTGGCTTTTCCTTCAGTTTATTTATGTAAAAAGAATTAATAGTTTTTTGGTCAAAGTTTGCTGCAATGATTACCTTAAAACCAATCTCCTGTAAAATATGCGCGATTACAAAAACGTAAACTTGTCTGTGACCATCCAAACCAGGTGAGAAAATTAGAGCATTTTGCATTTAAAATATCCCTTTCAAATAATACTACTTTTTGTAAAACTTTTCTATAAAGCCTTGTACATCAAAGAAATATTTTTCAACTTCCTTTAGGTGATTTTCTTCAAAATCCCACCATTTTATTTCTAATAATTTAGCAATCTCTTCTGGTGAAAATCTATACTTCACAATTTTTATTGGACATCCTACAGCAATAGCATAAGCAGGTATATCTTTAGAAACTACAGCTCCAGCCCCAATAATAGCACCATCTCCTATTTTAACTCCATCCAATACAGTCACATTTGCGCCTATAAAAACATCGTTTCCAATAATGATCTTTTTTCGTTCATCAATTTTATCATTAGTAGCGTATGTTCTTCCATTTTGGTTTGCTGTAGAATAGAACATTGGCGAAGTTGAAAGCCCATTGGTTGGATGAATACCCCAACCGCATAAAAAGTTCGGCCCGATAGAACAAAATTTTCCAATTTTTGTAAATGTGACAGTTGAATTTGCTGCAATGTAAGTACCCTCAGAAATTTCAGCTTTATCGATTTTATAACGAGAGTGAATTTTCGCGAATTTACTAATCTGGGTATCTGTCATTTCAGATTCAAAGTAGGACCATCCTATTTCTTTGTTTCTTAATAATTTTAATTCTGGAATTATTTTTCTAAAAAGATAGAAAATCAAATCGCGGATATTTTTTTTCACTTTTATTCCCATATAACCGGAATATTAACGAAGCCAAGATCAGTATTGTAAATTGCATTCTTACTGCCTGTTTCTTCGATTGTAAAATTTATATAATCCTCGTTATTATCTAAAAATCGCACATTTGGGACATGCAACATTGATTGAATATAATATTTACCTGGTAATAAAATTTTTCTTGGAATTCCTGCGATAAATTTGCCATTATGAATCGAAAGAGGTTTATGATCAGAAAATAAAGGATTTAAATTTCTGTCTCTTATTATAAAAGTGAGTGTGGCATCCTTTATTATGGTTTTACTATTAACCTCAAAAATGCAATAAATATCATCAGAAAATGCAAAAGTATTTATTGGATTTAACTTGTCCCTGCTCATATAAATTTTTTCAAAAAATATCTCTTTCTCGTAGCTTTTGCTGGTTGAAATAAAAATATCATTCTGGAAGCTAGTAGAAATATAAGCATCTACGACTTTCTCAATACTTGAGTCTACTTCTATTTTACCACTATTTAAAAGAATACCTTTATTGCAAAGCTTTGTGATAGCTGCCATATTATGGCTTACGAATAAGACGGTTCTTCCCTCTTCGCTGCTTACTTCCTGCATTTTTCCAAGACATTTTCTTTGAAAATTATCATCTCCAACAGCTAATACTTCATCTACTACAAGTATCTCTGATTCTAAATTTGCAGCAACAGCAAATGCGAGCCTTACGTACATTCCACTTGAATAACGTTTGACAGGTGTGTCAAGGAATTTGCCTATTTCTGCAAATGAAACTATTTCATCGAACTTATTTTTTATCTCAGCCCGATGCATGCCTAAAATAGCACCATTCAAATAAATATTTTCTCTTCCGGTTAACTCCGGGTGAAAGCCTGTCCCAACTTCAAGTAAACTAGCTATACGACCTTTTGTTGATATTCGGCCCTTTGTTGGTTCTGTGATTCTACTCAACAATTTTAACAAGGTGGATTTCCCTGCCCCATTCCTACCTATGATGCCAATTCGTTCTCCGTGTTGAACTTCAAAATTTAAATTTTCTAAAGCTTTAAATTCTTCTTTCTTTGAGGAAGGAATAGCATTGGATTTTAGAATATTTTTTGTTCCATGAAAAGCCTTTTCAATATTATTTGTAATTGTTTCTCTAAACGAAACATTTTTTTCTCCATTAT
>Ga0207667_10009577_pt1 | contig 11400 bp, 9 predicted proteins | sample KBSCornC52_FD_184301 | JGI IMG/M metagenome (GOLD analysis project Ga0207667, IMG submission 184301) | Corn rhizosphere microbial communities from Kellogg Biological Station, Michigan, USA - KBS Corn C5-2 (SPAdes) (version 2) | ecosystem: Host-associated > Plants > Roots > Rhizosphere > Soil ...
GTATCAATATTAACGTCTGTGTAGGATACTCTACATGGATACACCGCTGATGTGGTCTCTGCTCATACTGACGCTGCCCACCGAGAACGCGACAGCGCGCATGCGTTTTTACCGCGCGCTCAAGGCAAAAGGCTGCGCCGTCCTGCGGGACGGCGTCTATCTCTTGCCCTATAGCGATGCCCACGAAGACATGTTGCGCGAGCTGGCCGACGCCATCGCCGAGAGTGGCGGCACCGCCCACCTGCTGCGCGCGCCGGGCCTCGATGCATCTCAGGAACAGGCGTTCCGCGCGTTGTTCGACCGCGAAAGCGACTACGACGCGTTCATCCAGTCGCTGGCGGAGGCGCGCAGAACCATCGAGGGTCAGTCGGCTACTGAATTGACGCGTTTGCTGCGACGCATGCGCAAAGATTACGAGACCATTCGGGCAATCGATTACTTTCCGGACGATGCCGCCACCCGCGCCGAAGTCGCGTGGCAGGACCTCGTCGCGCTCGTCGATACCGTGCTCTCGCCCGGTGAGCCGCATCCAGCCGAACACCCCATCCGTCTCCTGTCACGCGATCAGTACCGGGGCCGTATCTGGGCCACGCGCCGACGAATGTGGGTGGATCGCGTGGCCAGTGCCTGGCTCATTCGGCGCTTCATCGATTCCGATGCGAGCTTCGTATGGCTGACATCGCCGGACGAATGCCCGGCCGATGCACTCGGTTTCGACTTCGACGGCGCGGCGTTCACGCATGTGGGCGAGCGGGTCACCTTCGAGGTCCTGCTCGCGAGTTTCGGCTTGGACCAGGATCCGGCCCTGCTGCGACTGGGCGAAATCGTCCATGCGCTCGACGTGGGCGGGCCGGCCGCCCCGGAAGCAATCGGATTCGAGGCCGTGATGTCGGGCACCCGCCAGCGCGTGGATGACGACAATCAATTGCTCGAGCAGATGGGGCCGGTATTGGACGCGCTCTATACGCATTTCGCGGCGAGCGCCGAAAAAGACATTGGGAGACGTTCGTGAGCACGGTGGCCACTGCAGCACCGACCTATACATTGGTCCAACTCGTCAGATACATGTTGCGGCTCGGCACGCTCGGCTTCGGCGGCCCGGTGGCGCTCGCCGGTTACATGCGCCGCGACCTCGTCGAACGGCTCGGCTGGATCACCGAATCGGACTACAAGGAGGGCCTGGCACTCGCGCAGCTCGCGCCTGGGCCGCTCGCCGCGCAACTGGCCATTTATCTCGGTTATGTGCATTACCGAATTCTCGGTGCAACGCTCGTCGGGTTTGCATTCGTCCTACCCTCGTTTTTGATGGTGGTGGCACTGGGCTGGGCCTACGCGCACTTTGGCGGTCTATCGTGGATGCAGGCGGTGTTCTATGGCGTGGGTGCCGCCGTCGTCGGCATCATCGCCATGAGCGCCTATAAGCTCACGATCAAGACGGTCGGCAAAGACAAGCTCCTGTGGGCGATCTTTCTGACGCTCGCCATCGTCACGTTCGTCACGGAATCCGAGATCGCGTGGCTGTTCATCGCCGGCGGACTGATTGGTTGGCTCTGGCGCGCTCCGCCGAAATGGTTCCATAAGGGCGGTATCCATGCGATCGCAGCGGCGAATCTGCCTGCGGGGGCCAGCGTCGTTTCCGGCTTCGATTGGCCACTGCTTGCGCAGCTCGGGGGCTTTTTCACGAAGGCCGGCGCGTTCGTCTTCGGATCGGGCCTTGCGATCGTGCCGTTCCTTTACGGTGGTGTCGTGACCGAGCACCATTGGCTCAACGACAAGCAGTTCGTCGATGCAGTCGCCGTCGCGATGATCACACCGGGGCCGGTCGTCATCACGGTCGGCTTTATCGGTTATCTCGTCGCCGGCCTGCCCGGCGCTTTCGTCGCGGCATTCGGCACGTTCCTGCCGTGCTATTTGTTCACGGTGATCCCGGCGCCGTACTTCAAGAAGTACGGCCACCTGCCAGGAGTGAAAGCGTTCGTGGACGGTATTACGGCAGCGGCGGTCGGCGCCATCACGGGCTCCGTGATCGTGATTGCCAAACGTTCGATCGTCGATGTGCCTACCCTCCTCATTGGCCTCGCGACGATCGCCCTGCTATGGCGCTTCAAGAAACTTCAGGAACCGGTCGTGGTCGGTGCGGCCGCCCTCCTGGGTCTTGTGGTTTATCCGCTCGTTCATTCCCACGCTTTCTGATGCCGCCCCTTGCGCGAACGAACTGGCTGGCTGGCGCGCGTCGGTGCCTCGTACTGCTTTTTGGCCTATGCGTGACGCTGGTCGGCGCAGGCCTGCCCGCAGGGAGCACCTCGGCCGCGGCAGACAAACCGTCGATGGGCGATCTGCCGCTCGAGCACGTCGTTGACATTCGACTACCCGGTCGGACGACCCGTCTCGATTATGAAAGTTACGATCCCACCCGGCACCTGCTTTTTATCGCGCACCTCGGCGATGGAGAGGTGATCGTCTTCGACGTCGCTTCATCGCGCGTACAAGGACGCGTTGGCGACGTCTCGTCGGTACACGGTGTGCTTGTCGTTCCCGAGCAGTCTCGCGTGTACGCTTCGGCCACCGGAACGAACGAAATCGTCGCAATCGACGAAGCCACGTTAAAGATCGTCGCGCGTATACCGGGCGGTCGCTACCCCGACGGCATGGCCTATGCCACTGACGCGCACAAGCTTTACGTGTCGGACGAGACTGGCGAAACGGAGACGGCGATCGACACTCAGACCGAACGGCGTGTGGCGACGATCCCGCTCGGTGGCGAAGTCGGCAACAGCCAATATGACCCGATATCGCGTCATATCTTCGTCAATGTACAGACACGCAATGAGCTCGTCGAAATCGATCCAGCGATCGATCGCGTGATTTCCCGCTTCCCTCTGACGGGCGCAAAAGGCAACCACGGATTATTGATCGACGCCCAGGATCGCATCGCGTTCATCGCTTGCGAGGGAAACGACAAGCTTTTGGTCTTCGACATGGGTTCGAGGCGCGTTCTCCAATCGTTCGACGTCGGCAGCGCCCCGGACGTGCTGGCGTTCGACACGGCATCGAGGACGTTGTACGTCGCGGGAGAGGCAGGCGTCGTCTCGATGTTCAGCGTGAAAGGCGCCGACGTGAAAAAGATCGGCGAAGGCCGGGTCGGACCGAATGCACATGTCGTCGCGGTGGATCCGGCGACCCACCGCGCCTATTTCCCGCTCAAGAATGTCGACGGACACCCCGTGTTGCGGGTCATGGAGGCGCGGTAAGCGACCGGGGCGGATCGTATCCGCCCGACTCGAAATTCAACGCCCGTAAAAGGCCGAGCACTCCGGTCCGACGGCGCAAGCCCGCCGCGCGGTCATGCCGGCATCCGCTGGCGCGCCCGCTTCCGATTTCCCGACAGCAACGCCGCCCATGGAGTCGCTGCTCTGATCAGACGTTGCCGCGTTTGTCGGCGTATCCCCGCTCATCGCTTTCATCGGAGCATCCGACTGCGCGAGGGTCGTATGCCGCTGATCGACGACGCGCTGCGCCGCCTGCAAATTGTCGGGATAGTGGTACCAGTCGCGCGGGTTGTAGCCCGCGCCGACAAGCTCCTCGAGCTGTGCTCTGACGCTCGCGCGGGTAATCTGCGCGTGCGACGCGTCGTTACTCTGGGCGACGGCAGGTAGTGCGAAGACGGCTGCACCGAGCGCGAACATAGGCGCGACGAGCGCAGAACGCAGCGACGCAGTGCGAAATGAAGGTTTCATGGTGGGACTCCGGTCGTCGTGGTAACGACGACATGATGTTTGGATCATCGCGGTCCTTCGATCGGACTGCGACCCGCAGCGTTCGGGCTCTGGGAGATGCACGCCAGCCACGATCGGCTAGCGTTATGGGCTTGACTGCGCTGCTTGCTTGTTAATTCGCCGGCCTATGCGCCGCGGTTACAGTCACGCCGTGAAATAAGTCTCAAAGCGCAACCCGCGCTCGGCATTCGTGCCATCGCCGTAGTAGAGCCAAGTCGACATATCGCTGGGTCGCGTCGGCCAGCGGCTCTGGCACGGGCTCGTCCGGCTCGCCGAGATGGGAAATCACCGCCAATGCATCGACGAAACGATGATGGCGCGTGTACGTTGTCGGTGTGATCACCGTGGGTATGCCAGCAGCGGCGGCCGCTCGGGCGCCGTTTTCGGAATCCTCGAACGCGACACACCGGCCCCCATCGAATCCGAGCGCATCGAGCACCCCGAGATAGACATCGGGAGCGGGCTTTTTCACCGGCGTAGTCGACCCATCGCAAATGACAGCAAACCGTTCGCGCCAATTCGCCCCGAACGGCGCGACGAGCAATGCATCGATATTCACAGGCGTCGTGGTCGTAGCAATGGCGACAGGCACACCCGCCACATTCGCCTCAGCGACCAGCCGTGCGATACCAGGGCGCAGCGGCAATGCTCCCCGGCCGACGCGCTCGGCGTAGTACTTCGTCTTGAGCGCATGCAAGGCTGCTACGGTTTCCGCTGCTTTGGCTCCGTTCGCCTCTTCAGGCTCGATGCAGCGCCAATAACGAAGGATGCGCTCCTTGCCGCCCGCCACATCGAGCAGCCGCGTATAAAGCGCGTCGTCCCAGTACCAATCGAGCCCAGCCTCGGCAAACGCGGCATTGAACGCATCCCGGTGAGCGTTCTCCGTGTCGGCAAGCGTCCCGTCGACATCGAAAATCAAGGCGTCCATGTGCGTCTCCTGTCGTGGCCCGGCCCGAATAAACGCCACCAAGCATAGACAGCCACGCGCTCATAGGGAATTCACGATTTCTTTGGCCATTGTTAAGCAATCCCGAATGTATCGGCGAAACCGGCCGGCGCCGAGCGTACTAGCGGGCTAAATAAGGAAAACGCAAGCTTTCACCGCGAAGCCGTGTGACGTGCGCCGTCAACGGGCAAATTTCAACGAAGAAACAACCGCCACGCTGATCTGCGAGAGTGCATGATCATTGCTCATAGTCGTCTATATTTAAGCGAGATGGAGTGCGCGAACTGCCTTTTTCACGTGGCGTTTCCCGGTTCGCCGTCTCACGAAGGTATCGCATTCAGGAGGGCAACATGCAGCTCGGCATGATTGGATTGGGACGCATGGGATCCGCTATGGTGCGGCGCCTGATCAAGGGCGGCCACGAATGCGTCGTTTACGATGCCCAGCCGGCAGCCATCCAGAAGCTTCTGCAGCATGGGGTCATCGGTGCGTCTTCACTCGAAGACCTGACCGCGCGACTGGCAAAGCCGCGCGCAGTCTGGTTGATGGTGCCGGCGGCGGTGGTCGATTCGACGCTAGCGGGATTGACGCCGCTTCTCGAATCCGGGGACGTGATCATCGATGGCGGCAATTCGTGGTACCAGGACGACATCCGGCGCGCAGCGGCATTGGCGCCGCAACGGATTCACTATGTGGATGCCGGGACGAGCGGCGGTGTCGCTGGGCTCGATCGTGGCTATTGCCTGATGATCGGCGGCGAAGTAGATGTCGTGCGGCATCTTGCGCCTATCTTTGCCACGCTGGCTCCGGGCGTCGACGCGGCGCCGCCCACGCCCGGACGCCAGAAGGGCGTCAGCACTGCCGAGCAGGGCTATCTGCATTGTGGTCCGCAAGGCGCAGGCCACTTCGTGAAGATGGTCCACAACGGCATCGAATACGGCGTGATGGCGGCGTATGCCGAAGGACTCAACATCCTGGGCCATGCCGATGCTGGCAAGCGGGCGCGCGACGCGGACGCCGAGACGACGCCGTTGCGCAGCCCCGAGCACTACCAGTACGAACTGGACCTGTCCGAAATTACGGAAGTCTGGCGCCGTGGCAGCGTCATCGGCTCATGGTTGCTGGATCTTATCGCCACGACACTTCTAAACGACCCGGCACTGAAGAACTACGAGGGGCGCGTGTCGGATTCCGGAGAGGGGCGTTGGACGCTCTCGGCTGCCCTTGACGAAGGCGTGCCGGCACCGGTCCTCAGCGCTGCGCTCTATCAGCGCTTCAGTTCGCATGGCGCAGCGGTTTTTGCCAACAAGGTGTTGTCTGCCATGCGGCATGATTTCGGCGGGCACGTGGAAAAGACTCCATGAGCGCGCCGGATGAAGTGGTGTTTCTATTTGATTGTGACAATACCCTGCTCGACAACGATCGAGTACAGGAGGATCTCCGCGCGCATCTCACGCACGAATTTGGTTCCGTGAACTGCAACCGTTACTGGGAGATCTTCGAAACCCTGCGCGCCGAGTTGGGTTACGCGGACTACCTGGGCGCGCTGCAACGCTTTCGGCTGGAAAATCTGAGCGACACGCGGCTGCTATTCATGTCCTCGTTCCTGATCGATTACCCGTTTGCAGGTGTGCTCTACCCTGGCGCGCTTGACGCCATCCGCCATCTTCGGAGCCGGGGGTTGACGGTGATTCTTTCCGACGGCGATGTGGTATTCCAGCCGCGCAAGATCGAGCGCTCCGGCCTATGGGCGGCTGTCGATGGCCGCGTGTCGATTTATATCCACAAAGAAATGCAACTGGATGCGGTTGAGCGGCGTTATCCGGCCCGGCGCTACGTGATGATCGACGACAAATTGCGCATTCTGGCGGCGATGAAAAAGACATGGAAAGACCGCCTGACAACGGTCTTCCCACGCCAGGGACGTTACGCGCTGGACCCGGCGAATCTCGCCGCATATCCGCCGGCCGACATCACGATCGAGCGCATCGGCGAGCTGGCCGATGCTGATCTGGCCGCGCTGTTCGGCAACGGCACTGCGGGCAACGCATAACAGGAGGCATCGATGAAGCCGACCCGACAACTGCATGACCTCGGCCAAAGCCTTTGGCTCGATAACATCACGCGCGCTCTGCTGACGGACGGCACGCTGCAGCGCTATATCAGCGAGCTCTCAGTGACCGGGTTGACGTCCAACCCCACGATTTTTGATAAAGCCATCACGGGGGCGGATTTCTATGACGCTGCCATCCGGCAACGGACGGCTGAAGGGAAATCAGGAGAGGCGCTGTTTTTTGAACTGGCGCTCGAGGATTTGACCGAGGCCGCCGACCTGTTCCGTCCCATTCACGACAGCACCGATGGAGTGGACGGCTGGGTGTCGCTGGAGGTGTCTCCTTTGCTCGCACACGATACGGCCGGCACCATCGACGCGGCAGCGCAACTGCATCGAGCCGCGCAGCGTCCCAATCTGTTCATCAAGATTCCGGGCACGCCCGAAGGCGTTCCCGCGATCGAAGCGTCGATCTTCGCCGGCGTGCCGGTGAATGTCACGCTGCTGTTTTCGCGCGAACAATACGTCGCCGCAGCGCATGCGTACATGCGCGGCATCGAGCGGCGGATCGCCGCGGGACTCGATCCGCGCGTCGCTTCCGTCGCGTCGATTTTCGTCAGCCGCTGGGATGTCGCGGTGCAGGACAAGATTCCTTCGCAACTTCGCAACCGCCTCGGGATTGCCATCGCCAAACGCGCGTACCAAGCGTACCGCGAGTTGCTGGCTTCGCCCCGCTGGCGGCGACTCGAAAATGCCGGCGCCCGGCCGCAGCGCCTGCTCTGGGCCAGTACCGGCACCAAGGATCCGGACGCCGTCGACACGCTCTATATCGAGTCGCTCGCGGCTCCTGATACGATCAACACCATGCCCGACAAGACCCTGCACGCCTTCGCCGATCATGGCGAACTGAAGAGCGTATTGCCGATCGATGGCGGCGACGCCGAGGACGTGCTCGCAGAATTCGCGCGGGCCGGTGTCGACGATGCCGCGCTCGCCGCCCAACTCCAGTGTGAAGGAGCGCAAGCGTTCGATAAGTCGTGGAAAGATCTCATTGGCCGAATCGCCGCGAAGAGCACCATGCTGGGAAAGGACGATCCAACGCGTGCAGGACGATCGTGACCACGAAACGCGCCGCTGTGCCTCAGCCGTTGACTGAGCGGCCAGCGTGGAAGGCGCTGGCGGAGCATTACCGGAAGGTGCGTCATCTCCATCTGCGGCAGCTCTTCGCGGGCGATCCCCTGCGGGGCGAGCGCCTGAAAGTCGAAGCCGCCGGTCTCTACCTCGACTACTCGAAGAATCGGGTGACCGACGAGACGATCGCGCTCCTCGTGCAGTTGGCCGGCGAATGCGGTCTTGCCCAGCGGATCGATGCCATGTTCAGCGGCGCACCGATCAACGTGACCGAGCGACGGGCTGCGCTCCATGTCGCGCTACGGGCGCCGGAAAACGAGCATATTCTGGTCGGTGGCGTCGATGTGGTGCCCGACGTACACGCGGTTCTCGGCCGCATGGCCGCTTTCTGCGAAAACGTCAGGAGCGGCCGCTGGCGCGGTCACACGGATCGGCCCATTCGCAACGTCGTCAATATCGGCATCGGAGGCTCCGACCTCGGTCCGGCGATGGCTTACGAAGCGCTGCGTCATTACAGCCAGCGCGACATGACATTGCGCTTCATCTCGAACGTCGACGGCACGGACTTTGTCGAAGCCACGCGCGATCTCGATCCCGAGGAGACACTGTTTGTCGTCTGTTCGAAAACCTTCACGACGCAGGAGACGCTGACCAATGCCCGCCTCGCCCGCGCCTGGAGCCTGCGCACTCTGGGTGACGAGCGCGCGATACGCCGGCACTTCGTCGCCGTGTCCACGAACGCCGAGGGCGTCGCCAGTTTCGGCATCGACACCGCCAACATGTTCGGCTTCTGGGACTGGGTGGGCGGTCGCTACTCGATGGATTCCGCGGTGGGGCTGTCGACGATGCTCGCGATCGGACCGCAGCACTTTCGCGCCATGCTAGCTGGCTTTCATGCGATGGACCAGCATTTCCGGACCGCGCCGTTCGAGCGCAACCTGCCGGTGTTGATGGGGCTGCTTGCGATCTGGCACATCAATTTCTTCGGCGCACAGACGGTCGCGGTGTTGCCCTACGAGCAATATCTGAAGCGCTTTCCCGCCTATCTGCAGCAGTTGACGATGGAGAGCAACGGCAAGCACGTCACGCTCGATGGCGCGCGCACCAGGTATCAGACAGGCCCCATCTACTGGGGGGAGCCGGGCACCAACGGCCAGCATTCGTTCTACCAGCTCATTCACCAGGGGACCCGCTTCATTCCCTGCGACTTCATCGGCTTCTGCCAGAGCCTGAACCCGCTCGGCGATACGCATGACCTGCTGATGGCGAATCTGTTCGCGCAGACCGAAGCATTGGCGTTCGGCAAGACGCAAGCCGAAGTCGAAGCCGAAGGGACGCCGCGCTGGCTGGTGCCGCATCGCGTCTTCGAGGGCAATCACCCGACCAGCACTATTCTCGCCGAACGCCTGAGCCCGGAATCGCTCGGGCAGCTCATCGCGCTTTATGAACACAGCGTCTTCACCCAAGGGACAATATGGAATATCGACTCTTTCGATCAGTGGGGTGTCGAGCTGGGCAAGGCGCTGGCGCAACGCATCGCTCCCGAGCTCCAGAGCCCGGACGAGTCCGGGTTTGCGCACGACAGCTCGACCAACGCGCTGATCCGGCGCTACCGCTCTTTGCGCGAGGAGCCGTCATGAGCCCCGACCGCGCCTCATTTCGCCAGCAACCAGGAGAGCATGCATGAGACCCTCGGTTTCCGCCCCAATCACGGCTGCGAAGCTGGACGCTCTGTGTGTCGACACGCTGCGTTTTCTGTCCGTCGATGCTGTGCAGAATGCCGATAGCGGTCATCCCGGTCTGCCGCTCGGCGCCGCGCCGATGGCCCACGTGCTATGGACCCGCTTTCTCAAACACAACCCGGCGAATCCGGCGTGGCTCGACCGCGATCGCTTTGTGCTGTCCGCTGGCCACGGCTCGATGCTGCTATATAGCCTGCTGCACATGACCGGCTACGATCTATCGCTCGAACAGATCAAACAGTTTCGCCAATGGGGAAGTCTCACGCCCGGCCACCCGGAGCGCGGCCTCACACCCGGTGTCGAAACAACCACCGGGCCGCTCGGTCAGGGCTTCGCCAACGGAGTCGGCATGGCGATGGCAGAGACACATCTCGCCGCACGCTACAATCGCCCGGGCTTCGACATCGTCGACCACTACACTTACGGCATCGTCAGCGACGGCGATCTGATGGAAGGCGTCGCATCCGAAGCGGCTTCGCTCGCCGGCCATTTGCAGCTCGGCAAGCTGATCTATCTCTACGACGACAATCAGGTCACGCTTTCTGCGGGCACGGATATCACGTTTTCCGAAGACCGCGCGCGACGTTTCGAAGCTTATGGCTGGCATATCCAGGCCATCGACGACGGCAACGATCTTGCCGCGATCGAGCAGGCGCTGGATAGTGCACGCGCACAAACGCGCCGCCCGTCGCTGATCCTGGTGCGCACGCATCTCGGCTACGGTTCGCCGAACCGGCAGGACACCTACAAGGCACACGGCTCGCCTCTCGGCGACGAAGAGGTGCGGCTGACCAAACAGAACCTTGGCTGGCCGACCGAGCCGGCGTTTTATATTCCCGAGCCCGCACGGGCACATTTTCGTCGCGCGCTGGAAGAGGGACTGCACAAAGAGACTGAGTGGAACACCCGTTTCTCCGCCTACACGCAAGCGTTTCCCGAACTCGCGGAAGAATTGCTGAACGCGACGCGCGGTGAATTGCCGGCCGGCTGGGACCGGGACATTCCGCTCTTTCCCGCCGACGCCAAAGGCATCTCCACGCGGGTCGCATCGGGCAAGGTGATGAACGCGATCGCGTCGCATTTGCCGTCGTTGATCGGTGGCTCCGCGGATCTCGATCCGTCCACGTTTACCGCACTGTCCGGCCTCGGCGACTTCGAAGCCCCCGGCGCCAGCGCCCGCGACCGGCAAGGTTCGGAGGGAGGCGGCTGGAGTCGTGCCGGCCGCAATCTGCACTTCGGCGTGCGCGAGCACGGCATGGGTGCGATCCTGAACGGTCTGGCGGCTCACGGCGGGACCATACCGTTCGGCGCGACGTTCCTGATTTTTTCGGACTACATGCGCCCGCCGATCCGGCTTGCCGCGCTCATGCATCTGCGCGTGATCTATGTGTTCACGCACGACAGTCTGGCGCTCGGCGAAGACGGCTCGACGCACCAGCCCGTCGAGCAACTCGCCAGCCTGCGGGCGGTGCCGAATCTCAACGTGATTCGCCCCGCCGACGCCAACGAAACGGCCGTAGCCTGGCGCGTAGCATTGGAAACGCGAGATCGGCCGACTGCGCTCGTCTTGACGCGCCAGAACGTGCCGACTTTCGACCGCGCCCAGTTCACGGCCGCTGAGGGCCTGCGACGCGGCGGCTACATCCTCGCCGACGCGCCCGACGGCAAGCCGGCGTTGATCCTGATCGCCACCGGCTCGGAAGTCGCGCTTGCAATGGCCGCGCGCGAGCGTTTGTTGGCGCAGAACATTGC
>Ga0207667_10009580_pt1 | contig 11399 bp, 10 predicted proteins | sample KBSCornC52_FD_184301 | JGI IMG/M metagenome (GOLD analysis project Ga0207667, IMG submission 184301) | Corn rhizosphere microbial communities from Kellogg Biological Station, Michigan, USA - KBS Corn C5-2 (SPAdes) (version 2) | ecosystem: Host-associated > Plants > Roots > Rhizosphere > Soil ...
GTGGCCACGCTCACGGCTTGCTGGCCGGTGGCCGCATCGGCCACGAGGAGCACTTCCTGCGGCTGCAGGAAGTCGCGGAGCGCCTTGATCTCCTGGATCAGCGGCTCATCGATTTCCTGGCGTCCGGCAGTGTCGTAAATCTGCACGTTGCCCGGCTGCTCCTTCGCCCAATCCGCGGCCAGCTTGCCGACCTTGAGCACGTCCTTTTCGCCGGGCGGCGGCGTGAAGCAGGGCACGCCGACTTGCCGGGCGAGGGTGGCGAGTTGCTCGACGGCCGCCGGACGGTGCAAGTCGCAAGCGATGAGCAGGGGCGCTTTGCCCTGCTTTTTCAGCCACATGGCGAGCTTCGCCGAAGAAGTTGTCTTACCCGCGCCGTTCAAGCCGACCATCATGATGCGGGCCGGTTTTTCGAGATTCAGCGGTTCGTTGTCCCCGCCGAGGAGGGCGGTGAGCTCGTCGTGGAAAATTTTGACGATCTGCTGGCCGGGATGCACCCCGCGCAATACTTCCTCACCGAGGGCCTTGTCCTTGACGCGCGCGATGAACCCCTTGGCGACGTTGAATTCCACGTCCGCCTCGAGCAGCGCCATCCGCACCGCACGCATGGCGTCGGTGATGTTCGTCTCCGTGATCTTCCCATGACCACGCAGGTCTTTGAAGACGTCCTGGAGCTTATCGGCGAGAAGGGAAAACATGAAAGGCGGGCGGGGAGACTAGCGTGGAATCGGAGAAGGGCAAGTTGATGGTTGAGAGGGCGAAAAGTGGATAGTTGATGGTTGCTCGTTGATAGTCCACCACCTTTCCGCCTCTTGGTAGCGCTCCGCGCTGGAGGTGGTTTTCAACTTGTCCACCGCGGAGCGGTCACGACTACGGAAAAGTGGAGGTCTATCAACCATCCACTATCAACTGCCCCGCGCCCCTACTTCTTCTTCGGCGGGGCCGCCGGCGCCGGCGCCGGAGTCGCCCGTGGCGGCAGGGCCGAGGCGTCGGTCGGTGCGCCCGTGGAAGGACCGGCGGTGGAGTCGTATTTGAAGTCCCACTTCGTCTCGATCTTCTTGCCTTTCGACTTGGCGGAAATGAAGACCGTGTACTCCGGTTCGCGGAGTTTCTGCGCCACCTGATAGGTTGCCATCTTGGTGGCGGGATCGTATTTTACGGCCACCGGGCCGAAACCGCTGATGCGCATCTCAACCGTGCCCGGATCGATCTCGCCCAGCGTGGAGAGGTTCGCCTTGATGAGCGGCTTCGGGTTGCCGATCGTTTCGCCATCCATCGGCTGTGTGACCATCGAGACCGCGGCCAATTGCGTGTAGGCCGGCTCCGACGGGCCCGAGGCCACGGAGGTGCTCTGGCCGCCGCCGATCATCTTCATGGCGTCTTCGAAGATCTTCGGTTTGCCTTGTTCCACCGCATAGCGGCCGAGCAACTCGGCCGGGGAACTCGGGTGCAGGAGTTGGCCGTAAACCGTGAAAGCGGCCTCGTAGCCGCCTTCCTTGACGATTTTCACCGCCTCGGGCGTCCAGACGCCAAACGGATAGGCAAACACGTTGCATTTGATGCCGAGCTGCTTCTCCAGCACTTGCTTGGATTCAATGATCTCCTTGCGCAGCCAGCCTTCCTTGCCCAATTCCGCGACATCTTTTTTGATCTGAGCCTTGGCCTTGGCGTCGACATTGGCGCCGGGCACTTTCAAGTTCGAGTGCGAATAAGTGTGCGATTCGATGTCCACCCCTGCGTCGCGCATTTCGGCGAGCTGATCCCACGACATCGATTTGCCGCCGGTGCCGACGTAATTGATGTAGATGAAGAGGGTGAAGGGATAGTTGTATTTCTTCAGGATCGGCCACGCATTCGTATAAGCGGATACCCAACCGTCATCGATGGTGATGAGGCAGCATTTGTTCGGAATGCTCTTTTCTCCACGGCGCCAGGCCAGGAAGTCCTGCATCTTGATGACGCTGAAACCGTTGGACTTGATCGCATCCATCTCCTTCTCAAACTCGGCGATGGAAATCGTGAGCGCCTTCGAGCCACGGTCGTCGATGTTGTGATAGCAGAGACAGATCACCTGGGCGTTCTTGTTCACGGCCGGGGCTTCCGGCTTCTTTGCCGCGGCAGTGGAAGCCGCCGGAGATGCCGGTGCGGAAGGTGCGGCAGTCTCGCCAGCAGCGGCGGTTTCCTGGGAAGTAGCGGATGCGGCGGTCGGAGGTGGCGCGGCCACGCGGGCCGGAGCGGGTGTCGCTACGGCGACCTCCTTCTTTTTCAAGAAGGGCACTTTCTCTCGGAGCTTTTTGCAGCCGGAGAAAGGCAGGACGGCGACGATCAGGAGCAGGGCGAATTTCCGAGTCATAGGCTTATCCGTTCAGAGGCGCGTAACGATACACGTTGGTTAACATGAGAAAAGGGCGAACCGCTGGCGGGAGTCGGTCACTTCTCCAAACCCAGCTTGCGGAAGGTATCGTCCACGTGAGCGAAATGGATGTCTAGCGAGCAGAGAGTATCGATCTCCGGACGCGTGAGATGGGCGGCGACTTCCGGCTCGGCGGCCAGATTTTCCTGCAGGCTCACGTCGCCCTGCCAGGTCTTCATCGCTGCGCGCTGCACAGCCTCGTAGGCCGCCTTGCGCTCCAGCCCGCGCTCGGTGAGCTTGAGCAGGATCGTCTGCGAAAAATACAGGCCCTTCGTGATATGGAGGTTGCGCTCCATATTTTCGGGGTAAACGAGCAGGCGCTCCACCAGGCGGCGCAGCGTCACGAGCATGTAATCGATCATGATGCACGAATCGGGCATGATGATGCGCTCGACGGAGGAATGGCTGATGTCGCGTTCGTGCCAGAGTGGCACATTTTCCAGCGCCGCAAGGGCATTTCCGCGCACCACCCGCGCCAATCCGCTCAGCTTCTCGCCAGTGATGGGGTTGCGCTTGTGCGGCATGGCCGAACTGCCCTTCTGGCCGGCGGAAAAGTATTCTTCGACCTCCAGCACTTCGGTGCGCTGGAGATGGCGGAATTCGGTGGCCCAGCGATCGATGGAAGAGGCGATCAGCGCGAGGACCGTCTGGAATTCCGCATGCCGGTCGCGTTGAATGACTTGTGTGCTGAGTGCGGCGGCCTTGAGGCCAAGACGCCCGCAGACCTTTTCCTCCACGCGCGGGTCGAGGTGGGCATGGGTGCCGACGGCGCCGCTCAGTTTGCCCACGCGGATGCGGGGCAGGGCGTCCTCAAGGCGGGCCAGGGCGCGGCCAAATTCATCCCACATGAGCGCCAGCTTCAGGCCGAAAGTGATGGGTTCCGCATGAATGCCGTGGCTGCGGCCGATCATGGGGGTCTTCTTGAACTCGATCGCCCGCTTGGCGATGACGTCGCGCAATTCGCGCAAATCCTTCAGAATCATGTCCGAAGCCTCGGACATCTGCACGGCGAGCGTGGTGTCGAGCACATCGCTCGAGGTCATGCCTTGATGCATCCAGCGGCAGGCCGGTCCGACGTAGCTGGCGACGTTTTCCAGGAAGGCGATGACGTCGTGATTGGTGCGTTCCTCGATCCTGGCGATCTCCTGCAGATCGAATTTCCCCTTGGCGCGGATGGTCTGTGCGTCCTCTTCGGGGATCACGCCGATTTCAGCCTGGGCCTCACAAGCCAGAGTCTCGATTTCGAGCCAGATTTCATATTTTCGCTGATCCGCCCAGATGGCGGCCATTTCGGGTCGGGTGTAACGTTCGATCACCCGTGGGAGGCTAGGGAGAAGGGGGGCGATTGCAAAAGGAAAACGTTTTGGAGGGCCAATTGCCGTTAAAGGGTCATCTTAGAAAAGACTTACCCCGTCGACGACTTGGAAGTCGCGGACGGGGTCTTGGAAATGGGGAGTCCGACAGGGACGGAAAACCGTTCCTGCAAAATGGGGAACCGGGCCGTCTACTTAGTAGACGCGGGCGCGGATTTTGCGGCCTTGGCTGCTGAAGCGGACGCGGCCGCTTTCGAGGAGATCAGCCACGGCTGCGACCGTCTCACGATTATTCTTCGTGTAGCTGCTCACGGCCACGATCAGGTCGCCCAAGCTGTAGTTGGCGCGATTGGTCTTTTTCAGGTGCTTTTTCATAGGTCTGTTGGGAAATTTTGTTGGGCAAAACCTAAATTAGCAATGGCTGTGCCACGCACTAATTTCTACGTAGGTGTCTGTTATGTAGACGCCCTATGGTCCAAAAAGGTTCAAAAAAACTGTCAGCCAAAAAGCACTAGTGTCGGGATTCTGACACTATGGAAAGAGCTCACAGGCAAGGGGCGGCAGTCTACGTTGGGCAGCGGAACACTTGGCTCTCGTTACTTGGCTCTCGTTACTTGGCTCTCGTTACTTGGCTCTCGTTACTTGGCTCTCGTTACTTGGCTCTCGTTACTTGGCTCTCGTTACTTGGCTCTTGGCACTTCTTGCCTTCCCAGTATTCCATCCCCGCAATGTCCTTCTACCGTCGCGTGCTCACCTATTTCCGTCCCGATCTTCGGCCGACGGTCGTCTGCATGGGGCTCACACTGGTGGCCAATGGCTTTAATTTGCTGCGCCCGTGGCCACTCAAATACATCGTGGACAAAATCCTGCCGGCGGCGGGCCAGACGCCGCATGGGCTCACTCTGCCGGGGATCGATATCAGCACATGGAGCATTCCGGCGGTGGTCGCGCTGGTCTGCGGGCTCATGGTCGTTTTCCACCTGCTCGCCGCTGGGATCGGCTATGTGATCAATGTCCTCACCATTCGCGTGGGATTGCATGGGCTCATGCGCCTGCGCACGGAGCTCTACGCCTATCTCCACTCGCTGCCGCTCAAGTTTCACGACCAGCGCCGCAGCGCCGACAGCAGCTTCCGCGTGGCCTACGATTCGCAGAGCGTGCAGGCCTACTACAGCAAGGGCTTCTTCCTTTTCCAAAGCGCCATCTCGCTCGTCTCCACCTTCGCCATGATGTGGTATTTCGACTGGTCGATCGCGCTGCTCTCCCTGATCGCGATCCCGCTCATGATGCTGGCGATTTACATCTACGCCAGACGGATCCGCGACGAATCCACCACCGTAGCCGAGCGCGAGAGCGACGTGCTCACCGCAGCGCAGGAAGGCCTGAGCTCGGTGAAGATGGTGCAGGCCTTTGGACGCGAAGAGCATGAGGTCCAGGAGTTCAGCACGAGCGCACGCGAAAGCCTCGATGCGAATCTCAAGCTGAACGCGACCTCCATGCGTAGCGCGTTGCTCGTCGGCACGATCATCGCCGCGAGCTCGGCCGCCATGTGCTACGTCGGCGCGCTTCATGTGCTCTCGGGGAAACTGACGATCGGCGGCATCTGGTACCTCTCCAGCCTGCTGCTCATGCTCTATCAACCGCTCGAAGCGCTCACCCACATCGCCTGGGCTTTCCAGGCGGCGACGGCCGGCACGCAGCGCTGCTTTGAGATTCTCGACAAGGAAAACGACGTGGCCGATGCGCCCGATGCCGTGCCGATTACCGGAGCGCTGGGCGAAATCGTCTTTGAAAACGTGGCCTTCGGTTACACGAGTGCGCGGGAGATCCTGCGCGAGGTGAACCTGCGTATCTTGCCGGGAGAGACAGTTGCTTTCGTCGGTGGCACCGGGGCGGGGAAATCGACGCTCCTTTCGCTCGTCCCGCGGTTTTACGATCCCACGGGCGGGCGTGTGTTGCTCGATGGCCGGGACTTGCGCGCGATCAAAAAGAAATCGCTGCGTGATCAAATCAGCATCGTGCTCCAGGACACACTGCTCTTTTCCACGACGATTCGCGAAAACATCGCCTACGGCCGGCCCGATGCGACGGAGGAGGAGATCATCGAAGCCGCGAAGCGGGCGCAGGCGCACGAGTTCATCATGGCCACGCTGGATGGCTACCGCTCGCAGGTCGGCGAACGCGGCGGACACCTCAGCGTGGGCCAGCGGCAGCGTATCGGCATCGCGCGAGCGTTTTTGAAAAATGCGCCGCTGCTCATTCTCGATGAGCCGACCAGCGCGCTCGACCCGACCACGGAGTCGGCGATCATGCAGACCATCGAAGAGCTCATGCGCGGCCGCACCACGCTCATCATCACCCACCGCATCGCCACCGTCCATCGCGTGGATAAAATCGTGGTGCTGGCCAAAGGAACCATCGCGGAAGAAGGGAAGGGGCCTGAATTAGTCCAGCGCGGCGGCGTCTATGCTTCGTTGTATCGCTCTGCCAATTTAACCTAACGTCGTCTTGTCGACTGGCTATGGATCATCGCTGGTGAAGCCGCGGGATCCTTCGACTTCGCTCAGGATGACACCGAAAATCAAATGACCAACGTCCTCCCCGACCGCCGTATCGAACACGACTGGACCAACCGCCAGATCCCGCCCAACGTCACGTGGGGCGACGGTTTCTACTGTGAGAGCGCGCAGAGTTTTCTGCACTTCAAAGGCAAGCGCGAGTTGGCGGTGGAGTTTGGCAACCACGTCTCGGTCTATGCGGCTTCGCAACTTGCTGTCGGTCCGCAAGGACATGTGAAAATCGGCGACTTCACGCTGCTCGTCGGTGCGCTGCTCACGTGTGAATCGGAAATCGAGATCGGCTCGCATTGCCTCATTTCTTGGGGCACGGGCATCGCCGATTCCGATTTCCATCCGGTGGCTGCGGCGCAACGCCGGATCGATGCCGAGGCGCTGGCCCCCTTTTACGAAGGCAAGCCGGAGCGCCCGATCGAAGCGGTTAAATCCCGTCCGATCAAAATCGGCAACAACGTGTGGATTGGCATGAACGCCATCGTGCTCAAGGGTGTAACCATTGGGGACAACTCGGTCATCGCCGCCGGTGCGGTAGTGACCAAGGACGTGCCGCCGAACACCGTGGTAGCAGGAAATCCGGCGCGGTTTGCGAAACGGCTTTCGTCATGAGCCGCAAGCGTTTCATCGTCACGGGCTACATGGCGCGCTGCCCGATTGCGGGTGTCATCTGGCAGCATGTGCATTACATCGTCGGACTGCAACGGCTCGGGCACGAAGTTTATTACATCGAGGATTCCACGGCGCATCCGTATCACCCGATCACCTACGATTATGTGCCGGACTGGAGTTACACCGCGGCGATCATGCCAAAGCTGGCGCGGCAATTTGGCTTCGAGGATCGCTGGGGATATCGCGCGCGCTATCTCGACGATCGTCCCACGGCGGGATTGAGCGGGGAGCGTATCGATGAGCTCTATCGCGAGGCGGATGCGATCCTGAATGTCTGCGGCGAGCAGGAACTCCATGAGGACCTGTTGCAGAATCGCTGTCTCATTTACATTGAGAGCGATCCGGGAAAAGAGCAGTGCCTCATCGATAACGATCCGGGCGCGAAAATTCGCGAGACGCTGTCGCACTATCACGCGGTTTTTACCTTCGGCGAAAACATTGGGACGAAGCGTTTTCCCGTTCCGTTGCACGGCATCCCGTGGCAGCCGACGCGGCAGCCGATCGTCACGGATTTTTGGCAAGCGGCGTCACCGCCGCCCACGGGCGCCATCTTCACCACCATTGCGAATTGGAACACCAAGGGCAAAGACATCGAGTGGCGTGGGGACAAGTATCTGTGGAGCAAGGCGCTGGAATTTTTGCGTTTCATGGACGCGCCGCAGCGAGCGGGAGAGACCTTCGAACTCGCGACCAACTTGCGCGATGAGGCCACGCGCACGCAACTCAACGAACGTGGGTGGCGGCTGGCGAGCCCGCAGAAGATCAGCATCGATCACGATGCCTACGTGCGTTACATGCAGGATTCGAAGGGCGAATTCACCGTGGCAAAAGACCAGTACGTGCGACTCAACACCGGCTGGTTCAGCGATCGCACCGCTTGCTACCTGGCGTGCGGGCGGCCGGTGATCACGCAGGAGACGGATTTCTCCAGCCACTACGGCGAGGGCAAAGGGCTGCTCAGTTTCCGCACCCTCGACGACATCGCCGAAGGCGTGCGCATGGTGAATGCGGACTACGCCACGCATTGCCGCGCCGCTTTCGAAGTCGCCGCGGAGCATTTCGAGGCGACGAAGGTGGTCGGGGAGATTTTGGAACGCGCGGGGCTGTAGAGAGACTGTCACCCGCAGAGCGCCTAAAAAAACGATGCCATCCTGAGCGAAGTGCCCCGGAGGGCGAAGGTGGGCGGGGCACGCAGTCGAAGGATCTCCAATATCCGTGGACGAAGGTGGTGGGGCGAATGGACGCGTGGTCACGCGCAAGTGTAGGAAGCTCCGCACGAAAACCCACGGAAGTCAGAGGTCCTTCGACTCCGCCCATGCTTCCCCGCTCCGCTCAGGATGACGGTGTTTTTTTTGAAGCGCTTCGCGCGTTTTCTACCCAGCGCTTACGGCTAGCGACGGCCTCCTTTTTCGGAGTGGTTTTCGGCAGTCCTTCTAGCCCCCAATCGTCTCGCAAAGACAGCACCAGAGATTCGTTCCAAATTCCGCGGCGACCTTCGCCGCCAACGACTCCGCAGCGCCCTTTTCCTGCAAGAGCGCGAAGACCGTGGCGCCGGAGCCGGACATGAGTGCCCCAGCGACTTCCGGTTGCGTGAGCAGCCAGGACTTTAGGTCGGCCAGGAACAGATACTTTTCGAAGACGGGGCGTTCGAGATCATTGACTAACCCGCCCCACGAAAATTCCTGCGCGGCGTAGGGTATACCGGCCACTTCCCGCGAGTCGCGCCAATGTTTGTAAGCCCACGGCGTGGGCACACCGAAGGGTGGCTTGATGAGAAACAAGGGAAGCTCGTGCGGGAAAGTGACGGGCTCCACGAATTCCCCGCGGCCGCGAATCATCGCCGCGGACTGATAGATGAAGAATGGCACGTCCGAGCCGAGATCGGCGGCCATGGCGGAGAGTGCTTCGCGGGAAAGTTCGGTTTCGAAAAGACGATTGAGCCCGATGAGCGTGGTCGCGGCATCGCTGCTCCCGCCGCCGAGGCCGGCGCCGTGCGGGATGCGCTTGGTCAACTGAATGCGCAGCCGCGGTTCGAAGCCGCACGACTGGCAAAAGAGTTTCGCGGCGCGGACGACGAGATTGTCATCGCCGGTGGGCAGCGTGGTGTCGTCGCAGACGAATTCCAGGCCTCCCTCCTCGCGATGCGAGAGATCGATGGTGTCGAAGATCGAGAGCGGGCACATGAGGCTCTCGATTTCATGAAATCCATCCTCCCGCCGGCGCAGGACGCGGAGGGAGAGATTGACCTTGGCCGGGGCGTAGAACTCCACAGATTCGCGGCGGATGACCTCGGAGGAGAATTAGCGCATGCTCCGCGCACCGACCGGCCGCTGGCCGACCGGCGGTTCGTAGCGGCCGCCGGGCGCGCTGAGCAAACGGGTGACGGTGCCGTCCATGTCGATGCGCAGACCGGTTTCCTTGCGCGAGTTGTCATCGCCCGCCTGGACGGAGTGAGACCACTTGGCGTACCAGTAACCGGCGTGGAAACTCGTCTGTTCGTAGGTCAGCCCCACGATCTGGACCTTCGCGCCGGTGCCCGATTTCTGCAGGTAGTCCTGGGCGATTTTCAGCGCCCGGTCGATGGGCAGATTGGGCGTGTCCGCGGCGAAGGCGGAACCGGTCGACAAAGCGAGCGCAACGGCCAAGGGAAGGAGGCGAAGGTTCTTCATGACGGGTGAGGCTAGCGGGTCACAAGCGAATTGGCGAGCGCTGCGGCCGGGTTCATGGAACCCAGCCGGACAGTGGTCGGTCTGATGGTAGGGACGCCGCGCCGTCGGCGTTCTTTGTGGGAAGCCCACGGAAGTGCGGAAACGCCGCCCATCTCGCTCGACGAGGACGGCGCGGCGCGCCGTCCCTACCTGAATAGCTCAGGCGTTGCGGTTGATGTTGTTGAGATCCTCGAAGGTGGTGAGGAGGCGCTTGTGGGCGGCGTCTTCCGCGGCGCCGAGCCAAATACGCGGATCGTAGTATTTCTTGTTCGGCGCGTCGGGCCCCTTCGGGTTGCCGATCTGGCCCTGGAGATAGTCGTGGTTTTTGGCTTCGTACTCGCGCACGCCATCCCAGAAAGACCACTGTACGTCGGTGTCGATGTTCATCTTCACCACGCCGTAGCTCACGGCTTCGCGGATTTCTTCGCGAGTGGAACCGGAGCCGCCATGGAAGACGAAATTCACCGGCTTCGGACCGGTCTTGAGGTGCTGCTCGATGTAATCCTGCGAATTCTTGAGGATCTTCGGGGTGAGCTTCACGTTGCCCGGTTTGTAGACGCCGTGCACGTTGCCGAACGCGGCGGCGATGGTGAAATTCGGGCTGATGGCGCCGAGCTTGGTAAAAGCTTCGGCCACTTCCTCGGGCTGCGTGTAGAGCTTCGACTCGTGGACGCCGGTGTTGTCCACGCCGTCTTCCTCACCGCCGGTGACGCCGAGTTCGATTTCGAGGGTGATGCCGAGCTTGGCCATGCGAGCGAGATACTTCGCGCTGATCTCGAGATTCTCGTGCAGCGGTTCCTCGGAGAGGTCGAGCATGTGCGAGCTGAAGAGCGGTTGGCCGTTCTTGGCCACGTTTTCTTCACTGGCCTTGAGCATGCCGTCCATCCAGGGCAGCAGCTTCTTCGCGCAGTGATCGGAATTGAGGATCACGGGCACGCCGTAGGCCTTGGCCGCGGCGTCGACATACTGCGCGCCGGCGATGGCCCCGAGGATCGGGCCGGTCTGGTTTTCCTTGGTGATGCCTTTGCCGATGAAAAATTGCGCGCCGCCGTTGGAGAACTGGATCATCGTGGGCGAGTTGACCTCGCGAGCGGCTGCGAGTGCCGCGTTGACGGTGCCTGTTCCGATACAATTAATCGCCGGGAGGGCGAATTGGTTGGCCTTGGCATAGTCGAGCAGTTCTTTCACTTCGTCGCCATGAAGAACGCCCGCACGGAATCGCTTAGTAGTCATACCAGTGCTAATAGCAAAGGAGGGCGCAGGGACAAGGGGCAAGTGCCTGTGATCCTCAACGGCCCGGAAATTCCCGCGCCCGAAGACTCAGCCCGTGAACTTTTCTCCCCAGTTCAGCAGGGCTTTGAGGACCGGGCCCAAGGCGCGGCCTTTTTCGGTAAGGATGTATTCCGCGCGCGGCGGGTGTTCGCCGTAGAGTCTCCGCAGGACGATTCCGTGCTTCTCCAGGGTCTTAAGGCGTGCGGAAAGAGTGTTCGGGCTCAGGCCAGGGAATGAGTCCTGGAAGTCCTGAAAACGGCGGGGGCCCAAACGCAGCAAGTCGCGCAAGAGCAGAACCGTCCAGCGTTCGCCGATGATGGCGAGTGTCCGGGCGACGGGGCATTTTTGATCATAGCTGGCGGCCATCTTTTCCTCATTCAAGGGACGATTGGGCGGAGGCGCAAGATTCGGCATTGAATTCATATTTAATAGTGACTACGAATTATGTAGTTAA
>Ga0207667_10009585_pt1 | contig 11395 bp, 4 predicted proteins | sample KBSCornC52_FD_184301 | JGI IMG/M metagenome (GOLD analysis project Ga0207667, IMG submission 184301) | Corn rhizosphere microbial communities from Kellogg Biological Station, Michigan, USA - KBS Corn C5-2 (SPAdes) (version 2) | ecosystem: Host-associated > Plants > Roots > Rhizosphere > Soil ...
CTACGACATCGTCGAGCTGGGTGCGACGGCAAGGCGCCGGCATTGTGTCGCCAGTGCGTCGCGCCCAGCTCGACGATGTCGTAGTAATCGGTGCGCCAGGCCGCGTATTGCATGGAACCCAGGAAGGCCTGCGGCAGGCTGGACGCATAGGCCCCCGGGTTGTACGGCAGGCCCGCCTTGCTCGCCACCGCCATCGACTCGTGGTAGCTGTGCATGCCGCCGCCGACGAGATAACCGACGATGGCGAGCACGTACTGCTTGAGCGGCTCGCCGCGAAACACGCCGGCGAAGGCGAAGGCCGACTGCAGCAGCGAACCGGTGGTACCCGAGATGCCGGCGCCGAACAGCAGGTTGCGGGTATCGACATCATCGTAATAGGCATCCGCTTCCGGCTGGCGCGTGCGCGCCGTGTCGCGCTGGAACATGTCGACGCCGCGACCCCGCGCGATCGCCGTGGTGCCCACCGCGCCGGCCTGGTCCGGCCTCACGATGCCCCCGACACTGGTCGCGCCGGCGCGCTGCGCGGCCGGCTTGCGGCCACGCTTGGCGGCATCGTCGAACCAGTCCTGGCGCAGGATCGGTCCCCAATGGTTGTACGTCGCCAGCTGCTCGCCGCCCAGGGCGGAAAGCACCTTGCGGCCGATGGCGTCATGGATCGACAGCTTCTGGTCCAGCCGTCCCCGCGCCAGCGCATTGAAGATGCCCTTGCGCACGCCATCGGGCCCGAGCGCCGCCTTGGCCAGCGTATCGATGCGGCCGAAGCCGGTGCCGCCGCCGGTGTAGAAGTACTGGCCGATGGCGAACAGCTCCTTCGTCAGCGCGGCGCGGTTGGTCACCAGCTGATGGTCGAGGTATTTCTGGATGGCCAGGTTGACCTGCCCTACCCCCTCGGCAGTGAACTGCGGATGATCCAGCGCCATCAAGCCGAGCGCCGACTCGGCGAGGCGACGGCGATCCTGGCTGACCAGGCTGTCGTAAGGCCGCAACCCCGCCGACCCGCCGCGCCAACCCGTGTGTTCGCCGGTCCTGGCATACACCACCCGCCGGTCGGCCGTGAGCGCCCAGGGCACGTAACTCTCCGCCGACGTGCGCGGCAGCACGCCTTGCGGGAAATGCTGCGGCGTGAAACTGCGCGGGTCGGCAAAGCTGCGGATGAGGAACACGGACATCGGTTAACTCCGGAACGGTTCATCGGCCACTGGCGCGATGCCCACAGCAGCGTAGCCCGCCGGTCGAAGGGCCGCCAGCGGAGATCAGATACTCGGCCGCTCTCCGGCGAAAACCGGCTGCTCCAACCGACTCGAAGGATCTTCGGCAGTGCTCGCAATTTCCTGCGACTCGACAATCAATCGCGATTGTTTAATCTTGGGCCGCCGGTGGTTGTCATGACGGTTTCCGCCTCGATCACCGGGAAGTCGTTGCACGAAGTTGAAAGCTGCGGGCGCGGCCGACAAGGCGCGGCAGAAAGGGGAAGTACTCCCAGGCGGACGACGGGCGCCGGTCGTCGCTGACTCGATGCCACAGGGCGATCCGCATCGCGGGTCCCCACTTCGTTGAGGGGGAAGAACTCCAGGGAGGCCCGTTTTGCGGGCCCTGTCCGGATACACAACATACAGGGGAAAAATGATGAAGACGAACCACCTGACCATGTCTTGCGTGGTCCTGTGCGCAGCCATGCTCTCGGGCTGCATCCCGGCACCGACCAAAGTGAAGGATGTGCTTGCCGACAAGACTGGCTACCTGGCGGCCAACTTCTCCCCCGCCACGCTCAAGCCGGCCGTGCGGGAAAAGATCCAGGCGAATGACGGCAATCCGCTGAAGTTCCACAAGATGAAAGTCGATCTCACGTGGACCTTCAACAAGGACGACAAGAACAAGACCAGTGTCGTTCAGAAGAGCACCACGTACCTCAATGCCGGCGGGAATCTCGTACAGGAACTGAGCGATTATTCGAAAAACGGCATCGTCTTCAACCAGAGATACGACCTCACCTACCGGGGCGTGCTCTCGCTGAAAACCCAATCCACGAACGACAATTCAACCTTTGCCAGTACTCCGTACGAGGTGAAAGAGCTGGAAACATTCGACTCGCTGGATCGTGCAAGGGAAGCACAGGAGCTTGCGTACAAATTCAAGTTCGGTACCAAAGTGCAAATCATGAACTTCCTGGACGGCAGCGAGACGTGTACCGTCGGCAAAAGCCATCCCGCCTCGCAGGAATCCGCATCTCTTTCAGGCAGCGCAGAACCCGTCCTGTGTACCAACTACAACGACAACGGGGTGGCACAAGGCGAATCCGGCTTCGTCTACCTGAGCGACTACGGCGTGGCGATCTTGACCAGCACCAAAGCCGCCTCAGGCATATCCGACGCGAAAATTGATTCGGTAAAAATTGACTGACGCTGTCATGGTAGCGTCCGAAACGGGGCCAGGTTCCGATCTGGCCCCGTTCCGGTCTCCCCCACCGTTGCCGGCTCCATTCGTCACCAGCAGACCGGTCGAACACGAAGACTGAAATCGGCATTCAGCGGCGTCGAGCAGGAGTTGGCGCACAAAGCAGCTAGTCACAGCGTAGCCCTCCTCAGCCGGCACCACGCCCGGTATGCAGAGTTCTGGCGCTCACATAGTTCGTTCAGCTCACTGGGCTTCCATCAAAGAATGACAGCATCGCGGCATTGAAGAGCGCCGGCGCCGGCCACGGCGCGAAGTGACTGATCGCTGGTCCTACTCTCCGTCTCCGGTTCGACTCGGTTTGGAGCCGACGGTGACATACAGCGGTGCCTCAGTAAAAATCGATGTAAAGAACGGACGGTTTGGCCTGGCCCGCGTAGGTCACACGAAACGCATTGAGCAGCCCGATGCCCTTAATGACCGCGTTCGGCGCCTTGAAGAGACAGCAGCCCCAAGTCTCTCGTACTCGATAAGCTCACCGGATGGCCCCCTCGAGCCATTGAGGTACTCCGCTTCGTTACGCTCGGCCAGACAGCCGACCTTGATAGGGTTCTGCGCAGTCAGACCGTAGGTAGGGTCACTTGTGGTTGCGGTGATTTTCGTAAAGTTGGCGAGTGAGTCGCTGCGACCCCATGGAGAGCTCTTGCTGCCCGACGTCGTATTACTGAGGATTTCCGGAGCGCAACTATTCGTCGTGATCTTGAACTCACCTGTGTTCAGTTATCAGACGTTGACGTCATGCTACCGCCGCTCCGGCGTTACGGCATCGGGAGCGTTTCAGTAATGCGGTCGCACCCAACCTTCACGATCGTCGGCTTCAATGCCGCGGTGCAGCGTGAAATGTCCCCATGTCAAGCGTAGCGTCTGACTATACTTTGGGGGAGTCGAGCTATGCGCACAGGGAACGTGTTCTCGCTTCTGTTGGCTGTTTTTTCGCTAACAGCCCAAGCCCAGTCTGGCAGCACCAATGTCGATGCCTACGAAGAGTACGGGAAGCACGTTCGGGCCGCGCAGGAAGTCACTCCGCTGACGTCTACTCTCTTCGGCGATCGCGTCAGCCTCTACAATGGTGCGACCGAGTTCGACGTCACCGACGTGGATCTACCGGGCAACAGCAGTCTGCCGGTGCGATTCGGTCGCCGCCTCGAGATCGACGATCGGCGCCAGCCCACCGGTAAACTTGGCGGCCTCGGCGAATGGGACATCGATGTCCCCTATATCTCCGGTGTCTTTACCACCGAGAATGGCTGGGAAGTGCAGAACAACGTCGGGCAGGGCGGCGTCTATTCGCGTTGCAGCGTCGTCACACCACCCTATACCGTCATCGCCAGCCTCGGCGGTATTGAGGAGCCCGCCTATCAGATCTGGGATGGCAACCAGCTGCATATTCCAGGCGAGACCGACGAAGAACTGCTGGCGAACACGGAGACCGCGCTGCCCGACAATCGGACCACTTATCCCTGGATCACCAAGAGTTTCTATCACGCATCGTGTGCTCCGAGCACGGCCAATGGCTATCCCGGTGAATCGTTTGTCGTGGTATCGCCCAGTGGGGTGAGCTACACCTTCAATTGGATGGTGGCGAATCCCACCTCAATCCTGCATTACCAGCGACCGAATCCCACGGGCACGGGAACGATCGGATCCCTCGCCAACCGTTCCCGCTACTTTCTGCTGGCAACCCAGGTCACGGATCGTTTTGGCAACTGGGTCAAATACAACTACAACGCGTCGTCGCAGCTTCAAAGCATCACCGCCAACGATGGCCGGGAGATCGATGTCACCTGGTCGGGCAATGTGGTGCAATCGGTCAGCACCCCCTCGACGAACCCGGGGCCGAGGACGTGGCGGTACGGATACGTCGCTGGCTCGGATGGTTATGCCGCGAATGGTTTGCTGAATACCGTCACCCGGCCGGACGGATCGCAATGGACTTATACCGTCACCTCGGGGTCGCTGCGTACCCTCAAGGATCTGTCGGTCGATACGCCGCCGGCCTATCACTGCCAGATCGACGCCAATTCCAATACCGGCAGTATGGTCTACACCATCGGTGCGCCGTCGGGTGCGCAGGGCGTTTTCAGTTTCACGTATCAGCGCAATCCGCGCTCTTACGTTCCGTTGAATTGCACGGACGTGAATCCGTATACCGACTACCCGGATGTCTATGATTTCTTCGACAACTTCGCGTTGGTATCGAAGCAGATCAGCGGCGCCGGTTTGACCCCGATGAACTGGTCGTACGATTACGCATCCACGGTTAATGGCGGCGGCTATGTCACCGCCAATATCCCCTTTCCCTACCCGACCGAAACCTATATCCCCCAGTCGAGTTCGGCGTACCACCTTCCCAAGGTCGTGACCGTCACCGACCCCACGGGAATCACCAAATATTTCTTCGGGATCAATTACGGTGTCGATGAAGGGCGATTGCTGAAGACCGAGACCTACACCCTGTCAGGGCAGATGGTCAGGACGGTCACCAACACCTATCTCCCCGATAACCAGATTGCAAGCCAAGCGTTTCCAGATAACGCCGGACATTCGGTCCAGCCCATCTACAAGAATCCGATGGTGGGGCGTATTCGCCCCGAGGTCATGACGACGACGGTACAGGATGGCGACACCTATACCCGGCAGACCCTGGGCTTCGATGTCTTCGCGCAGGCGACCGACGTCAAGCGCTTCAACTCGATTGCCGGTCAGCAGGCGATTGAGGAGCAGACCAGCTACCTCAATGACACAACGCTATGGGTGCTTGGATTGCCACAACAGGTAACCAATGTCACCACCGGCGAGATCGAGTCGACCAACACCTACAACAGCAACGACACGCTGCAATCGCGCACCCGCTTTGGCCAGACGTTGTTGACCTACACCTATAACGCGGCCGGCCAGTTGGCCAGTTTCACCGATGGCAACAGCCATACCACCAGCCTGAGCAATTACTACCGAGGCATCCCGCAGCAGATCAATTACCCGGACAATACAAGCCAGACAGCCAGCGTCGACAACTACGGTGACATTCTTTCGGTTACCGATCAGCTGGGCCACACCACGAACTACTCCTACAACGCCGTGGGCTGGCCGAGCCAGATCAGCTACCCGGCGGGTGACGAGGTGGCGTGGTATCCCAAGAACTACACGTTTGCCTACGTGGCCGGTGCGGAGCGCGGCATCCCCGGCGGTCACTGGCGTCGTACGATCACCACGGGCAACGACATAGAGGTGACCTACTTCGACGCGATGATGCGCCCACTGCTCAGCGACTCATCGATCGCCGGCACGGCGGGTTCGGATATCACGACCGCGAGCAGTTTCGACTGGCGCGGCCTGACCACGTTCACGTCCTATCCGGTCAGTGGCACCCCCGATCTGTCGGCGGTGACCAGCGGGTCGCATAAGACCTATGACACGCTAGGTCGGCCGACAATCACTCAGCAGGACTCCGAGCTGGGCACGCTGACCACCACCACTGCCTACCTGCCCGGCGCCGGGGTGCAGGTGACCGATCCCAAGAACAACGTCACCACCACTTATGCCCAGGTCTTCGACGCGCCGTCGTACGATGCGCCGATCCGGGTGCAGGCGCCTGCAAGTGTCACCCAGACCATCGCCCGCGATCTCTATGGCAATCCATTGTCGATCACGCAGTCGGGCATCTACAACGGTACCGAAAGCGACAGTGTCACCAAGACACTGACCTACGACAGCTACCACCGCCTGTGCCGCACCACCGAACCGGAAAGCGGCAGCGAGGTGATGGCCTACGATCCGGGCAACAACCTGGCGTGGAGTGCTGCGGGACTCGCGATCACCGGCGGCGGCTGCGGGCGGGAGCAGGTCCCGACCGCGGCGCAGACCACGCGTACCTATGACGCGATGAATCGCGTCAAGACGATCCTGCCGCCCGTCGGCACACAGAGCACCAGTTACGGCTACGATCCGGCCGGCCGCCTGACCAGTGCAGTCTCGGGCATCAGCACCTGGAACGGTACCTACAACTTCCGCGGCATGCTGACCGGCGAGAGCCTGCAGCTGGCTGGCCAAAACGCGTGGGGCCTCGGCTATGCCCACGATGCGTATGGCAGCCTCAGCCTGATCCACTACCCCGATGGCGAGAACGTCAGCTATGCGCCCGACGCGCTGGGACGGCCGACCCAGGCCGGCAGTTATGCCACCGGCGTCGGCTACTTCCCGAACGGACAGGTGGCGCAGTTCACCTACGCCAATGGCGCCAGTTATGTGGCCGCGCAGAACGCACGCCAGATGCTCAGCAACTTCAGCTATGGCAACGGCAGCACCGTGCAGCTGAGCGAAGACTTCGCTTACGACCCGAATGGCAACATCAGTACCGTGACCGATCTGGCCGGCGGTCCGCGCAACAAGAGCTTCGGCTACGACGCGCTGAACCGGTTGACCAGCGCCAACGCGGCTGGCCTGTGGGGTGCCCAGACGTATACCTACGACGCCCTCAACAACCTGCGCACGCTGCAGACCGGCAGCCAGACGTCGACCTACACCTACGACCCCACCAACAAGCTGGCCAGCATCAGCGGCGCGCAATCGGTCAGCTACACCTACGATCCGCGCGGCAACGTGGCGACAAAGAACGGCACGAACCTGGTATTCGACCAGAAGAATCAGCTGACCCAAATCGCTGGCAGCACCTACGGCTACGATGCCTCCGGCCGACGAGTATCGAAGACCGCCGGTGGCGTGACGACGTATTACTTCTACAGCCAGTCCGGGCAGCTGATGTACCAGTGGGCGCCAGGCAGTGCGCTGACCACCAGCTTCATCTACCTGGGCAGCAAGCTGGTCGGGGACAACGAGACACTTGTGCTGGGTGCGCCGGCCACGATCGGCTTCGATGCCAACCCCAACAACGGCAGCTACACGGTGAGCTGGGGTGCCGTGACGGGCGCCACCGGCTACGTGCTGCAGGAAAGTGCCAACGGTGGCGGCTGGGTGACGGTCTACTCCGGAGGCAGCCCCAGTGTCACGCTGAGCGGCAAAGCCGGTGGCAGTTATGTGTATCAGGTGGAGGGTTGTGCAGGAACCACCTGCGGTGGCTGGACAGGCTCGGCCACGCTCGGCGTGCGTCCGGCGCTACCGACGGTGACCGTACCCGGCGGTACGATCAACGGCACCTACAGCGTGAGCTGGACGGCTCCGCCCACCGCCACCAGCTATGACGTGCAGGAGCGTTTGAACGGTGGTGCGTGGACCACCATCGCCAGTGCCACCACGTCGACCTCGATCAGCCGACCGGGCAATGTCAGCGGCAGCTACACCTATCAGGTCGCGGCCTACAACACCTATGGCACGCGCGGCTGGGCCGGCTCGGCCGCGGTGACGGTGGATATCACCTATGGCGTGTTGCCCACCGCACCGCCGAGTCTGGCCGTGCCGGCCAGCAGCAACAATGGCAGCGCTACGCTGAGCTGGAGCGCCACCAGTCTCACCACCCGCTATGTGGTCGAGCAAAGCAATAACGGCGGCACCAGCTGGGCACAGATCTACAACAGCACGGGCACCAGCACCGCTGTGTCCGGGTTGGCGGATGGGAGCTACAGCTACCACGTGCAGTCGTGCAATACCTATGGCTGCAGCGCGTGGACCAACGGGAGTGCCACCTTGGTGGTGACGCATCCGCCCACCACCGCGCCCATTCTGAGCGTGCCGGCCAGCAGTACCAATGGCAGCTATACGGTGAGCTGGAGCGGGGTCGCGGGTCAGGTCAGCTACACCCTGCAGGAGCAGGTCAACGGCGGCAGCTGGACGACCGTGCAGACGAACGGGATGACCAGTTGGAGCACTTCCGGTCGCGGCAACGGCACCTATGGCTATCACGTGCAGGCCTGCAACGCGGGTGGCTGTGGGCCATGGAGCGCGGTCGCGAGTACCAGCGTGCTGTGGCCACCACCGACACCGGCCAGCATCAGTGCGCCCGGAAGTAGCAGCGGTGCCATCACCGTGACGTGGGCGACCTCGGCCACAGCGACCAGCTACACCTTGCAGCAAAGCATCAACGGCGGCGGTTGGACGACTGTCTATAGCAATGCGGCGAATGGCACGACTCTGAATGAATCATCCACGGGCAGCTATACCCTGAGAGTGCTAGCGTGCAATACCAGCGGCTGCAGCAGTTTTGTGACCAGCGGCGCGGTGACGGTGACCATCCCGCCAGCCAGCGCACCGGGCCTGAGTATGCCGGCCAGCAACAATACCGGCAGCTATACCGTGAGCTGGAGCGGTGTCAGTGGTGCGACCAGCTATACCTTGCAGGAACAGGTGAACGGTGGCGGCTGGACCACAGTGCAAGCCAGCGGAGCCACCAGCTGGGGTACCAGTGGTCGCGGCAATGGCACCTACGGCTATCAGGTGCAGGCCTGCAACGCCGGCGGTTGCGGTCCGTGGAGTGGAACGGCTTCGGTCGTAGTCACCATCCCGGTGCCCATCGGCATCAATGGCAACGCCTATACCGTCAGTGATCTGATAGGCACCGGCAACACAGGCTACTCCACCATCGGCTTCGCCATCGTCGGGAGCACTACTTGGGAGGTGTATGGTGCAACGCCAGTCGGAGGCAACACCGTGAAAGCGTCCGGTGCGGTGCCGGCCACCGCCGTGACTGTCCAATACACGTGGACGCTGATCGGGCCACCGGCGGGGGACGTCGATTCCGGAGGAACATTGAGCAACGGCGCCTCGTCGCCGACGACGCTGGGCTCAAACCCGGCGAGTTACTACACCACCAGCACCTATAACGCGAGATCGGGCTCAAGGGGGCGCACGTACCAGCTGCGTGTCGATTTCTTCAATGCTGCCGGAGCGAATATCTCCAGCTCCACCTGCACGATGACCGCCGAAACGGAGGGTTCGACATGAGCCGGATACGATCGACGTTGCAGGGTCTGCTTGGCGGCCTCGTGTTGTTGGCCGGCGTGGCACACGCCGGCACGCACCACTACTACTACACCGACCCACAAGGCACCGTGCTGGCCAAGGCCGATGCGCAGGGCAACATTATCGCCAGCTACGACTACGCGCCGTATGGTACCCAGGCGCTGGGCACGGCGCCGAGCGGGCCGGGGTACACGGGGCATGTGAACGATCCGGAGTCCGGATTCGTGTACATGCAGGCGCGCTACTACGATCCGAGTGTGGGACGCTTCCTGAGTGTCGATCCGGTGGCCCCCTCGCTGGGGGGCCTGTTCAACTTCAACCGGTACGACTACGCCAACAACAATCCGATCAATCACACTGATCCGGATGGGCGGTGCTCCGACGCCACCTGCGGCACCATGGTGCAGAACTATGGGGCGTGGGCCAATGCTAATCCGGCAGAAGCCGACCAGATTGGCCGTGATGTTGGGGTGCCTGCCGTTGCGGTGATGCTCATAGCTTCCGGTGCAGGTGAAGCTGTCGCCATGGTCAAGGGGGCGGTGACACTCGACAGAATTTTGAGCAAGGGCGAACAGCTTTCCAAGAATGTGAAACAAGGTGCGGATGCAGAAACATCCGCGGCCAAGAGGCTAGGCGATGAAGTTGCTGGCAAGCGAGTGACTTTGGAATCGAGTACTGGCAAACGTAGCGTTGCAGATATCGTCACGAAGGACAAAGGAGTTGTTGAAGTGAAGAGTGGTGGTGCACGATTGAGCTCAGGTCAGAAGGCCGTAAAGGCAGATATTGACGCTGGACGACCTGTGACGCCGCGAGGAAAAAATGCAGCAAACGCGGGTTTAGAACCAGGAAAACCTACGGTAATGAAATGCTATCAGGTTGACCGTTGCTGATGAATTCCTCATCTGAAAAATGTGATGTGGCTTTTAAGCGAACCGTACTTCTTCATTGCTATGCCGCGCTCGAAAAGGCTGGGTTCGAACGGTTTCGTAACGAAGACGTAGATTGGCCACTAGAAAACGGCTTTCACTGCTGGGTGGGGTTGAATAACAATCTGGAAAGGGACTATTTCCAAATCAATCCTTTCGTCGGTGTGCATGTCGTTCCGATCATGAAGCTGTATACGTCTCTTGAAGGAAGGAAATACGACAGGGGAAACACTACTTACGCGTTGCATATGGGAGAGCTCGCGCCGGAAGAGTGTGTGTTCCGTTTTACGCGCCGAACAGATATTGAAGCGGAAGCAGCGCGCTTAGCCCGTTTGTATGCAACAGTTGGTCTGTTGTACTCGCAGTCGATCGCGACGTATGAACGATTGCTTCCATTGTTGCAGGAGCGGGTGCCAATGCTTGGTGCGTATCCCGAGCGTGTTGCTGCGTGCCTTTACCTGATGGGTCGGAAAGAAGAGGCGGAAGCCTTTGTAGAGGATTTCTTCAAGACTCATCGCGACTATTTCAAAGGGTTCGCGATACCGTTCTTGAAACTGCTGGAAAGTTGAATCAAACGCCCTCGCTGCGCTGTAATTAAGCACACCAAAAGCACCGCGCCCAACGCATCGCCACAACGCAAGGGGTCAGGTCTAGCAACGTAGCATTTGTTGTCGGCCGAAACGTTGCCCGGTTCACTGAGGAACGCAAGGGGCGGCGTCTTGTATAGCTGCATGACGGGCGTCAAATAAGTCAATAGGGGGACGGAGGCAATTAACGCGATAATTCCGTTTTCGAACTCAACGTGAGTCGCTGCTCAATGTGGTTCAGGCTTGGAGTGTCGCGGCTGCCCTGGGTTGGGGCGGCGTCAGTCAAGCTCCCCGTCCCCATCGGCATCAATGGCAACGCCTATACCGTCAGTGATCTGATAGGCACCGGCAACACAGGCTACTCCACCATCGGCTTCGCCATCGTCGGGAGTACTACTTGGGAGGTGTATGGTGCAACGCCAGTCGGAGGCAACACCGTGAAAGCGTCCGGTGCGGTGCCGGCCACCGCCGTGACTGTCCAATACACGTGGACGCTGATCGGGCCACCGGCGGGGGACG
>Ga0207667_10009588_pt1 | contig 11393 bp, 9 predicted proteins | sample KBSCornC52_FD_184301 | JGI IMG/M metagenome (GOLD analysis project Ga0207667, IMG submission 184301) | Corn rhizosphere microbial communities from Kellogg Biological Station, Michigan, USA - KBS Corn C5-2 (SPAdes) (version 2) | ecosystem: Host-associated > Plants > Roots > Rhizosphere > Soil ...
GCTGACGAAGCTCGCCGCCCGGCTCCACGCCCTCGGGGATCGGCGCCCCGAGGTGACGATCGTCGTGGCCGCCGGCGCGACCGTGGCCGCCGTCGAGCGCGCCCACCACACGCTGCGCGAGGCGATGCAGGTGGCCGACAGCGCGGTGGGGCTGCCGCCGATCCGCTCGTTCTTCCGGCCGGCCGACCTGCGGCTGCGCGGGCTCGTCCACGCACTGCGCGAGGAGCCGCTCGTCCAGGACTACGTCGAGCGCGAACTCGGCCAGTTGCTCGCCTACGACGTCGCGCACGGGACGTCCCTGACCGAGTTCCTCGCCGCCTACTGCCGGGCCGGCGGCAACAAGACGGCGGCCGCCGAGCAGCTGTTCATCTCGCGGCCGGCGCTGTACGACCGCATCGCGAAGGTGCAGCGGGTGCTCGGTGTCGATCTCGCCGACCCCGAGGTCGTGCTGGCGCTGCACTTCGCGTTGCTCGCGCGCGAGACGATGCGCCGGCCCAACCTGGCCGTCCTGCCCGGCTGAGCGCGCGCGCCTCAGACCAGGCACACCATCAACGGGGGTGGAGCTGGGGAGGCGCGTCGAGCGCGACCTCGAGCAGGACGGACGCGGCCGCCTCGGCATATGCGCGGGCCGGGCAGGGCCGGCGGCCGAGCCCGAACGTCACGACCTCGGGGTCGGACGCCGCAGCCACGTCGACGACCACCCGCTCCCCGGCCCGGATCGCGGTACCGGCGGCGACGACGTCCTCGGCGGCGACGCGGCGCAGGGCCGGCAACGGCGGCCGGCGGCGCAGCGCGTCCTCGATCGACAGCCCGGCGGCGAGTGCCGCCTCGACCAGCGCCCCGGTGGCGTCGCAGCCCTGCAGGAGCAGGGTGATCCACGCGGTCTCGGTGTCGTCGTCCGGCGCGGCGAGCGCCGCCCGGAGGCAGGGGAGCGCTTCGTCGGCGGCGGCTTCGGCGCCGTCGTCGGCACCGGGGAAGTAGGCCGGGGCCACGGCGAGGACGGCGTCGGCCGCGGCGATCGGGTCGACGGCCCCGAGGCGCTCGGCCAGCGCGGCGGTGGCGGCGCGGCGGAGGAAATCGGGACCGGCGTCGTCGCGCAATCGTTCGGCGTGGGCCCGGGCGGTCGCGGCGAGCGTGGCCGGTTCGACGCCGGCGAGCTCGGCCACGACGCGCGCCCGCCGCTCGGCGTGCTGCGCGCCCTCGGCGAACCGGCACACCGCCGCTCGCAGCCGGCGCACGCCACCGGGCGGACCGTCGTCAGGCACCGAAGCCACGATCAGCCGATCGTCCGAGAGCACCGCTCTCGCGTCATCGGCGGTGGTGGCGGTCCAGTGGTCGTCCGCCCAGGTGAGCACCCACCCACGCTACGGCCGGATCACTTCGGCCCCCGCCGAAGCGATCCGAACCAGCCGTGTCCCCGCTGCGGCGCAACACGCCGACGCGGGCGCCGCAGCGGGGACACGACCGGGTCGGTCAGAGGGTGAGGGAGTTGGTGGCCGAGGCCGTGACGGCGTCGGTCACCGATCCGGTCGAGAACACGTACGTGCCGTGCTCGAGGGTCGGCGGTCCGCTGGCGTCGATGTCCCCCTGGACGATCTTCAACGCCGACCGCGGGACGGTCACCGTCACGGTTCGGCTGGCGCCGGCCGCGACCCGCACCCGCGTGAACGCGGCGAGCCGCTTGGCGGGGACGAGAACAGTGCTCTCCGGTTGCGAGACGTAGACCGGGACGACGGCCGAGGCGTCCCGCGAACCGGAGTTGGTCACCTTGACCCGCACCGCCACCGACCCACCGGACCGCGCGACCGAGCTGACCGAGGACGAGGTCGTCGAGTACGACAGCCCGAACCCGAACGGGTACGCCGGCTGGTAGACCGCGCCATTGCCGTTGTAGGTGCTCGGCATCGTCTCGTACAGGTACGAGCTCGGCTGGTCGGTGGCCCGCGCCGGCCAGCTGACCGGCAGCCGCCCGCTCGGGTCGGCCTTGCCGTACAGGAGGTCGGCCACCCCGTTGCCGCCCTCGCTGCCGGGCCGCCACGCAGCCAGGATCGCGTCCGCCTTCGCCGCGTCGCCCAGCACGTCCGGCCGGTCGTCGATCAGCACGACGATCACCGGCTTGCCGGTCCCCTTCAGCGCGGTGATCAGCGCCTGCTGGTCGGCCGGCAGCGTCGGGTCGCGCTGGTCGTTCGGACCCTCGGAGCCCGGGTCACGGCCGAGCACGGCGACGACGGCGTCGGCGCTCGCGGCCGCGCTGACCGCGTCCGACTGGGTCGCCGCGTAGGTCACGTTCGCCCCGCCGGCGTTCTGCAGGCCCTCGCGGACGGTTACGGCGTCCTCGGGGCTCCCGGAGGGGACGCCCTGCCACCCGACGCTCCAGCCGCCGAGCGTGTCGGCGACCGAGTCGGCGGCCGGGCCGGTCACGACCACCTTGGCCGAGCTCGCGAGCGGCAGCGCGCCGCCCTCGTTGCGCAGCAACACGCTCGACTCCGCCGCGGCCCGCCGCGCGAGCGCGGTGTCGGCCCCGAGGATGTCGTCGGCGGCACCGGCGTTGACGTACGGGTGGTCGAAGAGCCCGAGGCGGAACTTCATCGTCAGCACCCGCTTGGCCGCCTGCCGGATGCGGCTCTTCGCGATGAGCCCGTCGTGCACCGCCGCCTTGAGGTTGGTGATGAACGAGTCGGCGTCGTAGGGCTCCATCGTCACGTCGACGCCGGCGTTGATGGCCTTGGCGATCGCGTGCTCGTAGTCGGCGGCGACGTGGTACTTGTTCCACAGCGCGGCCACGTCGGCCCAGTCGCTGATCGCCACGCCGTCGAAGCCGAGCTGGTGCCGCAGCACGGTCGTGAGCAGGTAGCGCGAACCGGTCGCCGGGATGCCGTTGACCGAGGACGAGTTGACCATCACCGACAGCGCACCGGCGTCGAGGCCGCGGGCGTACGAGGGCAGCTGGTAGGTCTGGAAGCTGCGCAGCGACATGTCGGTCGGCGTGCGGTCGAGGCCGCTGTCCGCCGCGCCGTAGCCGGCGAAGTGCTTGACCGTGGCCGCGACCTTGCCGGTGGCCTGCAGGCCGCGTACCGCGGCGGCGGCCAGGGTGCCGTCGAGCGTCGGGTCCTCACCGAAGGACTCGTAGTAGCGACCCCAGCGCGAGTTCGTGTCGACGTCGGCCACGGGAGCGAAGGCCCAGCGGACGTTCGTCGCCAACGCCGCTCGTCCGGCCGACACCTGCACGCGGCGGACGAGATCGGCGTCGAAGGTGGAGCCCAGCCCGATCTCCTGCGGGAACAGGGTCGTGCCCACCACGTCGTTGTGGCCGTGGACGACGTCGGCGCCGTACACGATCGGGATGTGGTGCGGCGAGTGCTGGATCGCGTACCTCTGCAACGTGTTGATCTGCGTCGCCCACGTCTGCGGCGTGTTGGGGAAGTGGCCCGCGCCGGGGACGTCCCCGCCGCCGGACAGGATCGAACCGACGAGGTCCTTGGCCAGGACGTCGTCGGCGCAGCCGGCGTTGAGCGGCCCGGGCGTGTACCCGCCGCAGTCGCCGTACAGCTTGCCGACCTGGATCTGGACGAGCTGGCCGAGCTGCTCGTCGAGCGAGAGCCGGCGGACGAGGTCGCCGGCCCGGGCCGTCGGCGAGGCGTGCGAGTCGAGGTACAGCGCGGGGCTCGCGGCCGAGCTGGCGGCGACCGTCAGGCCGGCCACCGTCAGGCCCGCCACGGCGACCCCGACCGTCCAGAGTTTCGATGCTGACCGACGTTTTCCAACAGCCATGTGGGCCTCCGCGGGAGCAGGGGCTCGGTAATACACCGGGCCGGCTGGGAAGAAACGTGGCACTTCGGGTGATGTGCGGTCAATAGGACGGATCGTTTACGCTGTCAGCGCGCAAACCCGGGTCGGACGGCGCTACGCTGCGGCGATGCGCTCCGTCGACCCGTGGATCGGCCCGCGCGGGACCGCGGCCCAGCGCCTGCTGGCGATCATGCGCGCGCACGGGCCCCTGACCCGGCCGGAGGTCGCCCGGCTGACCGGGATGTCGGTGAGTGGCATCCGTCCCCTCGTCGCCACCCTGATCGCGGACGGGCACCTCACCGAGCAGGACGCTCCGGCGCAGGGCCGCGGGCCCGGCCGTCCGGGGCTGGTGCTGGTGCCGACCGTGCCCGAGGGTGTCGTGCTCGGCCTCGACTTCGGGCACGCGCACGTCGGGGTGGCGGCGGCCGACCTGCGCGGCGGCCAGCTCGGCTGGCAGTCGCGGCCGGTGGACGTCGATCACCACGCCGACGCCGCGCTGGAGACCGCGGCCCTGCTCGCCCGGCTCGTGCTGCGGACGTCCGGGCGCCGGGCCAGGGACGTGCGGCACGTCGTCGCCGGCGTACCGGGCCCGGTCGACCGCACCGGCCGCGTGCGCTCGAGCACCATCGTCTCCAGCTGGTGGCAGATCGACATCGCCGAACGCATCGCGGCCCGGCTGAGCCTCGAGCGCGACGTGGTCGACGTGGAGAACGATGCGCTGCTCGGTGCGGTGGGAGAGCGGGCGGACGGCGCGGCGACCGGCTGCTCGGACTTCGTGTACGTCAAGGCCTCGCACGGACTGGGCGCCGGTCTCGTCCTGCGCGGCGAACCGTACGCGGGCGCCAACGGGCTGACTGGCGAGCTCGGGCACACGGTGCTCGACCCCGAGGGCGAGCTGTGCCGCTGCGGCACCCGCGGCTGCCTGGAGACGATGGTCGCGGTCGAACGGGTGCGCGAGCGCATCCGGTTCGTCGCCGGCACGCCGGAGGTCGACCCGCTCAGCGCGGTGATGGACCGTCCGGCCGCGCGGCGCGTCGTCGTCGAGGCCGGCCGCCTGCTCGGGCGGGCGTTGGCCGACGTCGCCAACCTGCTCGACCCGCAGCGCATCGTGCTCGGCGGCGAGCTCGCCGAGGCCGGCGAACCGCTCGCCGAGGGCGTGCGCGAGTCGATCGGCCGCTATGCGCAGCCGGCGGTCGCCGACGTGGCCGTCGTCCTCGGCGCCTTGGGCGAGCGTGCCCAGGTGACCGGCGCGATCGCCCTGGCCGCCGAGCGCGCCCGCTCGGCGGCCTGGACGTTCGGGTGAGCGAACCGCACAACTAACCGCCGGTCAATGCATCCACCACGACCTGGAAGCGCCGCGGGTCGAAGTAGTCGTGGTACTCGCTGATGAGACCGTCGACGAACCGGAACACCGCGATGTTGTCGTTGGTGTAGACCGTTCCGTTCGTCAGCGTCGCTTCGTTGCGGTACTCGACCACGACCGCGTCGGAGTCCCCGGCCGGATACACGCCGGTGATCTCGGCGTGGAACGAGTCGAAGTTCGTGAACAGGGCGCCGAAGCCGGTCAGGATCGCGTCCCTGCCTTCGATCAGCTCGGGGAACCCGTCGGCCGGGTAGGGCACGGTGATCCGCCCCTTCGGGTGCCACAGGCCGGCCCAGGTCTGCACGTCCTTGGCCGTAAGGAGCTCGAAGAAGCGGACGGCGCTACGCGCGTGATCGGTGTTCGGCAAGGTGACCTCCAACAAGAGTCGTCGTGAACGTGGGCGCGGGCAGGACGAGCCGGCTCAGCAGCGTGGCGGCGAGCGCGGTGAGCAGCCCCAGGTCGAGGTAGTGGCAGTACATCGCGCCCGCGTAGCTCGGCCCGCCCCAGGCGTCCGCCGTGAAGTTCGGGTCGAGGCCGCCGATCACCTGCGCGCCCGCCCGCGTCAGGTCGTACGCCATCAGCAGGACGAGCGGTGCGGCGGCGATCACGCGGGGTCCGTGCGCGGCCAGCCGCAGCCGCGCGGCCGCCCGCCGCCGCAGTGGCGCGGTGAGCAGTGCCGGCAATCCCACTCCGCGCCGGCGCCCGCGAGCAGCCGCCAACAGCAACCAGCCGACGGCGACGCCGGTCAGCACCAGGTGGGCCGGCCACGCGGAAGCGGCCGGCGCGTGGCCGCGGTGCTCGGGCGAACGCTGCGCGTAGGCAACGGCGCCGAGCGCGATGCCGGCCGCGGTCGCGGCGAGAGCCACGGTTACCAACGCGGGTGAGAACCGATTCCTGATCACGTGTCCCACCGTGGCCGATCACGCCGGTGCGCGCGTCCGCCCCGAGGACGGCCGGGGTCGTTCGCAAGGAGGATGCGCCCCGGCGCGGGCCCGGATACGTTCGCCTCGTGCACGAACGGCGCCGCCAGCTTTGGCTCGACGGGGCGCTGGGCACCGCATCCTTCGCCGCCTTCACGCTGCCCGTTCTGGTCAGCCACGGCGGCGAAGGTGCGAGCTGGTCGATCGGGTTGCTGGGCGGCATCGTCGCTGGCGCCCTGTGGTTGCGACGACGGTGGCCGATCGGGGTGCTATTGGTCGTCGCAACGGCGTTGGGGGTCGCCGCCCTGGCCGGCGTGCGGTTCACGCCGTTCGTCAGCAACGCCGGGCCGGCGATTCCGATTGCCGTGTACGGGGTCGCCACCGGCCAACCCCGGCGCGGCTCCGCGCTGTGGACCGCCGGCGCGCTCATGGCGCTGGAAAGCGTCACGCTGCTCGCGTTGCTGCTGCATGCACGGCCTGATCAGGACGCCATCCAGGCGCTGCTGGCCGTCCCGGCTTGGATCGCCGGCGACGCGGCCCGCCTGCGGCACCGGTACCGGCAGGAGCTGGCCGATCAACGGGCCGTACGCGAACGCGAACGGGAGGCCCGGATCCGGGCCGAGGAGAGAGTGCGGATGTCGCGGGAGATCCACGACGTCATCTCCCACGCGCTGAGCATGATCGCCTTGCGCTCGGCGGTGGCCCGCGAGGTTGCCGAGAGCGATCCGGGCGAGGCCCGCGAATCGCTCGCCGCCATCGAACAGGTCAGCCGCCGCGCCCTGGACGAGGTGCGCTCGGCGCTGCGGGCGATCCGTGATCCGGTCGACGGTAGCGACCCGGCCCAGCCGGCGCTCGCCGACCTCCCGACGTTGATCACGCCGGCGCGGGCGGCCGGTCTTGACGTGTCCCTCGAAGTCGAAGCGCTCCCGTGCTCGCCGACCCTGGAGACGACGATCTTCCGGATCGTGCAGGAGGCCCTCACCAACGTCGTCAAACACGCCCGCGCACGACGGGTCACGGTGCGCGTGAGTCGCCGCGGCGGCGAGGTGGACGTGCTGGTGAGCGACGACGGTGTGGGGCGAACCCCGGCGTCTGCGGACGGCCTGGGTACGACGGGCATGCGGGAGCGGGTCGACCTGTTCGGCGGCGCGCTCGAGTTGGGCCCGGGCGACCACGGCCGCGGCCATCGAGTGCACGCGGCGTTTCCGCTGGGCGCGTCCGGTGCCTGAGCCGTCCAGCCCGATCAAGGTCCTCATCGTCGACGACGAGGCGTTGATCAGGGCCGGCCTGCGCGCGCTGCTGCAAGCCGCCGACGGATTCGCGGTGGTCGGGGAGGCCGCATCCGGCGTGGAGGCCGTGCGCCAGTCGCGCCGGCACGCACCGGACGTCGTGCTCATGGACATCCGCATGCCCATCATGGACGGGCTGGAGGCGACCCGCGTCCTCGCGGCCGAGGCCCATCCGCCCCGGGTGCTCATCGTGACCACCTTCGACGACGACGAGCACGTCTTCGAGGCGCTGCGCGCCGGGGCCAGCGGGTTCATCGTGAAGGACACCCCACCACGCCGGCTGCTCGAGGCGATCCGGGTCGTCGCGGACGGCGAGTCGTTGCTCGACCCCAACGCCACGAGGCGGCTCATCGGCGCCTTCGTCGGCCGGGCTCGACGCGACCCGGTCGACACGCTCACGCCGCGCGAACGGGACGTGCTGGAGCAGGTGGCCCTGGGCCGCTCGAACTCGGAGATCGCCGAGACGCTCTTCCTCGGGGTGACGACCGTGAAGACGCACGTGGGCCGGATCTTGGAGAAGCTGGGCGCTCGCGACCGGGTCCAGCTCGTCGTGGCCGCGTACGAAGCCGGCGTCGTCAGCGTGGGGCGCGCGGCGAGATCACCGTAGCGGCTGCACTGCGGTCACTCGGCCGCCCGCGCCAGGCGTCGGGCGAGCTCACGGCAGTAGTCCCGGTACTCGTCCGGCTCGACGACGGTGAACGCCACGCCGAGCGTCGCCGTACTGACGCTGAGCCATTCGTACGAGTCGACCCAGACCGTGAACCGGCACCGACCCGCGCCCAGCGGTGCCAATTCGCCGTCCATGCGGGCGAGCAGGCGTCGCATCCTCGACGCCGGTGCCGCGAAGTCGATCACTGCGCGCAGTTGGCGACCGCGGACGTTCTCGTGAACGAGGTCAGCGACACTGGCGGCCGGCAGCGCTCGCGGCCGGTACGTGCTCGTGGTCACCTGCAGGTGGTCGATCCGGTCGATGCGGAACGTCCGCCACGCTCGCCGGTCGACATCCCAGCCGGCGAGGTACCACCGCCCGCCCATGACCAGCTGCCCGTAGGGGTCGACGAGCCGCTCTCCGGCCGAGTCGGCGCTGCGACGCTGGTAGTCGAACCGCACCCGCCGCTGGGCGGTGGCCGCCTCGGCCAGTTTTCCGAGGACGTGCGGATCGACGGGCGCCACGAGCGCGGCGGCGGCCTGGGTGGTTCGCCGCAATGCCGCCGCTCGGCGCTGCAGCCGGCCGGGCAGCACCTGCTCGAGCTTGCCGCGGGCCCGCAGCAACGCGTCGCCGCCCAGTTGCTCGGCGGCCAGTTGCAACGCGGCCGCGACCGCAGCCACCTCGTCGTCCTCCAGCAGCAGTGGGGGCATGGCCGCGCCGGGCGCGAGGCGATAGGCCCCGCCGGGGCCCGGGCGGGTGAGCGTGCGATATCCCAGCTCCCGCAGGCGCTGCACGTCGCGCCGCACCGTGCGATCGGTGACCTGCAACCGCTCGGCCAGTTCCGCCGCCGGCCAGGGCCGTCCGGTCTGGAGCAGCGACAGCAGTTCGAGCAGCCGGCGGGCTGGGTCACCCATGGCGCGATCATCGCACCAGTTGCGGACACGATCCGTCCGCATCTGCTGGGACGGTCGGTGACATGGACAGCGAACGCGAAGAGGCGATAACCGTGGTGGGCGCGCGCGAGAACAACCTGCGGGACGTGACGGTGACGATCCCGAAGCGGCAGGTGACCGTCGTGACGGGCATCTCCGGGTCGGGCAAGTCGTCGCTGGTGTTCGACGTGCTGGCGCGCGAGAGCGAGCGACAGCTGGCCGCGACCTTCCCCGCGCACGTCCGGCACCGGCTGCCCCACCACCCCCGGCCGGAGGTCGACTCCATCGCCGGGCTCGGGGTCGCCGTCGTCATCGACCAGCGACGTCTCGGCGGTTCGCGGCGTTCGACCGTCGGCACGGCGACGGAGATCTTCACGCTGCTGCGCATTCTCTTCTCCCGCGCCGGGCGTCCCTCGGCCGGCGAGTCGAGCGCCTACTCCTTCAACGACCCCCGCGGGATGTGCCCCGGCTGCGAGGGACTCGGCGAAGTGACCGATGTCGACCTCGCGGCGCTATTGGACGAGACGCGCTCGATCCGCGAAGGAGCCATCCGCTTTCCGACCTTCGAACCGGGCGGCGTGCGATGGAAGCGATACGTCGATGCCGGCGTGCTCGACGTCGACAAGCCGATCCGCGAGTACGACGACCGGGAATGGCAGTTGCTGCTCGACGCCGAGCCGTTCCGGCCGCCCCATCCGCGGCCCGGCTTCCCGGCCACCGCCCGCTACGAGGGCCTCCGCCGGCGGTTCCGGCGGACCTTCCTCGCCGACCGAGGACGCGGCGAGGCGGCCCGCCGGGCGGCGGACATCGAGCGCGTCGTCCGGACGGCGACCTGCACCCGGTGCGGCGGCCGCCGGTTGGCCGAAGGCGCGCTGCGCAGCACGATCGACGGTTGCTCGATCGCCGACGTGAGCGGCTGGGAGGTGCGCGAGGTGAGTGCCTTCCTCGCTGCGATCACCGATCCGGCATTGGCGCCGGTCGTGTCGGCCGCGCAGGAACGCATCGCGGCCATGGTCGATGTCGGGCTCGGGTATCTGACCCTCGACCGCGCGACCCCGACCCTCTCCGGAGGCGAGTCCCAACGGGTGAAGCTGGTGCGCCACCTGGGTTCGAGCCTCACCGACCTGACCTACATCGCCGACGAGCCGACGATCGGCCTGCACCCGGCCGACGTCGAGCGGCTCATCGGCTTGCTGCGCCGGCTCTGCGAGCGCGGAAACACGGTCGTCGTCGTCGAGCACGATCCGGCCGTGATCGCCGTCGCCGACCACGTCATCGACCTCGGGCCCGGAGCGGGCGCCGACGGTGGCACGGTCGTCTTCGCCGGTACCGTGGCCGGCCTGCGGCAGGCCGAGACGCCCACCGGAACCGCGCTCAGCCGCCAGCCGCGACTGAAGGCGCGGCCACGGAATCCGTCCGGCCAGCTGGCGGTCCGCGGCGCGGACGAGCACAACCTGCGCGGGCTCGACGTCGACGTTCCCCTCGGCGTGGTCTGCGCGGTAACCGGTGTCGCCGGATCGGGCAAGTCGACGTTCGCTCTGCGGGCCGTACCCCGCGCGGCCCGACGCGCGTCACTCGCCGTGAGCGTCGTCGACCAGACCCCGCCGCCCGGGTCGACCCGCTCTAGCGTCGCCACCTACCTCGGGCTGGCCGACCCGATCCGGGCGGCCTTCGCCGTGGCCAGTAACCGCCCGGCCGGCCTGTTCAGCGCGAACTCGCAGGGCGCGTGCCCGGAGTGCGGAGGCGTGGGGGTCGTGCGCACCGACCTCGCCTACCTGGAGCCGGTCACCAGCCGGTGCGCCGCGTGCGACGGCACCGGGTTCAGCGCCGAAGCGCTCGCGTACCGCGTAGCTGGAGGGACGATCGCCGACGTGCTGAACCTGACGGTCGCCGAGGCGCTCGACCACGGCGTCGCCGGCCTGCCGGGCGACCGTCTCGCCGGGCTGAGCTCCGTGCGCCTCGCGCACCTTCGCCTCGGACAGTCGGTCGCGAGCATGTCCGGCGGCGAACGGCAGCGCCTCAAGCTGGCGGCCGCGCTGGCATCCGGCGCCGACAGCCTGTATCTCATCGACGAGCCGACCGCTGGTCTGCACCCGGCCGACGTGGCGGCGCTCATCGACGTGCTAGACCGGCTCGCCGACCGCAGCGCCGGCGTCCTGGTCGTCGAACACGACCTGCGGGTCATCGCCGCCGCGGACCACGTCATCGACCTCGGCCCCGGCGCCGGTTCCGATGGTGGGCGGCTGCTGTTCAGTGGACGGCCGGGCGAGCTCGCGGCCGCCGCGTCGACCCCGACCGGGCGATACCTGCGCGCCGCCGCCTGAAGCATGGTTTCTTTGGTCGCGGTGTAACCACGGGGGACGTGCCGGACAAGGCGGGGGCATGGAGGCTGATCGGGCACGGTTCGAGGCGATCTTTCGGCAGCACTACGGCGCGGTCGTGCGGTACGCC
>Ga0207667_10009590_pt1 | contig 11393 bp, 13 predicted proteins | sample KBSCornC52_FD_184301 | JGI IMG/M metagenome (GOLD analysis project Ga0207667, IMG submission 184301) | Corn rhizosphere microbial communities from Kellogg Biological Station, Michigan, USA - KBS Corn C5-2 (SPAdes) (version 2) | ecosystem: Host-associated > Plants > Roots > Rhizosphere > Soil ...
CCGGACGACGTCTGCGGCGGCGTGTCCCGCGTCGTCGTGGATGGCGTGCGGCTTGCCGCCGGCGAAGCAGCGGTACGGCTCGTGGACGACGGTCGGCGTCATAGCGTGGTCGTGACGCTGGGGGCCGCGCAGGCGGTGCTCCTGTGAAACGGCAGGCGGACGTGGAAGCCGGCAGGTTGGCACTCGGGCCGGTACGTTAGCGGACGGACTGTGCGCGATTTACCTCCCATCATGAACCGATGTTTCGAATTCCATCGAGACGTCAGCGCATGGACTTCCGTGCGTCGAGCCGGATCGGACGACGCAGCGGCAACCCGAGGAGATGATCATGAGAAAGCTACATTCCGTGGCGGTCGAGATGGCGATAGTCACCATGACGATGGTCGTGCTGACCGGTTGCGGCGGTATGTCTCGCCGCGGAACGGATACCGTGATCGGGGCAGGTGTCGGCGGCGTCGCCGGTGCGGTCCTGACGGGCGGCAGCGCATTGGGTACGGTTGGCGGCGCGGCCGTCGGCGGGGTTGTCGGCAATCAGGTCGGGAAATAGATCAGAAAACAGGCCGGCCGGATGAAGGGAAGGGAATCGGCAGGCGCACTCGCCGTCACGGCGAAGCGTGCACTATACGAGAATGGCTTGGAGTGTGACCGATATGTCGGCATTTCTTCTGAACGGTGAGCTGAGGCTGTCCTGGTGGCAGCTAGCGTGGGTCGTGCTCGCGCTCACGCATGTCACCATCATCGGCGTGACGGTGTACCTGCACCGCTGTCAGGCGCACCGCGCGTTGGATCTGCACCCGTGCGTCAGCCACTTCTTCCGGTTCTGGCTGTGGTTGACGACCGGTATGTTGACGCCGCAGTGGGTCGCGGTGCATCGCAAGCATCACGCGAAGAGCGAGACGCAGGAAGACCCGCATAGCCCGCGAATCCGCGGCCTCGCGACCGTGCTGCTTCGCGGCGCGGAACTGTACCGGGAGGAGGTGCGGAACGAGGAAACGCTGCGCCGGTATGGATTGGGTACGCCGGACGACTGGCTCGAACGCCACGTTTATGCCCGCTATCCGAACCTCGGCGTCGGGCTGCTGGCCGTGATCGACGTCGGGCTGTTCGGGCTGCCCGGCGTGGCGGCGTGGGCGATCCAGATGATGTGGATTCCGTTCTGGGCCGGCGGCGTGGTCAACGGTTGCGGCCACTTCAGCGGTTATCGGAATTTCGCGACGCTTGATGCGAGTACCAACCTTTTCCCGCTGGGCATCCTGATCGGCGGGGAAGAACTGCATAACAATCACCACGCATACGTGACGTCCGCCAGGCTGTCGAACCGCTGGTTCGAGTTCGACATCGGCTGGCTGTACATCCGCCTGCTGGCAGCATTGAGACTGGCGACCGTTCGGCGAGTCGCAACGAAGCCGCGCCCGCTGCCGAACAAGGCAGTGGTCGACGACGCAACGCTGCAAGCGATCATCCGCAATCGGCATGCGGTGATGGCCGCCTATGCGCGCATGCTCGAACCCGCCTGCCGGCGGGAACTGCGCCGCATCAAGGACATGAGCCGCGACGACAAGCGCGCGTTCGCGCTCGGCATGAAACGCTGGCTGCGCCAGGCGTGGGGCCATCGGGACAAGCCCGATCTGCGTGCGTTGACGAGCCCCAATGCGAACCGGCGAATACGCGTGTACGTGGATATGTACGAGGCGTTGCTCGAGCTATGGACGCGGTCACACGCATCGCACGAGCAATTGCTGGTTCAGTTGCAGGATTGGTGCCGTTGCGCGGAGCAGAGCGGCATCAAGGCGATCGCCGATTTCTCGATGCGTCTGCGCCTGTATGCGTGATCGTGACACGCCGGTGCTCTGCCATGCGGGACCGGCGTGCAACGGTTCGCGGAGCAAGCCCCGCTCATCTCGCCCGACTGTCGGGACGCAAATAACGCCACTTGCTCGCATTGGAATTGATGCCGGCATCTTGACGGATGCGCTTTTCGGACCGCTCGATGTCGGCGCGGACCAGATCGTTCCGCTGCTTTTGCCGGGTCGCGTCATCGCGCCGATCAATTGCGGGGCCTGAGTAGTATTTCATGAATCGCTCCTGAGTGAGGTGTGCCCGCCTCGCGAGGCGCCGGGATGCGGCGGACGGATCAGATCGCTGGGGGGGCGATCTTGCCGTCCACGATGTCCTTGCCGAATTGCATCGCCAGGTCGAGTGCGAGCGCCGCCGTTTGCGGAGCGCCATGTTCGAAAATGGTCGAGTAACGCGGTGCCGTTGCCGAGGTGGCCGGAATCGTATCGATGCGCACGATTGAAGCGAAACGCTTCGGGCCGGGGGCGTGGGGATCGCCGAACGGCGGGAAAAGCATTTGTGAATAGACGCGGAGTTCACGTCCGCGATATTCGAGAGTGGGGATGGTCATGATTTGCTCCTGACAGAGCAACCGTTGGCGCCGAAGGATTCAAGGGCGCCGATGCCTTGACAAAAAAACGGCAGGTATTTTCAGTGTGCGCGCTTGACAATGGTTTCGCAATAAAAATATCGGAGGCCGAATCATATTTTCGATACGGATAAATCACCGGGTTGCGGTGCGGTTGCGGAAGAATTCGCTTCAAAATAGTCGATACCGTACAGACCAACGCGTGTCGTCCGGTTCACGATGAAATCAGCACCGAGGAGGCTGCCATGTGCATCCCACTTTCACCCGAGGTCGTCGAGACCCTCAAATCGCTTGATCGAATTCCGGATTCCCAAGCCGATATTCCACGTTCCATAGCCAATGAACTATTGACTCACGGGCTCGCATACGAGTCGCGCACCGGCGGCTCCATCAATATGACGTCAGCAGGCCGGATGTGGCTGAATCGGTGCGCCGATTATTAGGAAGCGCGCACGCATCGACCGGACGAGATGGGAGTTTTGTCGCGTACCACGCTCAATGGACAAGTGAGGCAATGATGAAAATCCAATCTACACGATGGTTTACGCTGAACCGGTATGCGCCTGTTCGCGACGGATGGTATGAAGTGCGACTGGTGAGCGGCGACACGGCATTTGCGAAGTTCGGCGACGGCGAATGGACGGAAAAGCCGATGCTCGCCTTTACGCGTTGGCGAGGCTTGCGCTCCGATCCGGACAAGTCGGGCGACCAGGAGACGATTGCCGCGGATGCGACCGTAGCGAAAGGTGTCCGAGACGTGTGGAACGCATTCTTTCCCGGCGTGGGAGACGAGCAGCACACACCACTTGCCGCCGCGCACAGCGATCACACCCGACACACTGCGGCATCGTGACGGCCGACTGGAAACGGAATTCGCCGGGTGCAGACGTGTGTTATCGGCACCCGGCGAGTCAACCGCAATTTGCACGATCGCGCGGCGCGTCGGAACGAGCCGCGCGCGCACCCTACGGTCGCTTCTTGAATTGCGCTCTCGCGTCACCGAATGAGGCTTGTGTCTTTCCGACGACCTGCTTGACCGTACCCTGCATTCTGGTCGTTCGATTCCCCAGGATCCTGCCGATCATTTCCTTCAGTTTGCCTTTTGCTTCATCGATGCGGCCTTTCACTTGATCCCTGTTCATCACATTGCTCCTTGGCAAGACCGCCTGTCTCACCGATACGAAACCACGAACCGATCGAAGCCTCGTATCGGGCGCGTTGGCGCACGACAACCAAGGCACCGCAACACATGCTGTGCGCCGTCTAGCCGCGAACTCGCTCGCCACGCTCCATTCGCGATATGACGGCTGAACACCGGTCGGCCTCGTGGAGGCCATAAGGCGCCTTGCATCGCTCATCTCGCCCGATTGTCGGGACGCGAATAACGCCACTTGGTCGCATTGGAATTGATGCCGGCATCCTGCCGGATGCGCTTTTCGGACCGCTCGATGTCGGCGCGGTCGAAATCTTCCCGCTGCTTCTGTCGGGTCGCCTGATCGCGTTGATCAAGTGGTGTGCCTAAATGATGTTTCATGGATCCTCCTGATTGGAGCGTACCGTGTATCGATATCGACCACTGCCGCAAATGTGTGCAGACACAGAATGGGCGAGAAAAAGGGGGGAGTCGGTACGATGCCGTGCAGTGGTGGTTGGCGTCGCTTCAAATCGTCATGCAGATGCTTTCCGGCGATGTCCGCCATGACCCGCGTGCGCCCGGTACTTTGCCGGCCAGACTCCGCGCCAGCGTTCGGCTACTTGGATATCGAAAGATTCGATGCACGTTCCGAACCGGGTGCATCGAGCACGTGTCCTGCACGAAGGAGCAGGGCGACTTGCGTCCCGGCCACCCGGCACTTGCGTGCCGGCGGCATCGCACTGGACCGCTCGACGCTGGCGCGCAGCGCGCCACGGCGTCCGCCTGAGTCTTACGCATAGCGGCGCATAAGCGGCGTGGCCGAAATGCCGTGCAGCACGATCGACACGGCGATGATGGCCAGTACTTGCGGAACCAACGGCAACAGTTCCGCGCGCGGCCCTTGCTCGAGGGACAGCATCAGGTAATACAGGGAACCCACGCCACGGATGCCGAACCAGCCGATCAGCCGGCGCTGGTGGCGCGACGCCCGGGAACCGATCAGCGCAAGCCAGGTAGCGGTCGGCCGGATGACGAGCAGCAGTGACGCAACCACGGCCGCGCCTGTCCAGGTGAGCATATCGGCCCAATAGCGGGAAACGAGCGCGCCAATCAGCAGGATCAGCACGGCTTCGGCGATGTGTTCCAGCTCGATCGTGAATCCCATGACCGATTCAGCGACGAAGGCATGAGCTTTGTCGGGGTTGGTGGAGGTGGCTTCGACATCCTCGCTGTCCACGACGCCGACCGTCTCCTTCGACGTCTTCCGGCCGCTCGTGCGATGCTCGACGCGTCGCATCGCGACGCCCGCAGCGAACACGGCCAGGAACCCGTAGCCGTGAACGGCGAGCGCCGCGCCATATGACAGCATGATCAGGCCCAGCGCGAAAAACCCTTCGAGGCCGAGCGCCTGTCCGTGACGGCTGCGCAGAAATGCGACGAGCCGGGCGGTGGCCAAGCCAAGCAACCAGCCGACGCCCACACCGGAGGCGATACCCCATGCAACGCCGCCGACCATGTTCCAGTGAAGCGCCGACGTCGCGCTGGAATCGCACAATAGCAGGCCGAGCACCGCGCACGGATAGGCCGTGCCGTCGTTGATCCCGCCTTCGCCAGATAACGAAAAGCGCACCAGTTCGACATCACCCGCGTCGCGCACGCCGACGTCATGAGCGAGCACGGGATCCGTCGGCGCGATCATCGCACCCAGCAGCACCGCGACGCCGAGACTCAAATGCAGCACCAGCATGCCAAGCGCGGCGATCGACGCGACGGTGAAGATCATCGCGACGACGCCAAGCCGCAGCGGCAGCATCCAGCGGCGATCGGCGGGCGGGACACGCAGCCTCAGGCCGATCGCGAACAGCGAGATCAGCAAGCCGATTTCGGCGGTGATCCGCAACCGCGTGACGTCATCGGGCAATGTCATCGACAGGAAGCCAATACCGGCTGGTCCGATCAGAAAACCGATCCCGAGATACACCATGGCCGCGCTCAGCGGCAAGCGCTTGAGCGACGCTCAGATGAGCCCCATGAAAATCAGCAGGGCTCCGAAGATGAGGCATCCGATCGTTTCAGTCACTTTGAATACCCTGCATGGATAACGTCGCGCTCGCCGCGCTTCGATTGCATGTCGCCATTTGGCGTCGATGCTCCCGCACTCATCGCATAGTATCGCGCCGGTCGTCCCTGTCAGGGTGCGCGTACCGTCGGTGGTCAGCGTGGGGGCGTCACCGGTTGGCGGTGCGTCGGTCGTACCACGCTCGCCGTGAGCCGGCCCGGCATCTGTCCGAAGGCGGACCAAGGACCTGGCGCGACCGTTGCGATCGCGGCGACGCATGCCTGCGGCTGAAGCGGTCGGGAGGGCCTATCTGAAGAGGCGCGCACGCGATGTACGGTAGCGGGCAGAGTGGCGCCGTGCGTCGACATAGACTGTTCGCCGATCCTCTCGACAACCGGAGCATTGCCATGGCCAATACAGCAATCGAGGGAGACCTGCGCTCACTTGAACGACTCATTGCACGCGTCACGCTCGGTGAGCCCGCGCCACTGGCACTCTGGCGAATTCGGCTGGAATCGATTCTGGAATGCGGTGATCTGACGCCCGCGGAACGCAAGCATTTCGTCAGCATCATCGCCCTGATCCTCATGCTCGAGCGTCGAGCGGGCAAGCCGAACACGCATTGAGCAGACGAGAATGTGGCTGTGACCCATACAGGCGGCAAGTTGAAACCCACGCCATTCGACCCGCCGGGCGCGCCGGCCGCGATGCCATACGCGCTGTGGATCGACGTCCCCCGCCTCGTGACCGCGCACTACACCGATATGCCCGCCCCGTCCGTCCCGGCGCAACGTGTGACGTTCGGCACGTCTGGACACCGGGGCTCCGCGTTGACCCGCAGCTTCAACATCCGGTTCGACGTCGCGTTCGCGTGCGACACCGACCACGACCGCCACGGGATCGTCACGCGGAGTGACGGTCTCCTGCCGCCCAATCACTATCTCGCGGTGCTCGTCGATTATCTGTCTGCGCATCGGTCGAGGTGGCCCGCGCGCGCGGCGATCGGCAAGTCGGTCGTCTGCAGCGGGATGATCGATCGTGTCGCCCGCGCACGAGATCGCGAAGTCTACGAAGTGCCCGTCGGGTTCAAGTGGTTCGTCGGCGGATTACTCGACGGCACGCTGGGATTCGCCGGAGAGGAGAGTGCGGGGGCCACGTGTCTGCAGCTCGACGGGCAACCCTGGACGACCGACAAGGACGGCATCGTTCCTGCGTTGCTGTCTGCCGAAATGACGATCCGCACCGGCCGCGATCCGGCGGAGCTTTACCGAGGTCTGGCACACCAATTCGGCGCATCCGCCGAACGGAGGGGACAGGCCACGGCCACACGTGAGCAGCGCGCATTGCTGGCGCGGCTGACGCCGCACCAGTTCACGCATACCGAACTGGCGGGAGAAGCGATCGTCCGGATACTCGATCGAGCGTCAGGCAATCGGGCCGCGATCGGCGGCATCAAGGTGATGACGGAGCACGGCTGGTTCGTTGCGCGGCCATCGGGTACCGAGGACCTCTACCGGATCTATGCGGAAAGCTTCAACGGAGAGGATCACGTGGCGCGCATCGTGTCCGATGCGCAGTCGATGGTCGACGCGGTGCTCGAAGCCGGTACGCGTGATCCGCGGGCGGCCCGAGCGCCTGATATGCGCACCGGCCGCCCGCGGATCACGCGTGCAGTTTCAGCGCGCGGTCGCAGACGTTCTCGACGGTGAAGCCGAAATCGCGCATCAGATCGGCGCCCGGGGACGACGCCCCGAAGCATGCGACGCCGAGCACGTCGCCACCATCGCCGACATAGCGGTGCCAGCCTTGCGACACGCCCGCTTCGATCGCCAGCCGCGCACCGACCGACGGCGGCAGCACGGCGTCCTGATACGGCTGCGGCTGAGCGTCGAATAATCTCCAGCAGGGCAGCGACACGACCCGAACCGCCACGCCGCGCGCGAGCAGCTCGGCGTGCGCCGCCAGCGCGAGCCCGACTTCCGAGCCCGTCGCGATCAGGATCAGCGTGGGTCGTCCATCGGGGGCATCGGCCAGCACGTAGCCGCCGCGCTGCAAGCCTTCGGCCGGCGCGAACCGGAGGCGATCGATGGTCGGCACGTCCTGGCGAGTCAGGACCAGCGCGGTCGGCCGCTCGCGGGCTTCGAGCGCCACACGCCACGCGACGGCCGTCTCGTTGGCATCCGCCGGTCGAATCACCAGCAGGCCCGGGATTGCGCGCAGGCCGGCGAGCTGCTCTACCGGCTGATGCGTCGCACCGTCCTCGCCGACGGCCAGGCTGTCGTGCGTGAACACATAGATCACCTGCAGGCGCATCAACGCGGCGAGCCGGATCGGCGGACGCATGTAGTCGGAAAAGATCAGGAAGGTCGCGCCGAACGGCAGGATGCCGCCGTGGGCCGCCAGGCCGTTCAGGATCGCGCCCATCGCATGCTCGCGCACGCCGAAATGCAGATTGCGGCCGCTGCGGCTCCAGCCGCCGCCGTCGGAACCTTGCCGGTCGAGCGCGTTCATGCCGGTGGCCTCGAAATCGCCGTGCCCGGTCAGCGCGGTGAAGGTGGAGGGATTCAGATCGGCGGAGCCGCCGACCAGCGAAGGGACGCGGGAGGCGAGGGCATTCAGCACCCTGCCGGAGGCAACCCGCGTCGCAATGCCTTTCGGATCGGCCGGAAAGACCGGGATATCGCGGTCCCACCTGTCGGGCAGCGTGCCGCGCGCCGTATTCAGCAGCATCTCCGCCAGCTCGGGAAACGCACGCGCATAGGCTGCGAACCGCGTGTTCCAGTGCTCTTCCCGTACTCGTCCCTCCGTCAGCGCGCGACGAAAATGCGCGAGCGCCGGTGCGGGGATATGAAACGCGGGGTCGGGCGGCCAGCCGAGGTTGTGCTTGGTCAGGCGCACCTCGGCGTCGCCGAGCGGCGATCCGTGTGCCTGGTACGTGTCTTGCCGGTTGGGCGAGCCATAGCCGAGATGCGTGCGCACGAGGATCAACGATGGACGCAACTGCTCGGCACGTGCGTTGACCAGCGCCGCGTCGATGGCGGCCAAGTCGTTGCCGTCGTCGACCGTTTCGGTATGCCAGCCGTAGGCGTCGAACCGTCGCGCGCGATCTTCGGTAAAGGTGATCGCGGTGCCGGCGGACAGCGTGACCCGATTGTCGTCGTACAGGCAGATCAGCTTGCCGAGCTGCAGATGGCCGGCAAGCGATGCCGCCTCTGCCGCGACGCCTTCCATCAGGTCGCCATCGCTGACGAGTGCGTAGGTGTGGTGATCCACGATCTCGAAGCCGGGACGGTTGTAGCGCGCGGCGAGCTGCGCTTCCGCTATCGCCATGCCGACGGCGTTGGCGAAGCCCTGGCCGAGCGGGCCGGTCGTCGTCTCGACACCCGGCGTGAGGCCGCGCTCCGGATGACCGGGCGTGAGGCTGCCCGATTGTCGGAAGCGCTCGATCTGGTCGAGTGCCAGATCGTAGCCAGTCAGGTGAAGCAAGCTGTACAACAGCATCGAACCATGTCCGGCCGACAGGATGAAGCGATCGCGATCGAGCCATGCCGGATTGGCGGGGTGATGCTTGAGATGGCGCGTCCATAACGCATAGGCCATCGGCGCGGCGCCGAGCGGCAAGCCCGGATGGCCGCTCGCCGCTTTCTGCACGGCATCGATCGACAGGAAGCGCAGCGTATTGACACAGAGCGCATCGAGTGTCGAATCTTCGGTCGACGGGAAACAGGTTGAGGTCATGCAGATGCTCCTTGGCGTCCGGTCACGCCATATCCCGCACGGGATCGGGTTGCGTTGGCTGCCGATTGCGCGGGGCTGCGTTATCGGTCTCCGTTATCGGTCTCCGTTCCAATATCCGTGCTTGCCGTAGAACTCATGCAACTCGATTTCGTAGCTTCGATGAACGAGCTGCGAGTCGTCGTATAGAGGGCTCCGGCGGATTGCATCGCGCGCGAGCGTGGTCGATACCGTTTTCGTCGACCAGTCCACCTGGTCGAGCCAGTGAGTCGCGATCAGCACTTCCTTGCCGGTCGACCACCAGCTCGACGTGTCGATCGCCAGATAGCGGATCACCCACGCTTGATCGTCGTAAATGAAGTCGGACACGTGACCGATATGCCCGTCCGTGGCTTCGAGCCGATATCCGTCGACCTCGCCGGTGCTGCGCAGATGCGTATCCGCCGGCGCGCTGGCCGGCGCGGTGTGCGAGAAAAGCGGGTCGCCTGCTTCAGGGTCCTGCGACGGCCCCGCGGGATCGAAAGCCGGGTACGCGCCCATCCCCCAAAGGTTCGGGCCGCCCCAGTAGGTCGGGTAGTTGTAGTACCGCAGGTACTCGATCTCGTGCTGGCGCGATACCGGCTTGTGCGTGTCCAGATTCGGGCTGTCTCTCACCTGCTGTTGCGTGAGGCTGACGTATAGCGTGCGCGTTTCGGGATCGGCATGCGTGACGGAATACGGCGAGATCAGTACCTGCCTGTCGTGCAGCCAGTCCCCCGTCTCGACGACGAGGTAACGGATGCACCAGTTGTCGTCGTCGAAGTAAGCCTGATGGATGCGCCCGATATCGCCGTCCTTCGCTCGAACCGTGTCTCCATGCAACCTTCGGATGCTTCGCAACATGATGTCCTCGCCAGATCTATGCCCGGCACGTCGGTGATTCTGCTGACATGCCTGCCGTGCGGTGGCATCCAGCCGTTCGTCCGCCGATGCGGAACGACTCCTGCCGATCGCGTCCCCTCGGATGGCCGGCATGTTTGAGACGCTACACGCGACGAACGGCGGATGCGGTACGAAACCGTACAAAGCGCGCAAGGGGGGGCGATCGGGCGCCTCCCTCCCGGCATGTCGCGAGACATCCTCCCGAGCGTCGTCATCAGGATCGCGAAGCAGTGTTGATCGCCCCGTCGACGGGCTGCCGGGTAAACGGGGCGGCCGGATTCGGTTCGCGCCTCAACGCAGTCGCGGTGGTATGAGCAGCGACAGGCCCGGTGCCGGCGCGTACACCATCGGAGGCGCGCCATAGGCATCCTCCTCGCCACCGCAATAGCCGTTGCTTCCATACCGGTGATGGTCGTAGTGGCGATCGCCCTGATGCGTCATGCGCGCGTGATTGCCCTGGTCCCGACCTTGATTTCGACGTCATCGGCGTGCTCGTCTCACGATGTCCGGCGTTTTGCGGCGAATCACGCTCGTGCCCGGCGGGATGTCCGGATCGGGTCTATGCTGGCGTCGTGACCGACGGCGGCTCGTTCTTTGTAGGCCCGACTACCTGTCAGATCGAGTTCCGGCTAATACATGTCGATCCGCAGCTTGCGCGGCTTCGCGGGCGTCAAGGGCATCTGCGGCAAAGGCCGGTACGATGCGGCGCGGTAGCGGCTAGAGTCGCTTCAGATCGGGAAGCAGGCGATCGAATTCACGTTTGACCACGCCATAGCATTCGCACACGCGCTTTTCGAGCCCCGGCCGGTCCAGCACCTCGATATGGCCGTAGTTGTAGCGGATGAGGCCCGCGTCCTGCAGCTTCAATGCCGCTTCCGTCACGCCCGATCGGCGCACGCCCAGCATGTTGGCGATCAGCTCCTGCGTCATGCGCAGCTGGTTCGAAGGCAGGCGGTCGAGGCTGAGCAGCAGCCAGCGGCACAGTTGCTGATCGATCGAGTGATGCCGGTTGCACACCGCGGTCTGAGCCATCTGCGTGATCAGTGCCTGGGTATAGCGCAACAACAGGCGCTGCATCGCGTTGCCGCGCCGGAATTCCTCTTTCAGGATTCTCGCGT
>Ga0207667_10009592_pt1 | contig 11392 bp, 18 predicted proteins | sample KBSCornC52_FD_184301 | JGI IMG/M metagenome (GOLD analysis project Ga0207667, IMG submission 184301) | Corn rhizosphere microbial communities from Kellogg Biological Station, Michigan, USA - KBS Corn C5-2 (SPAdes) (version 2) | ecosystem: Host-associated > Plants > Roots > Rhizosphere > Soil ...
CTTCGAGGCCCGGTCGATAGCGCGCCCGGCTGGCCCCATGGCTTCGCGCTCTTTACCTTCTACGGTAAGTTCCTCCGAATTTTTCCTTATATGACCACGCTCGCGCAGGATGCGGAGCGCCTCGTCGCGAGCGTCGGGGACCTTGTCGGCGGAGAGCTGCCGCGTGAGCCTCGTGATCAGGGGGAGATGCTTTGCCATAGATCACCTCAGATCGATCTCAAGCCATTCGTTGATGTACGGAGCATTGGGCCGCTCTCCGCCGATGCGCTCTCTGATGATGCAACTCTCACGGCCGAAGAAAGTCAGCAATGCGGGCTGCGATTTCTCCATCAGTTTGAGAAGCACTTCCAGCACGGTTGTTTCCAGCACTCTCGCTCCGTCCACTATGATGACTAGCTTTCGGCTCGGCGGGTACTCGTTTAGAATTTTCCTTAGCTGCTCTGCATTCATCGGCGTAGGCCCTCAGCTTGGCGGCCATCCCCTCGTCGAGGACGCCGGTCTTAATGAAGCCGTCACAGTATGCGGCGCGGATTTTCCGGATATAGAGTGGGGACGTATCACCCGCAACAGCCTGTCCCCGGGAGGGCCGTCCGCGCTTGGCTTGGTGCTCTTGATAGAACACCTTCCGTTCGGCGATAGTTCGCGTCCGGCGCTTCTTTCGGGTCGGCTCATTGCACGCCCGCTCGAAGCTCCAGCCGCGCTCTAGGCGCTGATACGCGGTCATGTAGGCGACGCCTTCGGCAAGGTGCTCGGCGCGAAGTTGGGGATGTTTAGACATTGGTCCTCATCAGCAAGTCGCGCAACCCCCGACCACTAATGTCGTCAGCCACGGTTGTTTTCCCATCGACGATGGCCCAGTTGCGGTCATCGACTGTTCCCGGTGTTCGGATGCGGACAATGGTGACCGGATGTCCCCACTTTTCAGTCCCTCGTTCTTCTCCCTGATTGACATGGATGGCATTAGGAGTTGACGAGAAAAAGATGATAGCATGCGCTCTACTGAAATCGCGGCCTTCGCCTCCAGCTCCGGGCTGACCGACAAGCACGACGGGCTTATCACTGTTCTGAAACTGTAGTCGCACAGCTTCACGCTGTCCAGTTGGGACGCCGCCGTGAAATTCAAGGTAGGAAATTCCGTCTTTGCGGAGCCGCGCACAGACACGTCGAATGTCCTCCCGATACCTACACCAAACGATGGAGTTTTCAGGAAACGTGCCAGTGATCTCTTCGACAAGAGCGTTGTATATCGGAGGCTCAGGATCGATCTCAATGATGTTGTCGCCATCTTTGATATACCCATTCAAAATCTGCTGGAGCTTCTGCACACGAGCACCGCCATCCTTGGCCGCGACCATGTCATCGCCGATCTCAACGAGGTGCCGAGAAACCATTTCCAGATAGGCCCGACGCTGAGCCTCACTCATAACAACAATTCTCTCGGTCCGCAAGAGCGCAGGCATGCCCTCCACGTCTTCTCGCGTTACCACGCTCGACCACTGCGCGATCTTCGCTTGAAGCTCGTCGAGGTTCTTGTAGCATTTGAGCTTTTTGTATGCTCGGCGCTTGGCTCGGTATGCGGGCGCGTTCGGGTCGATCTCGTACTCGGCATAGCGACGCGCGAATTTCTCGTAGCAGTCCCCTGTGAACTCCGGCCCGAGCGCGAGGTCGTCGAGGATTTTATAGATCGCATACGCCTTGAGGGGCGAGTTCAATATCGGCGTGCCCGTCTCGACCGTGACGTACTTGGCGGCCCGGCTGAGGTTGCGCGCGAGCCGTGTGCGCTTCGCCCCGGCGCGGCCGAAGTGATGGGCCTCGGATATCACGAGCATGATCTTTCCGTGGCAGGCAGTCCTAAAGGCCTTGATGGCTTTGATACAGTCTTTACCGTGCGCTCCGGTCTCGGTCAGCGCCTCCATATTGACTGTCAGCCATTTCATCCCGGGAAACTCGTACAGCGCTTTGAGAGCCGCAATGCGGTCCCAGTCCGCGCGCTTCGTCGCCTCCCATGCGAACTTCATCACGTCGTTACGCGGGAGTGTCCATTTCGGGATTTCGTTGATGGCCCAGTTGATGTGGATGCCGTTCGGCGCGAGAACTATGATGCCCTCGATATTGCCCTGATCGTATTGATAGATCGCTTTGTCGATGACCGCCTTCGATTTGCCAGTTCGCATCGTCCACAATAGAGCCCGGCAGCGGTCGTCCCGGTGCTCATTGAACTCGCGCTCTTGATGTATCCAAGGGGTCTTGACAGGCTCCGGCCCGAGCAGTTCCAGAAGCTCATCTTCGGAAAGGGTTGTCACGATCAGCCCTCGCGGTCTTCGAGCAGTCAGGACAGAGATGATCCCGCCCGCTCATCGTCCAGCCCTCTTCGTGCAGCTCGCGCCAGCGCTCCTGAAAATTGTTAACGTCGGCCCCATCGGATTTCGAAAACTCATGCTGCTCATCGAAGCAGACATCGCATTGAAAAACCAATAGCCCCCGGCTAGGACGTTCGAAGCTCATGATGCTGCCTTTTCTTCTGCTAGGATTGCCGCCCAGCGTTTCAGGAACTCGCGTTCGGTGCGCTCCGTCCCCCACGGGATAATAGACTTCGCCATGGGCTCGGGCATGAAGTTTCGCTCAGTGCTGCCGTCAGGCATAAAGTCCCGGTTCTCGGTCGCGAGCGCGATCAGGTCGGCCTCCTTGACTTCGGGGTCCCACGGATATTGGATGTTGAAGTGTTTGCAGAGCGCCGCGTCCACACGGTTCTCCAGTTTGAAAAGCTCGTCGTTGCCCCTAGCGCGCATCCACCATTTTAGCGGGCTCGGGAAGTCAGGCATATACGCCTCCGCGCCATCATGCAAGAGCCCTTGCTTGCGCTTCGACGGCGTCGCATTCGGCATGCGAGCGATGATGTCGTGAACTACTACGCAATGCTGCCCGATGGAGATGAACTTCCCGTTGATGCGTCGGACGTGCCCAGTCCACCGAACGCGCGAGGCGAGGGAATGCGCGATGTCGTTGATGTTGTAGTCGTGCTCATCAACGTGATCCCAATAGAGCTTCCGGCCGCTGAAAGTTCGGATGTAGTAGCCCGCCTTATCCTTGCCTGTGCGATGGTCAACAACGCCGCCAAGCCCGGCCGAAGTTGGCTGGAGCGCCGCACGACGAGCGCGCGGAGACGGGGGCACTGGATAATTGGGACCGGGCATAGATCATAATCCTTCGAGCTTATCATAGGCGCGCAAAATCCTGTGCGCCAATTCGTAGGCCCCCGCCGCATCGGTAACGAAACTACTCAACACCCCAAACTCGTTGTGAAATTGCAGCCGTATCTCGTTGTCTGGGATGCTAAACCCGATGCTGTATTCCGTTGCGTCAACTTCTTCTTCCTCAAGCTCTATAACGAGTTCGTCGAGCACATCATCAATTCTGGCCATGAGGTAATCCCCCTTTTATTTTCTTAGCCTTGGGCCGACCCAACCTTCCGCAGTTATTGGCATGCCGGGAGCCCAGTCAGGCACGATGGACATGATTGCCTCAAATTCTTCACGAGTGCAAGTGCCTTTAGCCGCCTCGGCGATAACTTCGTCGTGGATAGACAAGAGTAGATCGAACTCTGGCAGCTCGTCAACGCGATGCATCGCTTCGGCCAGAAGATCGCGTGAGCTGGCTTGGTCGTAATTCTCGACGAGCGAACCGCCGTGCGTGCCGCACCGCTTCCACTGCTTAGTGTATGTATCGCGGCCCATGAAAGACAGATGCGGCGATATGAAGCTCTCCGGCGCGTCGGGCAAGAGCCGCTTGTTCTGTTTCTCCGCGAGCTTCTCCGCGTGCCAGCGCACGCGATTTTGCGGGACGCTCTTCTTCGCCGGGAAGTTCACAGTCGTCGGCCGCCCGCGCGCATTTAGCGCCGCGAACCGATAGGTGACACGCATCCTCACGCGTGGATAGAGATAGGCGAGAAGCCGCCCGGACGGCAAGCGGCAGTGCAAGAAGTTGCCGTCGTCGCTCATGAAGTACGAGACTGCCCCGATGCCGAACGCGTCACCGCCGCAGAAGTGCTCGCCGCCTTCGAGGACCGCCGCAATAGCCGCCTTCTCGCTGTCCCGCCAGAGCATCGGGACTTCGGGATACTTCTCCTTGCGATAGATGCGAACGACCATCTGGCAGAACTCGTCATCAAGCCATATGCCCTCGTCGTTCCACACTGTCGCTTGGAACTTCTCCCAGCCCATCGCGTAGCCGAGGCCCAAGATGGCTTTCTTCCCGAGATTACGTTCGTTCTTGTCCGCTTTCGTGATCGTGCGGCCATAGATGCCGCTCGCCATGTCGCAGTAGATGTCCTGCCCCGGAGTAAACATCGCGAGCATCGTCGCGCAGCCCGAGAGCCACGCCAGCTTGCGCGCTTCGATGGCATTGAAGTCGGCCGCGTACAGCTCCTTGCCCTCACTGGCGATGAGCGCGCCACGGCAGGCCTTGGCGAGGCATACCATGGGCTCGCCCCAGATCATCGTGATCAGCTCGCGGTCGAGCGTGAGGATGTCATCCCACGCCTTGCTCATGTCTTTGGCGTACCCCCGGACGAAGTTATGCGGCTGGACGCCTTTGCCGGACCATCGGCCGGTCCGGTCGGCCCCGTTGTAGAGCATGATGTCGTGCAGCTTGCCGTCCGGGCATACGCTCTGCACCATCCGCTTGTACTTGGCGACCGACGAGCGGTTGACCTCCATGCAAATTCGCAGGGCACGCTCGACCCGGGCACCTTCCTCGCCGAGCGCCTCCCACTTCTCACGGGACGGCCCAAGCGCGGCTTCCCGGGCCTCGTCGCCAGCCTTCGTCGGGACGCCGTCGAGCGCAAAGCTGAGCGTATCGGCCTTGGTATTCTCAAGAGGCGGCTGATCGAGTTCTACGAGCCGCCCATTGGCCCAGCCGAGCAGGACCGCACGTTGGGACCCCTTCTCGACGACGCCCCCAGTGATGTCCTTTAGCTCGCTATTGAGCCGGTCGGCTTCGAGCTTGGCGAGATCGAGCGCTTCGGTAGCGGCGTGATGGTCGAGAGTGATCCCCCGGAGGTTCATCCGGAAGTCCATAAGCCAATAATCCCGCTCGCGCTCGGTCATCTCCGGGCAGAAGTCGGAGAGACCTCGCTCAGAACGGATGTCGCCTTGGCAGTAGACCCAGTTCTTCCGGTGCTCTATTTCCTCTTCGCAGAATATGATGATCCCGTCGCCCTTGCTCTTGCCACGTCGAGGCAGCGGTTTGGAGAGTTTGTTGATCAGCCGCTTGCCGTCCGCAATCTTCTTGTGCGGCAGGCCCAGCGCGTCAACCGCGTCCCCTAGCGCGCGAGGCAGGGACATACACGACGCCTTCGCCGCCGAGCAGTGGAGCTGCTCGGGCTGGAGCTTGACATCCCACTCGGGAAACTCCCGCGTGAACGCCTCATTCCAGACGTTGAACTCGAAGCCCGCGTTGTGCGCCTCAATCGGCTCACCATCGCGGATGCGTCGGATCAACTCGTCGTCGGGCTCATCTTTCTCTATCCACGGATGATCGCGGTGCCAGAGAAATACCGTGTCGTCTATCGATTGCTCACTGTACTGCCAGCACAAGCATAGAACTTGCGTACTTGTGTCGAGCGCATAGCGCCGCTGGCCCCACTTGAGGAGGTCGGCCGCGCTCCGCGTCTCGAAATCAAGATAAATCATGCGGGCTGGAGCGCCTCAGAAGAGGCCATCTTGAGAGCAGGGGGCTCGGGGCTGATCACGCGCAACGTCGGGGTCAGCAATTCTCGCAGGGCCTTGCGAACAACCTCACGCGCATCGAACACGAGCTGATGATTGATCGCATTGGCATGGGGAGTAGAGTAGTTCGTTGTCGCGACTACAGTCGCGAGTACGAGAGCTTCAATGGCCTCGGTGACAAGTTCGATCTTGGTCTCTTGTTGAGCGGACATGGCGCTTCCTGAAAATTGATGACGATGTCCACTCACAAATCAGACGCACGCGCTGCTGTCAATATGGTTGGGGCCGATTATCATTTCTGATAACCGGCCCCGGTATTCCTCGCCCCGTGTGCTCACGGACGGATGCAGTCGAGACCGCTACGGCACTGTGGCCCGAGAAACCTCCTTACGCGGTCGGATCGTCGTCGTCATCCCCGCCGAAGTCATCGTCACTCTCGAAACCTTCGGCCGGATCATCACCGAAATCGTCCTCGGCCGAGGTGAAGCCCTCGAAGCTCTCGTCGTCGCCGAGCTTCTGGATATTGCCCAGACCGATGGCGAGACCCTTGCCGATGTTGTTGAAGGCGTAGGGGTTGACCGACGCGCGAGCCCAGCAGCCCGCGTAGAACTCTTCCGCGTTCTCCGGCGTGATCGGGTTGCCCTTCACGTCGAGAATTTGCGGGCGGCGTTTCGAGTTGGCCATGGAGAAGAACACCATGTCCGGATCACCGTAGCCTTGGTAATCCTTTTCGTTGCCCTTGTGGAACGGGATTTTGAAGGAGCGGTCCTCCTTCATGGTCTTGATGTCCTTCTTGAAGAACTCCTGACAGACCTCCGCCAGCTTCTTCTTGATGGCATCCCACTTGGCCTTGTCGGCGTCGGTGAATTGCTTCGGATAGAACAGACCGACGAGCGAATAACGGGGCGTCCCGTTATTGTAGCTGGCCTTCTCGAAGACTTGGGGGAAGCTGACGCGGAATTTCGGGGTCAGCAGGCGAGAGCCCTTTTTGCCGGGCGCGGCTGTAGCGTTGGATGCCATGATGTCCGTCCTTTCGATTTGATGTGATGTGATAATTGGACTTGGCAGTTGTGGCTTTTAACGAAGTCTTAACCACCTGTCAAGGAATAAATTGACGCCATGCGAAAAATACAGCAGCCCCGAGCAGCGCCCCCGGGACCACGTCCACCACATAATGCTGCTTGGTCTTGAGGGCGGATGTCGCGATCAGCAACGGGAAGAGCCCGCCGACGTATCCAGCGACCGGCCAGTTCTGCCAGATCGTCAGATCAACCATCATGGCAACGCTCACGTGCATGCTCGGCAGGGAATTGCGGAGCTTGTCGTAGCTCCAGACGAGGTCGAGCATTCGCATGGAGCGCGGCCAGAGCGTGCGCGCTGCGTCGCGCGGCACGGCTCCGTAGTTCCTCCCTCGCACAAACCCGACAGGCATCAGCTCGCGCCAATGCGAAGGGATGGCAACCGGCCAGAGTATGAAGAACGTCACCTGTATGGCGAGCAGCGTCAGGAAGCACCCCACGCAATACGCGTAGGCCTGCCACGAGGGCACGCTGAGCGCGGCGAGCAGGATCATGGGGTAGTAGAGCCCAGAGTAAATCCAGACCCAGCGCGGATCGAAGTTGATCTTGCGATCCCAGCTTGTCTCGAAGTAGCGTGCGTCGAAGAATGTCTGGCGCTGAGCCCAGAAGTAGAATTGATATCCGCCGACGATCAGGACGACAGTGATGAACAGCTCAAGTAGGCGGTCGAACAAGATCATCAAATTCCCCTCGCATAGTGGCTTCGTTTTTGAGCCGTAGAAAAACATCGTGGATGTTCGGCCCAATCGGGTTTAGGGTCCACACTTTTGCGGCTTCGAGCATGATCGCCATCTCGCGCCGTCGTCGCTCACATTCGACGCAATCAAACTTGAACGCCATGTCAGTGATGCAGGGTCGAGTAGCCGAAGATGAACCCAGCGACCGCAGCGGCAAGAAAGACGGCGGCCCCTTGCAGAATGAAGTTGGTTACTGGGCGACCCCGGAACGGGAAGTTCTGGAAACCGATGAGCATCAGCTCTGGAAAAGGCGACTGCATTTTTAGCCTCCGCTCGGATGGCGTATCAGGCAATAGATCATGCCGACCTCGCCTGAATGCACCGTCATGAAAATCCAACTCACGTCGGTCGGATTGTCGAGATCGTCTTCGGCCCGATTGACAACCTCTTTCGGGACGATGATTTCAGTCCCGTCAGCGATGGGGTCGCGCCTCGTGCCGTCCGGATACTTCTTAGCCGAACCGTCGCCGATCTTCGCTGTCCACGTCCCATCGGGGTTGGGCCAGTAGCTCTCGACTGGATAGGCGTCGCCTTTTCCGCAACACGATCCGGGGAAGTTCGGCCGTGGCAGGCTCTCAAACCATTTCGTTGTCGGGGCGTTCGGATCGAAGCCGTGATCCATAGCCGGAGCCTTGTGAGGCCAAAAGAGCCATAGACCGAACGCAACGAAGATCGCCCAGCCTACGAGCGTGCGCGCCGCTTCCGGCCTGCGCGGGCGTGCTTGGCTCGGGCGCGCTTCGAGGCGGCACGCTTGATCGCGACCGTCTGGGCACATAGGATGGTCGCAAACAAGGTATTGATCGCGGTCCGAAATGCAGCAAACGCCGCATCGATATCGCGGGGCTTCCGGGTACGCCGGGCCATGCTCATCGCTCCCCATGACTGTCATCTCCGTGCGCTATCTCATTGATCGTGAGCCCGCCTTGCGGCACGACGTACTTGATCAGCGCAGGCTCGATAGGTTCGACCACGCTAACCGCCATCGGCGGTTGGATCGGCGTGAGCAACATCACCTCGACCACGCCGCCCTGCTTGAGAAGCTTGAGTTCGGCGCTGTTCGGCTTCCACGTGCTGACGAGCTGAATTATCTTGCTCTCCCCGTAGGTCTCAGCTCGTACTTGAAGATCACCGCACTCGCCGTCTTTCTCGGCGTTCCAGTTGTCCGGCTTTTGGTAGTTGTGGGTCGCTCCGCGCGTAACAGTCGGTCTCATCGGGTCACCTTCACTTCGGAAATGTGGGCGTGCAGATACGGGACATCCGTCAGGGCGAGCATCAGCCGATCAGCGAGCGCAGTGCGGAGCGTGTCGGCCTCGTCTTTCGTCAGGACGCCGGGCTCGACGCGGATCAGCGCGCTAAGGTTGATACTGATACGCTCTTTGCTCTTCGCGTAGACGTTGATCCTACGAACTTGTGCCATGGGGTCTCCGGTTATAGTTCACCGCCTTCAATGCTTCGTAGACAAGATGCCAGACGTGCAGAGCGAGGCGCGGATAGTTGTTGACACTTCCTGACCTGTTTACGGTCCGTTTGTCAAGAGCCTCTTTATTCCGACCGCGATATGTGCAGACTTGGTAGTCGCCCCGCTCATGACTACCACCGACGTTGCAGATTGTCAGCCGGGCAATCTCAGTTATCTTGCGCGTGATCGCGGAATGTAGCTCGACCCGAACGACGATCATGTGAAGTCATCCTCATCGTCTTCATCGGTCGTCATAAATTCGTTCTGGGCGTCATCGAGCGCACTTACCGCCTCGCGCGGATCGTACATCGGTGCAATGGTCAGCACGCCACTCGGCATGAAGGCGTACTCGCTAACCGCCTGCTTGACGAGCTTGCGCTGTTCCTTACCGACGCCGAGCTTCTCAAGTTGAGCCGGAGACTTCATCTTCGGCGCGACCCAGATATCCGCGTCATCAATCCCGATCTCATTGACGAGTTTTTCCTGTAGCGCAACAGGATCAATCAGACGGCGTTTTGCCCGACCCCGCACGAGCTTCCACTCGGGCTCGCCGAACTCGCCGACCACGTTTCCGTTCTCAAGCTCACGCTGGATATCGGCCTTGATGCTATTGCACCATGCCTCGATAACCGGAACCCACTTCGCCTTGTGCGCCAGCTCGACCGTACTCGTCGGCGGAGGCAGCAACGCTGGCGGCTCGTCGTCAGAGAAGTCAGCGCTGGCCTCTTCGAGCAGCATCCGATCATACTCTTCGCAACGGGTTTTGGCCGCGCACCATAGGCACCAATCGCCAGCACGCAACGGGGCGTTTGGCTTCGAGGTCTCGTCGGCCGCCTCCTTCATCCTGATCTCGTAGAGCCGCAGCTCGTCAATCGTATAGCTCTCGGAACGGATCAGGCCCTCGGCGTGCGGCGAGTGCGGCTGGGAGATCGTGACCGTGACGCCTTCGCAATCGGGATGCTCATGCGCGGCGAGCACGGCGTACTGCTTGAGCTGATCGTTGTCCTTCGCCTCGACGAGTATGTAGCCGTTCTTGTGATCGACGATGTCAAGCCAGCCATACGGCTCAACGATACGAACGTCAATCGAGCCACCGAAGCGGCTGTCCAGCCACGAGCCGTCAAGGTAGACTTCGGAGTAAACCTCCGGGCTGTAGCGTGTCTCTTTGATGCGGTCGATCTCGTCAATAGTCTGTTGAACACCCTCAACCATCTTCTCGTCGGCGACGAACATGAACCATCCGGGCCGAGCTACCTCGGGGTCAAGCGCCTGTGCGCCGGGCGGGTAGAACTCGGTCTCTTCGTCGCCGTCCGCTTTCACGAGGAAGGTCGAACCGACGTACTCGCGCGCCTCGTGATGGTCATTGATGATCATGATCTCGATCAGCTTATGCGCCGCCGTCCCGAGCATCGCCGCGTGGTTCGTTGTCGAACTCTCGTCGCCGATCTTAGCGACCGAGCCCGGGCAGTTCATCCAGCGGTGTGAAGCCGATGGGGATAGTCTCGCATGCGTGCCCATTCAATTTCCTGACGTGGTTCGGCGCGGAGCCTTCCAAGGCTTCCGCGCCAGATGTCTCCAATATCGGCAGAGCCTACGCCACATAGGGGAACGTGATCGGCGTGCGGCCTTTGCGGACATCCCATGCCATGTCATCGTCCTTGAAGACCTGATGGCAGCGCTTGTTAATCCATATCTGGCCGCTCGTGCCGTTCGGGATTTCCCACTCGTCATCCTCGCCGGTCAGCGGCGTGAGAGGCATATGACGAGCGACCTTGTCGAAGACTTCGAGTGTGCGCTCCAAGCTCCCGCCGGAGTGACCATAGCCGACTAGAGTTTCCACGAGCGCGGTGACGCTCACGCCGATAGCGCCGTCGTAGTCCGCATCACTGTCGAAGAGACCGGCTGCACGTAGTTCGGCTTTGGTGTGTTGAAGCAAGCTACTCATTATACCTGATCCTGTTCTTTTGTGCTTGGCAATCCAGTCAAGCTTGGTCGTCTCTCTCCGAATAGAGGATGTCGATAACACCGAAGTCGTCACGTCTCACTGACATAGTACGACCGGGGCCGGGGGGCTCGACGAGCAAGCGAATGGTTTCTGAGCCGTCCGCTGCCGCGACTACCGCCTCGACCACGCCCTCGCTCACGTTGAACACGGTGACGCTGTAGCCGGTAGCTGGTATGATGACGACGTGATCCTTCGTGACGTGACGGACCGTTGTTGCCGAGTTGATCATGTCGTCTCCTGCGCTTTGATCATCGCCATTCGCATTTCGTGCTGCGCGAGCTTGATCTTCTCCTTGAGACGAGCCTGCTTGGTTCCGAGGTCCTGTAGCGCCGGACCGAAGCTCTCAAACGGTTCATCGCCGATATGTGTCGCGACCGCGCGCCAGC
>Ga0207667_10009598_pt1 | contig 11388 bp, 5 predicted proteins | sample KBSCornC52_FD_184301 | JGI IMG/M metagenome (GOLD analysis project Ga0207667, IMG submission 184301) | Corn rhizosphere microbial communities from Kellogg Biological Station, Michigan, USA - KBS Corn C5-2 (SPAdes) (version 2) | ecosystem: Host-associated > Plants > Roots > Rhizosphere > Soil ...
CATGAAACAAAGCTCTACACGATCGGTACCGCTGGGAATGAATCCATGAGCGAGACCAGCTACGCAAATTGCCGCGAGTACGCCAGCACGGTAAAGATGATATTTGGCGGTGAAACAATAAGCGAGACTCCCAGCCCCAGCGCAGTCGGCAAGCCTGCGGAAGAGATGGCTGCGCCCGTGCCCGCGGGATTACGCTTCAACGCTCACATAACAACTCCGCTGGAAACAAACACAGCCGCCGCGGGCGATCCCATTGAAGCAATTTTGACCACGCCCATGCGTGACAAGAAGAAAGCTGTCATTGCTCCAGTGGGAACTCGTCTGCATGGCCGTCTGCGGACGCTCAAAGTGTCGATTGGGGCCTTTGATACGTTGCAGGTTGGGATTCAATTTGAGTCGATTGAAGTCGAGGGCAGGAATGTTCCGCTCAGCGCGGTTTTGTACCCTCCCCGCGTTATGTTTGTACCCGGAAATTCCTATCGGATGAGGTTCTTAAAACCTGACTATTCCGTCGTCGGCGGTACTTTCTTTTTCAATGAGATCCGCCTGCGTCCCAAGCAGCTCGATTCAGAATGGATCACAGTTACTCCCCGCGAGGAGAAAGACAATAAAAAATAATGTCTGATGCCGAGTAGCGCGACCCGATATTAATCCGGCCAGCGGCAGGTTACCACCTTCGTCTCAGTATAGAAGTTCACGCCGTCTTTACCCAGCGCGTGCAGATCGCCGAAGAATGAACTCTTCCATCCTGAGAATGGAAAGAACGCCACCGGCGCAGGCACGCCCACGTTGATTCCCACCATCCCGGCAGTAACGTTCTGCGTGAACTGCCGTGCCGCGCCGCCGGAGCGGGTAAAGACTGATGCGGCATTGCCGTACTCAGACCGGCTCACAACGTCGATCGCTTCTTTCAGGTCCTTCACGCGAATTACCGAAAGCACCGGCCCAAAAATTTCTTCTTTCGCTACACGCGACTCAGGATTTACCTGATCCAGAATCGTCGGGCCCACAAAGTAGCCTTTGCCATTGGCGACGGGATCTTTGCGGCCATCGCGCGCCAACACCGCGCCTTCTTTTTCTGCCAGTTCGATGTAGCTGAGAATGCGCTTCTTCGATTCATCGGTGATCACGGGCCCCATGCCGGTCTTCGCTTCACAGCCATTGCCCACGGTCAGATTGTCAGCGGAACGGACAAGTTCTTTTACCAGTGGATCACCAATCTCACCGACGGCAATGACCACGCTCGTCGCCAGACAACGTTCGCCGGCACAGCCAAAGCCTGAGCCCATTACCGCCGCAACCGTCGATTTCATATCGGCATCCGGAAGCACCACAGAATGATTTTTAGCTCCCCCTAGCGCCTGCACGCGCTTGCCGTTGTTGGCTGCGGTTTGATAGATATACCTGGCCACGACGCTGGAGCCGACGAACGACACTGCCCGCACGCGCGGATCAGTGAGCAACTGGTCAACCGTGCTCTTTGCGCCGTGCACCAGATTCAACACGCCAGGAGGCATTCCAGCTTCATGCGCCAGCTCAACCATGCGCGCGGCCGTGCGCGGGACTTTGTCTGATGGCTTTAGGATAAAAGTGTTGCCGCAGGCAATGGCCAACGGAAACATCCACAGCGGGACCATGATGGGGAAATTGAATGGAGTAATGCCCACGCACACGCCAACTGGATAGCGAGTCGACCAGCTATCCACTGAAGTTCCAACGCGATCAACGGTATCTCCCATCATTAGTGTCGGCGCGCCGCAGGCAAACTCAATGCATTCAATGCCGCGATCAAAAGATCCTTGTGCTTCCTCCCGCGTCTTGCCATTCTCTTCAATAATGAGACCAACCAACTCCTGCGCGTTCGCCTCTAGCAGCTCGCGAAACTTGAACAGCACTTTGCAGCGTTGCACCACCGGTGTTTTGCTCCAGGCGGGAAAGGCCTTCTGCGCTGCGTCAATGGCAGCGGAAATCTCTTCCGCGGTACAGCGCGGAATCTCAGCCACGGCTTCGCCCGTGGCGGGATTGTGCTGTATATCCTTTGGGCCCGTGGAGATCACAGCCTTTCCATTGATGTAGAGCGGGCAAGATTTCAGTTCGGCGGCGGTTGCGCTGGGCGTCATTTAGGGACCTCACTGGATGTATCTAAATTTTACACCGCAACGCCGTTGAACGGGCCTTGTTCCGATGTTTCCAGACGCCATACCTCCCAATTCATTGGACGGACCAAGATCGTGCTTTAAGATCGACAATTGCAAACCGCAGTTCGCTTGTATAGGCGGCGCCTTTCGCGTCTCGCAGCCATAGTTGTCGGGGGCCGGGAAGCATCTCTGAAAAAATAAGCTGTTCGCCTTCTGCATTTGAAGACTTCATGCGGCGAATCGCCCGGCAGAAGATTTCCACGAGCACAGGACTTTCCAGGTCCACATAGAACGGTTTTACCTCCAAGGCGCTTTTGACAAATGCTTTCTGCGGCAAGCCGTGGCTTTTCATCCATCTTCTGGCTCCGAGAAAACGGCTGGCTTCATCTTTCTTCGCGGCGAAATCAAGCTCGTTTTTGCCAAAACGCCATGTTTCGCGATGAATTACAAGCTTATCGATCAGCACCCGGGGAGCATGTCGCAATGGCGGGATCCACGATGCTTTGTTCATCACAAACGCGAAAAGAAGATCGGAAAACGCTTCAAGGATGTGAAAACGCCGGCCATCCGCAAGGCTGACCACTTCAAGGGCTCCATCGCGTTCATTCAACACCAGCCCGCTGATTGGGTGGGAATCATATCCGCTGGGAGCGACGGCATCGGGCGTGGTGGCCAGGAAGTAGTCTCTGGGCCGCAACACGCCTTCACTCGTGCGGACCGTTGTGGTCTGGTCCGCCAGTGTATTGAGGATTTTGAAACAGCTGGAAGCCAGGTCCCATTGCGTCGCTTCAACTAGATCGTGGCGATTGCGATGTTGCTCGACCAGAGCGGCATGGCACAGAGTGTTCTTTCCCGCATGCACTTCACCCAATACATATAGCAAATCGCCTCTGCAAACAGCTTCCATATCTTGCGCTGCCAGCATGAGATCAGGGCAGAAATAGCGGACAGGATAATATCCACCGCCGAGTTCGGGGAACAGCGGCTCCGCCTTGTCATTTAGATTATGGCTTGCAAATTGGACCGTGGAAGCTTGCTCCCCGATCGACAACATGTCGTCCCACTTCTGCCGGAAGAGCTTCTCTATCTCGCTGAGAGATGCCGCGTTGAGGAGTTCTGGCTCCGTATAATTCCACCAATCCTGCAATCGGACATCGCCGCCGGAGAGTCTCACGGCAAGCTCACGATATGTCTGACCAAACAGGCGCTGAAACTCCAGCGCTGTTGATTGCATGAACCAGCGCAGACTTTTCAGAAGAAGCGAGAGGGCCGGAACAATTGGAGTGAGTAGATCGGCCGTAATTCGGATTGACACATCTCTCTGGCAATCCTCATAGAGTACTGTTCGTCCGCCATAAGTGCTTCCCGGATTGCGATTTCCCGGAGCGTTAGTGATCTCTTCAAAGACGAGCTCAACGTTGCGGATTGCCCGATTCAATTGCATGGGGTCGCCGGCAGCGCCGTCTGCTTCCATGCGCGCCGCCTCAATTTTGTCCAGCAAGGTGAGCGCTCGGTTGCTGAGTTCAGCATCACCAACTCTGAGGAGTTGCTGGCGCAGGCCAACTTCAGCATTGACCTCAACCGGGACCAGAAACCGCCAGACGAGGACCCCCTCATCCGCTTTAACTTTCAGCACGCCACACAGGTCCTGCTGACTGCAATGGTCAAATCGTGGATCGGCGTGGATTGCACGCAATATTTCCTGCGGTAATGCTTTGCCGTCACATAGGGATAATATTGCCTGCTCCAGTTCTGAAAGCGCGACTGGTAAGAAACCAGGGCGTTGCAGGATTCCCTTTTCGATGAAGGTGTCAGGAACAAGGCGAGGAGGGATCCACCAATCCATGCCTTCCAGCAGAGAGAGGCTCGTTGCGATTTTATCGATTGCCCAATTTTCAAAATATGTCTGGCGTCGTTTGGTCAACGATGGCCCGTGGCTTAGTTCGATCATGCCCGAACCAGACTCAATCCTGCCCCAGGCCACAGGGCCAAAGAACCCGATCGTGTCATTCTTCACGCAATATCGCTGGGCATAATTAGATACAAGTTCCTCATGATTGCGCTGCCGCTGATTTCTCGAGAATGCCCCTTGCTCACGCGCCACCGATTGCAGGGCGGTCTCAAACGCCTGCCGATTTTGCCAGATAATTGCTTCCTGGAACGTCGGATCGCACGCAAATTCTCGCAATGTTTCCGTTTGGTCGATTAAAGAATGCGTGAAGCTTTGCGCCCACTCGGCATTGAGTCGCTCGCGTTCCTGCTTGGCTTCAGAGATTTCAATGAGCATGCGCTGGATCTCTGGAGAAAGGTCTTGCGAACGCGGTAGCTTGCCTTCTGCCAGGCCACGCCGAGCGTTGAGCATACACTTAAACGTTGCGCCATAACGGTCTTCGCCTTTGTGTCTCAGCTCGTCCATCGTTTCATTCAAGATTCGGATGCCATTTTGAAACAGCGATTGAACATGCTCTTCAGCCGATATCAGGGCGTCTGCACCTGCGGCACAACGCGGCTGAGCAAGGCGCTTGATCTGTTCTGCCGGAAAACCGGCTCCACGCAACACAAACCAGCGCCAGATACCCCATTCAAAGGGAACCAGTGTCTCTAAGTGTGGCGGCAAAGCATGGCTCGTACCGGGCATCAGTAAATCACCAGACCGCGGCGATTTCCCAAAATGATTTTCGCCATATCTTATTAAAAATAATTACGCTGCAATTTCAAACTATTCCCTTTATATACTGTTCCGCATGGCTGACTTGAAGCAGGATGGCATTGTCTCCAGGGGGCAGCAGGATTCTGTCCCTCCTTCGTTAGTAAACGTCCTAATACTTTGGATTTCCATAATAGCTCTAGCCATCTTCTCTGTGAGAGCATTGCATGCGCCTCAGCCGTTGGCCGCAACCGCTCCTGAAAATGAGTTCTCTTCCGAGCGGGCGCTCATTCACGTGCGTGCGATCGCCGCCATTCCCCACCCTCTCGGTTCGCCAGCAGATGGCGCGGCGCGTAATTATTTGGTGACGCAGCTTACCAATCTCGGTCTGCAACCACAGATTTTTCCAGCCATCGGCGTAGATCCCACCGCACGCCTGATAATCGCTGGGAAAACAAATGACATTGTGGGACGGCTTCCCGGCACAGCATCTGGCCCGGCAATTATCTTGATGGCGCACTATGATTCAGTCTACCCTGCTTCAGGCGCGGCGGATGACGCATCAGGTGTGGCTTCCATTCTTGAAATCCTTCGTGCGCTCAAGCATGGTCCGCCGATCCAACGCGACATAATCGTACTGTTCACTGATGGCGAAGAAGAGGGGCTTCTAGGCGCTGAAGCCTTTGCTCATTCACACCCATGGGTGAAAGATGCCGGACTCATCCTGAACTTTGAGGCGCGCGGTAACCATGGGCCCTCTCTCCTCTTTGAAACCAGTCACAATAACCAGCCGCTCATTGGGGCCGTTGCACGCGTCGCGCCGTACCCGATCGGTTCATCCTTGTTTTACGAATTGTACAAAATCCTTCCCAATGACACTGATTTCACTGTATTTCGTCCGGCAGCAATTCCCGGGCTGAATTTCGCTTTCGGTGAAGGACTTGAGGCGTACCATTCTACCCTTGATACTCCGGACCATCTCAGTCTTGCTTCTCTGCAACATCACGGCTCCTATGGATTGGCCTTGACTCGTCACTTTGGGCAGCTCGATCTAGCGGGGGTGCGGAATTCTCAAGGTGATGATGTGTTTTTCGACTGGTTTGGCAGCAGACTGGTTGCATACAGTCAGCGCTGGGTGCTACCTGGGCAGGTATTAATCACATTGCTCTTCGCCACGGCGCTGGTCTTGGCCTTCCGCCGTTCGGAATTTAGTAAGCAGCGCTTTCTTCTTGGTCTGCTTGCCTGCCTGGCGATTCTTATTCTTCTGGTTGCGGCCGTCGCTGCGGTGTGGTGGATCATTTCCTTTGTCCTTGCTGGCCGCCGGATCGTTGGCGATAGTCCCTCAAATCTTTTTCTTTTAAGCGCACTCATGCTATTCGCTGCGAGTGTCGGCGTGCTCTTGATCGGCTTTTTTCGCAGACGCCTCCGCGCCCAGGAACTCTCTCTGGCAGCCTTGTCACTGTGGTTTGTCTTAAGCTGGCTACTTGCGCTGAAGATTTCCTCTGGAAGCTATCTTTTGTTCTGGCCTTTGCTGTTCGGCCTGCTGGGCAATGTTGCTTCCAACCTTGGCAACAAATCCACAACACATCCATCCACAACACAGTGGATACGCAACCTCCCTGCCCTTGCGGCAGCCATTCTTCTATTTGCGCCGGTAATTTTCCTGGTGTACATATTCCTGACTTTGCAGATGATCTCCGCAGTAGCGTCGGCCTTGCTACTCGGTTTGTTCCTCCTGATATCGCTTCCGACGCTTGGGGCATCACCTGTCGCATCCAGGGGATGGGCGTCGGGGCTTCTCGCGGTCGCGGCACTCGCTTGTCTGGGCTGTGGTGTCGCTCTATCAGGGTACAGTTCGGAACATCCGCGGCCAGATAGTATTGTTTATAGTCTCAATGCAGACGACAATAGCGCGGTTTGGATCAGCTATGATCGGAAACCTGATGATTGGACACGTCAGTTTTTAGGCACAAATCTCCAGGCTGCGCGTCCTTTGCCGAACTATCTGGCAGGATTAGCTCGGCCGCTGATTTCTGCCAGCACGCCCGCGGTTCCCCTGCTGCCCCCTCTGATCGAAAACGTCGAGCACAAGCAAGAGGGCGGTCTCCACCGGCTGAAGCTGAGACTCAGATCACAGCGAAAAGCCGAGACGCTGTACCTCAGATTTCCTGACGATGTTCAACCTGTCGCGGTAAAAGTGGCAGGGAGAGATGTCCCGGTGCATAAAGACAGCCGCTTTGGTTTGAACTTGTACGCAATGGGAGATGAAGGCGTGGAACTCGAGCTTACAGTCCAAGCTCCTTCAGCTCTTTCGTTCTGGGTAATGGACCGCTCTTATGGCCTGCCGGTAAATGCAAAGCCGCGACCGTCCAACATCATTGGCGGCGATGGCAGTGACGTAACGTATGTTTGTCGCAAATATATTCTGTAAAACGCGCTATTCGTGCCGCAAGGCTGCGATTGGATTGACGCGAGCAGCGCGAGCAGCAGGAAGGAAAGCGGCAATCGCGGCCACAATCGCAAACAGTCCAACGGCGCTCAGGATTGTAAGAGGATCGAGTGTGCTGAGTCCGTAAAGCCGGCCGGCAATCAGCCGGGCGCAGGCAAAGGTGAGCGCGATCCCGAGCACCGCCCCGATCATGAGCATCATTCCGGTTTCCCGCAACACCATCCGGATTACCCGTCCCGGCGGGGCGCCCAGCGCCATTCGTATGCCGATCTCATTGGTTCGCCTCGCAATGCCATAGGAAAGTACTCCATAGAGACCTCCGGCGGCCAACAACAATCCCACTGTGCCAAAAACGGCGCAAAGTCTCGCAATCATTCGCGGTTGAGACATGCTGCTCTCCAACGACTCCACCAGCGCATGCTCCTTGGTCGGATACAATTTTGCATCAGTGCTTACAATGGTCTTGCGCACAGCATCCAGCAAATATTTCGGATCGCCCGCAGTGCGGATCTCAAACGTGGCCCACTCATTCGGCCCACCCATTCCCTGCGCGCCGGGTACATAAAAGCGTGGCGGCACTTCTCCCCGCAAGGCATGGTCGCGCACATTCCCTGCCACTCCCACCACCTCAATGATATTTTTCTGATTGCTGGGGTCCTGTGTAATGTGTCTGCCAATTGGGTTACGCCCGGCAAAAAATCGATTCGCAAATGCTTCATTAATCACGGCTACATGCGGCGCAGAGGGGCCATCAGCTAATCCAAGTTCGCGGCCCCGCAGTAGAGTCACGCCAAGAGTGGAAAAATAACCAGGGCCTACCATGTCGAATCGTGATGTTTTTTCGTCTTCATTTTGTGGAATGAATCCTTCCACGGCAATTTCGTCATCAGCTTCAGAGCCGATGAAAAGTCCATTGATGGAATAACTCACGGCTTGCACGCCGGGCAAGGCCTGCAATCTGGTATTCAGATCACGCCACAGGTTGGATAATTGCGGCCCCTTATAGCCGGCCCTTACTCCATCCACTGTTATGAGCAAGAGCTTTTCTTTTGGATAACCCAACCCTACGGCCTGCAGGTTCCAGATGGTACGCAAAAATAGCCCGGCCAAAATTACCGCAAGCAATGAGAGTCCAATCTGGCATACCACAAGGCCCTGAGTAAGTTTCACTTTTCCCGATGAAGCGGTCGCATGGCCGCTATCGCGCAAGCTGTCGTTCAGGTTGATGTTTGTTCCGCGAAGCGCCGGAGCCAGTCCAAAGATGATTCCGGAAAAGACCACAAGGCAGAGAGTAAACAACAATACTTTTCCATCCAGTGCTGGCGAGAGTTCCAGGCCGTTCCGTGTCCTGGCCAAAAATATGGTCAGAAGCCTTGAAGCGCCCCATGCCAGCACCAGAGCAAAAATACCTCCCAGGAATGAGAGCACCACGCTTTCCGTGAGGAATTGCCGTATGATGCGCGCCCGGGTGGCGCCAATGGAAAGCCGGAGCGCTACTTCTCTGCTTCTATTGGACCCGCGAGCCAGCAGCAGATTGGCTACATTAATGCATGCGATTGCCAGCACCACAATTGCCGCTCCCAGCAGCAGGAATAGTTGTTGTGAAAAATCGTTCTTGTTCGCGAACACGCCTGTGCGCGCTTCATGCAGCGCCAGCCGCTGGTCCAGTGCCTGTCTCCGGAATTCAGCGGAAAGCGAAGTGGGGTAACTATTTTCGATAACCTGCCGGAAGAGAACATTCATTTCAGTCTGGGCCTTGCTTGGGCTCACACCAGGTTTAAGGCGGCCGAACATGTGCAGCCACATGACTTTTTCTGCACTCTGTGACAAATTTTCACTCAGCCAGTCTCGCCCGGGAATTACCATTGGTTGCATCATCACCGGCATCCAGAAATCGGTACCATCTCCTACCGTTTCACCGCGAAATCCCGGCTTGGCAACAGCGATCACCGTCAGACTGGCATTGCCAACCTGAATGGGCGTACCCAACACTGCCGGTTTTCCGCCAAACCGGCTTTGCCAGTAATCGTAGCTAATCACGGCATAAGGATCCTGCCCGGGACCTTTTGCATCGCCGGACGTAAAGAACCTTCCTATCGCGGGTTGGAGACTCAGGACCGAAAAGTATTCTTCAGAAACCAGGCGTCCTCGCGCTTCTTCCGTCGGCCCACCGGCAATTCGCACGTGCCAGCGGTTGAGGTCCGCCTCTGTTGCGAACATCCCTGAAAGAGTGGTGGCATGGTCGCGCAGCTGGACAAACTCGGCATAAGTCATGAGATGCCGCTCGCCGGTATTCAACCCGGTAGTGACACCTGACGCATTGGGATCCGTAAACATGACCAGTTCCTGCGGGTTGGCCACCGGCAAAGATTTCAGCAGAGCCGCATCCATCACGCTAAAGATCGCCGTGTTTGCGCCTATTCCAATGGCGAGAGAACTCACCGCGACAATGGTAAACAGAGGATTACGCACGAACTGCCGAAGCGCGTAAAGCACGTCGCGCAGAATGGTATTCAACCAGGAAACTCCTTGCATTGTTCGCTTTCCTTAAAGAAATATTTCGCGATGCTGACTACGGGTGAAAGCCCTCTTCCAAAATGCCCTCGTTCTTGGCGTGAGCACCTTGTCCTTTTCGAATCCAGAAATGAGCAACGATTGCCGTCAGCACCACGACCACGACGGCGATATAACAAAGGTTGCGCATTCCCAGCCAGGTCGCCAACAATCCGCTGCTGCCAAATGAAGCAAGCTGCACAATCAGAAAAACGGACGTAGCTGTGCTCGTCACACGCCCCAGCATCTCCTCAGGAACTTCTTCCAGAGCGAATGTCTGAGCGCTCAGGAAAACCAGCGCGCCTCCTGCACCCAATCCCACACTCGCCGCCAAGGCTGTGACCGGCATTGCAAAGACACCCAGGACGAACACAGAGACTGCCTGGACCAAAAACCCAGCATTAATAATGCGCGGTCGCGGCTGTCTTTGGGCGAATCTGCCTACAAGCATCGCCCCCAGAATGGTGCCGACGCCCAAGGCTGAAGTCACGCTTCCAAACATCTTTGAACCGCCGCCAAGCAGGTCCCTGACATATACCGCGAACAGAGCTTCGAAGATCGCCACAGCGCCGTTTGCAATGGCGATTGTAAGTACCAATACCCGGGCCACTGGATGCGCCACAATAAATTTGAGCCCAGCCTTCAAATCCACCCAGATAGTAGTACTCGCGGCCGCATCCCGGAGATTCTTGCGTTCGATGCGAATGGTGGAAACCAGCAGCGCCGAAACCAAAAATGATGCGGCATCCAGGAAAAAGCAATTCTTTTCCCCCAGCCACGCTACGGCAAATCCAACAACTGCGGGAGCGAATACCTGGTTGAGTTGTAGCGTTTGCACGTTGATCGAGTTGGCCACCAGCAGCTCGTTCTCAGGAATGATCAAGGGAAGTGCTGCGGTCTGTCCTGGAAGGAAAAAGCAGGAGGCAGCACTGAGCCCTGCCATAAGCAGATACATCTGGTACAAATGATTTGAAAATGCCAGCAACGCTGCAAGAACCGCACAAATAAGATCACAAATGATCAGCGTCCGCTTTAGATTTGAGCGATCAACAAGAGCTCCTGCCACCGGTCCCAGAAAGATTACCGGAATGGAGAAAGAGACCATCACCATGGACGTTTGAGCCGCGCTGCCATGGCGTTGAAAAGCGATAAGGCTGAACAAGGGCAGCACGGCAAGCCAGTCTCCGATGCTGCTGATAAAACGGGCCAGCCAAAGGGCAAAAAAGGGCCGTCTTCGCAGCACCTGGCCAAACGTGACCCGGGTTGTTCCAGCGCAAGCCTTTAGCGGCTCCATCATACAATCTCTATTCCCTGTCCTGTCCGTAGCTCAAAGACTGCGCTCAGAAATTCAATTGTTGCTTCGGCTGGTATCCAGCGGGGCTTTCCGGCAAAACATCGAGCACGTCGCGCCGCAGGGCATGCAGAAGGTCATTGGAAGTGTGAATAAAAAAATGATCACCGGGAAACATCCGGATCTTGAATGCTCCTGACGTTTGTTTCTGCCACTCCTTCATGTTTGCAGCAGGCACATGGGCATCCTGCAATCCACCATAAGCGCAGATATTGCAGCTAAGGGGCGGCTCGGGTTCATACTCATATGT
>Ga0207667_10009600_pt1 | contig 11385 bp, 9 predicted proteins | sample KBSCornC52_FD_184301 | JGI IMG/M metagenome (GOLD analysis project Ga0207667, IMG submission 184301) | Corn rhizosphere microbial communities from Kellogg Biological Station, Michigan, USA - KBS Corn C5-2 (SPAdes) (version 2) | ecosystem: Host-associated > Plants > Roots > Rhizosphere > Soil ...
GCGTAGCGAGGAAAAGTCGATAGGTGCGCCGGGCAGCACCGCGCGCAAGTACCCCTCGAAGGAGACACGCTCGCAGGCGGGGAGCGCGGTCCAGCGAGGGTAGGGGTTCTCCTCGTATTGCCGGCGTACGCCTTGCGAGACGCAATCGCGAATCGGCGTGAGCACCGGGACGCGCGCGCGATCCTCGCGCTCGACGCGAGGCTCCGCGATCTGCCGCACCAGCAGGGCGCGCACGCATTCCGGCCATTCGCGCTCGAGCAGGCGCTCCGCGCCGTCGAGGGTCGCGAGCGGCGTGTAGGCGCCGAGCACGGCGAGCTCGCCCGCCCCGGCGTTTCCCGTATCCCGCAACGACGCCTCGATGCGTCGCGCCAGCATGGAGGCGCCGGCCTGCTCCTCGGGGGTTTGGGCGAAGACGTAATCGTTCAGGAAGCATTGGCGCGCGAGCGCACAGGCGAAGGCAAGCACCGGCGGCGCGAAACGCCCGGCGAGCGCGGCGCTCATCAACCGCCGGCGCGCATGGGTGAGGAAGGCTTCGAGCCGCGCCTCGCAGACCTGCGCGTTTTCCAGCAGCGCGAGGAGCAGCCGATGCTCGGAAAGGGCGGCGAGCGCGTGCGCATCGTCGATCGAGGCGGCGCTCGCCGGCGCGCCGCAGGCCGCATCGATGCATGCGCGAAGTTGAGCATCGGCGAGCAGGATCGTGACGGCCGTGCGTGCGAGGTCGCCCGGGCGCGCCCACGCCTCGCAAAGCGCCCGCGCGACGAGCTCGCCGAAACGCGCGTCGGCGGGCACGCGCTGCGCCGGGAGCAGCACGCGCGCGAAGTTGGCACGATGCGCGGGCAGGTCGGCGATCTCCACCGCCGCACGGAACGCGAGCAACGCTTCGTCCCAGCGGCCCAGCTCGCAGAGCACGATGCCCAGGTCGGTGTGCGCGGCGGCCTGCGCCGGCTGCAGGGCGATCGCACGCCGGCAGGCCGCGATCGCCTCGTCGATCCGCCCGCGCCGGTGAAGGGCGCCGGCGAGCGTGCGATGCAGCTGCGCGGCCGAGGGCGCCACGCGAACCGCACGCTCGAGCAGCGCGATCGCCTCATCGTCGGCGCCTTCGCGCTGCAGGATGTCGGCGAGGAGCGCGAGCGCCTCGGGCCGATCGGGCGCCGCGTCGAGGATCTCGCGATAGACCGCCCTCGCTTCGGTGAAGCGGCCCGCGTTGTGGTGCGCGACTCCCGCCTGCAGCGCGCCGCGGATGGAAAACTCGTCGGGCGGGGACGGCGATTTCATGCGCGCGCGGGCCGCCGGGCGGCGGTCACAGGATTACGCCGTAGGGCCAGTTCTCGCGTACCACCTGCGCCGGGAGCTTGCGCAGCACTTCCATCGCGAATGCGGTGTCCTCCGCCGAGAGCGCGTGCAGCGCGTGCGCGCGCAAGAGCGTCTGCAGCGCCTTGCCGAACATCGGCGGGTCGAGCATCTCGCCCTCGAACTTGATCGCGCCGCCGAGGAGCGCATCGGCCTCGATCGCCGCCTCGAGGATGCGGATGCGCGTCTTGATCTCCGAAGGCGAGGGCGTGAAGGCCACCTTGCACGGATGGATGTGCGAGGGATGGATCACCTGCTTGCCGGAAAGCCCCATCGACGCTTCCTCGCACGCGTGACGGTAGACGACGCGCGATTCGTCGTCGCCCTGGAGGTCGAGCCAGCGGCGCACGTCGTGGGGCTCGACGAATTCCTCGGGCATCGCGGCGTTGCCGATCAGCGTCTCCACCGCGCCGATCACGCCCTTGCCGGCGATGCGCGCCTCGAAGAGCAGGTCGTGCAGGTAGAACTGCAGCTCCTTGGTCCAGTTCTGCGGGGTGATGTGGATGCCCATCGCCTTGGAGAAGTCGTGGATGCCGAACACCACGTGCTTCACCGTCGGGTACTGCATGAGGTCGGGGGCGATCTTGAGCGACTTGGGATGCTCGATGATCGGCTGGATGGTCATGCGCGGATCGACTCCCGCGAGGACCGCGGAGAGGTCGCGGATCTCCGGCGCGCCGTAGGCCTCGCCCGCCTTCGCGAGCATCACCACGTCGAAGTGCCCCGCAAGCTCGCGCACGAGCTGCAGGTCCTTGTCGTACTCGTCGGTGCGGAACGGATTGATGCGCACGGCGATCTGCACTTCCTCGCGCCGCGGCATGCGCGGGAGCTCGCGGGCGAGGAGCTCGCGGCTCATCTCCTTCTGGCGGCATCCGTCCTCCAGGTCGAAGAGGAGCGTATGCGCCGTGGTGTTCCAGGCGTGCTTGCGGAAGCGCTGCGCGGCCTGCTCGAGGTCTTCGTAGATGCCGAGCGAGGGCGCGTACTTGACCGGCGGATAGTAGATCTGGATGCCGGGCCAGTAGTCGCCGAGGATCTCGGCGGCGGTGGGGGCGGCGCCGGCCGGGGCGCTCGCGGCGGGCGGGCTGGAGCTGGGCAGTGCGCTCATGGAGGATGCCGGGAACCGGAAGCCACGCTAGCACCGCTCTTGCGGCAGGTCAAAGGCGGCGAGCGCGGCGCGGCCCCGGCCGACGCTGTGCTATAAATCGCTGCAACCACGAAGAGGAGGCGCCATGTCCACCATCGAGTCGGTGCTGCAGGAATCCCGCGTCTTTCCCCCGCCGGCCGCGCTCGTCAAGCAGGCGAACGTTTCCGGGATGGCCGCCTACGAGGCGATGTGCCGCGAGGCCGGGAAAGATTTCGAAGGCTTCTGGGCGAAGCACGCGAGGAACGAGCTGCTGTGGACCAAGCCGTTCACGAAGATCCTCGACGAATCCAACGCCCCGTTCTACAAGTGGTTCCACGACGGCGAGTTGAACGCGTCCGAGAACTGCCTCGACCGGCACCTGAAGACGCAGCCCGACAAGGTCGCGATCGTCTTCGAGGCGGACGATGGGAAGGTCACGAAGGTCACCTACCGCGAGCTCTACCAGCGCACCTGCCGTTTCGCCAACGGCCTGAAGTCGCTCGGCGTCGAGAAGGGGCAACGCGTCCTCATCTACATGCCGATGTCGGTGCAGGCCGTGGTGGCGATGCTCGCCTGCGCGCGGATCGGCGCGACGCACTCCGTGGTCTTCGGCGGCTTCTCCGCGAAGAGCGTGCACGAGCGCACCATCGACGCCGGCGCCGTCGCGATCATCACCGCCGACGGACAGATGCGCGGGGGCAAGGAGATCCCGTTGAAGCCCGCCTGCGACGAAGCGCTCGACATGGGCGGCTGCGACGGCGTGAAGCACATGATCGTCTACAAGCGTACCGGCTCCGCCGTGCAGATGAAGGCGGGCCGCGACGTGTGGTGGGACGACGTGGTGAAGGGCCAGCCCGACGAGTGCCCGCCGGTGCCGGTGAACGCCGAGCACCCGCTCTTCATCCTCTACACGTCGGGCTCGACGGGAAAGCCGAAGGGCGTGCAGCACTCGACCGGCGGCTACATCCTGCACTGCATGCTCACGATGCGCTGGGTGTTCGACTACAAGCCCGACGACGTCTTCTGGTGCACCGCGGACGTGGGCTGGGTCACCGGGCACAGCTACGTGGTGTACGGACCGCTCGGCGTGGGCGCCACCGAGGTGATCTTCGAGGGCGTGCCCACCTATCCGGACGCGGGCCGCTTCTGGAAGATGATCCAGGACCACAAGGTCAGCGTGTTCTACACCGCGCCCACCGCGATCCGCGCGCTCATCAAGGCGGGCGGCGACCTGCCGCGCAAGTACGACCTCAAGTCGCTGCGCATCCTGGGCACGGTCGGCGAGCCGATCAACCCCGAGGCGTGGATGTGGTACTACGAGACGGTGGGCGATTCGCGTTGCCCGATCGTGGACACGTGGTGGCAGACCGAGACCGGCGGCCACATGATCACGCCGCTACCGGGCGCGACGCCGCTCAAGCCCGGCTCGTGCACGCTGCCGCTTCCGGGCATCGTCGCCGACATCGTCGACGAGACCGGGCAGCCGGTCGGCCGGGGAAAGGGCGGCATCCTCGTCATCAAGCGCCCGTGGCCCTCGATGATCCGCACCATCTGGGGCGATCCCGAGCGCTTCAAGAAGAGCTATTACCCCGAGGAGTTCCAGGGCAAGTACTACCTCGCCGGCGATGGCGCGAGCACCGACGAGGACGGCTACTTCCGCATCATGGGCCGCATCGACGACGTGCTGAACGTCTCCGGTCACCGGCTGGGCACCATGGAGATCGAGAGCGCGCTGGTGGCGAACTCGAAGCTGGTCGCCGAGGCCGCCGTGGTGGGACGTCCCGACGAGCTCACCGGCGAAGCGGTGGTCGCCTTCGTGGTGCCCAAGGGACCGCGGCCCACCGGCGAGGACGCGAAGCGCCTCGCGCAGGAGCTGCGCGAATGGGTGGCGAAGGAGATCGGCGCCATCGCGAAGCCCAGGGACATCCGCTTCGGCGACAACCTGCCCAAGACGCGCTCGGGCAAGATCATGCGCCGGCTGCTGCGCTCGATCGCCAAGGACGAGGACATCACGCAGGACATCTCCACGCTCGAGAACCCGGCGATCCTCGAGCAGCTCAAGAAGAACCAGTAGCACGCGGCCGGCGTGCGCGACGGGCTTCCCGCGGGAAGCCCGTTTTCATTTCCTCCCTTCGCGTTTGATCGGCGTCAAACCGCGCGGCGCGCGCGCGCCCGAAGATCGGGCATTGCGCGCACAAGGGGAGGACAACGATGGCCACGGCCGCAACGCAATACGCCGGTACGCAGGGCACCGAGGAGAAGCGCGTCATCTTCGCCTCGTCCCTCGGCACGGTGTTCGAGTGGTACGACTTCTACCTGTACGCGACGCTCGCGCCGTTCTTCGCCGCGCTCTTCTTCCCGCCGGGCAACGCGACGGCGGCGCTCATGTCCGCCTTCGCGGCCTACGCCGCGGGCTTCCTGGTGCGGCCCTTCGGCGCGATCGTCTTCGGGCGCATCGGCGACCTCCTCGGGCGCAAGTACACGTTCCTCATCACGATCGTCTTCATGGGATCGTCGACCGTGCTCGTAGGACTGTTGCCGACCTTCGCGACGATCGGGTGGCTCGCGCCGGTCCTGCTCGTGACGCTGCGGCTGGTGCAGGGCCTCGCGCTCGGCGGCGAGTACGGCGGCGCCGCGACCTACGTCGCCGAGCACGCGCCGCGCGGCGCGCGCGGCTACGACACGAGCTGGATCCAGACCACGGCGACGATCGGGTTCTTCCTGTCGCTCGCGGTGATCCTCGCGTGCCGCACCGGCATGGACGCCAAGGATTTCACCTCGTGGGGTTGGCGCATCCCGTTCTGGCTCTCGGCGATCCTGCTCGCGTTCTCGATCTACATCCGGATGAAGCTGAGCGAGTCGCCGGTGTTCCAGCGCATGAAGTCCGAGGGCCGCGCTTCCAAGGCGCCGCTCACCGAGAGCTTCCTGCACTATCCGAACAACAAGTACGTGCTGCTCGCGTTGCTCGGCGCGACGGCGGGGCAGGGTGTCGTCTGGTACACGGGCCAGTTCTACGCGCTTTTCTTCCTCACGATCACGCTCAAGCTCGACTACGTATGGGCGTACATCCTGATCGGCGCCGCGCTCCTCCTCGGCACGCCGCTCTTCATCGCGTTCGGCGCGCTCTCCGACCGCATCGGGCGGCTGAAGATCATCCTCGCCGGCTGCCTCGTCGCGTCGCTCACCTACTTCCCGCTCTTCCAGGCGCTCACGCACTACGTGAATCCCGCGCTCGAGACCTTCGCCAAGGCGAACCCGATCTCGGTGCAGGCGAAGGACTGCAACTTCCACATCTTCGTGGGGCCGTGGTCCAAGTACAGCGACTGCGACAAGGCGAAGGACTTCCTCACCAAGTCCGGGCTCTCGTTCACCTCGACCGCGCTCCCCGCCGGATCGTCCGACAACGTCGTGGCGAAGATCGGCCCGACGCAACTGAAGGGCTGGAACGAGGCGGCGTGGAAGAAGGCGCTCGCGGACCTCAAGTATCCGGCGAAGGCGGACCTCGCGCAGGTGAACTGGGCGATGACCCTCGCGGTGCTCTTCGTGATGCTCGTCTACGTGACGATGGTGTACGGGCCGATCGCCGCGTTCCTCGTGGAGATGTTCCCGGCGAAGATCCGCTACACCTCGATGTCGCTGCCTTATCACATCGGCAACGGCTGGTTCGGCGGGATGCTGCCGCTCCTGGCGACCGCGATGGTCGCCGCTTCGGGCGACATCTACTACGGCCTCTGGTATCCGATCGTCGTCGGGATGATGACGGTCGTGGTCGGCTTCCTGTTCCTGCGCGACAACAAGGACCGCGACCTCAACGAGTAGCGCGGCGCCCCACGCCCCTTCGGCCCCGCCGGAGCCGCTCCGCGGGGCCGTCTCTTTCGCGCGGCGTTTTGTGCGCGCGGGGCCTCTTGCGTCACAATGGGAAGGCAGGCCCGTCCGCCACCCATCCGATGCTGTTTCGCTACTTCGCCCGCGAGATCCTCGTCACCAGCCTGTTCGTGCTGGTGGCGCTGCTCGCGCTCTTCGCGTTCTTCGACCTCATCCGCGAGCTCGACGACCTGGGCAAGGGCAACTACCACCTGTCCCAGATGCTCGCCTACGTCGGCCTTTCGCTCGCCTCGCACGCCTACGTGCTGCTGCCGGCGGCCGGGCTCATCGGCACGCTGTTCGCGCTGGCGCGCATGTCCGAGCACTCGGAGATCACCGTGATGCGCGCCTCGGGGCTTTCCCTCGCGCAGCTGGCGGTGCACGTGGTCGGCGCCGGCCTCGCGATCGCGCTCCTCACCCTCGCCATGGGAGAGCTCGTGACGCCCTACACCGAGGAGGCGGCCAAGGACCTGCGTCTCAAGGCCACGCGCTCGATCGTCGCGCGCGAGTTCCGCTCCGGCTTCTGGGTGAGGGACGAGAACAGCTTCGTGAACATCCAGGACGTGACGCCCGACACCACGCTCCTCAACCTGCGCATCTACGACTTCGGCCCGCAATTCCGGCTGGTCTCGATCAGCCGCGCCGAGAAGGGCACGTACGCCGGGCCCAACCGCTGGCGGCTCTCGAACGTCGAGCTCACGCGCTTCGAGGGCGACCACGCGGTCCTGCAGCACCTGCCGACCGCGACCTGGAGCTCGGTGCTCACGCCCGACATCCTTTCCGTGCTCAAGATCGTTCCGGAGCAGATGTCGGCGTCGAACCTGCGCGCCTACATCGAGCACCTGCGCGAGAACCGCCAGAACGCCACGCGCTACGAGATCGCGTTCTGGAACAAGCTGCTGTACCCGCTGGTGGCGATCGCGCTCATGGTGATGGCGATTCCGTTCGCGCTGCAGTCCGCACGCTCGGGCGGCGTGGGCGCGAAGATCGTGATGGGGATTCTCTTCGGCCTCGGCTTCCACTTCGCCGGGCGCCTCTTCTCGCACATCGGCCTGCTCAACGACTGGCCGGCGCTCTTCTCCGCGGGCGCACCGCTCGCCATCGTCGTGGCGGTGGCGGGGTTCGGCCTGCGGCGCGCGGAGCGGCGCTAGCGCGCTCCTAGCGCGCGTCGACGATCGCGGTGCCCGCGAGCCGGTCGTGCAGGAACTGGCGATCGCGGTCGACGAGCGCCCAGGCGAAGCCGAGCCCGAGCGCGACGAGGCCCAGCACCGCGAGCACGTAGCGGTGGACGGCGCGCGCGGGATTCACCGGGCCGCCGTCCTCCGCGCGCACCAGGCGGATGCGCCACGTCTGCATCGGAAGCGTCTGCCCGCCGCGCGTCCAGAACCACACGTAGTACGCGCCGATCCACGCGAGGTCCCACGCCTGCAGGGCGTGGCGTTTCCACCCCTCGGTGGCATCCCCGGCGAGGAGGATGAAGGGCAGCGTCGCGACCATCGCGATCGCCGCGTTGAGGAGCAGGTCGTACACCGCGCTTGCGAGCCGGCGACCGAGGGAGGCCCGGCGCGCGAGCGGCACGGCGCTCACCGATGGCTTCGTTCGGGGTGCGCGCGCAACCAGCGCTCGCGCAGCTCGTGCTGCCTTTCCGGCGGCAGGCGGCGCAGGCCCTGGAACGTCTCGCGCGCGGCCCTGCGCTGCTCCGGGGTCATCTGCGACCAGTCGCGGATGCGCCGCTCGAAGCGGTCCTTCTGGATCGGCTGCATGGACGGATATTGGCGCGCTGCTCCGAGCAGCCGCTGCTGCTGGTAGCCCGGCATGCGGTCCCACTCCGGCCCGACGGGGCCGAGGATGCGCTGCTGCTCCGGCGTGAGCTGCCTCCACGGCGTCTGCGGCGTCTGAAGCTCGCGCGCTCCGGCGGCGCACGCGATCGAAAGCAGGACGGCGGCGAAGATCAGCCTTGCGGTTGATCGAGCCATGCCTGGAAATCCTGGTCGAGGAAGGCGTCGGGGGGCAGCTCCTGGGTGAGGAGCTGGGCGTCGATCGCGCCGGGGTCCGCCGTGCGGGTGGTCTGGAAGGCGAGCGTGGCGAGGAGGGCGGCCATGGGCAGCCACAGCAGCGAGCGCTGCACGATCGAGTAGCGGATGGTCTGCGCGGTGGACGCGGCGACGGTGATGAGCCCGAAGAGCCGTACCGGCTCGCGGACCGCGTCGAGCGCGCGCCGCCGCGCGGCCCCGAGCCGCGTGGCCTGGACCTCGCCGACCGTCGACTCGATGCGCGCGAGCCACGGCCGCAAACGTTGCGCGAATTCCTTTTCGTTCATAGCGTGATCCCTTTTGATTTCAGGATTTTCGCCAAGGCATGGGTTGCACGGGAGCAATGCGTTTTCACGCTGCCCTCCGAGCATCCCATCGCTTTGGCGGTCTCGCTCACGTCGAGTTCTTCCCAATAACGCAGCATGAAGGCCTCGCGTTGACGCTCGGGCAGGGCGCGAACCGCCTGTTCGATCGCCGCCATGACCTGGGCTTGCTCCAGCCTGTCGGCGGGGGAGGCGGGGACGTTGCCCGCATCCTCGATCTGCATCGTCTCGAGCGGATCCGCGTCCTCGTCCTCCCCGCCCATGCCGAGGTTGGAGAGCAGGGTCGTCCAGGCGGAGCGCACCTTGCCCCGCCGGAAGTGGTCGCGGATGCCATTCTGCAGGATTCGCTGGAAGAGGAGCGGCAGCTCCGCGGGCGGCCGGTCGGCGTACTTCTCGGCGAGCTTCATCATCGAGTCCTGCACGATGTCGAGCGCGGACTCCTCGTCCTGCACCGAGAACACGCATTGCTTGAACGCGCGACGCTCGACGGAGGCGAGGAAATCCGACAACTCCTTGCGGGTGGCCAGGGCGCGCTCCGGCCGCGGCGGGCGGAATGCCCGGGTTCGCGCGCATGGTAGCAAACGCCCGCCCGCCGTCCCGGCCTCGATCGGCCGCGGTCCGCGGCACCATTCCGGCTTGACCAATCGGGAGCCAGAGGCTAATGTTTCTGGTTCCCCCTCCGAAATCCTTCCATTTACAAGGTCTTAGCATGGAACTCCAACTCCCTCCCCTCGCGGAAACCGGCGAAACCCTGACGGGCGCCGAAATCGTCATCCGCTGCCTGCAGGAAGAGGGGGTCGAGTTCGTATTCGGCTATCCGGGCGGAGCCGTATTGCACATCTACGACGCGCTCGCGCGCCAGAAGGGCCACCTCAAGCACATCCTCGCGCGCCACGAGCAGGGCGCGGTGCACGCGGCCGACGGCTACGCGCGCGCCACGGGCAAGCCGGGCGTGGCACTCGTCACGAGCGGCCCGGGCGTCACCAACGCGGTGACCGGAATCGCGACCGCGCACATGGATTCCATCCCGCTCGTGGTGATCACGGGCCAGGTGCCGACCCAGGCGATCGGGGAGGACGCGTTCCAGGAGTGCGATACCGTGGGCATCACGCGCCCGACGGTGAAACACAACTTCCTGGTGAAGGACGTCTCGCAGCTCGCGGTGACGATCAAGAAGGCCTTCCACATCGCGACCACGGGACGCCCGGGGCCGGTGCTCGTCGACATCCCGAAGGACGTCTCCAACACGCCGACGCATTTCCACTATCCGCAGAAGCTGCACCTGCGCTCGTACAGCCCGGTCACGAAGGGGCACGGCGGGCAGATCAAGAAGGCGCTGCACCTCCTCCTCGAGGCGAAGCGGCCGATGATCTACGTGGGCGGCGGCGCGATCCTGGGCGAGGCCTCGGGCGAGGTGATCGAGCTCGTGCGCACCCTGGGCTACCCGGTGACGAACACGCTGATGGGCCTGGGCGCCTATCCCGCGACCGATCGCCAGTTCGTCGGCATGCTCGGCATGCACGGCACGTTCGAGGCGAACAACGCGATGCAGAACTGCGACGTGCTGCTCGCCGTTGGCGCGCGCTTCGACGACCGCGTGATCGGCAACCCGGCGCATTTCGCCGCGGGCAACCCGTCGCGCAAGATCATCCACATCGACATCGATCCGTCGTCGATCTCCAAGCGCGTGCGCGTCGACGTGCCGATCGTGGGCGGGGTGAAGGAAGTCCTCGGCGAGATGCTCATGCAGCTCAAGGCCGGCAGCGCGAAGCCCGATGCCGCCGCGCTCGCCGCCTGGTGGAAGCAGATCGAGGCGTGGCGCGCGCGCGATTGCCTGAAGTACGACCGCAACTCGCCGCTCATCAAGCCGCAGTTCGTGATCGAGAAGCTCTACGAGATCACCAAGGGGGACGCGTACATCACGTCGGATGTGGGCCAGCACCAGATGTGGGCGGCGCAGTTCTACAAGTTCGCCAAGCCCCGCCGCTGGATCAATTCGGGCGGCCTCGGCACCATGGGCGTGGGCTTGCCGTATGCCATGGGCGTGAAGCTCGCGTTCCCCGAGGCCGACGTCGCCTGCGTAACGGGCGAGTCCTCGATCCAGATGTGCATCCAGGAGCTCTCCACCTGCAAGCAGTACCACCTGCCGGTGAAGATCGTGAACCTCAACAACCGCTACATGGGCATGGTGCGCCAGTGGCAGGAGTTCTTCCACGGCAACCGCTACAGCGAGTCGTACATGGATTCGCTCCCGGACTTCGTGAAGCTCGCCGAGGCCTACGGGCACGTCGGCATGCGCATCGACAAGCCCGCGGACGTGGAGGGCGCGCTGAAGGAGGCCTTCGCGATGAAGGACCGGCTCGTGTTCATGGACTTCATCACCGACCAGACCGAGAACGTCTTCCCGATGGTGCCGGGCGGCAAGGGCATGTCGGAGATGATCCTCTCCGAAGAGCTGTAATCCATGCGCCATATCCTGTCGATCCTCGTGGAGAACGAGGCCGGCGCGCTTTCGCGCGTGGCCGGGCTCTTCTCCGCACGCGGCTACAACATCGAGACGCTCACCGTCGCGCCCACCGAGGACGCGACGCTCTCCCGCATGACCATCGTCACGACCGGCTCCGACGAGATCGTCGAGCAGATCACCAAGCAGTTGAACAAGCTGGTGGACGTCGTGAAGGTGGTCGACCTC
>Ga0207667_10009601_pt1 | contig 11384 bp, 8 predicted proteins | sample KBSCornC52_FD_184301 | JGI IMG/M metagenome (GOLD analysis project Ga0207667, IMG submission 184301) | Corn rhizosphere microbial communities from Kellogg Biological Station, Michigan, USA - KBS Corn C5-2 (SPAdes) (version 2) | ecosystem: Host-associated > Plants > Roots > Rhizosphere > Soil ...
GATGCAGTGGAGCGCATTTCTAAAGCGGGCGATGCTCACGGAAGCGCTACGCAGCCTCTCTGAGGTCGTCGAAGAACTGCACCAGTTTTTCGCGACGATCCTTTCTCAACTCTAAGAAATCGCCCAGCGATTCTCGAAGGCTGATCTGCTCACGAGGCATTTTCGCAATGTCCCAAGCGATCCCCAAAGTCCGACGAAGTGCGCGGGAAAATCAGAGGATAAAATAATATTTTCTTGTGTGGGGAATGTTGTGGGGACATTTCCTATTATCGGCATATCTTATTGATTTTTCAGCATTAGTGAATCCCTGGGGGCAACCAACGCGCTACCGCACCCACGCGCTCCGCAGAAAATCGAAAGTCCCCGAAGAGTTCGTCGTCACTCCCTGAATCCGCAGGGTGTGAATCACCTCGTTATTCGGATACCACAGAGGGATCGACGGCAGCTCATCGGCCAGAATCTTCTGCACCTCGATATAGTCTGCCCTGCGCGCCGCCTGGTTCTGCTCTGCGGCTGCGGCCTTCAACAGAGCATCCACGCGCGGGTTTGAATAATGTCCCCGGTTCGCGCCCTTTGGCGGAAAGCTCGTCGAAGCATATGCATAGCGGAAGATGTCCGGGTCTTCATTGCTGCCGATCCACCGCAGCACATAGAGCTGAAACGCCCCATGCGTCACGTCCGAGTAGAACGTGCCGAACTCCGACGACCGTATCTCCAGCCGAATCCCCGCCGCGCGTAACTGCTGCTGCAGCACCGCCGCGAGCAGCCGCGTCGTCTCGTCGGTCGAGGTCTTGATGGTCAGGGTCAGCCGCACCCCGTCTTTGCCCGGCGGAAATCCAACCTCATCGAGCAGCCGCTCCGCCCGCGCCACGTCATGCGGATATTGCGCCAGCTCGCCCGAACTTGCGGCTGCCCAATGCCCGATTGGCAGCAACGTGTCGCCGAGAACGGCTTGTCCACGCCAGATAGCATCGACAATCGCCTGCCGGTCGAGCGCGCACGCCACCGCCTGCCGCACCCGCTTGTCACGCAGCAGAGGGTCAGCCACGTTGAACGTCATATACATCACCGCAGAGTTCGGCCCCGACTCGATCTTCACGTTTGGGTCACGCTTCAGCTCGTGGATCATGTCGGGCGTAATCACATTGCTCGCCAGATCGGCCGATCCCTTCCGCAGCTCCAGCGCGCTGGTGATCGTGTCCGGCACCACCTGAAACACCACCCGCTCAATCCGGTGCCCACCCGGCGGCGGCGATGGAACGCCTGCCCAATAGCTGTCGTTCCGCGTCAGAATCACGTCCCTGTCCTGCACCGCGCTTACAAACCGGTACGGCCCCGAGCCCACCGGATGCAGTCCGAAGTCCCTACCTGACCCTCGCGGCACCACCCCAAACAACCCATCGCTCAAATTGAAGAGCAGACCCGGATCGGGATACTTCAGATGAACCACCACGGTCACCCTGTCCGGTGTTTCGATATGATCCACCGAGGCAAACGCTCCGCCCTTAGCAGTAATCAGCGTGCCATCGATCATGCTGCGTATCGTCCACGCAACATCCGCCGACTCCAGCGGACGCCCATCCTGAAACCGCACCCCGTCGCGCAGATGGAACACCCACGTCAAAGCATCCGGCTGCTCCCAACTCGTAGCCAGCCATGGCTGCAAGTTGTAGTGGTCATCTTTTCTGACCAGAGCATCGAAGATCAGTCCGCCCACCCGCTCCGACTGCGCATCCGTTCCCTGCCGCAGGTCAAGGTTGTTCGGGCTGCTCTCGATAATCATCACCACGCTGGAAGGGTTCTGCGCGCGCCCACGGCACCCAACCAGGCCAGCGTTGAGCGCGATGAAAAACAGCAGGGTGCCCCATCTTCGGCGCAGTCTTATCGCGCCTGAGGTGGGCATTCGCGAAGCGAACCGCCTTCCGCTACCTTGTCGCTTCATCATCCGTGAGTAACCTTGCCCAGCACCGCTCCGCGCGAAGCCCCGGTCGCTGCTGGAACATTCCCCGGTAGTCCAGCCCATGTCAGCCACGCCAGCAAGGCAAACGCGACAGCCTCCTTGGCCTGCGCCGAAACCCCCAACTCTTCCATCAACCGCACGCGCACGCCAAGCGGCACCATCTTCTCACGCAGCATTCCCATCAGTGCGGTATTCTTCGCCCCGCCGCCAGCCACCACGAACTCCACCTTCGCCTTCGCAGCGCGCTTCGCAACATGAACCGCGACAAATCGCCGGTAAGCCTCCACCACCGACTCCGCCGTCAAAGCCGTAGCCGTAGCCACCACGTCCGCATCGCTGCCACCGGCCTTCCTGCACAGCGCTATAAACCGCGAAACAAACGCTTCGCCAAACTCCTCTCGCCCGCAGGACTTCGGCGGCGACCAGGAGAAGTACGCCTCCCGCAAAACCTGTGCAACGACATGCTCAATCACTCTCCCACGCCGAGCCACCGCCCCGCCGCGATCGAATGCCTTGCCGAACAAGCGCGACATGCAGGCATCAATCACCATATTCCCCGGTCCCGTATCGAACGCCAGAATGTCATCAATAGAAGTCCCGGCAGGAATCGCCGTCAGGTTCCCAATCCCGCCGAGGTTCTGCAAAACCCTGCCCACCTTCGCCGAACGAAACATCGCATAGTCGAGCATCGGCACAAGCGGCGCGCCTTGTCCGCCCGCAGCCATATCTGCCGGACGAAAATCGCTGACCACCGGCACGCGCAGCCGTTCCGCAATCACACTGGCCTCGCCCATCTGCCACGTACACCGCACCGGAGCGCCAAGATACTTCGCCGCAACGGCCTGGTGATAGAGCGTCTGCCCATGACACCCCACCAGCGCCACCTTCACGCCAAACTTCGCCTCCGCCTTCGCAACGGCGTCGGCATAGATCTCCCCGAGCCGCCAGTTCAGACGCGACAGCTCCGCTACCGAAATCGCCTTCGCATCCATCGCGGCCAGCACCGTCGCCCTCACCGCCTGCGGATAAGCAAATCCAGCGTGGCCGACGAGCTTCACGCGCGGCGTCCCGCTCGATAGAGGCGAGATACGACACAGCGCCACATCGGCTCCGTCGGCAGAAGTCCCGCTCATCACGCCAGCCACCACCATCGCCTTAGCCAAGCACAATCTCCCTTCGCCGAAACTCTAGTCGTTCTCCCATTGTCAAACCGGATCATTCTGAGCGAAGCGAAGAACCCCTGCATTTCGCTTTTTCTGCCGCAGTTGTCTACGCATCCTCATCCTTTCAACTCCCGCTGCAAATCAGCCAGCAAATTCAGCGCCTCGCGCGGAGTAAGCCCATCCACATCCACCTCAGCCAGCCTGTCCACAATCCGCTGCGACAGTGGGGTAAACATCGTCATCTGCAACTGCGGCATCGCGGGAGCAGCCTCGCGGACCTGCTGTGCCTCAGCCCGTTCATGCAGTTTCAGCACCTCGCGCGCGCGAGCAATCACGCCCGCCGGCAACCCCGCCAGCCGGGCCACTTCGATGCCGTAGCTCTTGCTCGCCGGCCCCACCTCCACCGTATGCAGAAACACGATTCCTCCTGCGGTTTCCTTCACCGTCACGCGAAGGTTGGTCAACCGCTCCAACTTGTCGGCCAGCAGTGTCAACTCGTGGTAGTGGGTCGCAAACAGCGTCCGCGCGCCAACGCGGTCGTGCAGATATTCGACCGTGGCCCACGCCAGCGAAAGGCCATCATAGGTGGCCGTGCCGCGCCCCATCTCGTCGAGCAGCACAAGCGACCGCGCCGTCGCCGTATTCAGAATCGCCGCCGTCTCCGTCATCTCCACCATGAACGTCGAGCGCCCGCGGGCCACATTGTCGCTCGCTCCAATCCGCGTATAGATGCGGTCCACCAATCCCAGCCGCATCCGCTCCGCCGGCACAAAGCAGCCGCACTGCGCCATCACGACGAGCAGCGCAGTCTGCCGCAGGTAGGTCGATTTTCCGCCCATATTCGGCCCGGTAATCAACAGCACAGCAGGCCCCCTGGCCAGCTTCGACTCTTCGGGTGTCCCATCCTTCGCAGTCTCATCGCGAAGGGTGGGGCCGATACGGCCAGCATCCAGAAAGACCGAATTCGGCACAAACCTCCCGTTGCCCGACTCCTCCATCCGCCGCTCGACCACGGGATGCCGCGCATTGACAAACTCGAGCACTCCGCTCACCTCAACCTCGGGCCGCACCCATCCACGCAGCGCCGCCAGATGCGCGAAGCATCCCAGAAGGTCGATCTCCGCCACGCGTCGCGCCGTCTCGCGCATCCGCCCGGCGGAGGCGAGCAACTGCCGCCGCAGCTCAGCGAAGATCCTGCGCTCAATCTCGCCCGACCGCTCCTGCGCCGTCAGAATCTTCGTCTCATACTCCTTCAGCTCAGGAGTGGTAAACCGCTCCGCGTTCACCAGAGTCTGCTTGCGCTCATAGTCTGCCGGGACGGCCTTCGCATTCGCCTTCGTCACCTCGATGTAGTAGCCGAAGACGTTGTTGAACCGCACCTTCAGCGAAGCAATCCCCGTCCGCCCGCGCTCGCGTTCTTCAATCGCCGCCAGCGCCTGCCGACCGCTGCGGCCCAGTTCGCGCAGCTCATCCAGCTCCGCGTCCACACCGGCCCTGATTGCTCCGCCATCCGCCAGCGATGCCGGAGGCTCCTCCGCAATCGTCTCGACGATCATCTCGTGCAGGTCCTCCAGCGGATCAACGCTCGCGCCCAACTCCCGCCACCGCGCGGCCTCAAACATCTTCGCCGCAGCGACCAATCCCGGCAGGCATTGCAGCGTCCCGGCCAGTGCCACCACCTCGCGCGGCCCTGCTGAATCGAGCGCGATACGCCCCAGCAGCCGCTCCAGATCGAGCACGCCGTCCATCGCGCGCCGCAACTCCTCGCGTCTGCGCAGATCTGCCGCCGCCTCGCCCACGGCATCCAGACGCGCTTCAATCTCACCCAGCTCACTCGCCGGCCGCAGCAGCGTAGCTCGCAACAGCCGCTTGCCCATCGGCGTGCAGCACGCATCGAGCGTGTAGAACAAAGTCGTCTGCGCGGACTCGCCCGAGAACAGCGGCTCCACCAGCTCCAGGTTCCGCACGCTCACGGCATCGAGTTCCAGACATGAAGATCGCTCATACAACCGCAGTCCATCCACATGCTCCAGCCCGCCCTGCTTGGTCGCGCGCATGTAATGCAGCAGCGCTCCCGCCGCCACTGCCGCAGCCTCATGCCCACCCAGCCCCATTCCATCCAGCGAGTGCACGCGAAAATGATTTCGCAACAACGGCACCGCGTACTCCGCGGTAAACACCCACTCCTCCACCGCAGTCTTCGTTCGAATCCCATCCAACCCGGCAGAAACCGTCTCTTCATCCACCGAGTCCGGCCTCAAAATCCCGGGTGCCCCATCCTTCGCGGCTTTATCGCGAAGGGTGGGAAGTACACCGCTCGAGCCACTTGTAAATCCCAGCCCGCCCTGCGCGTACAGCAGCTCCACCGGACGCGCCCGTCCCAACTCATCCACCAGCGAAGCCCACGCACTCGCTCCGGTAAACTCCGTCGCGCGAAACTCGCCGGTCGAAAGGTCCAGCAGAGCCAGCCCGCAGACCTGCTGCGCCCCCGCGCCCGAAACGCAGATGCTCGCCAGATAGTTACTCTGCTCCGCGCCCAGCGCAGGATCGAGCGCCGTTCCCGGCGTCAGCACACGCGTCACCTCGCGCTTGACCAGTGTTCTGGTCAGCTTCGGGTCTTCCATCTGCTCGCAGATGGCGACCCTGTATCCCTTGCGCAGCAGCCTTTGCAGATACGTCTCCGCCGCATGGTACGGCACCCCGCACATCGGCACAGTCCTGGCCTTGTCGCGCGCCGTCAGAGCGAGTTGCAGTTCCTTTGAGACCAGCACGGCGTCCTCAAAGAACAGCTCGTAAAAGTCTCCCATCCTGAAAAACACAAGCGTGTCTGGATGCGCGTCCTTCGCCGCGCGATACTGCCGCATCGCCGGCGTCAGGGTCGTTTCGTTCGCAATTGCAGTGTTCATATGCAGAATCGCCAGAATACCGCAACGGCGGCCCGGTTATCGCGTCCCCTTGAATAGCGCTTCTCTTGTTGCGATAGCCATCACCAACTGCTGTCATTCTGAGCGTAGCGAAGAACCCCGCATTTTGTCCGCCGCTGCAGAGATCCCGTTCTGAAGAATAGTTACAAGTCGTGCGAGTACCGCGCTAATCGGCTGCCCGCGCCGCAGGCAGCCCACGCAAGGCGATATACTTAATCCTTACGGATTCTTCACGAAAAGCAGCACCGTTTCACCCGGTATGTCCCTCTTCTGGCTCAGAGTCGCGGTCTTCCTCTACGGCATCGCCGCGCTCGCGGTCCTGCCGGCGGCGCTCTACGACCGCCCCCGCTGGCGCCACATCGCCATCCCCACGGCTACCGCCGCGTTCTTATTCCACTTCGTCTCGCTCGCCGAGATGCTCAACGCCGCCCACCATCGCCTTCCCGTAGACGCGCATGAGCTGCAAATCCTTCTTGCGCTTGTTCTCTCCGCTGCCTTTCTCGTCGTCAACTGGCGATACAAGACCGTCTCGCTCGGCGTCTTCGTCCTCCCCATCGTCTTTCTTCTCGGGCTCATTCCCGCCTTCGCCCCCGGCCAGCAGCAATCCGGCCTTGTGCTCAACAGCAGCATCTGGATATTCCTCCACATCGCGCTGCTCCTGGCCGCCTACGCCGCGCTCTTCCTCAGCCTGCTCGCGTCATTGCTCTACATCATTCAAGAACGCCGCCTCAAACAGAAGAAGCCCGGCCTCCGCTGGCTCCCGCCGCTTGAGACCACCGACCAGATCGCCCTCAAGACACTCCTCTTCGGCTTCCCCTGCATGACGGCCGGCCTTCTCATCGGCTCGCTCGTCGCCCAGGCCACTGTTGGGATTACCTACTTCCGCGACCCCAAGATCTTGCTCGCCTTCGCCATGTGGCTGGCCTACATAGCGATGATCTACATACGCCGCCACTCCGGTCTACGCGGACGCCGCGCCGTCTATCTTTCGAGCTTCGTCTTCCTTGTCGTCCTCCGTCTGGGCTGCCAACCACAGTTCAGCGTCGTCCACAGGTTTGGCGCGCCATGAGCGAGACGAAGCAAGTCAGCCTTGTGCTGCTCGGCATCAACCACAACACCGCGCCCATCGAGGTGCGCGAGCGCCTCGCCATTCCCGCCGCCCGCCTCGCCGACGCCACCCGCACGCTCGTCCACCAGCCCGGTATCCGCGAAGGCCTCATCCTCTCCACCTGCAATCGTGTCGAGCTCGTCACGCTGCAAGATGACAACCCCGCAGCCGACGGAAGCAAGGCCAACCTGCTTCGCTTCGTGCATGAATACTTCAGCGTTCCGCCGAACGACATCCAGCCGCACCTCTACGAGTTCCGCGAGCGCGAAGCCGTCCGCCACCTCTTCCGCGTAGCCAGCTCACTCGACAGCATGGTCGTGGGCGAGCCGCAAATCCTCGGCCAGGTCAAGGAGTCCTACACCGTAGCCCGCGAAGTAGGCGCGGTCGCCGGTAACCTCGAAGGCCTCCTGCAGCGCGCGTTCACTGTAGCCAAAAAAGTCCGCAGCGAGACGCAGATCGGCTCCAGCTCCGTCTCCATCGCCTCTGTGGCCGTGGACCTCGCCAAGAAAATCTTCGGCTCGCTCGAAGGCAAGACCGTCCTGCTCGTCGGCGCGGGCAAGATGTCCGAGCTTGCCGCGCGCCATCTCATCGAGCAAGGCGCGTCGAGCATTCTCGTCGCCAACCGCACCCAGTCCCGCGCCGAAAAGATCGCTGAGGAGTTTCGCACCCAGAAGGTCCACACCGAAGCCATCTCCTTCGACGACCTCTACGCCCAGGCGCCCCGCGCCGACATCGTCATCACCAGTACAGGAGCGCCGCAGAAGCTCTTCGGAGCATCGCACGGCCAGCACTTCCTCCACCAGCGCCGCAACCGGCCCATGTTCTTCATCGACATCGCCGTGCCACGCGACGTAGACCCGCGCCTGAACGAGGTTGAAGGCTGCTTCGTCTACGACATCGACGATCTCCAGCAGGTCGCTGCCGCCAACCTCGCCGACCGCGCCCGCGAGGCCGAGGCCGCCGAAGACATCGTCAGCAGGGAAGTAGACAAGTACCAGCAGCGCCAGCAATCACTCGACGCGGTGCCCGCTATCCGCGCCCTTCAGGAAAACGCCGAGGCCATCCGCGAAGCCGAACTCGCCCGCTCACAATCCAAGCTCGCCGGACTTACTCCGCAACAGCGCGAAGTCGTCGAAGCGCTCACCCGCTCGATCACGGCAAAGCTCCTTCATCCGCAACTCACAGCCCTGCGCGAATCGGCAAAATCGAAGGATCCAAAGTAGACCACGGCACGGACAGAACCGCAGTCCGGCAGGGAACCAAGCAGAGAAATTTTCGTATCCTGGAAAGAAAATGAGCACCGAGCACAACACCCCAAAGACCCCCATCCGCATCGGCAGCCGAGGCTCACAGCTCGCCCTCTGGCAGGCGAACTACGTCCTCGAAGCCCTGCGCGCCGCAGGCCACAGCGCCGAGATCGAGATCATCCGCACCACCGGCGACCGGATGCAACAGCCCGGCTTCGTTCCCCCTGCCAATCTCGACGGCAAGGGCATCTTCATCAAGGAGATCGAGGAGGCCCTCGAACAAGGACGTATCGACCTCGCCGTCCACTCGCTCAAAGACCTCCCCACCAAACTCGCTCCGCAGTTCACGCTCGCCGCCATCCCCGAGCGCGCCGACGCCCGCGACGTCTGGGTCTGCGAACAATACTGGGCGCTCCACACGCTGCCCGACGGAGGCCGCATCGGCACCACCAGCCCACGCCGCCGAGCGCAGCTCCTCGCCCTGCGCCCCGACGTCCAGTTCGTAGAGATTCGCGGCAACATCGACACCCGGCTCCGCAAGCTCGAAGAGGGGCAGTGCGACGCGCTCGTCCTCGCCGCCGCCGGTCTCGACCGCCTCCACCGCACCGAGTCTGTCCACTACCGCTTCCCGCCCGAAGAGCTCTGTCCCGCACCAGGCCAGGGAGCGCTCGCACTCGAAACCCGCAGCGCCTCGCACCCGCGCGACCAGGCCCGCGACCACTACATCCGCCAGGCCGTCGCCTTCCTCGAGCACCCGCCCACACGTTTCTGCATCGAAGCCGAGCGCACTACCCTCGACGCCCTCGGCGGAGGCTGTTCACTGCCCATTGGCGCACACTGCCTCCCGCCGCTGGCGGCCAAGGGCAAATGGCGCATGATCGCCCAGGTCGTAGCTCTCGACGGCGAAGCCATGGTGCAGGTCGAAACCGAAGCCACGTCAGACACCGATCCCCAGACCCTCGGCCACTGGGTCGCCGAAGACCTCAAATCCAAAGGCGCGCTCGATCTTCTCTCAGCCAAAGCCTCATTCTGACGCCCTACAGGCTGCCGATAATCTTCCTGTACTCGTCCTCCGTAAAGGCCCGCGAAGTCTGCGTCGTAATGGACCCTTGCGTCAGCGTGCCGAGCATCGTCTTCGCCATCGCCTCATCGCTCGGCGCCTCGGCGATAATTACCATGTCATGGCTCCCCGTAACCATATAGAAGTTCACGATCTTCGCACCCGCAGCCGCGAAGGCTTTCTTCGCGGCGTCCAGCCTGGCCGGGCTTTCCTTGATCTTCTCAACTCCTTTTGGCGTCCATCGGCAGAGCGAAATATAAGTCGGCATGTGTTCCTCCATGGCGAGGCATCGTAGGCCCACAAACCGAATGGAGTCAATCTTTCCATGCCCTGCAACGGTAACCCACACTCCGCCGCCATTTAGAAAAATCCCGCGACCCGCTCAACAGTCGCCGGACATTACAATACCCACAGGATGCCAACCCTGACCAACAAACGCATCCTCGTCACGCGAACGCGCCATCAGGCTTCCGCCCTCGCCGCCCAGCTCACAGACCTGGGCGCGACCGTCATTCTTATCCCTATCATCGAGATCGTCCCGCCCGAAACCTACGCCCCGCTCGATGCCGCGCTCAGCCGCCTCAACACCTTCGACTGGCTCATCTTCACCAGTGCCAACGCCGTCGAAGTCTTCCACCGGCGCCGCAACCCGGCCATCGCTAGCCCACGCATCGCGGTCATTGGCCTGGCCACCGCCCGCGCGGTGCAGGGAATCGGCCTCCGGCCAGACCTCGTCCCTCCGCAATATATAGCTGAATCGCTCGCCGCCGAACTCACGCCATACGCCGCGAACTCCCACATGCTCCTCGTCCGCGCCGCCGAAGCCCGCGACACGCTCCCCGAGACCCTGCGCGCCGCCGGAGCTGCCGTCACCATCGCCGCAGCCTATCGCAACCAGATTCCACCGGACGCCATCCCCGCGCTCCAGTCGCTTTTCACCTCACCGGACGCATGGCCCGACGCCATCACCTTCACCAGCGCCTCCACGGCGCGCAATCTCTTCGCGCTCCTCGAAGCCGCCGACCTCACCCTGCCCGAAAAGATCGTCCGCGCCTCCATCGGCCCCATCACCAGCCAGACGCTCCGCGACCTCGGCCATCCGCCCCACATCGAAGCCGTCGAACACACTATTCCCGCTCTCGTCCAGTGCGTGGCCGACTATTTTGCTTAAATGCGATGCTATTGCTTGTTCTTTTGCATTGTCATTCCGCAGCGAAGCGGAGGCTTTTTGATCTCAGAGCCACCATCTCGCTCAATGTGAACTCCACGTCTTGTCCGAAGAGTTACACAACCGCTCCAGCGTGCAGTCCGCGCACTTCGGCTTCCTCGCCACGCAAACCTGCCGCCCATGATGAATCAGCTCATGCGAGAACGCGATCCACCGGTCCTGCGGAATAATCTTCATCAAATCCTGCTCCACCTTCTCGGGAGCAGTCTGCTTCGTCAACTCCAGCCGCCGCGACAGCCGCATCACATGCGTATCAACGACAACCCCGGCGGCAATTCCATACCACGATCCCAGCACAACGTTCCCGGTCTTGCGCGCCACCCCAGGCAGCCGCAGTATCTCCTCCATCGTCTCCGGAACCTTGCCACCAAACTCCTCCGTAACGATCCGCGCCGCACCCTGAATCGACTTTGCCTTATTCCGGTAAAACCCCGTCGTGCGAATCATCTCTTCAAGCTCGGGCAGGGAAGCCGCAGCCATCGCCTTCGGCGTAGGAAAAGCCTTGAACAGCGCAGGCGTCACGATATTCACGCGAACGTCCGTACACTGCGCCGAAAGAATCGTCGCAACCGTCAGCTCCCACGCATTGCGATGATGCAGCGCGCAAACCACGCCAGGATAAGTCTTCGCCAGCGCATCCAGAATCGCCGCCACCCGAGCCGGGTCCGTCGGGTTCGCCTTCTTTACTCGCTTC
>Ga0207667_10009607_pt1 | contig 11381 bp, 11 predicted proteins | sample KBSCornC52_FD_184301 | JGI IMG/M metagenome (GOLD analysis project Ga0207667, IMG submission 184301) | Corn rhizosphere microbial communities from Kellogg Biological Station, Michigan, USA - KBS Corn C5-2 (SPAdes) (version 2) | ecosystem: Host-associated > Plants > Roots > Rhizosphere > Soil ...
AGAGGCCGTTCAGCGAAGAGCGGCCGACCGAGGAGACGGCGTGAAGCCCACGGACATCGCAGTCCCGGAGTATTTCCACAAGGTCGTCGACTGCCAATGGGCGTGCCCCGCCCACACGCCGGTGCCGGAATACATCCGGCTGATCGCGCAGGGGCGCTACGGCGACGCGTACATGGTGAACTGGGAATCGAACGTGTTCCCGGGGATCCTCGGGCGCACCTGCGACCGCCCGTGCGAGCCCGCCTGCCGCCGCGGCCGGGTCGAGGAGAACCAGGGGGAGAAGCCGGAGCCCGTCGCGATCTGCCGCCTGAAGCGCGTCGCGGCCGACTACAAGGAGGACATCCGCGCGCGCCTGCCCAAGCCGGCCGCGCGGCGCAACGGCCGGCGCGTGGCCTGCGTGGGCGGCGGGCCCGCGTCGCTCACCGTGGCGCGGGACCTGGCGCCGCTGGGCTACGACGTCACGATCTTCGATTCGGACACCCGGGCGGGCGGCATGATCCGCACGCAGATCCCGCGCTTCCGGCTCCCCGAGTCGGTGATCGACGAGGAGACGGGCTACGTCCTGGGCCTGGGCGTCGATTTCCGGCCGGGCCATCGCATCGATTCGCTGAAGGCGCTCCTCGGGGAAGGCTACGACGCGGTCTTCGTGGGCTCCGGCGCGCCGCGCGGGCGCGACCTCGACATCCCGGGGCGGAAGGACGCCGCGGCCAACATCCACATCGGGATCGACTGGCTCTCGTCCGTCTCCTTCGGCCACATCGAGAAGATCGGCAAGCGCGTGATCGTGCTGGGCGGGGGCAACACCGCGATGGACTGCTGCCGGTCTTCGCGGCGGCTGGGCGGCGAGGACGTGAAGGTGATCGTCCGCTCCGGGTTCGAGGAGATGAAGGCGAGCCCCTGGGAGAAGGAGGACGCCATGCACGAGGGCATCCCGATCCTCAATTACCTCGTCCCGAAGGCGTTCCTCCACCGGGGCGGGCGCCTGGCCGGCGTCTCGTTCGAGAAGGTGAAGGCGGTCTACGACGAACGCGGGCGCCGCTCCCTCGTGCCCACCGGCGAGCCGGAGCAGGTATACGAATGCGACGACGTGCTGGTCGCGGTGGGGCAGGAGAACGCGTTCCCCTGGATCGAGCGCGACATCGGCATCGAGTTCGACCGCCACGGGATGCCGGTGGTCGACCCCGTGACCCACGCCTCCAGCCGGCCGGATGTCTTCTTCGGCGGGGACGCCGCCTTCGGGCCGAAGAACATCATCTGGGCGGTCGCCCACGGCCACGAGGCCGCGGTCTCGATCGACCTCCTCTGCGAGGGCGCCGACGTGCGCCTGCGTCCGCCGCCCATGACGACGCTGCGCTCCCAGAAGATGGGCATCCACGAATGGAGCTACGACAACCAGGTGGCGATCGACGCGCGCTACAAGGTGCCGCTGAAGGAGCTCGCCATCGCGCTGAAGGACATCCGGCAGGAGGTCGAGCTGGGCTTCGATCCGGAGCTCGCGCTGAAGGAGGCCGGCCGCTGCCTCAATTGCGACGTGCAGACCGTCTTCGCGCCCAAGCTCTGCATCGAATGCGACGCGTGCGTGGACATCTGCCCGATGGACTGCATCACGTTCACCGCGGACGGCGAGGAGCGCGACGTGCGCGCACGGCTCAACGCGCCGGCCCTCGACGCCTCGCAGGACCTCTACATCGGCGCTCCGCTCAGGACGGGCCGGATCATGGCCAAGGACGAGGACGTGTGCCTGCACTGCGGCCTGTGCGCCGAGCGCTGCCCCACGGGCGCCTGGGACATGCAGAAGTTCCTCCTCACGATCACGCCCGCGGGGCCTGCCTGCCGGCCCCAGGGAAGGCCGCGCAAGGCGGCGTGAGCGCAAAGGGTGCCACGTCCCGGGCGCCCGGACCTTCCGGCGATTACACCGGTAACCCCCGCGCAACGCGGGAAAGTGACGCAGTTCACATCCGCCGCGGCGGGGAGGACCGCGCGGCATCCCGGCCCGCTGTGAAGCGCCCGTTAATCGCGGCCCGCCCCTCGAGCGCGCGGATTACACCGCGATTACCGATGAAAGCCGCTCGGCATTGACCCCCCGCGCCGCCCCGAACATATTGCGGGCACGCACAACATCTCGAAAGGGGAACGCACCATGAAACGCTATTTCTCGCTGGTATTCGCCTCGATGATCCTCGCGTTCTCGGGGTTCACGTTCGGCGCCGGCGCCAAGGGAACCGCCGCGGAAGCCACCGCGATGGTCGACAAGGCCATCGTGTACATCAAGAAGAACGGCCGCGAGAAGGCGTTCGCCGAGATCGACAACCCGAAGGGCCAGTTCGTCGACCGCGACCTCTACGTCGTGATCTACGACCTGAACGGCAAGGTCCTCGCGCACGGCTCCAACCCGAAGATGATCGGCAAGGACATGATCGACCTGCGCGACAGCGACGGGAAGTACTTCGTGAAGGAGCGGGTCGAGATCGCCAAGACCGCGGGCAAGGGCTGGCAGGACTACAAGTTCATGAACCCCGTGAGCCGCCAGATCGAGCCGAAGTCGATGTACCTCCAGAAGTACGAGGACTTCATCGTCGGCTGCGGAATCTACAAGTAGGTCGAGCACGGCGGCGCGGCTCTCCGCGCCGCCGTCACATTCGGAGCACCGCCATGATCCTTCGCAAGATGAGAATCGGCACCCGCCTGGGCCTCGGCTTCGGCGCCGTGCTCGCCGTCATGATCGCCGTGTCGGTCTCCGGCACCTTCCTCTTCCAGAAGAGCCGCAACGATCTCGCGGCGGTGCACGAGGCGGCGAATGCGAAGGAGGCGCTCGCGGCCGACATGAAGGCGACCGAGCTCGAGATGTCCGGCGTGATGCGCAACATCGGCCTCCACTCCGAGATCAAGCTCATGCAGGCGGACGAGGACCGCGCCCGCGCGCTCGGGGCGCAGTTCGACAAGGCCTTCGAGCAGATGTCGAAGCTCACGACCGATCCGGCCGAGCGCGAGGTGATGGACGCCATCACCAAGCTCGACAAGCAGCTGGACGACCCGTTCAAGCAGGCGCTCGGGCTCGCCACGAGCTTCCGGAACGAGGAGGCGGCGAAGGTGCTCCTGGGCGAGGTCGACCCGATCGTCCAGAAGACGCTCGCGCAGCTGAACCGGCTGATCGACCTGCAGAAGAAGGCGAGCCAGGAAGCGGCCCGCAACGCGATCGTGATGGGCGATCGCCTCACGCTCACCACCTACGGGATCCTCGCGGTGGTGCTGGTGCTCGCGGTGCTGATCGCGTGGACCACCACCCGCAGCATCACGGGCCCCCTCACCGAGGCGGTGAGCGTCGCCCGGCGGGTGGCTTCGGGCGACCTCACGTCGGTCCTCAAGCCCGAGGGCAGCGACGAGGCGGCCGAGCTCCTCGGGGCGTTGCGCGACATGAACGACGGCCTCGGCCGCATGGTGACCCAGATCCGCTCCGGCGCCGAGTCGATCGCCGTGGGCGCGGGGCAGGTCGCCGCGGGCAACCAGAGCCTTTCCAGCCGCACGGAGGAGCACGCGAGCTCGCTCGAGGAGACCGCCTCCACGCTGGAGGAATTCACGACCACCGTGCGCCAGAACGCCGAGCACGCCCGCCAGGCGAGCTCGCTCGCGGGCACCGCCTCCGCCACCGCGGAGAAGGGCGGCGAGGTGGTGAGCAAGGTGGTGACCACGATGCAGGAGGTGACCACCTCGTCCAAGCGCATCTCGGACATCATCGGCGTGATCGACGGCATCTCGTTCCAGACCAACATCCTCGCGCTGAACGCCGCGGTGGAAGCCGCGCGCGCGGGCGAGCAGGGCCGCGGGTTCGCGGTCGTCGCCTCCGAGGTGAGGAGCCTCGCGCAGCGCTCGGCCGCCTCCGCGAAGGAGATCCGCGGCTTGATCGAGGAATCCGTGGGCCGGGTCGAGAACGGCGCGCGCCTGGTCGAGCAGGCCGGGAAGACCATGGACGAGCTGGTGGGCTCCGTGAAGCGCGTGGCCGAGATCATGACCGAGATCGCCGCCGCGAGCCACGAGCAGAGCTCCGGCATCGAGCAGATCAACAAGGCCATCACGCAGATGGACACCGTCGTGCAGATGAACGCCTCGCTGGTGGAGGAGGCGACCGCTGCCGCGACCAGCATGGCGAACCAGGCGACCGGCCTTGCCCGCGCCGTGGCGCAGTTCCGCGTCGACGATGCCGCGTCCGCCCCGGCGGCCGCGCAGGCGGCGCACGCGCCGGCCCATGCGCTCCCGCGGCCCACGGCCGAGCGCCGCCCCGCGAGCGTCGCCCGCCACGAGCCGGCGCTCTCGGCGGCCGACCAGGACGACTGGAAGGAATTCTGAGCGAGGCGCGAGGCGGCCCGCCCCGGGAACAGCCCGACCACAAGAACGCCCCCACCACAAGAAACGCCCCACAAGGACACGCACACATGCCTCTCATCGCCATGACGCGCGAGATGGGTTCCCTCGGCAAGGACGTCGCCGTCGGGATCGCCGAGCGCACGCAGCGCAAGGTGGTCTACCACGAGATCATCGAGCCGATCGCGAACAAGATGCGGCTGAGGAAGAGCCACGTCGAGCGCTTCCTCGACGGGAAGTCGGGGCTGTGGGAGCGGCTCACGACCGACAAGACGAGCCTCTCGATCTTCACGGCGGACGAGACGTTCCGGTTCCTGCGCGACGGCTCGACGGGCGTCATCCGCGGCTGGGGCGCCGTGCACCTGCTGAAGGACGTGCCGCACGTGATCCGCGTGCGCATCTGCGCGCCCCTGGAGACCCGCATCCGGCGCATGATGGAGCGCCTGGCCACCGACAACCGCGAGGCGGTCGAGAACGAGATCGAGATGAGCGAGGAGGCCCACTCCGCGATCACCCGCCGGCACTTCGGCGTGAACTGGCGCGAACCCGAGCACTACGACCTCGTCCTTTCCACCGAGCGCCTGAGCGTCGAGGAATGTGTGGACGAGATCGAGTGCATGACCAAGAAGCGCCGCTTCCAGGAGACGCCGGAGTCGATCCGGATGGTCGAGAACATGGCGGTCGAGTGGGCGGTGCGCTCGTCGCTGCGCCGCGACGGCCGCACGGCCGGCATGAGCATCCAGGTGTCGTGCGACGGCGGGCGGGTGACGCTGGGCGGCGTCGTGGATACGCAGCGCGAATCCGGCGCGGCCGTGGAAGTGGTCGCGGCGACCGATGGCGTCCGGGACGTGGACAACCAGCTGAGGTCCGCCGACTCGGTGGCCTCGCGCTATCGCCGCGAAGCGTGAACGGAGCACCGACATGGCGGCACGCGTGGTCCTCAGCCTCGACGACGAGATCGTGCGCGAGGTGGAGCTCGCCCGGCCGGTCACGGTCGTCGGACGCCACCCGGACTGCGACATCGTGATCGAGCACCCCGCGGTCTCCGGGCGCCACATGCTCTTCCGGGTGGTGAACCGCACCGTGTACGTCGAGGACCTCGCGAGCACCAACGGCACGAAGGTGAACGGCATCCAGACCGCGCACCAGGTGGTCCACCACCTCGACCTGGTCGAGGTGGGCCGCCACAAGATCCATTTCTTCGACGACGCGATGATGGCGGGCGGGGTCGCGAGCCTCGAGAGCACGGTGCACACCGATTACGAGCGCACGATGCTCGCCCAGCACGTGCCGTCCGCCGCGCGCGCGCCGCATCCGGCGGTGAACGACGGCGACCTCTCGCGCACGATGGCGATCCAGCGCGATCCCACGATCCGCCTCGCGGGAAGCGGCGAGGACGCCCCGGTCGCGCTCGCGCCGCAGGGAAGGCTCGCGCTGCGGATCCTCTCCGGCGAGCGCGCGGGCCAGACGGTCGCGCTCGACCGCGCGAACACCATGATCGGCGTGGCGGGCGGCGACTCGGCCCTCGTCGTGCGGCGCGGGCAGGGCTACTTCCTCGCGCGGTTCGGCGGCCAGCGCCCGCCGCGGCTCAATCGCAACGAGCTCGACGCCGGAACGCACTCCATCGGCCCGCACGACGTGATCGAGGTCGGCGGGTCCGTCTTCGAAGTGATCCAGGTGGCAGGCTAGCAGCCGGTGCCGCGAGGGAGCAGACAGATGACCCAGAAGACGACCGGATCCGGCGACGCGAGGGACGCGGAGCAGGCCGCCGACCTCCTCGTCACGGTGGCCACCACGCTGAACGAGCGCCTCGCGGTCACGGCGGGCGAGCTCGCGCGGAGCCAGGACCTGCTGCGCGAGGCTTCCAACGAGCTCATGACGGCCTTCCGGGGCGCTGCGGACCGGATCGTCGCCGCCCAGCGCGAGGAGGACGCGGCGCAGGGCGAGAAGAACGCCGAGTACGGCCTCGTCCTCGACCACCTCTACCGCGCCGTGCAGCACCTGCAGTCCCACGACCTGGTGAACCAGCTGATCGATGCGCAGAAGATGCGCGTGGACAAGATGCGCGAGAAGCTCGAGCAGGCGCTCTCGCTCGCTTCCCCCCCGGTTTCCCGTCCCGACCAGGCCGATACCTGGATCGAACGCTCGCGCGCGATGCTCGACTGCATCGTCGCGGGCATCCAGCAGATCGACCAGGACGCGCGCGCTCCGCTCGGCGAGAAGCACCGGGCCGGCAGCGTCGACCTCTTCTGAAGGGTGCTCCCATGAAAACGATCCTTGCCGTTGACGATTCCGCCACGATGCGCGAGATGGTGACCTTCGTGCTCGAGTCCGCGGGCTACCGCGTGATCGAGGCCGAGGACGGCGCGCAGGGGCTCGACCGCGCGACGTCCACCAGCGTGGACCTCGTCATCACCGACCAGAACATGCCGAACATGGACGGGCTCACCCTGGTGAAGAGCCTTCGGGAAATGCGCGACTACAAGAGCGTGCCGATCCTCCTCCTCACGACGGAATCCTCGGACAGCATGAAGTCGCAGGGACGCGCGGCCGGGGCCACCGGCTGGCTCGTGAAGCCGTTCGACCCCGCCACGCTCCTCGAGGTGGTCCAGAAGGTCCTCCGCTAGGACGCGCGATGCCGATCGACCTCAACCGGTTCATCGCCACCTTCTTCGACGAGGCCCAGGAGCACCTGGAGTCGATCGAGGAGATGGCGATGGCGCTCGATTCCGGGCGCGACGACCCGGAGCTCCTCAACTCGATCTTCCGCGCCGCCCACTCGATCAAGGGCGGGAGCGGCACCTTCGGCTTCACGCAGCTGGCGGAGGCGACCCACGAGATGGAAACGCTCTTCGACGGCCTGCGCAAGGGCCGCGGGCGGGCGGACGCCTCGACGGTCCGCCTGCTGCTCGACGCCTGCGACGCCTTCAAGGGGCATCTCGCGCGGCTGAAGGCCGGCGAGCGCGGCGTGGACGAGGCGATGGATGCCACGCGCGCGGCGCTCGCGGGCTACCGCTGCGTGGGCATGGCCCCGCCCGCCCCCGTAGCGGAAAAGGCTCCCGCCGAGGAATCCTTCTTCGCCGCCGTCGAGCGGCCGGCGGCGCCGCTCCCCGCGGCCGAGGCCTACGGCCTCTTCGAGGCGCCGGCGGCCCCCGCGGCGCCGGAGAAGTTCGGGTTCTTCGAGCCGGTCCCCGGCGTCGCGGGCGCGGCCGAGGCCTCGCGCGCGCGCTCCGAGCAGTCCTCCATCCGCGTGAGCGTGGAGAAGATCGACCGCATCGTGAACCTCGTGGGCGAGCTCGTGATCGCCCAGGCGATGATGCAGCAGTCGGTGGGCACGCTCGCCGAGGAGCATGACGAGAATCTCTCCCACAGCTTGGCCACCCTCGACCGGAACACGCGCGACCTGCAGCAGGCGGTGATGTCCATCCGCATGATGCCGATGGAGTTCGTGTTCAGCCGTTTCCCGCGCCTCGTCTACGACGTCTCGACCAAGCTCGGGAAGAAGGTGCAGCTGCGCACGCTGGGCCACGAGACCGAGCTCGACAAGGAGCTGATCGAGCTCCTGATCGATCCGCTCACGCACGTCGTGCGCAATGCCATCGACCACGGCATCGAGCCGCCGGACGAGCGGCGCGCCGCGGGCAAGCCCGAGCAGGGCACGATCGCCATGCGCGCGACGCACCGCGGCGGCAGCGTCATCATCGAGGTGACCGACGACGGGCGCGGGCTCGATCGCGAGCGCATCATCGCGAAGGCGCGCGAGCTGGGCATGGGCGCGGACGAGTCGATGACCGACGAGCAGGTCTGGACGCTCATCTTCGAGGCCGGGTTCTCGACCGCGAAGGAAGTGACGGACGTCTCCGGGCGCGGGGTCGGCATGGACGTCGTCCGGCGGAACATCACGTCGCTCGGCGGGAACGTCTTCGTCTCGTCGGTGAAGGGCGAGGGCACCACCATCACGATCCAGCTTCCGCTCACCCTCGCGGTCCTGGACGGGATGATCGTGTGCGTGGGCGAGGAGCAGTACATCGTGCCGCTGGAATTCGTGGCGGAGGCCTTCAAGCCCGGCCCGGGCGACATCCGCACGATCGTGAACCAGCCTTCGCTCGTCGCGGTGCGCGGCGAGCAGCTCCCCATCGTGCGGCTGGAGGACGTGGTGCAGCTCCCGCCCGGCGCGCCCGACCGGCCCCAGCCCCTCTGCCTCGTGGTGGAGGTCGACAACCGGCGGGCGGCGCTCCTCGTGGACAGCCTCATCGGGCAGCAGCAGCTCGTCGTGAAGTCGCTCGACTCGAACCTGCACGCCGTGCCCGGCGTCGCGGGCGCCACGATCCTGGGCGACGGGCGCGTGGCCCTCATCCTGGACGTGAGCGCCGTCACCCGCACCTACACGGCGCGCGGCATGGCGAAAGCGGCGGCATGACGCCCGCGGCGAATACCCGTGGCGAGGCCGCCGCGCCGGCATCCCGGGAATTTCCGTTCGACGCGGACCATTTCCGCGTGATCAGCGACCGCATCTACGCGTTCTCGGGCATCCGCCTTCCCGTGGAGAAGCGCGAGATGGTCTACGCGAGGCTCTCGCGCCGGCTGCGCTCGCTCGGGATCGGCTCCTTCGACGATTACGTCCGCTACCTCGAGCTCGAGCCCGCCGAGTGGGAGCACTGCACCAACGCGCTCACCACGAACGTGACGGCGTTCTACCGCGAGGAGCACCATTTCGAGACGCTCGCCGGATATGCGCGCTCGCACGCCGGCGGGGGGCCGCTTCGCGTCTGGAGCGCCGGCTGCTCGACGGGCGAAGAGCCGTACACGATCGCCGCGTGCCTCGCCGAGACGCTGGGCGCGGCGGCCCCCTTCGAGGTCCTCGCGACCGATCTCGACACGCAGGTGCTCGCGACCGCGCGCGAGGCGGTCTATCCGCTGCAATCGGTGGCGAAGCTCCCGCCGGAGCGCCAGAAGCGCTTCTTCCTGCGCGGGACCGGCCGCTTCGAGGGCAAGGCGCGCGTGCGCCGCGAGATCGCGAGCCACGTGGAATTCCGGCGCGTGAACCTCATGGACCGCGAATGGCCCGTCACCGCCGGCCTGGACGCGATCTTCTGCCGGAACGTGATGATCTACTTCGACAAGCCGACCCAGGCGCGCCTGATCGAGCGCTTCGCGGCGCTCGTGAAGCCCCGCGGGCTCTTCTTCGCGGGGCACGCGGAGAGCCTCCTCGACAACGGCCGGTACTTCCGGCTGAAGGGCCAGACCGTGTACGAGCTCGCGCGCGGGGGGAAGGCGCCATGATGCGCGACGACGATCCGCTGAGGGACGAGGTCCCCAACCGGTATTTCGACCCGCACTTCAAGATCGACACGGCGAAGATCCTGCCGGGCGAGTACTACGCGACGAACAAGGACATGGCGCTCGTGACCGTGCTGGGCTCGTGCGTCTCCGCGTGCCTGCGGGACCGCGATTCCGGCATCGGCGGCATGAACCACTTCATGCTGCCGGACGAGGGAAAGCTCGTCGGCAGCCACGGCAACATCAGCGCGGGCGGGCGCTACGGCGTGCACGCGATGGAGCTCCTCGTGAACCAGATCCTCAAGCTGGGCGGCCGGCGCGACCGGCTCGAGGCGAAGGTCTTCGGAGGGGGGAACGTGCTGCAGGGCTTCATGCTCTCCAACGTGGGAGAGCAGAACGCGGAGTTCATCGTCGAGTACCTGAACCTCGAGCGCATCCCGATCGAGGCCCGGGACCTCCTGGGCGTCTGGCCGCGCAAGATCTACTACTTCCCGCGCACCGGCAAGGTGATGGTGAAGCGCCTGCGCAAGGTGAACAACGACACCATCGTGCTCCGAGAGCGCGACTACGGCGCCCGGCTCTTCCACGGCACCATCGAGGGCGGCGCGGAGCTGTTCAAATGAGCGCGCAACCGAAGATCCGGGTCCTGATCGTGGACGACTCGCGCATGATCCGAGACGTCCTCACGGACATCCTGAACGAGCAGGGCGACATCGAGGTGGTGGGCGCCGCCGCGGACGCCTACGAGGCGCGCGACATGGTCCGGGACCTCAAGCCCGACGTGATCACGCTCGACGTCGAGATGCCCAAGATGAGCGGCCTCGAGTTCCTGGACAAGCTCATGCGCGCGCGGCCGATGCCCGTCCTCATGATCTCTTCCTTCACGGAGCGCGGCTCCGAGGTGACCTTCCGCGCGCTGGAGCTGGGCGCCGTGGACTTCGTGACGAAGCCGAAGCTCACCGAGCAGACGCCGGACGACTACGGCCGCATGATCGCGGAGAAGATCCGCGCGGCGAAGAGCGCGCGCCTGAAGACCCCGCGCCGCTCGCCCGAGCCGGCGGGGGAGCCGCCCGCCGCCCCCGTCGTGAAGCGCCCGGTCCCGCGCGGCGTGAAGACCTCCGAGCGCCTGATCGCGGTGGGGGCTTCCACCGGCGGCACCGAGGCGATCCGCGAATTCCTGGTGGGGATGCCCGTCGATTGCCCCGGCATCGCGATCGTCCAGCACATGCCGGAGAACTTCACGCGCATGTTCGCGGAGCGCCTGGATGGCCTGTGCCAGATCACGGTGAAGGAAGCCGAGCACAACGACCCGATCCTCCCGGGGCACGCGTACATCGCGCCCGGGGGCAAGCACCTGTGGGTGAAGCGCGACGAGGGGCAGCTCCTCGCGAAGCTCTCCACGGAGCCGCCGATGAACCTCCACCGGCCCTCGGTCGACTTCCTCTTCCTCTCGGCCGCGAAGTTCCTGGGGGCGGATGCGATCGGCGTGATCATGACCGGCATGGGCCGCGACGGCGCGCAGGGCATGCTCGAGATGAAGAAGGCGGGCGCCTGGAACATCGCGCAGGACGAGGCGAGCTCGGTGATCTTCGGAATGCCGCGCGAGGCGATCGAGCTGGGCGCCGTGAACGAGGTGGCCCCGCTCGCGCGGCTGCGCGAGCGCGCGCTCGCCCGCGTGGCGAGGAAGGAGCCCGCACGATGAGCACGGAGACCTCCATGGCCGAGCCCGGCGCCGAAGCGCC
>Ga0207667_10009611_pt1 | contig 11376 bp, 8 predicted proteins | sample KBSCornC52_FD_184301 | JGI IMG/M metagenome (GOLD analysis project Ga0207667, IMG submission 184301) | Corn rhizosphere microbial communities from Kellogg Biological Station, Michigan, USA - KBS Corn C5-2 (SPAdes) (version 2) | ecosystem: Host-associated > Plants > Roots > Rhizosphere > Soil ...
CCCCCACGTCGCGATCACCACGATGCGGCAAGGCCAGGCGCAAGGGCCGGTGCTGACGGTGCGCGCTGCCCGTACGGACGAAGGGGTCGAGCAGACCGGCGACCTGCGCTGGGCCCTGTTCGCGGTGCTCGCCCGCGCGGTCGGCCTGGTGCCGCAGCGCGTGGTGGCAGGCGGCGCCGTGACCACGACATTGACATTCCAGGAACGGGACGCACGCCCGGCCCCGGACGCGAGCCAAGCGGTCGACGGCCTTCCCCGTACCGCGCCGGCGTCCGGACACCGCGTGTTGCTGATCGAACCGCAGGAGCGCGCGCGGCTCGCCGCCCACGACCTGATGCGCGCCTCCGGGATGCGCGTGGACTCGGCGGCGAGCGTCGAGCAGGCTCGCCATGGGTTGCGCGATGGCCTGCCCGACGTCGTCGTGACGGGGTTTGCCGTCGACGACGGCCCCATGGCCGCCTTGCTCGAGGAGATTCGCGACGCGCAGCCCCGGCTGCGCGTGGTCCAGGTCGTGGACGACGACGATGCGTTCGCCTTCTCGGCACCCGAGGCCGGCCACCCTGCGCAGGTGGGTCGATCCAACCTGGCGTCGACCCTCGTTTCCGCGGTGGCGCAGGAGCTGGATGCGGCATGGGCGACGTGAAGGTGTGGTGAGCCGCGCCAGGACGGCGGGGCATCGCGGCGGAGGTGCCCGAATCAGGCGTCCACAGCCGTCACCAGGAGCACGGGCACGTCGGCATGGCGCACGACCTGCTCCGCGACGCTGCCCTCCATGAAGCGCTCGGCGCCGCGGCGGCCGTGCGTTCCCATGACGATCAGCTCGGCCTTCCAGGCGACCGCCTGCTCGTTGATGAGCTCGCCCGCCCGGTGGTCGGCGTTCTCCACCAGGACGCAGTCCACCTGCGCTCCGTCGCGGATCGCCTCGTCGCGCAGGCGCGTCAGCAGCCTGGAGCTGGCCAGGAGGAGGGACTGCGCCGCTTCCTCGGGCACGGTCTGGAACGCCGCGCCGGGGGCGACGAACGGGAGGTCCTCGAGCACGTGCACCAGCCGCAGTCGTGCACGGCAGCGGTGCGCGAGGCCGAGGGCTTCCCGGAAGCCGGCAGCGGCGGCGGCGCTGGCGTCGACGGGAACGAGGATCCTGGCATACATGGCCGTCTCCTGGAGAGCTTCGAGGCCGCGAGTCTGCGCGCTCGCGGCGGCCGGGGGGTTGCGCAACGTCATGCGCCGGCCGGGCTCGCTGGGGGAGCTTGACCCTGGTCAGCGCCGGCCGGTCCGCAGGCCGGCCTTGCGGGCCACGGGCGCGTCCTGGACCTGGCCAGCCGGATCGGCGGACTCCAGCGAGTCGATGATCGGGCAGTCGGGCCGGTCGTCGCCGCGGCAGCATTGGACGAGGTGCTCCAGCGCCGATTTCATGGCCAGCAGTTCCCGGGCCTTGGCATCCAGCTCCTCGATGTGCTTGCGGGCCAGCGCCTTGACCTGGCGGCTGGGGCGGCTGCGATCCTGCCAGAGGCTCACGAGCGTGGCGATCTCCTGCAGCGAGAAGCCCAGGTCGCGCGAGTGGCGGATGAAGCGCAGCGTGCGCACGTCGGCGTTCCCGTACTGGCGATACCCGGCCTGCGTGCGCTGGGCCTCGGGCAGCAGCCCGACGCTTTCGTAGTGGCGAATCATCTTGGCCGAGACGCCCGAGGCGCTGGCCGCTTCTCCGATGTTGAGCATGGCTGCGATCGACATGAACCGATGGTTCAGTCTAGACGTTCCCATGATGGGAAGCCAATGCGACGACAGCGCTTGACCTTCCCACCGGGGCAAGGACCAGAGTAGGCGCCACCTGATGCAACCGGAGACTGGAATGCTGACCTTCCGAGTGGACGACATGAGTTGTGGCCACTGCGTGCGCGCCATCAAGGAGGCGGTGCGGACGCTCGACCCCGACGCCGTGGTCGATGTGGACCTGTCCCGCCACCTGGTGCGTGTGCACGCCAACCGCATCGACGCGCCGCGCGTCCGCGAGGCGCTGGAAACGGCGGGGTATTCGCCTGTCGCCCTGGCCGCACCCGAGGCCCCGCCGCCCGCCGTCGCCGGCTGTTGCGGATGCTCGAGCGCGCGCTGCGGATGCGCCGATTGAGGCCCGTCAAGCCCGCGTGGCTCCGATGATGCGACGCTTGGCTGGAAACAGGAGATGTCCATGCGCACCATCATCGCCGTCGGTCTCGCCGCCGCCTTCCTCGTGACCTCCGCCGGTGTACGGGCGCAGGCCGGCCAGGATCACGCGGCCCACCACCCCGCCAGTGCCCCCGCGACCGCCGCGTCGAAGGCAGCCAAGCCGGCCAGGCCGGCCAAGCCGAAGGCGCCTGCGGCGGCGTCCGCGCCGACCGCCATGCAGATGGACGCCCAGATGCAATCGATGCACGAGATGCACGACAAGATGATGGCCGCCAGGTCGCCCGAGGAGCGCCAGGCGCTGATGGCCGATCACATGAAGGCGATGCAGGGCGGCATGTCCATGATGGGCCGGATGCAGGAGGGCCGGGACATGGACTGCGCGCAGCGCGAGACGACGGAGCGGCGCATGGACATGATGCAGATGATGATGCAGATGATGATGGACCGCGAAGGCGGCGAGGCGCCGGTCGCCAAGTAGCGCGCGCGACTCGCCTGGCTGGACGGCGTCCGCACGACGCCGCGGTTCATCCCGTACGTCGGCATGTGCGGACGGCGCAGGTCCCTGGCAGGCCGGGTCGAGACGCGTCATGGCGGCTTTTCTCCGGTGCAAGCGCAACCTGTCCTGGCTCGGCCGCGTCGTTCCGGATGGGCCGGGCGTCTCGATTGCAGTGCAAGTCGCGATGCCTTTCCACGGCATCGACAGGGACGGCTTGACCTTCCAAGCATGGCAAGGTTGAAACTGCGAACCACAACAGGAGCCCGCCATGCCCGCGACGAACGCCGATCAACGCCCCTCCGCAACCCACGACCACGCCGTTCATGGCCATCCTCAGGGGACCGGCCTCGCCGCGGCACCCGCCGGCGGCCCGGCCCACGCGACGCACGTCATGCCGGACGGCGCGACGATGCAAGGCGAGCATTGCTGCCACGCCCATCACGACCACGCGGGCGCCTCGCCGCTCGCGGGGGGCCACGCCTCGAAGACGCCGGCGGCGCGCCCGCTGCCCCAGGGCGACCAGGCCCAGGTCGAGTACACCTGCCCGATGCATCCCGAGGTGCGCCAGATGGGGCCCGGCCCGTGCCCGATCTGCGGCATGGCCCTGGAGCCCGTGATGGCCGCCGAAAGCGACGGACCGAGCCCTGAGCTGCGCGACATGCGCCGGCGCCTGTGGATCGGCGCCGCGCTGGCGCTGCCGGTGTTCGTCCTCGAGATGGGCAGCCACCTCTTCGGCCTGCACCACCTGGTCGGCCAGCAGTCGTCGAACTGGATCCAGTTGCTGCTGGGTTCCCCGGTCGTGCTGTGGGCGGGCTGGCCGTTCTTCGTCCGCGCCGTGGCCTCGGTCAGGCACCGCAGCCTCAACATGTTCACGCTCATCGCCCTGGGCACGGGCGCCGCTTGGGCCTACAGCATCGCGGGGACGCTGGCGCCGTCGCTGTTCCCGGCCGCGCTGCGCGGCGAGGGCGGCGCGGTGGCGGTCTACTTCGAGGCCGCGGCCGTCATCACGGTGCTGGTGCTGCTCGGGCAGGTGCTCGAGCTGCGCGCCCGCGAGAAGACCACCGGCGCCATCAAGGCGCTCCTGGGCCTGGCGCCCAAGACCGCCCTCAAGGTGCGCCCCGATGGCACGGACGAGACGGTGCAGGTCGACGGCATCCAGGTGGGCGAGTTGCTGCGCGTGCGGCCGGGCGAGAAGGTGCCGGTCGACGGCGAACTCGTCGAGGGCAAGGGCAACGTCGACGAGGTCATGGTGACCGGCGAGCCCATGCCCGTGGCCAAGACGACCGGCAGCAAGGTCGCCGCGGGCACGCTCAACCAGACCGGCGGCTTCGTCATGCGGGCCGAGAAGGTCGGTGCCGACACGCTGCTGTCCCAGATCGTCCACATGGTCGCGGCGGCGCAGCGCAGCCGCGCCCCCATCCAGCGGATGGCCGACCAGGTGGCCGGATGGTTCGTGCCGGCGGTCATCGCCGTCGCCGCGCTGACGTTCGTGGCCTGGCTCGCCTGGGGCCCCGCGCCGGCGTTCAGCTACGCCCTGGTGAACGCCGTGGCGGTGCTCATCATCGCCTGTCCCTGCGCCCTGGGCCTGGCCACGCCGATGTCCATCATGGTGGGCGTGGGCAAGGGCGCGCAGCTGGGCGTCCTCATCCGCGACGCCGAGGCCCTCGAGAAGATGGAGAAGGTCGACACGCTGGTCGTCGACAAGACGGGAACGCTGACCGAAGGGCGTCCCCAGGTCGTGCACATCGCCACCGCCGAAGGCTTTGCCACCGGGCGCGTGCTGCAACTGCTCGCCAGCGTCGAACGCGCGAGCGAGCATCCGCTGGCGACGGCCATCGTCGCCGAGGCCGCCGAGCGCCAGCTTGCGCTGTCGCCGGTCGCCGACTTCGACTCGCCCATCGGCAAGGGCGTGGTCGGGACGGTCGACGGGCACAGCGTGGTCTCCGGCAGCCCGGCATTCCTGGCGGAACGCGGCATCGACACGACCACGCTGTCGGCCGTCGCGGAGACGCAGCGCCAGCGGGCGGCCACCGTCATCTTCGTCGGTGTCGACGGCCAGCTGGCCGGCTTCGTCGCGATCGCCGATCCGATCAAGGCCACCACGCGACCCGCGCTCCAGGCGCTGCAGGCGGCACGCGTGCGCGTGGTGATGCTCACCGGCGACGGCAGGAGCACGGCCGAGGCGGTGGGCCGGGAACTGGGCATCGACGAGGTGGTGGCCGAAGTCTTCCCCGAGGACAAGGCGGCCGTGGTCAAGCGGCTGCAGGCCGAGGGACGCGTGGTGGCGATGGCCGGGGACGGCGTCAACGACGCGCCGGCGCTGGCGCAGGCCACCGTCGGCATCGCCATGGGCACGGGAACGGACGTGGCGATGGAAAGCGCGGGCATCACGCTGCTCCAGGGCGACCTGATGGGCATCGTGCGGGCGCGCACGCTGTCGCGCGCGACCATGCGCAACATCCGCCAGAACCTGTTCCTGAGCTTCGCCTACAACACCGCGGGCATCCCGCTGGCCGCCGGCATCCTGTATCCGTTCTTCGGCCTGCTGCTGTCGCCCGTGGTGGCCGCGGCCGCGATGGCGTTCTCCTCGGTCAGTGTCATCGGCAATTCGCTGCGGCTGCGCGCGGTGCGGGTCGAGTGATTGCACATCCCGGCGCGCGTTGGCGTCCCGGGACGGGCGTGACCGGGAGGCGTTTGGAGGGGTTCAGAACAGGGCGGCCTGGCCCGAAGGATCCGGAACGGCGAACAGCGCCGTGGTCAGCGGCGTGCGGGCCAGGTTGAGCCCGTGCCTCGCGCAGGCCAGCCGGAATCGCTTGGCAATCAGGTCGGCGAACAGGCCGGTGCCCTTCATGCGCGTGCCGAAGGTCGCGTCGTAGTCCTTGCCGCCACGCATCTGGTTGACCAGGCTCATGACATGTTTCGCGCGCAAGGGGAAATGCGCCTGGAGCCACTCGACGAACAGATCGCGCACCTCGAGCGGCAAGCGCAGCAGCACGTAGTGCGCGGAATCGGCGCCGGCGTTCGCGGCGCGCTCGATGACCTGTTCCAGGTGCACATCGGTCAGCGCCGGCACGATCGGCGCGACGATCACCGAGGCAGGCACGCCGGCGCTCGTGAGCTTGGCTATCGCCTGGAGCCGCCGGGCAGGGGTGTTGGCCCGTGGCTCCATGGCCCGTGCGATGCCTGCATCGATCGTGCCGATCGACATGGCGACCCGGACCAGGCCCCTGGCGGCCATCGGTCCGAGGATGTCGATGTCGCGCACGACCAGCGCGGACTTGGTCGTGATGGCCACGGGGTGGTTGAATTCGGCAAGGACTTCCAGCACGGCGCGCGTGACCCGAAGTTCCTTTTCGATGGGTTGGTAAGGGTCGGTGTTGGCGCCCAGCGCGATGAGCTGCGGCTGGTAGTTCCGGGCAGACAGCTCCTTTCGGAGCAGGGCGGCCGCGTTGGTCTTGGCGGTCAGCTTCGTTTCGAAGTCCAGGCCGGGCGACAGGCCCAGGTAGGCGTGCGTCGGCCGGGCAAAGCAATAGATGCAGCCGTGCTCGCAGCCCAGGAACGGGTTGATCGAGCGATCGAATCCGATGTCGGGCGAGTCGTTCCGGCTGATGATGGACTTGGCCTGCACGAGGGTGGTCTCGGTCGGGATGGCTGCATCGGGCAGGTCGTCGCGCAGCGCGTCGAGGTAGGCCAGGTCGATCTCGCGGCCATCGGCAAGAAAACGCGACTCCCGGTTCGACACGGCGCCGCGTCCCCGCATCGGGACGATCTCGATGGTGCGCTTGGCGTCCGACGATTTCATGCCTCCAATATACTGTATGAAAAGACAGTACAATGGATTTTCGCTGACGCCGACAAGGAGATGTCTTGACTCGACGCGATGTCGCCCCACCCACGGCGGTGATCCGCCGGCCCTGGCCGTTCTATGCGGCGTCGCCGGGCGCAGCGCCGCTCGCCCCGGCGGCGGCATCCGGCTCGACGCCGGCCCCGGCATCGCCGGGGGCATCCTTGTCGCGTGCCCGCAGCACCAGGCCGCCGGACTGCCGTCCATTGTCGGCCGCGAGCGGGGGCACGCCCATCCCGGCGCCGTAGCGCTGCTTCAACTCGTCGGCCATGCCCATCAGGTCGTCCGCATCGGCGATCTTGGCGGCATGGCGCGTGAGCACCATGCGGGCCATGTCGATCAGCTTGGCGTTCATCGTGCGTGCGCCGGCGCTGAGCAGCGATTTCGCGGCGGCCCGGGGCTCGCCGGCCAGGCTGTGCGAGATGGCCTGTTCCGCCAGCGCCGTGATCGCGTTGTGCTGTTCCCGGATGCGGGCGGAGAAGGGCGCGTGCGCCTGGCCCGCGCGCGCCAGCAGCTCCGACAGGCTGCGCGTGGTGCAGAAGCGCAGGGCCAGCGTGTCGATCCAGCCCGGCGCGGAATCGAGCTGCAGCTCGGCTGCGGTGAGGTACGCCAGCATCGCCACCATGTTGGACGCGGCCTCGAAGTCGAAGTCGCTCTTCTGGATGTCCTTGGCCATGGCGCGGATCTCGGCCACCACCTGGGCCACCTGGCGCTGCAGCATCAGGTTGAAGATGGTGATGACGCCCATGAAGCGCTGCAGCCGCACGCTCCTGGGCGCCTTCTCGAGCGCGTGGCGCATGTTGTCCAGGCAGCGCTGCAGGCCCTTGGAATCGCGCGCGGTGAAGCGGGTCACGGCCAGCAGCACCACGGTCTGGAAGTCGAACATCTTCGAGCTGATGCCCAGCAGCGTCGCGCGCTCCAGGGCCTTGGTGGCCTCGTCGTTCTCGCCAAGGTAGAAGGCCAGCATGCCCTGGCGCTGCAGGCGGCTGATCGAGCCGGGCGTGAGCTGCGTGGCGGTACGGTAGGTGGCCAGCGCCTCGGCGAACTGGCCCTGGTCGACCTGCACGCGGCCCATCACGTCGTAGGCATCGGCAAAGCCGGGCTGGTCGGCGATCAGGCTTTCCAGCGTGCGCCGTCCGGCCGGCCCCGCGCCCGATTCGATCTGTGCGCGGGCCACGCCCAGGCGGGCCCACGGCAGCGCCTGCGTGGCGATGACCGCCTCGTACAGCACGCGCGCCTCGTCGTGCCTGCCCACGCGCAACAGCAGCTCCGCCCCGATGCGCGCGGCGTACAGCCAATAGGCACCCTTGACCTCGAAACGGCGCACGCACAGCTGCGCCGCGAGGTCGAACTGGGCTTCGTCGATGGCGATGAAGATGTCCTTGAGGATCTTCTTGCGATGCCGCGCCTGCTGGATGCGCTCGGCCAGCGCGTGCGCGGTGTGCGGCTTGAGCAGGTAGCTGTCCAGCGCCGATTCGGCCGCCTCGGCCACGGCGGCGTAGCGCGCCTCGGAAGTCACCATCACGAAGACCGTGGAGAACGGCAGCAACTGGGCGCGGCGCAGGTCGTTGAGCAGGTCCTGGCCGGAATAGTTGCCGCCGTGGAAGTCCTGTTCGCACAGCACGATGTCGAACTCGCGTGCCTCCAGCTGGCGACGGGCGTCCTGCACGCGGCCGCACTGCACGATGGTGCCCACGCCCAGATCGCGCAACTGGGCCGCCTGGATGCTGCGGGCGGTCGGGTTGGCGTCGATCACCAGCGCACGGCAGCTCACGATCTCGGGATCGAAACGACCCGCGCCGCCCCCGAGGGCGGCCGGCAGGCCTGGCTTCATCTCCGACCGGATACTCTTCATGCGCGAACACCCTGGGGGGACGCGAAAAGGCACGTCCGTCCATTGGGTATCGGCCGGTTGTCGGGAGAACTTGATGGGAAAGCCGCGTGGACAAGCCCGGAGGCGGTCGGCGCCTTCGCAAGGCGTCGCCGGCCAAGGCGCCGCGAGGCGAGGCGCTGCAAGGCAAATTGCCGCAAGGGAAGGCGCCACAAGGCAAGGCGCCGCGAGGAAACGCGCCACAAGGCAAGGCGCCGCGAGGCGCGGTGCCACAAGGCAAGGCGCCGCAAACCAAGGGTGCCATAAGGCACGGCGCCGCAAACCAAGGTGCTACAAGGCAAGGCGCCGGTAGGCCAGGTCTCGACAGCCAAGGCGGCGCCATTCAAGGCAGCGTCATCCTGCGCGCAGTCGCAGGATCCACCCCGGTCGTGACGATGACCTCGGCCGCAGCGATGCCCCGCTGCCACGACAACGGGCCGCCGCCGCAGTGGCTCGGGTCAGCGCCTCGGCGGGCCCAGGTGGATCCCGCGACTGCGCGCAGGATGACCGCCCGCGATGGCTCGGGTCAGCGCCTCGGCGGGCCCAGGTGGATCCTGCGACTGCGCGCAGGATGACCGCCCGCGATGGCTCGGGTCAGCGGCTCGGCGGGCCCAGGTGGATCCCGCGACTGCGCGCAGGATGACCGCCCGCGATGGCTCGGTCAGGCCTCGGCGGTGTCAGGTGGATCCTGCGACTGGGCGCAGGATGACCGTGCCCGCGATGGCTCGGGTCAGCGCCTCGGCGGGGCCAGATGGATCCTGCGACTGCGCGCAGGATGACACGGGTGCGCGATGCCCCGGGCGCTTTGCGGCTGAGCCAGAAAAAAGGCCGCCTCGCGGGCGGCCTTGCGACGCGTCTGACGCGTCCTACTTGAACAGGTCCTTCACCCGATCGGTCCAGCTCTTGGAGTTCGGCGAGTGCTTGTCGCCGCCCTTGCGCAGCGACTCGTCCAGCTCCTTGAGCAGCTTGCGCTGGTGCTCGGTGAGCTTGATGGGGGTCTCGAGCGTGACGTGGCAGTACAGGTCGCCGGGGTAGCTCGAGCGGATGCCCTTGATGCCCTTGCCGCGCAGGCGGAACGTCTTGCCGTGCTGCGTCCCTTCGGGCAGCTCGATCTCGACCTTGCCCGAGAGCGTGGGCACCTCGATCGTGCCACCGAGCGCGGCCTGCGTCATGGGCACCGGCACCGTGCAGTGCAGGTCGTCGCCGTCGCGCTCGAAGATGTCGTGCTGCTTGATGCGGATCTCGATGTAGAGATCGCCCGGCGGGCCGCCGTTGGGGCCCGGCTCGCCGTTGCCCGACGAGCGGATGCGCATGCCTTCGTTGATGCCGGCCGGGATCTTGACTTCCAGCGTCTTGGTCTTCTTGAGGCGGCCCTGGCCGCTGCAGGTGGGGCAGGGCTCGGGGATGATCTTGCCGGTGCCGTGGCAGTTGGGGCAGGTCTGCTGGATCGAGAAGAAGCCCTGGCGCATGTGCACCGTGCCCTGGCCCGAGCAGGTGGGACACGTCTTGGGCGAGGTCCCCGGCTTGGCGCCCGAGCCCTTGCAGGTCTCGCAGTTCTCCCAGCTGGGCACGCGGATCTGCGTGTCCTTGCCGGCGGCCGCCTCCTCCAGCGTGATCTCCATCGCGTAGCTGAGGTCGTTGCCGCGATAGACCTGCTTGCCGCCGCCGGCGCCGCCCGGGCGACGGCCGCCGCCGAAGATGTCGCCGAAGATGTCCCCGAAGGCTTCCGCGAAGCCGCCGAAGCCTTCGCCGCCGGCGCCGTGGCCCATGTTGGGATCCACGCCGGCGTGGCCGTACTGGTCGTACGCCGCCTTCTTCTGCGGGTCGGAGAGCATCTCGTAGGCCTCCTTGGCCTCCTTGAACTTCTCCTCGGCGGTCTTGGCGCCGTCACCCTGGTTGCGGTCCGGGTGGTGCTTCATCGCGAGCTTGCGATAGGCCTTCTTGATGTCGTCGTCGGACGCACCCTTCGTGAGGCCAAGGACGTCGTAGTAATCGCGTTTGCTCATGGGGCAATCATCTGTTCAGCGCGCACGTGAAAACGGGCAGGGGCGGCGTCGGATGCGTGCAGGATCGCATCCGGAGCGCGTCAATCTACTAGCGAGAAAGGCCGGCGGCCTGCGGGACAGTCGTGCCCCCGCAAGTCACCGGCCGCAGCCTGGCTCGACGCCTCAGCTCTTCTTGACTTCCTTGAAGTCGGCGTCGACCACGTTGTCGTCGGCCGCGTGGGCCGCCTGCGGTTCGGCCTGCGCCTGCGCGCCACCGCCCGCCGCCGCACCGGCCGCCGCCTGCGCGGCCTGCTGGTCGGCATAGACCTTCTCGCCCAGCTTCTGGCTGGCCGTCATCAGGGCTTCCGTCTTGGCCTCGATCTGGGCCTTGTCGTCGCCCTTGATGGCTTCCTCGACGTCCTTCAGCGCGGTCTCGATGGCTTCCTTCTCGGAGGCCTCGAGCTTGTCGCCGTGCTCGCCCAGGCTCTTGCGGACCGAGTGCACCATGGCGTCGCCCTGGTTGCGCGCGGACACGAGTTCCACCTTCTTGGCGTCCTCGGCGGCGTTGACTTCCGCGTCGCGCACCATCTTCTGGATCTCGTCCTCGGTCAGGCCCGAGTTGGCCTTGATGGTGATCTTGTTTTCCTTGCCGGTGGCCTTGTCCTTGGCGCCCACGTGCAGGATGCCGTTGGCATCGATGTCGAAGGTCACCTCGATCTGCGGCGTGCCGCGCGGCGACGGCGGGATGCCTTCGAGGTTGAACTCGCCCAGGCTCTTGTTGCCCGAGGCCAGCTCGCGCTCGCCCTGGTAGACCTTGATGGTGACGGCCGGCTGGTTGTCGTCGGCCGTCGAGAACACCTGGCTGAACTTGGTCGGGATCGTGGTGTTCTTCTTGATCATCTTGGTCATCACGCCACCGAGGGTCTCGATGCCCAGGGACAGCGGCGTGACGTCCAGCAGCAGCACGTCCTTGCGGTCGCCCGAGAGCACCTGGCCCTGGATGGCGGCGCCCACGGCC
>Ga0207667_10009614_pt1 | contig 11374 bp, 4 predicted proteins | sample KBSCornC52_FD_184301 | JGI IMG/M metagenome (GOLD analysis project Ga0207667, IMG submission 184301) | Corn rhizosphere microbial communities from Kellogg Biological Station, Michigan, USA - KBS Corn C5-2 (SPAdes) (version 2) | ecosystem: Host-associated > Plants > Roots > Rhizosphere > Soil ...
GCCCTGCCAGAATGACGACGTGGCAAACAGCACGGCATTGGGCGTGAGGCGGAATTCTTCCAGAAGCGCATTCTTGGGGGCCGATCCCTGCAACAACATGGGGAATGACAGCTCGCCGAGGAGACGATCATGGATGTCATTCATCTGCGCGTAGCTGGTGAAGAGACAGAAGGCTCGCCCCTGCGTGATATCGAGCAAGCGGCGGATTTTTTCCGCGGCGGCCCGCCCGAACTGCGTTGAGCGCGGATCCGGCATGTCCGGAGGCACATAGAGAATGGCCTGCTTAGCGTAGTTGAAGTGCGACGTCACCACCATCTCGCGCGCATGCTCCAGTCCAACGCGCTGGCGGACATAATCAAAATTTCCGCGATCAGGGTTGCCCGCCACGGCCAGAGTGGCCGAAGTAAGCACGGCGGTTTCCAGATTCTCAAAGAGCGTCTGCTTCAGGATCTGCGACACGTCGATGGGAGTTGCCTGCAGGACAATGTGGGTCTGCCCGCCACGTGTGCGACGGCCTTCACCTCGATACTCAATCCAAAAGACTGTGTTCTTGTCCGTTGACTCCAGGATGAACGCCAGTTGTGCCTGCAACTCCTGTGTGCGCCGGGAAAAGCCAAAAACTTCTTCAGGCTTTTGCGGCAGCAGTTCAAGCTCAGCCAGCACGCGGGCAAGCGACTGCATCACGGCATCGTAGTCATCACTATGCTTTTCCAGAAAGCCATCGCGATTGGTGAATGCCGAGCGGCCTTCTCCGGCCGGCAACAAGCCAAAGAAAAATCGCGAACGTTCGCGCAACTTGGCCAGTGCAGTGATTACACCCGGCGAAATAGCTTTCTTCTGCTGTAGCGTGGCTTCAATATCGCGCGCCAGTTCCTCAAAACGCAGGTTACTGACGCTCACGCCGAAATAACTGCCTGCTACATCTTCCAGTTCGTGCGCTTCGTCAAAGATTGCAGCGGAGAAATCCGGAAGCACGCCCGCATCTGGTCCGCCCGACTGGCGCAGCGACAGGTCGGCAAAAAAGAGATGGTGGTTCACGATGATGATGTCACTCTCAGCGGCGCGGCGATGCATCTCCGTGATAAAGCAGCGGTCCCACTGCTGGCATTTCTGTCCGGTACAGCGCTCGGTGCGCGCATCGAGCTTCTGCCACAGCTGCGCGCTCTCCGGAAGCCCCTTCAGCTCGGCGCGATCACCGCTCTCAGTCGTCTCTTCCCATTCGGCAATCTGCCGGTACTGTTCGATTTCCTGCAGGCCGCTCAGGACCGGCTGGTTGGTTAGATCATAAAGTTTCTGCCGGCACAGATAGTTGTTGCGCCCTTTCATGTAGCAAACTCGCAGTTTACCCAGATGTTGCTCAAGGAATGGGATATCCTTGAAGAAGAGTTGTTCCTGCAGGTTCTTGGTGCCGGTGGAAATAATCACGCGCTTGGCGCTGCGGATCACCGGCAGCAGGTACGCCAGGGTCTTGCCCGTTCCCGTTCCAGCTTCAACGATCAGATGTCGCTTCTCGCTAAGTGCTTTTTCCACCGCTTCCGCCATCTGCAACTGGCCGCGACGGAATTCATAATTTGGGTGCGCCTTGCTGAGCAGTCCTCCGGGAGCGAAGAACTCATGCAGAGTGGGCAGCCGGCGCGTGGGAACGGCGGCAGTTTCGGGCTGGTAGGGAGAGGCCATGGCAAGCGTGTTTTTATAATAGCTGGGAACGGCCTGGAGCGGTTAGCAAATGGCGCTCCGGCAGCCGCAAAACTTCGGACGTGGAGCAGTATTGCCAGAAACTAAAAGTAAATTGAAACCACCGCTGGTGGCGATCGTTGGGCGGCCCAACGTGGGCAAATCCACGCTCTTTAATCGGATCACGGGCTCGCGCCGCGCCATTGTGGGCGATGAGCCGGGCATCACCCGCGACCGCCTCTATAGTGAAGTCAACTGGGACGGCCGTCTGCTGCGCGTGGTAGACACAGGCGGGATTGTTCCGGACGACAAAGCCCTGATTCCGGCGGAGATATTTCGCCAGGCCAAGGTGGCGCTGGAAGAATCCAATGCGGTTGTGATGGTGGTGGACGCACGCACGGAACTGGCGTCACCGGACATGGAGTTGGCTCGACTGCTGCAGCGCCTGGGCAAACCGCTTTTTCTGGCAGTGAACAAAGTTGACTCTCCGAAACAGGAAGCTGCCGCGCAGAATTTCAGGACACTGGGTATCCGCGAGGTTTTTCCCATTGCCGCCGAACATGGCCTGGGCACCATGGAATTAATGGACGCCATTACGGAGGTTGTTCCGGTCGTAGCGGCGCCAAATGAGCCGGAACGTGATCGCCACGGTGCAAAGAATGTGCCGGCAGGAGAGATCGAAGAAGAATCGCCTGGCGAGTCTGAGGCTTCCGAAGAAGAGAAAAAAGAAACAAAGGTGGCGATCATCGGCCATCCGAACGTGGGTAAATCCACGTTGCTCAACATACTTACCGGAAGTTCCCGCGCTATTGTTTCACCTATTGCAGGTACCACGCGTGACGCCATTGATGAGCTGATTGAAAAAGACGGCCACACCTACAGGTTTATTGACACTGCTGGAATCCGCCGCAAAGGCAAGACCCACTTGATGGCGGAAAAACTTTCTGTTGTGATGGCGCGCAAGCACCTAGAGGCCGCCGATGTCGCGCTGCTGATAATTGACGCCGTGGAAGGAGTCACCAGCCTGGACGCTACTATCGGCGGATACGCACATGAGAGTGGCAGGTCAGTGATTGTGATTGTCAACAAATGGGACCTGGTGGGGCCGGGACGCAAAGATGGCCGTCCGCCTGCAGACCGCGATCTTTATGAGAAGCAGGCACGGCGCGCCTTAAAGTTTCTGGACTATGCTCCTATGGTCTTTGTTTCGGCAGCGGCGGGCAAGAACATTGACAAGATTTTCCGCGCTCTGGAACTTGTGGCCAGGGAGAGGCGCAAGCGCATCGGGACCTCCCAGATGAACAAATTCCTGGAGTCAGTGGACTTTACCCGCGCGTCAGTGCCGCATCGCCAGCAGGTAAAGATCTTTTACATGACGCAGGCTTACGCTTCGCCGCCTACGTTCATTCTGTTTACGGATAAAGACGTGAAACTGCATTTTTCCTACGAACGTTTTCTGCAAAACCAGATTCGGCAGAAGTTCGGCTTTGTGGGTACGCCCATCTGGATCAAAAATCGGCCCAGGACGAAAGTGGAACTGGGGCCCAAAAAGACAAAACGCCGTTAAGCAATTTCTATCGACACCCGCTTATGTCACCCAGATGGTGGTGATGATGGGGCTGATGGAGCTCTTATTGGTGCTGATCGGCATTTACGGCCAATCCGGCGACGTCTGGAATGACGCTGGGTTTCAGCGCTAAAGGGCGCATCCGGCGCGTGGTCACAAATGAAAAGCTAGGATCGCTGGTTACGGCGTAGGGTGTACTGTCTTCTCGCCCTGTCAGATCACCCGCGAAACGAGCTTCAGAAAAAAGCCCAGTAACAGTAGAACGAATCCGCCAAGAAAAAGTCGCGGCATCCATGACCTGCTCTTGCCTTTGGCCACCAGAGAGATGCACAGCGCAATAAACCACATGAATAAAGCAAGTTTCAGGATCACTAATGCGGGATTATAACCGGCGATCTCTTGTTACCCCTCACCAATGTCTCTTCCAGGCTGCCGGAGTTTTTGCCCGATCACCAATTGCTACCCCTCCCCCATCTTCAACTAGGATTCCAAAGGGCTTAGCTGCGGTCATGCCCCATGGTATCCCAGATTGGCGTATAGTGCTGGGTTTTCCGATCACCAGATCACCGGATCAACAGATCACCCGATGATCTCCGCCCCACCCGGCATTTTTAGCTTCTTGTTGCAAACAAACGTACTTAGCTAAATCCACCCATGGGTGGCCCTTGCGTGACGCTTGGGAGACCCTTGGGTGGCCCTTGGGTGACCCAAGGGCCACCCAATTCCAATCCCAATCGGCAGAGGGTCGCCACGCTTCACCAAGTACCAAGAACCAAGTACCGGCTTCTGTCTAATTGCTAGCTGCTCTTTGTCAATGATCTGCTGTCGCTCACACCCTGGGGCGCTGCCGTACTATAGCTGTTTTCTTCGCCCGAATCAATTGCGAATCAGGTCATGTCCCATCTCACGGTGACCAGCCTGAAGCGGATAGGCGGACACCGAAGTCATCCTGAATGGCCGGCGACCGGCGAAGCCGGGAATGAAGGACCTGAATCGCCCCGCTCCTCTTCCGGGTTGCCGTATCGCGCCGCCTCAGCACGGCAAAAGCAAAAAGAGACACCCGGCGAAGCGCCGGGTGTCGAGGTGTGTCTTGACTCGCCTCGCTCGGCACTGTGGTGGAAGAGCGGCCCTTCAGGGCCGCGAAAGGATAGAACGACGCCTTCACCTTGCGCCGCAGGCCCGCGCGCAGCGCAGCGGAGCGCGGACTTTCCCGCCTTTACAAAAAAGCGAGAGGATCAGCCTCTGTCCGATAGAATAGGCAAACTCATATGGACATGAAGGACCAGATTGTTGGATGGGTTCATCGAATTGCTAAAGCCGAAACAGAAAAACTCCGGTCGAAGATGCAAAATCTGTTGCTGCTGGCCATGTGGATGACGCAATCACGCTTTTCAACTCATATTTCAATACACAAGAACAGCTGTCAGTAATCGAAGCAGCGTTAAAGGGCATGTTGCATAGCCCAGACAAGTAAGTTGAGCTCACTGCCAAATAGCGCGAGGGAAATTGACTTGTTGAGGTGGGTCAGGGCCCATCCTAATGAGCCATTTGATCCAGTCATGGTCGTCGATGCAACGCACACGACTGATTGGCAATGGCAAGCTGTGCTTGACCAGATGGAAGAATTAAGGCGCAAGACATACATCGATAAGCTCAAGCAGGATCCAGCCGGTTCGACATATTGGACAATTAGTGCTAAAGGAGAGCATCATCTTCGCGCGTTGGAACTTTTTGAGGCTGCAGGTGCGGAAGTGCTTCCTGAAATGCTTCCTTCTGTCACAACGCTGCCCGGAATAACCTCCGGCCAGGTTACGACCGCCCCAACCCAGCCGACAACAGGAGTCGCTCCGCCCGTTATCAGCAAAGTATTTGGAGCGCTCCGCATTGCACTTAATGGGACTACCAGTCTAACCTTCACAATCAGCAACCCTAACTTACAGGCAAAGCTCACCAATGTCGGGTTCTCCGACAACTTTCCTACCGGCCTCGTGATTTCCACGCCTAACGGACTCATCGGTGATTACGGTGGCGGGATCATCACGGCGGCAGGCGGAAGCAAGAGCATCATCTTATCGAGGGCGTCACTCGAGCCTGGCAGTTCTTTCCAGTTCACGGTGAACGTTACTGGCATTACCGCTGGAGGAATAATCAACACCACCGGCGAAGTGTACTCCTCGGAAGGTGGAAGCGGTAACGCCGCTTCAGCACCTCTAGGCGTGATGGAAGCTACTGCGGAGGGCCCACAATCAGCGACTGAGAAAATGGGAGCATCCGAGTGGCTGGGCCCCGATCTAATTGAGAGATTCAGCCCGGCGGCACGTTGGGTTCTCCAGCGCGCTGACCATCTTAGATCCACGCGAAAAACGGCAGTCCTTACCACATTGCATCTGCTGATCGCATTTGCAGAGCAGCCGGACGGTCAATTGGCTCACCTGCTGAAGCAAGCTGGCGTCCCCAACATGCTGGCCTCATTGACGAGCGGTGACGTGGAAGCAGAAGACCCGCCTCAGGAAATACCGTTGCTCAGCCCTTGGAAGTTCCCACCAGTGACGCATAACGTGCGACTAGCTTTGATTAATGCGCGCAACAAAGCTGACGAGGTTTCCTCCGCCATTATTGACGACAGTCATTTGCTTTTCGGCGTGTTATCTCTAACAGAAACTGACAACTCGTTAGTAAAAGGCCTTCACCTGCAAGGGATCACGTCCGATAAGGTCACATTGCACACGAAGGGAATACCGATAGCGATGGGCAGCCAAATCGGTCCTGCGACTCATGTCGCCCGAGACCGGTGGACTTTGGATGATGCGCTTGGTTACTTCCCATACGCGTATGCCATTTACAGATTCCTTATTGATAAAGGCACCCAATCGCCGCTGTCTATAAGCATTCAGGCACCTTGGGGCGGTGGCAAGACTTCAATGATGAGGATGATCCAAGCGCAGCTGGATCCAAAAGCCACGCAAATCCTCGAAAAATCGCAAAGCCCTGGGGAACAAGCAGCGACTGTTCAGGATGTGGTCTCTGAAATGGAACGACCAGTGGACGAGGCGTCCGCTACATCAGCATCCGCGTCAAAATTGAAGATTGACCCCATGCATGAACCAGGTGAAACGCGCGCGACGGTTTGGTTCAATGCTTGGAAATACGAAAGCACGTCTCAGGTATGGGCTGGTTTAGCAGACGCAATCATAAAGCAAATCACAGACCGCCTAACCTGGAGGCAACGGGAGATATTCTGGTTTCGCCTGCAATTACGGCGTATTGACGCGTCAAAAGTGCGCGGGAAGATCCATGCCGAAATTACCTCTCGATTCATCGAAAAGATCATTCCTGCCCTCTGGAGATATCTACTTGCTCTGGGTACCGGTGCTCTCGCCATGCTTGTAGGCTGGCTGCCCATTCCGAGTAGTTTGAAATATCTCGGGCCATTCGGAGCATTCCTGATCATTCTGCGCTGCATCCAATCGGCTGCCAAGCGCTGGAGTGACACAAAATCTGAGGTGGATAAGCAGCCGGCAAAGCTTACCCTAGGGGAATTTGTGACCGCTCCCGACTATGGAGCCAATTTGGGCTTCATCCATTATGTTGTGGAGGATTTGAAAGCCGCCCTTGAACTGATTCCGAACAATGACCGTCCCGTAGTGATTTTTATTGATGACCTTGATCGCTGCTCCCCTAACAAAGTGGCCGATGTTATTGAAGCAATCAACCTCTTCTTAGCGGGAGAGTTTCCTTACTGCATTTTCGTGCTTGGCATCGATGATGAAATGGTAGCTGCCGCCCTCGACAAGGCACATGCTGATGTCATCTCTCGGCTGCCCCCTTACGCGAGATCCGCTTCAATAGGCTGGCGTTTTATGGATAAGTTCGTTCAGCTGCCGTTCATTGTCCCACCGCCAACTCCAAGTGATCGCAGCAAATATGCCGAATCACTACTCACCCAAGCACGGTCAGGCAGCATTGATATGAGGGTAAGGACGCAAGCGGCGAGGGCGATCGAAACAAAAGTGCCGTCCCGGCCTCCAGATGAAATAGCGCGGGAGGTTGCCGATAAAAGTAATCTCACGCCCGCGCAGCATGAAGAGCTCAAAGAAGAAATTCAGATAATTGACCAAATGGACCAAAATATTAAGAGTTTTTCTGACAACGAGGAGCGGATCAGAACACTGATTTTGGGAGCTACCAAGACGTTTTCGATCAATCCGAGAGACGTGAAACGTTTTGTCAATGTCTTTCGCTTCTACTATTTTTTGAGGGCCGCCCGCGAGGCACGTAACGAACCGGTTCCTTCTTTGCCACAACTCACTCGCTGGATGACACTGTCATTGAAATGGCCTGGAATCGTAAGGTGGCTACGCAGAGGGTATTTTGAAGCTGATAAAGGCGCTGCTACTCAACTGAAAGAACTGGAAACTGTTGGCAATGAATGCTCAGACCTATCAGATTGGAAAGAGAAAGCAGCGGCAGTATTCGGAATTGAAGTAAAGGATGCAATGTGGCTTGCCGACCGGGAAATGATGGATTTCTTTCGAGAAGAAGCAAAATTGAAAGAATCGGATCGTCTTTCGTCATCTTCCGACAAGGGCCTCTGGTAAGGCCTAAACTGGGAATTGGCCTTGTTTCCTCCGGCCTATCAATCCTTTGCCTCCCCTGGCTACCCTTCACCTTCTCAACAATGTCTCTTCCGGATCCAGCAAAATCTGTTTCGTGCTGGGCGGGGCGGTTACGGTGAATTCGGTCTTCGCATCGTCAGCGAAGACGAAGGCGAGAAAGCGCTGCTTGCCGGCGGCGTCAACGGCGTAAAGCGGGACAGCGGTCACCATGTCCTTGGCCGCATGGTCTTGAAGAATGGTCCCTGTCACTTTGAGTTTGTGCGCCGCAGGCTTCATGTGAACGCCTTCCAGCGAAAATTGCGGGATGGAGTTGCCGTTGACCCAGCTATCAAAAAACCAGTCGAGCGACTTATGACCTTCATAACCCAGCGATGCCGGCATTACCTGTTCAAAGGCGCGCTGGAGGTCGAGCGTGGAGATTTTATGGTTGGGCGCCGCGGCCAGCAGGCCTTTCAAAGCCGAGAAAAACATCGCGTCATTCTTTTCACCGCCTGCTTCACGCAGCATGGTACGCAGCATGTGGATGAGCCAGGTGCCGCGGCCATAAAGCACGCGCTCATAGGCATCCGGGAATTTCGACGACGTAAGGCGATGCCCCAGAGTGACCGGGCCGGCTTCCGCAATGATTCCGTTGCGGGTTTCACGCAGCAGCTCGCCGCGATAATAGGTGAGGGCCGTCCGCATATCGCCGGGATGTTGCTTTTCCAGCATGACGAGCGCGCTGTAGTTGGCCAGCGCTTCCACAATCCATTCGTCGCGATAGCTGACCCAATCCACGGCGTCACCCCACCACTGGTGCGCGGTTTCATGCGTCAGCATCAGTCGGCTGAGCAGCAGTTCCAGGTAAGGATCGCGGACACCCACGGCGCGGCGCTCGTCGGGTGTGAGAAACGCGGTGCTGGAAAGATAGATCAGCCCCGGCCATGACTGGCTCAGCATCCCCGGAAGCTGCGTGATTTCCAGGTTGAAGTAGGGAAAGGGAGCAAGCTCGGAGGAAAGGAATTGGATGGTGCTCGCGGCCTGGTCGGCGATCTGCTGCGTTTCACGCGCGGGATCAGGCTTTTTGCCGACCCGCGCCTCAGCGCCCGCCAGCGATTGTTCCACGTTTCTGGCGCCGTAAGCATGGATTTCCACCGCGCCCGACGTGGCGCTGGCGGCAACGAACTTGCCCAGATTGAATCCCGCGCGGCCGATCGGTTTGCTGGTGACAAAATGCGTGGTCCTTTTGCCGCCGCCCACTGTGCTGGAAACAAGTTTGCCCGTGCCCACCACTTGCCAGTCACTGGGGCATTCGAAGGTGAGGTCGAAGTTGCTGAAGGTGGGACCAACGTTGGGATACCATGTGCCGCGCGCGCCCACGTAAATTACGTCGCCGCCGGCGTTGAACATGACCGGTCCGGAATATTTGAACTGCAGCTTTACCGGACGGCCTTTTTCCAGCGGCGCAGGCATCACAATGCCTATCAGGTCGTCGCCTCTTCGCGAGAGATCGCTGCCGGAAATAGCCTCATTTTGGATGTACTCCGCCGGAGCGCCATTCACCTGCACCTCACTCAGCTTGAGATAGCGCGAGAGTTCCAGGATCAGCGTCCGCTGCCCGGAACGCTGCGGCGTGAGAGTGAATTCGGCTTCAGCGCTAAGGTCGGTTGGGGGCTGCACATTCACGCGCAGCTTGTAGTCTGCAACTTCAAAGGTCGCTCGCGTCAACGGATCTTCCTGGCCAGAAGCTTCGCGAATCGAGCGCATGGGAAAAGAAGTCCAGGTGTCAAAGTAAGCGACATTATTGACCACGTTGGCCTGGGCCACGCTGATTTGCTCAGCGGCGTTGCTATCGAAGAATAAATCCACGATTCCGGCTGTGGTCCCCCCAATGCGGAGATGCAGAAAGCTTGGTGCGGACTGCGGCACGCTGGTCAATACCTGCAGAATAGGCAAAGCGTCTCCCCGGGCCAGCAGCAGCGCGGGTTGTTGCCAACGAGTAATAAATTCCTGCGCCTCTTCGGCATGGCCGCGCAGGCCGCTACGCAGCTCATTCACAATTTTGTCATCCGCGAATCGAAGATATGCGGACTGGAAACGCTGTTCCAGCACCGCTGAGCCCGTAAACAGCGCCAGCGATGTACGCTCGGCGCGGTTCGGAGGAACCAGCAGGACTTCTCCAACGCCTTCAAACATTGCGCCCGTGATATGGCCATTGACTTCACGCACAAACGCTATCGTGCCATCGCTGAGGGAGATGTGCAGATCTTCCATCATGATGGAAACCTCGCGCACCTGGTAAACGTCCTGGGCGTCAAAAGTGGGGTTCAGCAGTTCCCGATAAAGCGCCACAACCCCGGATTGAGCCGGAGCAGCCTGGGCTAAAGCGGGCGTATTCCCCAGGGCAAGGGCAAAGATGAGAACTAGTACCTTCGTCACTCTTAAGATAAAGACCCGCTTCATAGACACGCCATAATCGCTTAGACTTTTCTCACTTGAAATCGATTATTACATTTTGCGCTTTTGTCCTGCTGTGCGCCGCCGCGCAGGCGGACACAATCGTGTTGAAAAATGGCGACCGCATCCAGGCTGATTCGGCGCAGGAACGCAATGGCCGCGTGGAATACACGCTGGGCGACAACACGATGACGATTCCCAAATCCATCGTTGTTCGCATTGAAAAAGGCCCGGTTTACGCGCCAGCGCCATCGCTGGCCGCAGCCACGCCAGAACCGCCGCCGGCGCATGAAGAAATGGCGAGCTCCGGCGATCTGGTTTCCCGCGTGATCCGCAATGGCGCAGTTGATGCCGCGGCCATCAAGTCCATTGAGCAGGAAGGCGATTCTCTGCGCGCTGCCTCTGCCAATTCGATTGCCGCCAACTTTGAAGAAAAACGGCTGAACTATTCCGCTGCCGCGCGCTATCTCCAGGCCGCCATTACCTTCCTGCCCGATCACGGCGTCCTGCTGGAGAACTATGCTTCTATTTTGCTCAAGCTGGGCCAGCCCGCGGAAGCATTGCTTCGCGCGCAACAGGCCGCGCGGGTCAGTCCGCAGTCTGCCGACGCGTTTCTGCTGCTCGGATACGCCTACTACAAGAATGACCACGATCGTGAAGCCATCGCTGCATTGAAAAAATCCCTGGAGCTGCGGCCCGACGACAAAACGCGCGACCTGCTGGAGCGCGTGGAGCGCGAATCCAAGACAGAAGCCGACTTCCGCCAGCAGGAGAGCAGCCACTTTACGCTGCGCTATGAAGGCTCGCAAGCGCCCGATGCCCTGCGCACGCAGGTGCTGGATGCACTTGAATCGGACTACCGCGATCTGAGCAACGATCTGGGGTCTTCGCCTAGAAATATCTACGTTTCACTTTATACCGACGAAGCTTTTTTTGACGTGACTCACGCCGCCGCATGGACTGCGGCGCTCAATGACGGCAAGATCCGCATTCCCATCTCCGGCATCAAAGCCGTTACTCCAGAGATGGCCAGCGTTCTGCGCCATGAGCTCACGCATTCCTTTGTCGCGCAGATTACGCA
>Ga0207667_10009615_pt1 | contig 11373 bp, 10 predicted proteins | sample KBSCornC52_FD_184301 | JGI IMG/M metagenome (GOLD analysis project Ga0207667, IMG submission 184301) | Corn rhizosphere microbial communities from Kellogg Biological Station, Michigan, USA - KBS Corn C5-2 (SPAdes) (version 2) | ecosystem: Host-associated > Plants > Roots > Rhizosphere > Soil ...
TTGCTGCGGCGCGATACGGATATGAAGATCGTTTCAATCCCGCGATCGTGACAGCAGCTTACGATGTTCTCGCCAAACGCGAATTCACGCCCGCATTGACGCCATAATCGTTTGTTAACCAAGCACTCGCTACACCATACTGGCGGAACCTGAATCTCAGGTCGCCAGGACAGAGGCAGACGTCACGTGCGACAGGGCGCGGCTGAAAGCAAAATCGTCCAATTCCCGGCAGCGCGGTCTGCCGGCTCCAAGCGCGTGATCGAAGACGAGCCGCTGGACCAGAGCCGCAGATTGCCGATCGGCTATTGCATGATGATCTGGACCGTGCTGGCCGTCGCGGGCTGGAGTGCCTTCCACGCCGCCCTTCAGCTGATTTGAATTTGCATTCTCCGCGCTCTTTATTCTGTCGCGGTTCCGACGAAGTCGCCTAGCGCCAGCGTAAGGCAACGCGGCACACTTTTCTGGAACCGCTCTAACGCGCCTCCGCCGCATGGTCCAGGAAACTGGCGAACACCCATAACAGCCAGAGCGGCTTGGAAAAATCGCGGCTGCCCGCGATATGCGCATCGGCCATCGCTGCAATTGCTTTTGTATCGAAGTAGCCGCTGTTCTCGAGCCGTGCGTTCGTAGCCAGGGCGCGCACCTGCCCGCTCAGCGGCCCGCGAAACCATTCCGCCACCGGCACGGTGAAGCCCTTCTTGGAGCGGTACAGAAGATCATGCGGCAGGAAATCCTCCATCGCCTGCTTCAGGATCGCCTTGCCGCCCGGCCCGCGCCGTAGCTTGAGGCCGTCGGGCAGCGAGAAAGCCCAATCCGACAATTCCTGGTCCAGGAACGGGGCGCGCAATTCCAGCGAGTTGGCCATGCTGGCGCGATCCACCTTGGTCAGGATGTCACCCGGCAGATAGGTCATGATGTCGGTATATTGCGCCCGTTGCAGCATATCGAGCGGCGCATCGACATTGAAATGCCGGCGCATCACATCGCCGGAATCATAGCCGCCAAGGCTCTTGCGGAAATCGCGCGACAGAAATTGCGCCCGGATTTCCGGCGGCAAAGCCGACACCATGCGCAGATAGGCGTCCGCCGGCTCAAGCGACAATTCCCGGAACGTTGTCTTGGCGCGCAGCATGCGTGGCAGGCGCGCGCCGTGCGGATAGATGTCGGCCAGGACGGAGAAGAGCGGCCCGCGCACGCTGCCCGGAATCCAGCCACGCGCCCGCATCTGGGCGGCGAAAAAGGCATAGCGGCGATAGCCACCCAGGATTTCGTCACCACCATCGCCGGTCAGCGCCGCCTTCACCGTCTGGCGCGCCAGCTTGCAGACCGCAAAAGTGGGCAGCGCCGAGATATCGCCGAACGGCTCGTCATAAATGCCCGGCAGGCGCGGCAACAGGCTGAAATCGCCTGGATCGACGATGCGGGTATGATGACTGGTGCCATAGCGGTCTGACACCGCCTTGGCATAGGCGCTTTCATCGTAATCGCGCTCTTCGAATCCGATCGAAAAGGTGCTGACCGGCGCCTCCTGAAGCCCGGCCATCAGCGACACCACGGCGCTGGAATCCACCCCGCCCGAAAGCAGTGCGCCCACTTCCACATCGGAAATCAGCCGCAGCTTCACGGCATGGCGCAGGACGTCGACCATCGCCTTTCTGGGATGCTCCGGCGTGGTCCTGGGATGCAGCTGATCCAGAAGGTTCCAATATCGCATCAGTTCCGGCGCCTGGCCGCGGCGCACGATCAAGGCATGTGCCGCCGGCAATTTACGAATCGCGGCATAGATGGTCTTGGGATCGGGCACATAGCCGTAGGTGAAGAAATCCTCCACCGCGATGGGATCGAGGCTCCGGTCCAACCCCTGCGCCTTGAGCAGGGATTTGATCTCCGAGCCGAACACCAGCTTGCCGTCCGCAAACTCCGCATAATGCATCGGCTTCTTGCCGAAGCGGTCACGCACCAGCACCAAAGTCTGCTGCGGGGCGTCCCAAAGCGCGAACGCGAACATGCCGCGCAGCCGCGCGAACAGCCCGGTGCCCCAATGCCGCCAGCCATGCAGCAACACCTCGGTGTCGCTGCGGGTCTGGAACTGGGCGCCTAGCGCTTTCAGCTCCGCCATCAGGTCGGGAAAATTATAGATCTCGCCATTGAAGACGATGGTGAGCGCCCCATCCACGGTCTGCATGGGCTGGATGCCGCCCGCCAGATCGATGAAGGCGAGCCGCCGGTGACCCAGCGCCACGCCAGGCTCGATGAAAACGCCTTCTCCATCCGGACCGCGATGGGCCACCGCATCCGTCATGGCCTGGATCAGGGCGGGATCGAAGGGCCGCGCCGCCCGGCTGTCGAACAGTCCCGTCAGGCCGCACATGGTTCAGACAGTCCCCCCTGCGGCAGAGCCCGTGCCCGCCCGGCGCGGAAGGCCGTCCGCCACGGCAATCACGCGCTGGGCGCAATCCTTCCAGGTGAGCGACTTGGCGGCAATGGTGCTGTGCGCAGCCCGGCCCAGCCGCGCGCGCAGATCTGGGTCGGCGCAAAGCTTCAAGAGCGCCGCTTCCAGCGTGTTCGCACCCTCGCGGGAAAAGAGCAGCGCGTTCTCCCCGTCGGTGAGGATCTCGCGGATATTGGCCAGATCCGGTCCTACAATAGCTGCGCCCAGCTGCAGATATTCGAACAGTTTCAGGGGCGAGGAATAAGGGGTGACATCGGGCAAAACCGCGATGTCGAAGCCGGAAACATATTTTGTCACCGCATCGCGGCCCACAATGCCGGTGATGGTGAGATTGTCGGCCATGTCCAGATCTTGGGCGCGTGCTTCCAGCTCTGCGCGGGCGGGCCCGTCGCCCACCACCAGGACATGGATGTCATAAAGATCGCGATGGCGGGCCGCGAAATCGATCAACCGGTCCACCGCATTCCATCCCCGGATGAAGCCGGTGAAGCCCAAGACGATGCGTGGCTTTTGCCCCTCATCGCGCCTGCGCGTTTTTTCCGGCGGGCGCGGAAAGCGGGCGGGATCGACGCCATTGGAAATAACGGTGACGCGCGATCCCGGCACGCCATAATCGGTGATGGTCTTGGCCAGTACGGCGGTCACGGGAAAAAGATGATCGACGTTTCGCCAGATATATCCTTGGGCCCAGTGGCCGATCCGGTGCAGCTTCAGCCCGTCATTCTTGGCCCGTTCCTCGAACAAAGGCGAATTGACTTCCAGCACCAGCGGCAATCCGGTGAGCCGGCGCAGCCAAACGCCCGCGAAAAGGTAAAGGCTGAAGCGTTCGTAGATGATGTCGGGCTTGTGCTGCCGGATCGCCGCCCGCAGGCGGAAGAAGGCCTTCACATTATAGGCGATCTCCAAGGGCTCATAGAGCCAGGCGGGGATCAGAGCCTTGATCCGGTCCACCAATCCATTCGATCCGCCGAAACTGGTTTCGGCGAAGGCCGCCGGCCCCACCAGGACCACTTCATGGCCCAGCGCTTTCAGCGCGGCCATCAGTTCCTCCAGATGGACCGATTGGCCATCGCGCGAGCCGATCCGGTGATGAAAGAGAATGCGCATCGCCTATCCGCCCGGCCGCCCGACCGCTGTCATAGCATCCCGGCTTTTCCGCCTTCGTTAAGAAGGCCGTCAAATCGGGTCAGCAGGCTGGGCCAGGCATAATCGGCCAGGACCCGGGCACGGGCAGCCGCGCCCATCTCGGGACCTTTGGGGCCGGCCGCTTCCAGGCATGCGGCGGCGAAGCCCTCCGCGCCGTCGGCCAGGAAAAGGTCGCGGCCCGGCTGGGCGGCAATCCCTTCTAGCGCGTCGGAGGTCACCACGGTGGGGCGGCCCATAGCCATCGCTTCCAGCACCTTGTTCTGGATGCCCCGGGCAATCCGCATGGGCGCCACGGCCACGCCATGGGCGACATGGGGCCTGACATCGGCAATCCGGCCGGTAACAAAAATGCCGGGCACCGCTTCCAGCGCTTTCACCTGGGGTGCGGGGCTGGAACCGACAATATGGAACTGGGCGTCGGGCAAGGTCCGCCGGATCAGGGGCAGTATCTCTTGCGCAAACCAGATCACCGCGTCGGCATTGGGCGGATAATCCATGGTGCCGGTGAAAGTGAAATTCGGTTTGGTCGCATCATAGGGCGCGGCAAAAATCCGGGCGGGATCGAAATAGTCCAGATCCACGCCATTGCTCACCGCGGCGATCTTGGCGCGAAATTGCGGATGCTGTTTGCGGAAAAGCTCCGCCTCCGGCTCCGACACAAAAACGCTCCAGGCGCATTCGCGGACGATGCGTTCTTCCAGCGCCGCCACGCGCGCCCATTCCCGGCGATAGACCCAATTCATGGGAAAGGACGCGGTTTGCGCATAAGCGCGCCATTTCTCGGAATCGACATCCGCCAGATCGGTCAGGCAAAGCGTGTCGCCTTTCAGGTCCAGCACATAGGGCGCCATATTGGAGGAGCAGACGAAAATCGCCTCCGGCCTTACATCGGCGATGGTGCGCTTGATCCAATCTGCCAGGCCCCGATCCTGATAAAAGGTGACGCTGAGCGGATCACCGGTCAGAAGACCTGACAGGCAGGCGATCTTCTTCTGCCGCCGGTCGATCTGGGCAAAGTGCGAACTGGCGCAAAGGGCGCGCACCGTGTCGATATATTGCACGTCCAAGGGATCGTCGACCAGACAGCCCAGATGGACGTTATAGGTTTTGCGCAAGTGCCGCAGAATCTGCAGCGGACGGATTTTTTCGCCCTTCATCGGCGGATAGGGGATGCGCTGGGTGAGGAAAAGAATGTCCGGCATCGTCGTTGCGTCCGCTTAACCCAAGCTGCGGCTGATGAAAGGCGAGATCGCGTTGGCGACCGGGATCGGCAGGCGCTGCCAGGCTGCGATGATCCTGGCATAACGCGGATTGGTGGGATTGAGATTGGGCAAACTATCGCGGCCCAGGAGCAGATATTGGTGCGTGATCGGGTGGGGTACGAAACCCCAATTGCTCTTGAAGCTGTAGGGGCCGGTGCCGACCTTGCTGCGGCCGAAATCGAAAATGGTGGCGCCCCGCTCGACCGCCCGGCGCATCAGCGCCCAATACATCATGTCGTTGGCGCCGCTGCGGCGCGCTTCCACCAGGCTGCCGGTATAATAGGGCAGCACTTTGTTTTGATAATAGAAGCTCATCACGCTGGCGGTGGGCACGCCGTCCTTGCGGACGGTAAGAATCTCGCAGGCCTCGCCGAACACCGTCAGAAGATTTTCATAAAAGCGCCGGGGCAGAATGGGCGTGCCGTGATCGCGCAAGGTGCGGGCATAGAGATCGAAAAATGGCTGGATGCTGCGCTCGATGGAGATGGTGAAGCCCTGCTCCAGGGCTTTTCGGACCACGGCGCGCTGCTTTCGGGGGATTTGCTTGAGGTTGTCGGCTTCCGTTACGGCGATCGGCCCTTCGAAGCCGGCGTAAAGGTCGCTTTTGGCATGCCAGCCGGGGCCTGCCGCCGGGCAATCGCGCAGTTCGACATACCCGACCTTGCGGGCGCGGCCGAGCTCCGCGGCTTCGTCCAACACGGCCGTCAATCCTGCCGGACTTGCCGACAGCGGCCCGCCGCCCACGGTAAAGCCGTTGCCGATCAGGAAATGACCGAACATCCGGCTGTTGATTTCCGTCAGCGGCAGAACCGCATCGATGGCGCCGCTGCTATCGCGCGAGATCAGATAGGGACAGGCGTGCCCGAAGCTGCGCTTGACCACCTCACGCCAGCCCGAAAGCTGGAAAAATGTGGAATCCGGGCGGGAGGCGACAAAAGCATCCCATTCGGCCGAAGCCGCGTTGGTATCAGGCAGCTGCATTACGGGTCTGGGTCGGCGCCCGCTCCGAGGATCCGTTCAGGAAAATGGAATCCATCCGATCCCACCGGAAATCGCGGGTCAGCCGGCCAAGCCGTTCGCCGGTTTTGGCCAGGTTGGTGTAATGGCGGAAGCGCGATTTCACCGACACGCCGCTGGGACGCGGTTGATCGGGATCCACTTCCCAGGGATGAATATAGAAAACCGCCGGCAGATGATCGCGGCGATTGATGCGCTTGAGCGCCGCACGCGACATCGCATAGGGCAGAAGACGGAAATAGCCGCCGCCGCCCGCCGGATAATTTTTGGAACCGATCCTGAGCGTGGCGATCGGCACTTCGATCAGGCTTTTGGTCCCGGCGGGCTTATAGACCGAGCGCGGCGCGTCCGGATTGGAATAATTGTCCCGCGCCACCGGATAGATGCTGGAGGAATAGCGATAGCCTTCCTCTTCCAGCACCGGCCAGGCCCAAGGCGTGGCCGCGCCCACGCTGAACGTCGCGGCGCGATAACCACGCACTTCCACCCCGCCGATATCTTCCAGGATCGCTTTGGTGCGGCGGATGTCGGCGCGGAATTCCTCCGGCGTCTGGGAATCGACACGGAGATGGCAATAGCCATGGCTGGCCAGTTCATGGCCGCCATCCACGATCGCCCGGATGGTGGCGGGATTGCGTTCGGCGATCCAGCCCAGGGTGAAGAAAGTGCCTTTCACCTTTGAGGCGGCGAAGATATCGAGAATGGCGCGCGTGTTACGATCCACGCGCGAGGGATAGCTCTCCCAATTGGGGCGCGTATAGGCCTTCTCCAGGGCCTGGACCTGATAATAGTCTTCCACATCGACGGACAGGCCGTTCACGATGGAAGATGTTTCCGGTCCCTGCCCCATGATCGCCGCTTGTCAGAAACGCTTGGAAATCGCCGCATAGAGGACGTTTTCCGTGATGCTCTCGCCGTTGGTGAAAAGCTGCACCTGGCGTTGGTAGGCATAGCCGCCCGCCGCCCGCATCGTGGAATTGATGTCGTACATGAGACCGGCCCTGCCGCCATAGGTTTCGCTGGGGCCGAAGAAGGGGTTGGCGAAGGTGTGGTAGTAATCCACGGTCGCGGCGAAGGCGAGATCGGGCGCGATCCGACGCTGATAATCGACACTGGAAACCAGCGAACGGTCGTGGAGATTCGAGGGCAGGAACATGCGATCGTTCCAGGTTGCCCGAAGGCCGACACTCTGGGTTTCCCAGGTATAGACCAGCGCCAGTTCGCCCTGTTTGTTCAGCGACGTCTGGTTGTCGATATTGCCGTTCACCTGGAACTGGCTAGTGCCGAGAATGGCCGGCAGCGTCGCCGAGGCGAGGGAGGAATTGTAGAACGCCGTGTTGAGCTGAAGCTGGTTCGGCTGAATGGATTCGAAATAACGGCCTTCGGCAAAGAGCTGCTGGCCGAGCTGCAGGTGCAATTCGCCCCTCCAGGCGGAATGGCCGAACCGCTCGCCATATTCGACGGAAACGGTGGAATTCTGACCGTCGGGATTGACGTCGAAAATATATTCGACGCCGCCGCTCCACATCGTCTTGCGGATATCCACGATGCCCGGCTGCACCACATAGTCGTAACCGCCGCGGCCGATCAGGCGGACTTCCGGGAAAATGCGGACAAAGGCGGTCTGCTGGGCGTTGTAGGCTTCAAAATCGTGATTGTCCTGCTCGACCTGGGCGTTGGTGACCAGCTCATAGCCGAGAAAACGGTCTTTGGTATCGATCGCCGCCGCGCCCGCCAGAATGGAAGAATTGTTCGGCAGGGCGACGGTGCTGGCGTGGGGATCGTCGAAATAGACCTGCGCAAACCGGCCCACCACATCGACATCGGCGAAATCGTCGATGGTGGTCGTCAGGTGCGGGCCGATATTGTAGGTGGCGATGGTGATCTGGTTGGCGGGACCGACTCGGTTGACGGCCGGCGTGCCGAAGGTCGAGATGCTGCCATTCATCAGCAGCGCGTCCGCATCGATCGCCAGGAATTCGGGAACGATGCTGTAGTTGGCGTTGGCGATCGCATCGCCCGACAAGCCGCTGAGCTGGCTCTGGCTGGCATAGGCATCGTAATAAGCGTGACCGATCAGGCTGGCCGTGAATGGTCCATGGACATTCACTTCCGCGCCCAGCATCGGGCGGGTGATGAGATCGAACTTCTTGTCGGTCGGGGTCAGAAGCGCATTGTCCGTGACAGTTTCCTGCAGGCCCACCAGAGGTGAGATCGAGAAATCGCGGGTGTCGATCAGCGGCGCAGGCGTTTCGGCGGTGGTTCCCGGCCCGGTCGGCCCGAACACCGGCGGCCGCTCCAAAATGCCCGAAAAGACACTCTGCGCGAAGGCGCCGGTCGAGGCGATGGCAAGCAGAAAGATGGAGCCACCCGCGACTCTACCAGCGCGGCTGGCCCGAAAACCCAAAGACTGCATATCCCCTCGCCACCAAAAGTGACGCCGATTCACGAATTCCTGGAATATCGGACCGGCGACCTGGAATGATCAGTCTTATTGAAGACCATAGCAACCCGGGATTCGTCAATCGGTCCGGCCTGGCGGTGGAGGATACCCAAGCCTTCGTCGATGTCTTTGCGGCGGGTCTGTCCCTTGGCGGCCACAAACATGATCTGGCCGGCATAGCCGGCCAGCGAGATGGTCTCGCTGCAGGCCAGGACCGAGCCGGAATCGATGATCACGATCCGCTTCTGCGAGCCGTCATGGAAGGTCTTGAGCAGCAGGGTCATGCGCTCGCTGGTGATCAGTTCGGGCGCGGTGATCCGCGGCAGTCCCGCCGGCACGGCGTAAACGCCCTTGACGCTGGTGGGATAGACGATGTCCTCGATCCCGATCTCGTCATTCTCAAGGAAGTCCAGAAGGCCCAATTCGCCCGAAAGGCCCATGCGGCGGGACAATTCCGGCGAACGCATATCGGCATCGATCAGGATCACGCTGTAATCCCGCTCGAAGATGAAGCTCATCGCCAGGCCCAGGGTGACGGTGGTCTTGCCTTCCCGGGGGCTGGCGCTGGTGATCAGGATGGTGCGCGGATCCTTGGCCTTGTCGGCGTGCGCGTTGTCGATGCGCGACAGGATGTGGCGCTTGACGACGCGGAAATCCTCGCGCGTGCGGGATTCGTCGAAATGCGGGGTGACGACCGAACCGACCCGCTTCACAACCCCGCCGCGCTCCTCGACCTTTTCCAGGCTCGAGACGGTGTTGGCCGGCACCAACACGGTGTCGTCATCCACCGAGATACCGGCGGGAAAAACCTTGCCCGTAAAGGGAACTTTGCTCATCTGACCCATCGCCAATTGCCGCCTGTTATTTCACAAAACCCTGAAACAAGGTTGTCGAATATTGATGGAAAATTGCCTGAAGCCATGGCGATGTGGAAACCGATACCAATACCGTGGCAACCAAAAGGATAACGCCGAACGTCACATAGATCGCAACGTTCCGCGAACCCTGGACAACCTCGCCCGTATGCCAGGTCTGCTCCCAGGAAATCGTTCCTATGACCGGCAGCTGGAAGGCTTCTTCCAATTCCCGGGGGGCCACGAAGACGCCGGTGATGGCGCCGCGCAGATAGGCTGCGCCGATGCCGCCTGCGATGGCGGCCAGCACCGCTAGACCCAGCAGCAACGGGCGATTGGGACCCGAAGGCGCCGCCGGAAGGGTCGGCTGGTTGGTGACCTGGAATTTCGACGAATTGTTCGCGCCATAGACCGCCAGGGACATCTGCGCGGCCTCGCGCCGGGCCAGGAGCTCCTGATAGGCGTTGCGCAGCATATCGTCGGTACGGCGAAGATCGGCTTCCTGCGCCGCGATCTGCGGCGGCAGGGTGGGGCGGAATCGCGCCCGGCGCAGCCGCGCCTGGGCGGCGGCCAATTGTCCGCGGGCAGCGGCGACGGCGGCGCTGTCCCCATTCCTGCCGGCCTGGGCGGTGCGCTGCTGCAGCTGCGCCAGCTGCTGGCGCGCCGCGATCACGTCGGGATACTGGTCGGTATATTGCAGGCGCAGGGCCGCGATACGGTCTTCCAGGGCCGCGATCTGCGCCTGGGCCGGCGTGCCGGCGCCGTCGCGCGCCAAGGCGGCGGTATAGGCAGCCCGTGCATTTTCGACATCGCTGGCCGCATCGGCCTCTTCCGACGTGTCGGTGGTGACGGCGGTTGTGTCGCCATAGCGCTGATGGAAAGCGATCAGCTTCTGCTGCGATTCATTCAGCTTGCGCTGATAGATCGCGATCTGGGAATCCAGAAAGACATCCGCCTGGCTGAAATCATGCTGGGCGCGGTCCTGGGTGCTCGACACGAATTGGGCCAGAAGCAGCCGGACCACGTTATAAGCCTTTGCCGGGCTGCTGGCGGTGTAATGAAATTCGGTGAAGCCGTCGCCGCCATCGGGGACGATGGTGATCTTGTTGCGCAGGGCGAGGACCGCGGCCTGGCGCTTGGCCGGATCGAGCCGGGAAAGCGCCGGATTCAGTTGCTCGGCGACCTTGCCCAGATTCTGATCGTTGAGCAGCGTCTTCTGCACCACATAGGTGCTGCCATATTCGGCGCCCAGCGAGACATTGGCCGCGGCGGCGGAGAGTGACGTCTGCCGGGGAACATAGATCTGCGCCCAGGCGTCGTAATTGTCGGGCATGCCCACGATGAAGGCGGCGCCGGCGACGAACAGAACGATCGCGGTGGTGATGGCCGTCCAGCGATAGCACCAGATGCGAACCATTTCGTCATAGAGGAGACTGAGTACGGTACCGACCATGTTCCTGTTCGTTCAGTTTGAAGACGCCCATCGGACGGCTGGGCTGCGTACGGCCAAGTGCGTCCGGCCCCGCCGCGACAGGGCGAGGCCGGACAATTTCATCAGAACCAGCGCTCCGGAATGCGGACGACATCGCCCGGCATGAGCTGGACATTGGCTTTCAGGTCGCCCGACTTCATCAGGTCGGCCAGGTGAACCGGAATGCCGCGGCTGACGCCATTCTGGGTGCGGATGATCTGAGCATCGTTGCCCGCCGCATAAGTGTTCAGGCCACCCACATCGATCATCACGTCCAGCACGGTAAGGCCGGCGCGATAGGGCACGGTTTTCGGGGTGGCGGCGGCGCCGATCACCCGGATCGAGGCAGAACTGCCGGGCGCGGCGACGGTACGCACCAGAACGGTGACCACCGGATCCTGGACATATTTGCTGAGCGCGGCGCGCAGGTCGGCGGCCAGTGCGGTCGGGGTCTTGCCCTGGGCCTGGATGTCGGCCACCAGCGGGGTGGAGATCCGGCCATCCGGACGAACCGGCAAGGTCACCGACAGGTCCGGATTTTTCCAGACGAAGACCTGCAGTTCGTCACCGGGCCCGATCTGATAATCGGCGGCGACATTCGCGGAAGCGGCCGGAGCCGGAGCGGCGGCGTTGTTCTGCGCCTGTGCCGCGATTGGCGACAGCAGCAGCAAAGCCGCTGCGACATGTGTGAGTTTAAGACAATTCATTGCGATGCCCCTCGTTTGAAG
>Ga0207667_10009618_pt1 | contig 11371 bp, 12 predicted proteins | sample KBSCornC52_FD_184301 | JGI IMG/M metagenome (GOLD analysis project Ga0207667, IMG submission 184301) | Corn rhizosphere microbial communities from Kellogg Biological Station, Michigan, USA - KBS Corn C5-2 (SPAdes) (version 2) | ecosystem: Host-associated > Plants > Roots > Rhizosphere > Soil ...
CGAATGCCTTCACCGAGCACGGTTCGCTGGCTCCGCTGGACATCCACGGCGGCAAGGTCGAATCGCTGCGCACGGCGTTCGGCCTCAAAGCCAGCTACGACTGGAAAGTCGGCGGTGTGCTGATCAAGCCGGAGATCCGCGCCGCCTGGCAGCATGAGTACGGCGACAATGTTTACTCGCTCAATTCCAGCTTCGCCAACGGAGGAGGGGATACCTTCCGCGTCGATGGCCCGCAACTCGGCCGGGACAGCGCCTTACTCGGCGCCGGCTTCGCCATCCAGTTCAACGATCGCTTCTCGACGTATTTCTATTACGACGGCGAACTCGGCCGGAAGAACTACCAACTAACCAGCGTCACCGGCGGCTTCCGCTTGTCGTTCTAAGCCGCGTTTACGAATTCGAAAGGACGAGCCACGAACGCTTGCGTTTTGGTGTGGCGTTGCATCCGCCGCTTTTCGAGGACCGGTTCCCAAAGCGGCGGATGCAACGCCGCACTCCAAGACGCTGCCGCGACGTGCTGTATCCCACGCTTATTCGTAAATGCCACCTCAGCGGAGATACGAGTACGATCCGTCAGTGCGCAAAATTGTCGGCTGGGCACCGTTTCATAAGCTTGCTCCGGTGTGCTTCCGGTAAGCGGCGTCTTCCAGCCCGAAGATGAAAGTGATGCCGATGACCAGCGGAAGGAACGTCCACAGGAGCGTGCCGGCATGCGCGCCCCGGGGCTCCATCACCCCCGTCGGGATGAAATGCACCAGCGCTGCCGTGCAGAGTCCGCCGCCGACGGTGCTCAAGACAACGAGGGCCAGCCTCTTTCGCCGGGCGGGAAGCACTGGGAGAAAAGCGGAGAGATGTCTCCAACTCCAGCAAATCGCCGGAATCAAAAATGATGCACCCGCCCCGAGCCATTTTTGGCGCAACGGCATCGGTTCCGCTTGCAGCGCATTCAAGAGGAACCCAACGCCCAATAAGACGTAGAGCAGCGCCACGACGGCGAAGAAAAGGTGAGCGACCTGGCGGTCTCGTTCGGACATGACTTCGCAGGTCCTGGCAAACTCGTCCTGAATGGCCTTCGATGTTGGTTTTTCTGAGGGGGTGTTTTTCATGTGGTTTGTTTGTTCGGTGAGTTGTTCACGAAAAGCGGAGCACGCGACGTCCACCAGGGTGCCGCCCCAAAGGGCGAACCACGCTCCCCGTTTCCCATGCAGACACGCGTCGCGACATTGATCCCGGAAAAGCTGGACCATCTGCGGCCCGTACTCCTCGCGATGAGGACGGGGATAGAGCCACAGCAGGAATTCGTAGATCCGGACGGCACGCCGCACAAATGGGTTTTCGTCGGCCATAGGGATCAGTTCGAAGGGCAATCGAGCAGGCCAGCGGCGCGGGCCAGCTTGACCAATTTCGCATAGCGCCGGACCTCGGCTTCCATCACCCGCTGCCCCAACGGGGTCAGGCGGTAGTATTGGCGGCGTTCGTCGTCCATCTCAGGATCGGGCCGTTCATCCGATTCCTCGATCAACCCCGTTCCCAGGAGCCGTTTGATGGTTCCGTAAAGTGTGCCCGGCCCCATTTTGATCTGACCATCGGTGGTCTGTGCGACCTGCTCCATGATCGCGTAGCCGTGGCGCTCGTTATCCGCCAAGGCGAGCAGGATGTGAAAGACGGCGGGCGTCAGGGGAAGGAAACTTTCAGGATCGACGGCGGGATGTCGCATGGGTTATATCCGTAATGGATATATCCGTTGTGGATATAGTCAACCGCAATCTGCCTCGTGAGTTGGAGGCCGATTCATGTCGCTCCTCTTGGAGTGGACTGCAGAGCTCGAGCGAAAGCCCATCTCCGATTTGAAAAGCGCTACATGGAGCGAGGGTTTTTACTGGTGCGGGCATCAGGAGAAGTTCCCGGGGTCCGTGTTATGGAACGCATGGATAGTGCTTCTTTTTATAGGCACACGTGTGTCAAACCATCCACAGTCCCAGAAGCTCCCAAGCTGCGTTTACGCTGGTGGAAACGCTCGTGGCCACCTCGGTGGCGCTCATCGGCCTGGCGGCTGCGCTGCTGCTCAATACCGCCCACTTGCGCCTCGTAAAATCCGCGCGGCAGTCGAATGCCGCCACGCTTTGCCTGCAGGAGAGGGTGGAGCAGATGCGCCTCGGCGATTGGCGGAAGATCACGGATGCCGGTTATCTTTCGAACACGCTGCTCGCCGCTCCTCCGCGTTCGGCGGCCCCGCTGGACTCCATCTCGGAGCGCGTCACGATCACGGCGTATCCCGACGCGAGTGCGGCGCAGCAATTGATCGTGGAACGGGAAACAGACGGCCAGCGCGAGACCCTGCTCAGTGGCACCGGTTTGGAGAGCCAGCGGCTGGCGCAGGTGGAATTTCGGGTGAGCTGGTCTGGTTCGGATGGCCGTCGCCGGCTGAGAGCCACGACGACGATGATCTCGAATGGCGGGATCAGCCGCATGAATCTCCCGGGCTTTGGCACCGCGGGCGGCGCGCCACCTTCTCCCTCCTCCACGCCCGTAGCATCAGGGACCGGCAGCACGACGTCCTCACCCACCGCGACACCCACGCCCACTCCCACCCCGATTCCCGCGTCCAACAATGGCAACGGCCGCGGGAATGTGGCGGGCAAATCCGGCAAGAAATGAACCCGACGCCCCTCTTCTCCCGCCCTTCCCGCCAGCGCGGCTGGACCTTGACCGAACTGATGACGGCAATGGCCGTCGCATCGCTCATGACGGCGGGCCTGGTCATCGGCACGGTCACGATTCAGCGCAGCTTCATGGCCAGCCGTCACCATATCGAGGCGCAGGCGCAGCAGATGCGGCTGATGGATTACATGACGCTCGATCTACGCCGGGCCTTGAAGGTCGTCACCGGCAATGGGACACTGTCGGTCACCATCCCGGACTATTACAATGCGGATGGAACGCCGCGAGACCCGCAGATTTCCGGGGGGCAGGCCGTGTATGGCTCGCAGCCGGTGACGATTCAGTACTACAAGTCCGGGGCGACTATCTATCGCTGCGCCGGAGACACGACCACCGCGCTGGCGACGGACGTGGCGGATTTCCAGCTCACTTTCCTCGACGCCGGTCAAAGCATCCAGATCGGGGTGACCTTCGTGCCGACGTATCAATTTGCCGGCAACAATACGGAGAATGTGCGCCTGGGCACGGCCATCTACACGAACACCCTGTTGCGCAACAAACGCCAATACTAACATGCACCGCGCCTCGTCCCAGTCGGGTTCCACGATCATCATCGCCCTCGCTTTTATCGGTATCCTCCTCGGGGTCGGCGGGGTCACCATCTCCGTGCTGCAAAGCCGCTACCGGCAGGTTCATCAAAACGCGAGTTGGGAGGAGGCGCTGCTTTCCGCGGAGGCGGGCATCGACATCGCCGTCAACGAAATGCGGAAGGAGCTCTACGATCCCACCAATGCCTGGAGCGGATGGTCGAACAGCCCGGACGCGACTTCCACGGCGGCGCCCGATCCCACGACGGGAAGCGTCTATTACACTTCCAAGGTTTTCCTGCGCGAAACCGAAGGTGGCCGGCGCTCTTATGCCAGGATCGCCGTGGATGCCCCGTCATTCCTGCGCGACGCCACCGGTGAGCAGTGGTACCGCATTCGCTCGCTGGGCGTGGCCGAGGTGCCCGGTGGGGCAGTCGTGGCCGGCGACAAGCTGGACCTGCAATTGCGCAAGTTCGACCTGAACGTCGACCATCGCAGCGGGGCGCGGGTCTCCAGTCCGCAAGCCACCCGGCTGATCGAAGCCATCGTCAAGCCGGTGGGCGCATTTCGTCTTGCTCTTTTCGGCGGACAGACGATCTCGCTGAACAACCAAAATGTCCTCGTCGATAGCTTCGACTCGCGCGATCCGGCGAAATCCACCAATGGCACCTACGACCCCGCCAAGCGACAGCAGAATGGGAATATCGCCACCAATGGCACCCTGATCGATGCGGGGGGCGCGCACGTCTACGGCTCAGCCGCGACCAACGGCGGCACGGTGCTCGATGCGACGAATGTCACGGGGGATGTGCGCGACGACTTTTACCAGGAGCTTTTCGCCGTGAATCGGCCCAGCGTGACGCCGGATGTGGGCACGCCGACTTATGTCTCGAGTAGCACGACCCTCGACGCCAAGGCCGGGGACCCCGCGCAATTTCTGCTGGGCAACGTGCAACTCTCGGGACAGGACACGCTGCGCGTTCGTGGAGCGGCGGATGGCAGCCCGACCTACGCGCAAATCGTCGTCACGGGTGACATCTCGACGAGCGGCCAGGCGGCGATCCAGCTCGATCCCGGCGTGAATCTCCGCATTTTCGTGGCGGGCAATGTGGATATCACCGGCAACGGAATTCTCAATCCCAACTCGGCCTTGAATCTCCAACTCTACGGCATCGACCGCGGAACCAATGCCGACGGTTCGCCGCAAAATCCCGGCACGGTGAAAATCGCCGGCAATGGGGGGTTCAGCGGCACCGTCTACGCCCCGAGCTACAATGTGACGATGACCGGCGGCGGCAATACGGACAATATCTACGGAGCCTTCGTCGGATGGACGGTGACCATGACCGGCATTCAGGCGGTGCACTATGACGAGGCCTTGGGCGATGGCGGACTCATTTCCGACTACAAAGTGGTGAGCTGGTTCGAGGACGCACGTTGACGACGCTAAACGCCCACGGCGGATTCGGGAACGCGGGGGAACGCTTCCCTCCCATCATCGAATTTGCCGTATCCGCTACTTGACACCACGCGGTTCACCGTTAGTCTTGCGACCCTTTTTCACCACTACCAGAACAATGGCCAACACGAAATCCGCCGCCAAACGCGCCCGCCAAACCACCCGCCGCACTGCGATCAACAAGCGCAGCCTCACGGCGGTGAAGAATCAGCTCAAGAACGTGCGCGACGCACTCAAGGGCGGCAGCAAGGACAAGGCGAAGGTCGCCGCTGCTTCGTTTTTCTCGACCGTGGACAAGGCCGTGAAGGCCGGCCGCATGCATAGCAATGCCGCGGATCGCCACAAGAGCCGCCTGAACAGCGCGCTCGCCAAGCTGGCCTAAGCCCCGCGACGTTTTCCCGCCCGACTTCGCGTTCCGCGCGTGGTCGGGCTTTTTGCGTTTTCCGGAGTTCTCCTTTCCTCCTCTACTTCCGATCGGGAGGACGCGTCGTCCTGCGAAGAATAGGAGAAATAGGACGGATAGGAATAATAGGAAGTATAGGAGGCGACGCCTGCCGCCTCACCGAGCCTCGCCCGCTACACCGCTTCCAACTGATGCGAAAACTCCCGGAGACTGGGCTTCAGTTCATCCGGGAGTTCGAGAAAGAGGAGGGTGCTCTCGTGGCGTTTGTCCGCTGTGGGCTCACACCAGACAACGATGCCTTCGATCGTCATTCGGCAGAAGCCCTGCCGCGGGTCCATGTGCGTCAGCAACACGGAAAGCTGGGTGCCGATGCTGAATTGCCAGCGCGAGGTAAATCGCATGCCCCGTTCGGAGACATCAATATCGCCAAATTCGCAGCGCTGGGCGTCTGCACCATAGTCCAAATAAAGCAACGGGGTATCGGTTCCGGTCAGCATGTGGGGTCTCTCTCTGGGCTTAAATTCTGCAGGACGCGAGACAAGCTAGCACGCTGCCTCGCGGTGTCAAAATTGTGGTGAAAATCTTCTTAAGCATCCGCTTCGACGGGTTTTGTCTCCGACGAGGCGAGTTCCGCGGCATCCGGGAACTCGCCCTTGCGCGCCACTTTCTCCGCTTCCGCCAGCGCGCGCAAGGCGATCCGGGCCAGGGCCATGGTGGCGACGAAGGTCAGCGCGAGGCCGCCGAGCCAGATGACGTACTCGATGGGATGCGGGTGCGTTTTGCCTTGCCAGATCTTGAGGCCGTACTGGGCCATGGTGCCAAAGTAGGCGTAGAGAAAGAGCCCCGGCGCCTGGCCGAGCGCGACCCAGAGCATGCAGGTGCCGAAGCGGATGCGGGTGACGCCGTAGAGGTAATTCAGCAAGCTGGAGGGAAAGAGCGGGTGGACCTGGCTGAGGAAAATGATCTTCCAGCCATCCTTGGCGATGGCTGCATCGAGCGCCGCCCATTTGCGCTTTTGCAAAAACTTCCGCGCCACCCAGCCGCGGCCGAGTTTGCGGCTGATGAAAAAGGAGACCGCCGCGCCGCCGACGTTGCCGATGAGATTGAGGGCGAAGCCCCACCAGATGCCGAAGAAAAGCCCGCTCCCGATGGCCAGCACCCCGCCGGGGAGGAGAAGCACATTGCAAGCGCCGTAGAGCAGGGGATAAAGCACCGCGCCCCAGAATTCCATGGCGCCGATCTTCTGCTGCAGGCGGACGATATACTCCACCAGCGGATAGTGATGCGAGAGCCACACCACCGCGCCCGCCGCCAGCGCGAGGCCGGCGAACTGGAGGTAGAGGGCGCGTTTGAATTTCGACATGGTGCAGTGGCTCAGCTCGGCGTGGCCGTTTCGCGGAAGGCCGCGGCCAGGGCGGCAATGTGCTGGGCGCCAACTCCGCAGCAACCGCCGAGCAGTCGCACGCCGCGCTCGGCGAGGGTACGGGCATTGGCGGCGAACGCTTCCGGCGTGGTCGGATACGCCATCTGTTGATCGTGCGTCTTCGGCAAGCCGGCGCTGGGAAAGGCGGCCAATGGCGCGTCGGTGTCCAGGCCATCGAGCAGATGCAGCGCGTGGGTGCCGTCCACGCAATTCACCCCCACCACCTCCGCCTCGGCCGCCCGCACTTTGGCGATGGCGGCTTGAAAGGCCTGCCGATCGTTGCTCGTCAGCAAGGCGACGACGGGGCAGTGATGCAGCGCCTGCTTCGCCGCGAGGGCGATGAGCAATTCATCCGCATCGAGAAAGGTCTCCAGAAAAATGATCCGGCAGCCGCCATCGAGCAGCGCACCGATCTGGTCGGTGAAAACTTCGTGACGGTCAATGCCCCGCGCGGCCGCTTCCGCGGCGGTGATGCCCAGTGGTCCGACGCAACCCGCGACATACACGTCCTTGCCCTTGGCCACGTCTTTCGCCAATTGCGCGGCCGTCCAGTTCAGCTCGCCGACCCGATGCTCGCAGCCGTATTGGGCCAGCCGCACCGCATTCGCGCCGAAGGTGTTCGTCTCGATCAAGCGTGCGCCCGCGGCAATGTAACGTTCGTGCACGCCGCGGATGAGATCCGAGTCGCTGACGCAAAGTTCCTCCAGGCAGCGTCCGGGCGGCACGCCGTGGGCCAGCAGCTCCGTTCCCATGGCCCCATCGCCGATGAGGACACGGTGCTGAAGTTCGTCGAGAAAATCCATGGGCTCGGGAAATATCCGTGCCCCTTCGCAGCTTGCCGAGAAGAAAAGCGCCGGTTTTCGCCGGGGAATCGCCGCTCACCCGACGCCCGGTTGTCAGATAATCGTCTCGTGAAGCCAGGCATGAAAAGGGGTGGAGAGGCCCGCGAATCACTCGGATGACGCGAATTGGGAAGGATTTCATTCGTGTCATTCGGGTGATTCGCAGGCACTTCTGCTCTTTGCTGGAGTGGCTAAGGATATTGGCAAGGCATCGCTCGTGAACGGCGCGTGGGGTGAACCATTTCCAGTAGCGCTCGCCAAAGCGCCCGTAGTGCGCTAGATACGCGCCTTCCATGAAGCCCCTCTGTCTCATTTTCGCCGCATTGCTGGCCGTCTTCGGCCTGGCCGGCTGCTTCCAGATGGAGCGGGTCGTCAAGCTCAAGCCCAACGGCAGCGGCACGATCGAAGAGACGATGCTGATTCCCAAGGCGGCCCTGGCGGAGTTCCAGAAATTTGCGCCGGGAAATAAACCGCCGGAAGTCTTCGACGAAGCCCGGCTCAAACAAGCGGCCGGCAAAATGGGCGAGGGCGTGACGTTCGTCTCCGCGAAAAAGATGAGTTCGGATGCCGGGGAAGGTTTCTCCGTGGTCTACGCCTTCACCGACATCAACAAGCTCAAGATCGACCAGAACCCCGGCGACTCCATGGACGGCCCGGGCGGCACACCGCAGGGCGGCAAGAAAGATCCCTTCGTCTTCCACTTCACGCCGGGACAGCCCGCCGTCCTCCGCATTTCCATGCCCGCGCCGCAATTCAAGCCGGTCAAGCCGGGTGACGCCGGGCCGGACGACGCGACGCTGCAGATGATGCAGCAGATGCTCAAGGACTTGAAAATCGTTTCCGCTCTGGAGGTCGGGGGCGCGGTTTCGGAATCCAATGCCGAATATCGCGAGGGTTCGCGGGTGACCTTCATGGACGTGGATTTCAACCAGGTGCTGGCCGACCCGGCGAAATTCAAAGCGATGATCAAGGCCAACCCGCAGACGCTCGAGGAAGCCAAGAAGCTGATCCACGGAATCGATGGCGTGAAGATCGAGACTGCGCCCGAGGTGACCATCCAATTCCAATAACCCGACCACCCCGCCCTTGAACCGCGCTATTGCTGAGAGCGGTTCCCCCCAGCAGAGCGGCGCCGCGCTTCCCGTGCGGCGTCCCCGGGTGCTTTGGATCGATCTCTTCCGCGGCCTGGCCGTGCTGGTGATGATCGAGACGCACGTGGTCAATACCTTCCTGGCCGGCAGTGTGCGCGCCGAGGGCTGGTTTTCGATCCTCAATTACCTCAATGGGCTCGTGGCGCCGTCCTTCCTTTTCATCTCCGGTTTCGTCCAGGGGATGGAGCGCGGGTTGACGCCGGACAAGCCGGTGAACTTCGCCCGGCGCGCCCGGCAGCTGTTGAATCTGCTCCTCATCGGTTACGCGTTGCATTTCCCGTGGACCGAACTCGGTCAGCATCGCTGGGAGGAGGCGTTGCGTGTGGGTTCGCAGGTGGATGTGCTGCAGTGCATCGCGGGCTCGCTCGGCCTGTTGCTCGGGGTGAGCTGGCTGGCCCAGAAAATCGGGGGAGGTCGCCAGCAGGAAGTATGGTGGACCGGCCTCGTCGCGCTGCTCGGGCTCTCGGTGTTCATCGCGCCCTACGCGGCGGAATGCCACGGCCTGCCGGTGCCGTTGCAGGGCTGGATCAACCGCAGCACGGGTTCCTGGTTCCCGCTCTTTTCGTGGGCCGGTTTTGTCTTCTTCGGCGCGCTCGCCGGGGCAGTGTATGGCCTGATGCGTCGCGCGACGGAAGCTCCGGACAACGCGCCGAACGTCAGCCCGGTCTTCGCCTTTCGACGCGCTTCCTCGGTCTTCCTTTTCACCCCGCTGCCCCTCGCGGCGTCGGCCTGGGCTTTCCGTACGGCGACTTATTCCGTGGTCAGTCCGGCTTCCTTTTTCGAGCGGGCCGCGTGGGTGCTGGTCCTCGCGGCGGTTTGCGAATGGTTCGTCAATCGTCAACGGCCGGCCTTGCCGCTTTTCGCCGGCAAACACTCGCTGGCGCTCTATGTCATCCACCTCGTCCTCATCTCGACGATCGCCGGCTGCGGTCTGCCGATGAACGCCATCCCGCTGCCCAACGTGCTCGGCGGCATCCTCGTCATCGGCGCCGCGAGCGTCGGGCTCACGTGGCTGCTCGACCGGGCGCGGACGTTCCTGCGCGAGCGGCGGTAGCTGCTACGCGAAGACGCCGCGCGGTACGGCCGCGAAATGGAATTTTAAACGCAGAGACGCAAAGGCGCAGAGAGGGAAATACAGGAGCGAGATGTGTGGGAGTTGCCGCGCGCGCATGTAGCGGCAGCGCCCTTTTCTAAACCCGTCATCCTGAGCTTGCGAAGGACCTCTGATCTCTTCCGGCATCTATCGCCTTGCTCCACGTTCGTTGCCTGTTGTCTCGAGCAAAACGGATGAGGAAAGGCAGAGATCAGAGGTTCTTCGCAAGCTCAGAATGACGGGCTTTTTGGGCGCTGTCGCTAAGCATGAGAGCGCCCAAGGACCGGCCGCCGCCTCGGCGGTGCCCTCCAACGCGCTTTCTGCTATCGAGACGTCACTTTAGCTGGGTGATCGAGCCCCACCCAATCCCTCAACACTTCTTCTCTGCGCCTCTGCGTCTCTGCGTTTAAAATTCCTCAGTCGCGGCTACAGTTAAGCCCCGCCTACTTCTTCGCCGGCAGCGCGGCTTCGATGCTTGCGGCCACCTGTTTCGCCAGCGTGATGTACCCCTCTGCCTTGTAGTGGACATCGTGCGGAATCTGCATCTCCCCGACGTGCGGGGTGATGACGGTATTGAGATCGTCGATCGCCACGCCGTTCTCTTTCATCACGCGGTCGGCGATTTCATTGTACTCCGGCACCTTGCCAAACGAGCGCGGCGGATTCAGCGGGCCCTCGGGGATCGGGGTGGTCGTTGCCCAGATGAGCTTCGCGCCGGTAGCTTTGAGTTTCGCGACCAGCGTGCGGAGATTCTTTTCGTAGTCACCCGGTTCCACCTGCCGCTTGCCGTCGGTCATGATCTTCAAATCATGAATGCCCCAGTTGAAATGGATGACGTCCCAATGGCCGTCGCCGAGCCATTTGTCGATATTGGCGAGGCCGTTTTTGGTCGGGCCGCCGTTGGCCGGAATGCGATGGACGTTCGCCTTGCCCTTGAGCAGATTACGCACTGGGATGGTGTAGCCAATGGAAATGGAATCCCCGATGAGCAGCACGCGCGGCAAGCCGGGCTGATCTTCGATCGGCGTGAGCGCCGTGGTTTTGGCGGGCGCCTGGGCGAATGACGCCGTGGCCAGAGCGCAAGTGAGGAAGAGAGCGGTGAAGAGCGATTTCATAGTCATGGTCGGGGAGGGAAAGAGATTGCCTCTTTCCCATCGAGAAAGCCAAAGATTCGCGCGGCATTAGGACTCTTTTACACCGCACCCCCGATGAAACTTCCTTTTCTTGCTTTCGCTCTCGCCGCCTCCGTCGCCGTCGCCCAGCAATCCGTGCCTCCGCCCAAAGGCGAGCCGACCAACGCCGCCGAAGCCGCGGCGCAAAAAGCGGACGAGGAGCGCAAACTCGATGAAGCCTACCAAGCCTGGGTGGCGAAACTGCCGCCGGACCAGCAAGCGTGGGAGCGGGTCCTGCAAGCGAACCTCGGCAACTTCTATCTACCGATCCACAAGCGGGAGAAGGTCGCGGGCAAGTCGAACGCCTGGGACTTCGTGGCGGACGATCCCAAGCTGCCGCGCGTACTGCTCATCGGCGATTCCGTCTCGCGCGGCTACACTCAGGCCACGCGCAAGGCGCTGGCGGGGAAGGCGAATGTCCATCGCGCACCGGAAAATTGCGGGCCGACGGCCAACGGCTTGAAGAAGCTCGATGTCTGGCTCGGTGACGGCCATTGGGACGTCATCCATTTCAACTTCGGCATCCACGATCGCGCCACGCCGCTGGCCGATTATTCCCAGCGCCTGGAGCAACTCGTCG
>Ga0207667_10009622_pt1 | contig 11370 bp, 5 predicted proteins | sample KBSCornC52_FD_184301 | JGI IMG/M metagenome (GOLD analysis project Ga0207667, IMG submission 184301) | Corn rhizosphere microbial communities from Kellogg Biological Station, Michigan, USA - KBS Corn C5-2 (SPAdes) (version 2) | ecosystem: Host-associated > Plants > Roots > Rhizosphere > Soil ...
AGGCCGATCATGCCGATCGTCCAGATCAACGCCAGCATCGTGAACGCCAGATGCAAGGCGTCGGCGAACCACGAGAACCAGCCGGTGAGGAAGTGGAAGCGCTGGCCGGCGCTCAACGGTCCGCGGTCCGTCATCCAGTGCCAGCGCGCTTTCAAGATCTGCATCGCGCCGAATGCCCAGCGGTAGCGCTGCGATTTGTACGCGGTGAAATCCGCAGGAGTCAGCCCGCGGCCCATCACTTCATCGACGTAGACCGTGTCGTAGCCGGCATGCATCAGGCGCAGGCCGAGTTCGGCGTCTTCGCAGATCGTCCACTCGCTCCACGCGCCGGTCGCCTCGAGAGCGCCACGTCGCACCATCGTCATCGTGCCGTGCTGGATGATCGCGTTGCGTTCGTTGCGATGGTGCATGCCGATGCGGAAGAAGCCGTCGTATTCCCAGTTGGTCATGCGCCGGAACGAATTGTGTTCCCAGTCGCGATGCGCCTGCGGACATTGCACGACCGCGACTTTAGGGTCGGCGAAATAGCCGCTCAGCGACTTGAGCCAATCGGCGCGCACGACGTAATCGGCGTCGATCGCGGCGACGACTTCGGCGCGCGGGTCGGTCTGTTTGAGTCCGAAATTCAGCGCGCCAGCCTTGAAACCCGGCCACGGATTCAAATGGAAGAAACGGAATTTGTTGCCAAGTTTCCTGCAATGTTCCTCGACCGGCTGCCAGACCTCGTCGAGTCTGGTGTTGTTGTCGATTACGAGTACCTCGAAATTCTCGTAATCGAGCGCGGCGAGCGAATCGATGGTGAGAATCACCATTTCCGGCGGCTCGTTGCAGCAGGCCAGGTGAATCGACACGAACGGCTGCTTGTCGCCGGGCTTGGGTTCCAGCAATTTGAATTCGCGCAGCCAGCGCTTGCGCCACAACACTTCGGTGAACTCGAAACCGTTGATCAGCAGGATCGCGATGATGGCGACTTGTGCCGGCGCGAGGATCAGCAGCATCGTCCAGTCGAACGGGTCCAGATAAAACGCGTATGGCAATGTCGCCGACCACACCAGCAGTGACGCCGAAAGCTGGATCAGCGCGCAGAAGAACAGCAACCCAAGCGCCTTGAAACGCATGAAATGTCGCGCAAACCAGAACATCGGCAGCAACGCGAGCAAACTCGCCAGCGCGGCTTTCCACGGCCAGCTCGGGTCTTCGACAACGGTACCGCTGAGCGCGAATTTCGCCTGGCGATCGGCGCCGAACATGCCCCAATACGCGCCGACGCGACCTTCGAAAGGCTCCTTCCACGGCTGGTCGATCGACTCCATGATGTAGTAATCGATATCGCGCTCCGCGGCGACGTTGAGCCATTGGCGAATGAACAAGCCTTGGTCGGTGATTGAAGCCTGCGCGCCCTTGATGCGATCGCCGGACGATGGCCAGCCGACTTCGCCAATGACGATGTGCTTGCCCGGAAACGCACTTTGCAGTTCGTAATAACGCATCAACACCTGCAGGCCGATGGCGTCCTTGCGCGGGTAGCCTTCCCAATACGGCAGCAAGTGCACGGTGATGAAATCCACGTGCTGCGCGAGCTGGGGATATTTCAACCATATGTGCCATGGCTCGGCGGTGGATACTGGTACTTTCACCTGCGCGCGCACGCGATCGATGTACTTGATCAGCGTGTCCACACCCACGTCGGAGCGCAGCAACACTTCGTTGCCCACCATCACGCGATCGATGTTGTCGTATTGGCGAGTGGCCTCGATCACTGCGGCCACTTCGTCTTCGTTGCGCTGCCAGCGATTGTCGAGGTAGGCGCCGGCGAGCACCTTCAGGCCATATTTCTTCGCCAGCGACGGAATCACCGGGTTGTTCAATACGTCGTACGTGCGCAGCCGATCAGTGTGTTGCGACAGAAGCCTGATGTCGCCCTCGACTTCCTCCACGCTCGGGAAAATCTGCTTGATCGGACTTTGATAACGCTGGTACGGGTCGTACGCGAAGCCGGCGACCTTGCCGGTCCAGTTCGGTGGTTGCGTCGGCCGGTTCAGCGCCTGCCATAACGCGAAGTTCAAGCCGGCGACGAGCACGGCGAGCAGCAGCGCGCGCCAAAACGACGGTTTGTGCGGCGGAGCGGGAGTGGCGTTCAAGAATGCGTCCAAGCGGATTCACGGCAAAGCCGCCGCAGGATAGCCGACCGCGCCATAACGCTCAATTCGCTGGCGGGACTTGCGTTTGCGCACGCGCGCCGCGCCACTTGCTGATGCCGATCGGCACCAGCGCAAGCAACCCCATCGCCACCAACGGTACGACCACTTTCGGATCGGCGAGCAGGTCGGCGCTGATCGCGCGGTTTTCGCCGATATTCCGGGCCAAACCGGAACCCAGTGCCGTTTCGATGCCGGTCATCACCGCTCCCCCGGTTCCGGTAGCCGCCACGAACAACCACAGCGGACAGCGCAACCAGGCCAGGCCGACGGTGACGCCGCCGAATGGAAAGAACGGCACCAGACGCAGAAAGAACGTGTAGCTCACCGGATGCGCCAGATACCCGCTGCGCAGCGCCTTGGCGAAACCCGGCGCGCTGGCATGACTGTGATCGCCGAATGCGTGCCGGCTGGCAAAGAACAACACCAGCGCGCCGAGCAACACGCCGGTTGACGAAAGAATGGTGCCGGCGGTCACGCCGAACAGCATGCCGCCGCCCATGATCAGCACCACGACGCCGGGAATACCGGTGGAGATCGACAGCGTGATGACGCCGATCTGCAGCAACGCGGCAATTACCGGATGCGCCGCAATCTGCAGCTGCAGACTGGCCTGCTCGGCGGCGAGCGTATCGGGGCGGAAGCGGTTGAGCACGCCGGTCGAAAGCAGGGCGATGCCGACTGCAATCAGCACAACGAGCGGGAGAAAGGAGCGAAAACGGCGCATAAAAATGGGGCCAATCGGCCCCGTCACAATTGAGAGCGCGAATTGTACCGCTTCCCCACGGCTATCGCTGCGCAAACACCGTGATTTCCTCGCGGTCGTGATAGAGCTGTCGCGCGCGCACGTCGCGCGCGACCGCGCGCACGCGGGCGAGGCAGCTCTGCGTTTCGTCGTAGCGCTTCTTCATCGGCAGCTTGAGATTGAAGATCGCGCGTTGGCACCAGCCGTCGGCCAGCCATTGCGCGATCAATTCGGCGATGCGACGCGGCTGTTCAACCATGTCGCAGACCAGCCAGTCCACCGGTTTCTTCGGGCGATAGCGAAAACCGTCGGCACGCAGATGCTCGACCAGTCCGGAATCGAGCAGGGCGCGATCCATCGGGCCATTGTCGATCGCGCTGACGCGGATCGAGCGGCGCACGAGCTGGTACGTCCAGCCGCCCGGCGCGGCGCCGAGATCGACCGCGCGCATGCCGGGCTTGAGCCAGCGCTTCTGTTCGTCGTCGGTCAGCAGCGAAAAGAATGCTTCTTCGAGCTTCAGCGTCGAACGGCTTGGCGCTTCGCGCGGCAGTTTCAGGCGTGGAATGCCTTGCGGCCACGGTGCGCTGGCATCTGGATCGGCTGCGCAAAGGTGTACCTGGTCGCCTTGCGGAAAAAACACGTGCAGTCTTCGCGGCGCGGCCGTGTCGAGCAGACGTGCCTTCTTCAGCGCTCCGATCAGCGCATTGCCAAAACTTTTGCACAGCGCCGCAAGCTGTTTTCCGGCGTCGCTGTCGGGCGCTTCGACCCATACGTCCTGGAACTTCTCGCCGCGCGAATTCAGCGCGGCCATGATCGGCGTCAGACGGTCCTGGCGCGGCAGCCCTTCAAACCGCGCAAATGCGATCAGACATTGGCGCGCGAAGATCAGGTCGCGCCAGTGAATTGCGGCGCGCAAAGCGGATTCACCCGCGCTGCATGCGAACTCAATGAATCCCGAGTTCGCCTCGGAACGCACATTGCCATTGAGATCCGCCGCCTGCGCGGCCGCTTCGATTTCCTGCGCGCACTCGCGTTCGAAACCGGCGCGGCAATAGAGCAGCAATGAAGTCACGAGGCGTTTTCCTTTTCCGAGCGCCACCCTCACCCGGCGCGCTGCGCGCGCCGGCCTCTCCCGCCAGCGGGAGAGGCGAATGCAATCAAGCCTGTTTCATCCCGGATTTCCACGCATACACCGCCGCTTGCGTGCGATCGGCCACGCCGAGTTTGGCGAGGATGTTGCTCACATGCGTCTTCACGGTTTTTTCCGAGATATTGAGCTTTTCGCCGATCAACTGGTTGCTCATGCCTTCAGCCATCACCTCGAGCACTTCCCGTTCGCGTTCGCTCAAGGTGGCCAGCGGTTCCTCGCCGGGCGTGGCGCCGCGACGGATTGCATCGAGCAGGTAGCCGGCGACGCGCGGATGCAGCACCGCTTCGCCGCGCGCCGTTCTGCGGATCGCGTCGGCGAGGCCGTCCGCGTCGATGTCCTTGAGCAGGCACGACAGCGCACCGGCCTGGATCGCAGCGAGAATCTGGCGCGAGTCGTCGAACGAAGTGAGCAATACGACTTGCGTGACCGGGCTGGCCGCGCGGATGTCGCGCGTCGCCGCGATGCCGCCGCCTGGCATGACCAGATCGACGAGCGCGACTTGCGGCTTCATCTGCGCGCAGACCTGCGCCGCGCTCACCGCATCTTCGGCTTCGCCGACGATGGCGAGATCGGCATGGGTGTCGAGAAATGCGCGAATGCCCTGGCGCACGAGCACGTGATCGTCGGCGATGACGAGGCTGATCGGTGTTGAATTCATGTCGCTTCGGATCTCAGGGAAAAAAGTATACGAACGTGGGTGCCGCTTTCGGAGCTCGAGAATTCGAAGTGCCCGGATGGCAGCAATGCGGCGCGTTCACGCATATTGCCCAGGCCCATGCCCGGCCGCGCTTCCTCGTTTGCGCCGCGACCATTATCCACGATGACCATTTCCGCGGCATCGGCCGCGCGATGCAGGCGGATTTGCGCGCTGCTGGCGCCGCTGTGACGCAGCACGTTCGCCAGCGCCTCGTCGGCGATGCGCAGCAGTGCGTCCTCATGTTGCGCAGGCAGCGCCGGCAGTTCGGCAATGTCGACGTCCAGGCGAATGCCACTCAATTGCGCCCATTCCTGCGCGCGCGTGCGCAGGCGCGCGGCGAAAGGCATCGCGCTGTCGCTGGCGCGCAATTCATCAAGGATCTGAGCCAATTCCTGCTGAATCTGCTGGCCGAGTTTCTCCGCCTGCGCGATGCGTTCGCCGGCCGGATGTCCCTCCAACTGACGGCGCGCACCTGCCAGCTGCAGGCTCAGTGCAAACGCCTTCTGCTTGACCGTATCGTGCAAGTCGCGCGCGAGGCGTTGGCGCTCGGCGAGCGTGGCCAGTTGCGCGCGCGACTGCAACAGGTCTCTCAGCTGCAGGGCCATATCGTCGAGCAGATGCGAAACTCGGCCGAGTTCGTCGTTGGCAGTGTCGGCGATGCGATCGGAAAAATCTCCGCGGCTCCACGCGCTCGCCGCGCGCGCGACGCGATTGAGCCGGCGCGTGACCCATGTCGCGAGAAAAAACGAGGAAGCGATGCCGAACACGAGCAGATAGCCGAGCACGATGGGCCATTCGACACTCAGGTTGAGCAGAAAACGATGCCAAGGCACGGGCAGGCTCAGCTCGATCAGCAGATATCCATAAGGTGCAGAGCCGACTTCGCGAATCGGCGCCAGCGCGCGGCGTATGCGGAAAGGACTTTCGGCGATATCGACAAGCTGGCCGGCCGCGAGAGCGCGCCATTCCTCCGAATCGCGCTGCGGAATCCGCAGACCCGGTGCGGAATTCATTGGCGCGGTGGCGAGCACCTGGCCGTCCGCGGACAACACCGCTGCGGCCAGCGGCGTGGTGCTCAATTCCGTGAGAATGGAGGAATCTTCCTGCAACAGTCCGCCGCGCGGACGTTGCAAACGCAACACCAGCGCCTCGCAAGCCGCCGCCAGGTATTGCCGCGCCTGCGTGCCGTCACCCGGCCACGTGCGCGCCAGTTCGTCGGCTGCCGCGTGTGTCGCGCGCGTCAACGAACCGCTTTCGACGCTGCTCATGAGCTCGTTGAATTCGTAGACGAGACTGCCGGTTTCCACCAGCACCAGGCTCGGCAGTGACAGCAATATGTAAAACAATGTCAGTTTGAAGATCAGGCCGCGTAGTTGCGGGCGCAGGGGTTTCATGCGGGTAGTCTAGGTCGCCGAAACGGTAGGCATAAGCCGGAGTGCTCCTGCATTTCCGGCATACCGGCCATCCCTGGCCATAAAAAAGGGTGCGGGCTTGCGCCCGCACCCTTGAAGTTGCAACTGTAAGGATCAGTTACCGAAACCGTCCGCGAAGATGCGATCCAGTATCACGGTTTGCGCACTGGTGGCTTCCGTATTATGGGTATGCAGCAACAGCATGCCGGTCGATCCATTGGCGACCACCTTGCTCACGTCGTAGTTCACATCGACGACGCCACCATTGAGGTCCCCGATCAACACATTGCCATTGCCATCCACACCGGGGTTCGCCGAGTCGTACACGAACGGACCATTGAACGACTGGAAGGCGCCGCCGCCTGGCGTGCCGCAATTCGCCGTGCCCTGACCACCGCCGGACCAATCTGCGGCGCCGCAGAGCGGGTTCCAGCCCGGGCAAACAGCGAGACCATAGTGGAACTGCGTACCAGCAACGTTCACGTCACCAAGGGCAGTAGCGAGGATCATTGTGTTGTTGTTCAGCGCGCCCGTATCCGTCACACCCGCGCTCACGAGGTTGAGGTAGTTTTCCACGCCGAGGGTGCCGCCCACGTTATCGTAGATTGCCGCTACAAAGTTGTCCTCGGAGTTCGTGGTAAGCCCGAACTGCTGATCGATCGTGCCGAGATCCGTGTTCATCAGGATCGCGTCGAACAGGCCGTCGTTGTCGCTGTCGATGCACACGTTGTACGACGCGTAAGTCGGCGTTGGCCACTTGCTGTGGGTGGCGATGCCGAAGAACACATTGCCGGCGCCGTCAGTGTTCACCCCGACATAGTGCAGGCTCGCCCAACCGGGAAGATTCAGGTCCCGGGCACCTGTGAACTGCAGTTCGAACGCCGAAACGTACGATTTTTCGTCGAAGCGCGACACGGTCAGACAGGTCGGACCAGCCGTGACACCCGGTGTGCATACGTCGTTGCCCGTCAGCGTCAGGTTCGTAGTGCCGCTGGCCGGCGCCGACGAACCCAGATCGCTGGCTGTGGCCATCGTCGAGTGCGGGCGGTGCGCCGTATACAACGGTATGCGCGCGAGGTCGTTGCTGGTGGTGCTGTCAAGCACATGTAGCACCGAGGAGCTTTCGGAGATGAACTGACGCTTTAGCGACGCCGACAACGATGCATACGCCGTGGCGGACTGCGTCGGACCCATGGAGGGGTCGAACGTCCAGCTCATCGCCGTGGTGTCGGCATTCAACGTCACCGCGACCTTCGCCGTGCCATGGGCTGGCACGCTAATCGTACCGCTCGGAACCGAGTACGAAACGCCGGGCGCGACAAGCACATCTTCAAGAGCAAGCGTAATGCTAGCGGCCGAAGCGGTGATGTTCTCCAGCGTCACGTTATGCGTGGCCGTGAATCCTGCACCGACGGGTTCCACGTCGAACGTGACCGACACTGCGTCGGGGACGTCGGCGTTGTACGCGAGCAGCGTGTTCGTTGCCGAAGTCGCCGCATCGATCCGTCCTGCGCCTACGCGCGACGCACCGAACAGCGGCGGCAACGCGTTTGCACCGAGCGTCACGTCGTGGTCAGCGCCGTTGATGACCAACGACTTGATCTGTTCGATCGACATCGTCGGATTCATCTGACGCAACAGCGCGACCAAGCCGGTCACATGCGGAGTGGCCATCGAGGTACCGCTGATCGTCAACACCTGGCCGCCGGGCAGAAAGCCGCTGGCGTCCGGCGTAATGCAGCCGGTCGTCGTGGTGCCATTGCAGGTGTAGCCGGTCTGCGCGGACGGGATGTTGAGACCCGGAGCCGCAACGTCGGGCTTGAGCTCGATTACACCGTCGGCGCCGGAGACCGGGCCGCGCGAGGAGAACGAAGCCAGGGTATCGCCGGAATTGGCGCTGTCCATCGCCGTGGTTACCGTGCCGCTCGAAAGTTGCGACTTCAGGATGACGCCGCTAGCCGATGAAACCGAGACGGCCGGGATGGCGATGTGCGTCGTCGCCGTGCCGCCCATGGCGATGGGGATCGGGCTGCCGCTGTTGTCCGCCACGATCACGCCGGTTGCGCCTGCGGCCTGTGCATTCTGAACCTTCACCACGAAGTTGCAGGTTCCGCGATCGATCAGCACGAAATTGCCGATCATGGCCGCGGCGTTGCTGACCGCGCCGCAGAATTTCGACGTGCCGCCGGCGCTGTCCAACGCCAGCACGACATTGCCGGACTGGCCGCTCGGCACCGGTGGTGGGATCGGATCGCCGGCCGGATTTGCATAGGCCGAAGCGGTAGCGACGAATCCTTGCGTATTCGGAGCGGATTCGTCCAGCACGACGCCGGGGACGCTCGGATCGACACTGGCCGCCACCATCAGGCCGGCATTCGCCGCACCCGGGGCGCCGGCAATGAAAAACGTATCGCCGCTGTTGCCGGCGGCGGAAACCGAGATGAGCCCGGCAGCTGCAGCGTTGTTCACCGCTTCGATATCCGAATTCCAGCCGGTGCCGATGTCGACCCCAAACGGCGAGCCGAGCGACATGTTGATCACGTCGAGGTGATCGCTGAGGTCGCCATTGTTGTTCGGGTCGATTGCCCAGTCGATCGCGTCGGTTACCAAGTTGGTGCTGCCACCGCAGCCGAATACGCGCAACGCGTACAGCGTAGCTCCCGGCGCGACACCGGGGCCGATCTTGAGGCCGCCTCCATAAGGCGCAGTGGTATTCCACGGACCGCCGTACGGCGTGCCGTCATTGTTGACACCCACACCGGCGATCGTACCGGCGGTATGCGTACCGTGGCCGCCGCAATCCATCGGGTTCGGATCGGGCTGCGGCGGGCTGTTGGTATTCGGATTGTAATCGTCTCCCGCGAAATCGTAGCCACCAGCAACCTTTGCGGTCGGGAAGATGATGTTATGCGAGTTCTGGCCGATTACCGAGGTCGGATCGACATCCTGATAAGCGGTCGCCGTGCCGGTGCCGCCGAAGTCCGGATGGATATAGTCGAGGCCGGTATCGATGTCGCCAATCTTGATGCCCGTGCCGGTCGCATTGAACGGCAGACCGAGCTGGTTGTAGCCGTCCCACACCTGCGGCGCATTGACGAACGGCACGCTCACGATGTTGTCGGGTCGCTTGTAGACCGGCAGAAACGCTACCGCTTCGACATTCGGCAGCGCACGCACCTTCTGCATGTCAGCTGGGTTCATGCGCACGGCAACGGCGTTTAGCGCGCGCTGCACACGGTAGAGTTCCGTAAAAGCGATACCTTTGCCGCGGAGCTGACTGACGAGGGACGCCTGTTCGGCCTGCAAGTTGGCGATGGTCGTGCGTGCGGCATCGTTCGCTGCTGTCGTGCCCATCGGACCATTGCCTGTCTGGCGGAGCATGCGCGCGTACGTCAGCGCCGCTGGCTCGCCTTTCAATTTGATGATGACGCCGGCTCTGCCATCCGCTCCGATCAGAGGATTCGATTTACTCAGATCGACATGCTGCGCTTGCAGGTGCAACGGTTGAAATTTGCCGATTGGCGAAATGGCCCCGGCCCCGACGGAAAAAAGAGCGCCGGCTAACGCCAGCGCTACTGGTGTGCGCTTGAAAACCATTACGAACTCCCGACTAAGTGAATCAAACAGGCTGCAACGGCACGCGTGTCGCCAGCCCCCAGACGTACAGCCAGACGATAATTGGCCGGCATGGCTGGAATGTCAAACGTTCCGTGTAGTGCGTCGCAACAAATCCAACGCGGGACCTACCGCATGGCGGACACACGATCAGTCTGCCGGCGGATCGAGACGCGAAGGACAGTCATGCTCGGTTCGCCCGTGATTTCTTACCTTCACGGTGCATCATGCATAAGCCTCCGCCGCAAGAGGGCACAAGATTTTACGCTCCGTGACGCTCGACACAGCAATTGTTTGCGATATAGTCCGTTGCCCCTGCGAAGTGTGAAGCAGGGCACACAATTCGAATTTGCGGCGCAACGGCGCCTGTTCGCTCGACGCCGCACTTTCTAACTTTTTTGGGAAGGGGAGGAAGGCAAATGACATCTCGCATCATTCGGTTGCGGCCGCTCGCATCGGCTGTCGCCGCCGTAACCATTGCCGGGCTTGCAGCGAACACTTCGTTCGCCGGGTCACCGGTCTACGTCGATGATTCCGCTAAAGCGAGCCCGTACACCGTTATCGGTCCGTACGGCACGCAAGGAGCGCCAGCACGTTACATCGTGCGCTTCGTCGAGAAGCCGCTGGCTTTGTATAACTCGGTCGTAGCCAGCCAGCCCGTCAACGGCATCAGCAGCATTCCCAGCAAGACGATGAAAAATGGCCGCATGCGCTTGGATGTGCACAGCGCGCAGGCAACGAGCTATGTGCAGTATTTGAAAGATCAGCAGCAGCAGCATCTCGGTGCGATCGCATCGGCGCTTGGCCAGACCATCGTGCCGAAGTACAGCATGCAGCATGCGCTGAATGCCATGGTCGTCGAGCTCACCGCGGATCAGGCGAATCGCGTTCGGCAAGTCAGTGGCGTGGCGGCGGTCGAGCGTGACGTGCCGCATCCTCTCTCTACCGATATCGGCCCCGGTTTTATCGGTGCGGCTTCGATATGGTGGGGTACACCGGCCAGCCAAGATACGCTGTTCGCCAATGGCTTTGAAAGCACGACCGGATTCAAGGGCGATGGCATCGTCATCGGTGACATCGACACCGGCTACAACAGCTCCAGCCCGTCGTTCACCGCCACCGACGCAGGCGGCTACACGATCACCAATCCACTTGGCACCGGCGTCTTTATCGGCCAGTGCGGCTTGGCGAACATCAGCGATGCCGGATGCAACGACAAAGTTATCGGCGTTTACGATGAAATCGATCTGACCGGTAGTTGCACTGGCGCGTGTCCTCCCACATTCTCCGTCGAAGACACCCAAGGCCACGGCAGCCATACGGCCAGCACGGCTGGCGGTAACGGTCGTTCGGCGACATTCTCCGGTTACACGACCAATATTTCCGGTGTCGCGCCGCACGCGAATCTGGTCATCTACTACGCCTGTTCGCCGGATACGAACGTGCAGTGCTCCACGGCTGCAACGACGGCTTCGGTCGACCAGGCCATTCAGGACGGTGTTGTCGACGCGCTGAACTACTCGATCAGCGGCGGCACCGATCCCTGGAACGAT
>Ga0207667_10009624_pt1 | contig 11369 bp, 10 predicted proteins | sample KBSCornC52_FD_184301 | JGI IMG/M metagenome (GOLD analysis project Ga0207667, IMG submission 184301) | Corn rhizosphere microbial communities from Kellogg Biological Station, Michigan, USA - KBS Corn C5-2 (SPAdes) (version 2) | ecosystem: Host-associated > Plants > Roots > Rhizosphere > Soil ...
TGAGCGACTTGTTCGACTCGACCTCGTCGATCGGGATCGGTGAGCGGGAGTGGGTCTTGATCCCGAACAGCCCCCGCAGGGTCTGCAGCCGCTCGGCCTGCTCGTCGATCAGCTTGGTGTAGTCGCGGAAGATGTCGTAGCGCTTGGCGCGCGTCGAATGCTGCAGCCGGAACACGGTGTCGGGGTTGAACAGATGCGGAGGACCCTCGCGGCGCCACTGGTACTCGCCGCCGATCTCGAGCCGCTCGTGGGCGAGGATGGCGCCGTCCTGCGGGTACGCCGCGGCGTGACGAGCCGCGTTCTCGGCCGCGATGACGTCGATGCCGACCCCGCCCAGCAGGCTGGTGGTCCCCGTGAAGTACTGGTCGACGAACGCCTGGCTGAGCCCGATCGCCTCGAAGGCCTGAGCGCCCGCGTACGAGCCGACCACCGAGATGCCCATCTTCGACATGATCTTCAGCACGCCCTTGCCCAGTGCCTTGATCAGGTTCTTGACGGCCTTCTCGGGGGTGAGCCCCGTGATCATGCCGCTGAGCACCAGCTGCTCCGCCGTCTCCATCGCCAGATACGGGTTGATCGCCGAGGCGCCGTAACCGACCAGGAGCGCGACATGGTGCACCTCGCGCACGTCGCCGGTCTCGACGATCAGGCCGACCTTCATCCGGGTCTCCTGCCGGATCAGGTGGTGATGAACGGCGGCGAGCATCAGCAGCGAGGGAATGGGCGCGAACTCGGCGTTCGAGTCGCGGTCGCTGAGCACCAGGAACTGCGAGCCGTTCTCGATGGCGGCGTCGGCCTCGTCGCACATCACCTGAAGGCGCTGAGCGAGCGCGTTCGGGCCGTCGGCGACCCGGTAGAGGCCCTTGATCACGTGGGAGGGCTTGCGGCCGCCACCGGTCTCGAAGTGCTGGATCTTGGCGAGTTCGTCGTTGTCGATCACCGGGAAGTCGAGCACGATCTGCTTGGCGTGCTCGGGGGTCGCGTCGAGCAGGTTGCGCTCGGGCCCGAGGCCGAGCTTCATGCTGGTGACCACTTCTTCGCGGATGCTGTCGAGCGGCGGATTCGTCACCTGGGCGAACGCCTGCGTGAAGTAGTCGAAGAGCAGACGAGGGCGATCGCTGAGCACGGCGATCGGCGTGTCGGAGCCCATGGCTCCGAGCGGCTCTGCGCCGTTCTGCGCCATCGGGGTGACGAGGATCCGCACCTCTTCCTCTGTGTACCCGAAGGTGCGCTGCCTGCGGACCACCGAGGCGGGGGTGTGCGTGATGTGCTCGCGCTCCGGCAGATCGGCGAGATGGATGCGGCCGGCGTCGAGCCAGTCCTGCCATGGCTGCGCAGCAGACAGCTCGGCCTTGATCTCGTCGTCCTCGACGATGCGCCCCGCCGCGGTGTCGACCAGGAACATCTTGCCCGGCCGCAGCCGGCCCTTGCGCACGATCTTGTCCGCCGGGAAGTCGAGCACGCCGATCTCGCTGGCGAGCACCACGAGTCCGTCATCGGTCACCAGGAAACGGCCCGGGCGCAGGCCGTTGCGGTCCAGCGTCGCACCGACCAGGGTTCCGTCGGTGAACACCAGGGCGGCCGGGCCGTCCCACGGCTCCATCATCATCGAGTGGAACTCGTAGAAGGCGCGGCGCTTCGGATCGATGTCGACCTGGTTCTCCCAGGCCTCAGGCACCATCATCATGATCGCGTGCGGCAGCGACCGCCCGGACAGCAGCAGCAGCTCCGCGACCTCGTCGAAGGACGCCGAGTCGCTCGCGCCCTCGCTGACGATCGGAAAGAGCGGGCGCAGATCGCCGAGCACCTCGGATTCGAGCTGGCTCTGGCGGGCACGCATCCAGTTGCGGTTGCCCTGCACCGTGTTGATCTCGCCGTTGTGCGCGATCACGCGGAACGGCTGAGCCAGCGGCCACGACGGGAAGGTGTTCGTCGAGTAGCGCGAGTGCACGAGGGCGAGCTTCGAGGCGAACCGCTCGTCGCTGAGGTCCGGGTAGAACGGCTCGAGCTGCAGGGTCGTGACCATGCCCTTGTAGACCAGGGTCCGCGACGACAGCGAGGGGAAGTAGGCGCCCAGCTCGCGCTCGGCGCGCTTGCGCAGGCGGAAGGCCTGGCGGTCGAGCTCGATGCCGGCGAGCGGCGCGCCGCTCTGCCCGGTCCGGACCGACGCGACGAACAGCTGCTCGAACGCCGGTGCAGCGTCACGGGCCAGCTGGCCGAGGTGGGCCGGATCGGTCGGAACTTCTCGCCACCCCAGCACGCGCAAGCCCTCGTCGGCCGCGATGGCGGCGATGCCGTGCTTCAGCGACGCGCTTGCGGTCTCGTCGAGCGGCAGGAACGCCATGCCGACGGCGTAGCGTCCGACCGTCGGCAGCTCGAATCCGACCACCGCGCGCAGGAACGCGTCGGGGATCTGCGTGACGATGCCCGCGCCGTCTCCAGTGCCGGCATCCGATCCCACAGCACCCCGGTGCTCGAGGTGGCGAAGCGCATCAAGGGCGAGGGCGATGATGTCGTGGCCGGCCGTTCCGCGCAGGGTCGCGACCATGGCCAGACCGCATGCGTCCTTCTCGCGGCTCGGGTCGTAGAGACCCTGTGCTGCGGGCACGGCACTGAACCCGCCGAACGGGTTCGGTGCCGGAGCAGAGTGCGCCATGAGTACCGTCCTCACGATGGAGCAGGAGATGGGACGTCAATGGCCCAACGAGTGGAGGGATGCCGGGCGTGGTGTCGCTGGACTTAGGAGTGGTGGACCGCCCCGCTTGTGGCGAGATCATCCTTCTTGCTCGAGCCCGACGCGCCTGAAGGTACAGCGGCCTCATCGCCTGAATCGTCGGTATCGGAGTAGATGTCCTCGGAGTCTACCTCAGAGGGCGGGCTCCACTCCTTCCCGGGCCGGTACACGCTCGGTTCCGTACCAGGATGGCGCCGCGTCTGCACCACGATGATGACCAGGCCGAGCACGATGGCGCCCAGAGCGCCCCAGACGTTGTCGCGGATTCCGAGGAAGGTCTGGCTCGGATCGATGCGGATGTTCTCGAACCAGGTGCGGCCGAGGCCGTACCAGACCAGGTAGAGGCCGAGCACCTTGCCCCACTGCCACTGCGGGCGCGCGGTCGCGCGGAACGAACGCCGGCCGTCGGCCGAGGTGAGCATCGTGAGCTTGTACTGGATCAGCAGGATGATGACGAAGCCCGTCATGTTCCAGATGATCTCGTAGAGGAAGGTCGGGTGGAAGTACACGCCGCTGGCGGGCAGTCCCGCGGGATACGCGGCGTTGTCCGACGGGATCTGCAGCCCCCACGGCAGATCGGTCGGCAGCCCGTAGAGCTCGTTGTTGAAGTAGTTTCCGAGCCTGCCGAGCGACTGCGCCACCAGCAGGGTCGGAGCGATGGCGTCGATCACCGAGGTGTAGCGCAGCCCGGTGATCCGGCAGCCGACGTACACGCCGAGCGCGCCGAGCAGCAGCGTGCCCAGGATGGCGTCGCCGCCGTCCCAGATGTTCCAGATGGCGCCGGGCAGGAACGGGTTCCAGGTGTTCTTGCCCGGCCCGAAGTAGTCGCTGATGTGCGTCGCCACGTGCCAGGCACGCGCGCCGATCAGGCCGAAGATGATGGTCGGGATGATGACATCGATGATGATCCACGGCTCGGCTCCGCGCGCGGTCAGCCGGTGGTTCGTGATGATCAGGGCCACCAGGATGCCCGCCAGGATGCAGAGCGCGTATGTGTGGATCTGGAGCGTCGCATCCGGGGCCACTCCCGGGAACACACCGTGCAGCCACCCGGTCGGGATCGTGATCGGAACCTGCCAGGCCGGCGGCGGGCTGGGAATGGTGAGCGGAAGCACGGAGCACCCTTCGGATGGGAGGACGGGCTGGTCAGGCGGCGAGCCGACCGGATGGAAGTCTAGCGAGTACGACCCTGAGCGAGCGCTGCGGCGGTGCGGCCGACGCCGGCCACCCCGTGCTCGGCCAGTGCCGTGACCAGGGCGGAGCCGACGATGGCGCCGTCGGCATAGTTCAGGACCTCGGCGACCTGCTCGCCCGTCGAGATGCCGATTCCGACGCAGACGTTGCGGGCATCAGCGGCCCGGAGCCGGGCGACCAGGGAACGCGCGGCGGCGTCGACGTCGTGCCGGGCACCCGTGATCCCCATGGTCGACACGGCGTACACGAACCCGCGGCTGGCCGCGACGGTCTCGGCCAACCGCGCGTCGGTCGAGCTGGGTGCCGCCAGGAAGACCCGGTCGAGACCGGTGCGCTCGCTGATCGCGATCCAGGCGGCCGCGGAGTCCGGCGTGATGTCCGGGGTGATCAGGCCGGCTCCCCCGGCGTCGACGAGGGCGTCGGCGAACCGGTCCGGGCCGTATTGCAGCACCGGATTCCAGTAGGTCATCACGAGCACGGGGGTATCGACGCGCGAGCGGATCGCCTCGACGGCCGTGAACACGTCGCGCACCCGGAATCCGGCCTCCAGCGCGGTCTGCGTGGCCTTCTGGATCGCCAGGCCGTCCATGACCGGATCGGAGTACGGAACACCCAGTTCGAGCGCATCGACGCCGTTCTCGACCAACGCGACGGCCGCGTCGATGCTGGTGGCGAGGTCCGGGAAGCCGACCGGCAGATATCCCACCAGCGTGCCGGTCCCCGCGCGGCGGTTGGCCTCGATGGTGGCGTCGACCGACGTCACCCGCGTCGGCTTGACCTCGCTCACGACTGCACGGCTCCCTCGTCGAAGAGGCCGAACCACTCCCCCGCGGTCTGCACGTCTTTGTCACCTCGGCCGCTGAGATTGACCAGGATGATCGCCTCCTGGCCCATTTCACGGCCCAGCTTCAGCGCGCCCGCCAGGGCGTGCGCAGACTCGATGGCGGGGATGATGCCCTCGGTACGGCTGAGCAGCCGCAGGGCCTCCATCGCCTCGGCGTCCGTCGCCGGAAGGTAGGTCGCGCGCCCGATGTCGGCCAGGTAGGCGTGCTCGGGCCCGACGCCCGGGTAGTCGAGCCCGGCAGAGATCGAGTGGGACTCGACCGTCTGGCCGTCTTCGTCTTGCAGCAGGTAACTGCGGGCGCCGTGCAGGATGCCGGGGCGGCCGCGCTCGATCGCGGCCGCGTGCCGGTCGGTGTCGATCCCGTCGCCCGCGGCCTCGTAGCCGAAGAGCTTCACCGACTCGTCGTCGAGGAAGGCGTCGAAGATGCCGATCGCGTTCGATCCCCCGCCCACGCAGGCGGCAACCGCATCCGGAAGCCTGCCGGTCAGGGCGAGCACCTGCTCACGCGCCTCCTCGCCGATGACCTTCTGGAAGTCGCGCACCATGGCCGGAAAAGGATGCGGGCCTGCTGCGGTCCCGAAGATGTAGTTGGTGGTCTCGACACTGGTCACCCACTCGCGATATGCCTCGTTGATCGCGTCTTTGAGGGTGCGGGACCCCGTGGTCACCGAGACGACATCGGCGCCCAGCAGCCGCATCCTGGCCACGTTCAGGGCCTGGCGCCTCGTGTCGACCTCGCCCATGAAGATGGTGCATTCGAAGCCGAACAGCGCCGCGGCGGTCGCGGTGGCGACACCATGCTGGCCGGCCCCGGTCTCGGCGATGACGCGGGTCTTGCCGATGCGCCGGGTGAGCAGTGCCTGGCCCAGCACGTTGTTGATCTTGTGCGAGCCCGTGTGATTCAGGTCTTCGCGCTTCAGGATGATGCGCGCTCCCCCTGCGTGCTCGGCGAAACGCGGCACCTCGGTGATGATCGATGGCCGTCCGCTGTAGCTGCGCTCGAGTTCGCGCAGCTCGGCGTGGAACGACGGGTCGGCCTTCGCGAGCTCGTACGCCGCGGCCAGCTCGTCGATCGCCGCGATCAGCGACTCGGGCATGAACCGGCCGCCGTACTCGCCGTAGAACGGCCCGGGCAGTTCGCGCAGGCTGGTCACTCGGTGACCGTACCGGCGTGCGAGCGGGTGCTTCGGAGCGAGTCGGCAGCCAAGAAGCTCTCGATCATGGCGACGGGATCTCCGCCGGTGACGAGCGCCTCGCCCACCAGCACGACATCGGCTCCGGCCGCGCGGTAGCGCGCGACATCGGCGGGTTCGGTCACCGCCGATTCGGCGATCCGGATGACACCGGACGGGATGCGGTCGGCCAGTGACCCAAACAGCTCGCGGTCCAGCTCGAAGGTGCTGAGATCACGGGCGTTGATGCCGACGACCGAGGCGCCGACGTCGAGGGCCCGCTCGACCTGGTCTGCCGAGTGGGTCTCGACGAGCGCGGTCATTCCGAGCTGCGAGATGAGCGCGTGCAGTTCGGCGAGCACCGGCTGCTCGAGCGCTGCCACGATGAGCAGCACCAGATCGGCTCCTGCCGCGCGTGCCTCGAACACCTGGTACGGCTCGGCGATGAAGTCCTTGCGCAGCACCGGGATGTCGACGGCGGCGCGCACGGCCTCCAGGTCGGCAAGGGACCCGAGAAAGCGGCGGCGCTCGGTGAGCACGCTGATCGCGCTCGCGCCACCGGTCTGGTACGACACGGCGAGCGATGCCGGGTCGGCGATGTCGGCGAGCTGACCGCGTGACGGGCTTGCGCGCTTCACCTCGGCGATGATCTTGACGCGATCGGCGGGTGCAAGAGCCGTCATCACGTCGAGCGCGGGCGGTCGCGCACTGGCATCCGCCTCGACCTGCACGAGGGGGCGGATCGCGCGTCGCTCCGAGGCGTCCGCGACGGCCCCGGCGACGAGTTCGGAGAGCACTCTAGGAATGCGCCTTCGGCACGTAGCGAGGGCCCTTGACGCCGTAGCCCAGCTTCGACAGGATCGCGCCGACCAGGGCGCCGACCACGACGAGCCCGGCACACGTCCAGACCAGCCAGGGCACGTTGAACCAGAACGCGAAGGTGCCACCGGCGATCGCGGCCAGCATGATGATCACGGTGACCCAGGCTGCGGGCGAGTTGCCCTCTCCGGGCTCGGTCTCGTCGGCCACTGCTGCTCCTTCTGATCGAATCCTCGCCGGTCTAGCGGGGCTCGGCCACCCGTCTTCGTGCAACGCCGGACCCGGCGCCGTCTCGGGCCTGCCCGACGCGGCTCAGCGGCCGGTGGGATCGTCGCCCTCGCTCAGGGCGTCCCACTCCCGGACTGGATCCTGCGCGTCGACGTCGGCATCCGTCAGGCGCGAGCGACTGTATTTGCGGCCCGAATCCGGCCACGACCGAGCGGTCGGCGCGATCGCCAGCCCGAGCAGCGTCATCAGGGCGCCCAGGACGATCGCAATGACGGGCCAGGCGGTGAGGGATGTCGCGGTCACCAGTCGCCCGACCGATTGGACCCCGGCGACACCCGTGGCCTTCGTGATGGCCGAGGTGGCGGCGACCACGGGATTGCCGATGGCGAACGCCGACACCGCGATCACGCAGACCCCGAGCAGGGCGAGCAGCACTGCGAGCACCGCCCGGAAGAACCGGCCGGCGATCGCCAGAGCGGCGATCAGCGCGAGCGAGGCGAGGGCGAGGGCCGAGAGGGCGCCGCCCGCGACCTGGCCGGACACCGGGAACGGCTTGCCCTGCACGGTCAGGGTGAACCAGGTCTGCGACCAGTCGGCGAAGATCAGGGCGGCCAGCACCGCGATACCGACCAGCGAGATCAGCTTCCAGCGCGAACCGCTCGAGCGCCTCGCATCGCCATGAGCATCCGATGGCTGCTCGTGAGCGGCGTCCGTGCCCGCCTCGCTCATGACAGCCTGCGCATCGCGTTGGCGATCGCGACGGCGCGCAAGGGCGCGGCCGCCTTGTTCTGCGCCTCCTGGTGCTCGGTCGCCGGATCCGAGTCGGCAACGAGCCCGGCGCCGGCCTGCACGCGGGCGAGGCCGTCGACGATCGTCGCGGTGCGGATCGCGATGGCCAGGTCGGCATCCCCCGCCAGCCCGAAGTAGCCCACGACGCCACCGTACACACCGCGCTGGGCCACCTCGAGCTCGTCGATGATCTCCAGCGCGCGGGGCTTCGGTGCGCCCGAGAGCGTGCCGGCCGGGAAGGTGGCGGTGAACACGTCGATCGAACTCGCATCGGGGCGCAGGTCGCCCTCCACGCTCGAGACCAGGTGCATGATGTGGCTGAACCGCTCGACCTGCATGAACTCGGTGACCTCGACCGAGCCCGCAACGCAGACCTTCGACAGGTCATTGCGCGCGAGGTCGACGAGCATCAGATGCTCGGCCTGCTCCTTCGGGTCGGCCAGCAGCTCGTCCGCCAGCTCCAGGTCGCGCTCGGGGGTCTCGCCGCGTGGGCGCGATCCGGCGATCGGATGCGTGAAGACCCGTCCACCCTGCACCTTGACGAGCGCTTCGGGCGACGAGCCGACGATCGAGTACGAGTCGCCTGCCGGTCCCTCGAGCGTCAGCAGGTACATGTACGGGCTCGGGTTGAGCGCACGCAGCACCCGGTAGACGTCGATCGGCTCGGCCGTGATCTCGTGATCGAACCGCTGCGAGATCACGACCTGGAACACGTCGCCATCGCGGATGTACTGCTTGGAGCGCTCGACGGCGGTCTCGTACTCCTGCGCGCTGACCCGCGGGATCGGCGTCGCCGGGGTGGTCAGGTCCACGTCGGCGATCCAGGCCTCTGAGGGCTGTGCGATGCCGGTCTGCAGGGCATCGAGCGCGGCCTGCGCGTTGGTCCACTGGGTGTCGGCGTCGTCGGTCCCGTCGTTCAGCACCGAGGCGATCAGGGTCGCCGTTCCCTGCCGGTGGTCGAGCACGACCAGCTCGCTGACGAAGCTCAAGGCCTGACCGGGCACCGAGAAATCGGCAGGCGGCACGTCCGGCAGCCTCTCGAGTTGGCGGACGGCCTCCCAGCCGATGAATCCGACCAGGCCTCCGGTGAGCGGCGGGTGGCCATCCACGTGCGGCGTGCTCCAGCGGGCATAGAGGTGCGCGAGGGCTTCGAGCGGCGCGGCAGGGGCATCCGGGCCGAGGGCGCGGTCTGCCGAGACCCCGTAGTCGAGCCACACCGCGCGGTCGGCGCCGTCGTCGGCCCTGCCCTGCGTCAGAACGCCGAGCGAACCGACCCCGACGAACGAGAACCGCGACCAGATGCCGCCCTGTTCGGCCGACTCCAGCAAGAAGGTGCCCGGCTTGCCGATGGCGAGCTTGCGGTACACCCCGATCGGCGTCTCGCCGTCTGCGAACAGCTCCCGCAGCACCGGCACCACGCGATGGCCGGCCGCCAGCGCGGCGTCGAAGTCGGCCCGGCTGGTGGTCGTCATGCGTCGCTCTCGGGGGGCGTGTCATCCACGAACGGGACGAGCGGATCGACGTCGAAGCAGGCGTGGGCGCCCGTGTGGCAGGCGGGACCGTGCTGCTCGACCTGGACCAACAGCGTATCCCCGTCGCAATCCAGGGCCGCTCCGCGCACGAGCTGCACGTTGCCGCTGGTGTCGCCCTTGCGCCAGTACTCCTGACGACTGCGCGACCAGAACGTCACCCGCCCCTCGGTGAGGGTGCGGCGCATGGCCTCGGCATCCATGTAGCCGAGCATGAGGACCTCACGGGTGTCGTGCTGCTGGATGATCGCCGGCATCAACCCGTCGGCGTTGAACACCGCCCGCTCGATCACCGAGCCCACCGTCTGGGCTGTCAGAACCTCGCTCATCGCACCGCGATCCCTTCGGCGCTCAGCGCCGCCTTGACGTCCGCAACGGTCAGCTCGCCGTTGTGGAACACCGATGCCGCCAGCACCGCGTCCGCGCCTGCGGCGACCGCCGGGGCGAAGTCTGCCACCGCACCCGCTCCTCCGCTGGCGATCACGGGCACCGAACTCAGCTCGCGCACGGCAGCCACCAACTCGAGGTCGTAGCCCTGCCTCGTGCCGTCCGCGTCGATCGAGTTGACCAGCAGCTCGCCTGCGCCGCGCTGGATGGCCTCATGGGCCCAGTCCAGCGCATCCAGCTCTGTCTCGGTGCGGCCGCCGTGGGTCGTCACCACGAAGCCGCTCGGGGCGCGCGGGCTCCGCTTGACGTCCAGCGACAGAACGAGCACCTGGGCGCCGAACCGGTCGGCGATCTCGCCGAGCAGCTCGGGTCGGGCGATCGCCGCACTGTTGACGCCGACCTTGTCCGCGCCGTGGCCGAGCAGCCGTGCGACATCGTCGTTCGAGCGGACCCCTCCGCCGACGGTCAGCGGGATGAACACCTGCTCCGCCGTGGCGGTGACGGTCTCGTACATCGTCGACCGGTCTTCGACGGTCGCCGTCACGTCGAGGAAGGTGATCTCGTCCGCCCCTTGCGCGTAATACAGGCGGGCGAGTTCGACCGGGTCGCCCGCGTCGCGCAGGTCGAGGAAGTTGACCCCCTTGACGACGCGCCCGGCTGCGACATCCAAGCAGGGGATGACGCGCGTCACGATGCTCACGTCAGATCCTGGCGGCGTGGATCGCGCTCACCAGGATGGCGCGGGCGCCGAGCTCGTACAGCGCGTCCATCACGTGGTTGGTCTCGGCGCGAGGAACCATCACCCGCACAGCCACCCACTCCGAGTCGCGGGTCTGCGACACGGTCGGCGACTCGAGACCGGGGGTGATCTTCGAGGCCGCATCGAGCAGGGCCGCGGGGAGGTCGTAGTCCATCAGCACGTACTGGTGGGCGACCATTACGCCCTGCAGGCGGCGGCGCAGCGTCTCGAGGCCGTCGATCGACTGGTTCGCGGCGATGAGAACCGCGTGCGATTCCAGGATCACCGGCCCGAAGATCTCGAGACCCTGCTTCTTGAGCGTCGAGCCGGTCTCGACGACGTCGGCCACGGCATCCGCCACGCCGAGCCGGACGGCCGACTCGACCGCGCCGTCCAGGTGCACCACCTCGGCCGTGACGCCCTCGCGCTCGAGGAAGTCGGTGACGAGCGCCGCATAGCTGGTGGCGACACGCACCCCGTTGAGCTGGACGAGCGAGTCGAAGCGCCCGATCGGCCCGGCGAAGCGGAAGGTCGACGCTCCGAAGTCGAGCTCATCGACCTCGACCGCCGACGAGTGCGAGTCGAGCAGCAGATCGCGGCCCGTGACGCCCACGTCGAGGGCGCCGGAGCCCACGTAGGTCGCGATATCCCGGGGGCGCAGGTAGAAGAATTCGACATCGTTGCGCGGGTCGCTGACGATCAGTTCCTTGGGATCGCGACGGGTGGCATAGCCGGCCTCCTGCAGCATCTGCACGGCCGTTTCAGACAGGGTGCCCTTGTTGGGCACCGCAATTCGCAGCATGGGGTGAGTCTTTCGGTCGACGGGACGGCGGGCGGCGGAATCCGGGTCAGAGATGTCGCTGCACGTCCTCGAGCGAGAGTCCCTTGGCGAGCATCAGCACCTGCAGGTGGTACAGCAACTGCGAGATCTCCG
>Ga0207667_10009628_pt1 | contig 11366 bp, 8 predicted proteins | sample KBSCornC52_FD_184301 | JGI IMG/M metagenome (GOLD analysis project Ga0207667, IMG submission 184301) | Corn rhizosphere microbial communities from Kellogg Biological Station, Michigan, USA - KBS Corn C5-2 (SPAdes) (version 2) | ecosystem: Host-associated > Plants > Roots > Rhizosphere > Soil ...
CGAACACCGTATGCTGGTCATTGGGCCGCGGGTTGATCGGCACCGCAAGGTCAACCGCGATCGGCCCAAACGGCGACTTCCAGCGCACGCCGAAACCCACCGCGGCCTGCAAATCGGTTAGCGACGGCGATTGCTTCAGATAAAAGGCGTTGCCGGCGTCGAGGAAGGTCGCCCCGCGGATCCCGAAGGACGTCCAGATCGGGAACGTGGTCTCGCCGCTCAGCAGCAGTTCCTGGCTGCCGCCCACCTGCTGCACCTGGAACGGAACGCCCTGCTGGTTGAACTCCGTTATCTGTGGTCCCAGCGAATACAGCGAATAGCCGCGAACGTCGCCCTCGCCGCCGAGACCGCCCGGAAAGAACCGCTCGTACAACGGCAATTCGCTGCCATTGGTGCCGCCAAGTGCGCTGCCAATCCCGTACGTCGCGCCCAGCACCGCCACCCATTCGCCCCACTTCGGGCTCTTGATATACGGATAGAAAAAACGCGAATGGAACACGCCCTTGACGAACGCCTGCCCGCCCAACCCGGCCAGTTCGAGGTTGAGGTTCATGATTGACCCGCTGCGCGGGTCGGTCGGATTATCGATCGTGAAGCGCCGCAGACTCGGCATAATCTCGGAAATCAGCCGGTAGCCCTTGTAGCGCGCGATGTCGAAGGTCGTGAACTGGTTGATACCGCTGATGCCGACGTTTTCGAGCTGATAGCCCAGACCGGCGGTCACGTCATCCAACGGTATCGGACCGAGTTTCTTGAAGCCGAGCTCGGTCAGCGGATAACTCGTGTTGATCGCGCCGCCCGCATTGGTCTGATCGAACGAGAACAGGTAGAGCTTGTCGTAAAAGAGCTGCAAGCTGACGCCCAGCGGCATGTCGAGAAACCACGGCTCGTTGTAGCTCAGATTGTAGTTCTGGTAGAGAAAGCCGATTTGCGCGCTTGCCGAGACCGATTCGCCGCCGCCGAACAGATTCGAATTGCCGACGCTGAAATTCCCGAACACCGAACTCGAACTGTCGTAGCCGCCGCCCACTTGCAGCGATGCGGTGTTGGCTTCCTGCACCGCGATGTCGAGATCGATCTTGTCCGGTTGTGGTCCCGGCGTCGTGGTGATTCGCGTATTTGAAAAGAATCCCAGCGCGTCCAGTTTGCGCTTGGAGTTCTGAATCTTCGAGGTCGAGTACGGCTCCTGTTCCTGGATCTGCAGCTCGCGCCGGATGACCTTGTCCGAGGTCTTGGTGTTGCCGGTGATATTGATCCGATCAACCAGCACTTCGCGCCCCGGTACGATGTTGTACGACACGTTGACCGTCCGCGTCGCCGGATCGATCTGCGTCCGCGGATCGACGTTGACGTACGCATAGCCGCGGTCGGAGTACACCTCCGATAGCGTCAGTACGTCGTGCTGCATCTCCGCGCCCGCAAACACCTCGGCGGGCTTGACTGTCAGCTTCGCCAGTAAATCCTTCTTCGGCACCCTCAGGTCGCCGCTCACGTCAACCGTGCCGACGTGAAAGATCGGCCCCTCGTCGATGTCGAACACCACCTTCAGCGAATTGCCGGTGCGGGTTACCGTCGGCTCCGAAACATGCACGTTCAGGTAGCCCTTGTTGTAGTAAATCCCCGTGATCCGATCGACGTCTTCCTGCAGCTTCTTCTGGTCCAGGATGCCGGTGTCGAAGAACATGCTCAACAAATTATGCTGATGGGTCGAAATTGAATTGCGCAGCGTGCTCGCCGACACGCTCTTGTTGCCGACGAAGTCCACCTCCGCGATGTGCACCACCGGGCCTTCCTTCACGTCGAACACCCCAATCGCGGTGTTGTTCGACTGCGGCACCGTGCGAAACGTCACATTCGCGTCGAGATAGCCCTTCTGGACGTAAATCCCCTTCAACCCCTGAATCGTGGCCTCCACCCGCGCGGGGTCGAGCACCGATCCGCCATGCAGCTTGACCGCATTGATCACCTTGTCGTCGGTGGACTTGACCGCCTTCATCCCCCCGAAGCGAACGTCCGTAATCAGCGGACGCTCCTGCACGATGAACGTCAGCACGTCGCCGCCCGCCTGATGGTCAACGTCGGCGCTCACGTGATCGAAAAAGCCCATCTTGTAGATGGCCTTGACGTCCTGATCCACCACCGCCGGATCGAGCGGCTGCCCCGCGCGCGAACTGATATGAATCTTGATCGCGTCGGGCTCGACGCGCTGATTACCCTGAATGCGGATTTCTGAAATGACCGAACCCCCCTGTGCCCGTGCGGTCGTCACGACGCACAGCAGGGCCATCAGGATCCAGATTAAACGGGTATAGCTAGCGCCCGTCCTATGCGCATTGGTTCTTTCCGCCTGCACCAATTGTCCCCGAAGCGCCTCACCCTAACCAATCGTTAAAGCCAAGTAAACCTGACGCGGTTAACGGCGCCGCCGATCGGCATTGCGCGGCGTTACCGAGGTCGCGCGCGCTACGCGATTTCCGCCAACAGCCGCCCGTCGTGCAATCTGAGCGTGCGCGTCATGCTCCGCGACAATCGCTCGTTATGCGTCGCCACCACCAGCGTCAGCCCGAGTTCGCGATTCAGGCGATGAAACAGTTCGTGCACTTCATCGGCGGTCTTCGGGTCGAGGTTCCCGGTCGGTTCGTCCGCCAGCACCAGCCGCGGCCTCAATACCACCGCCCGCGCCACCGCTACCCGTTGCTGCTCGCCGCCCGAGAGCTCGGCCGGACGCCGATGAAACTTGTCCTTCAGCCCCACCAGCTCCAGCACGCCCTCGGCCAGCTCGCGCGCCGCGCGCTCGGCCATCCGCCCGATCAACGCCGGCATCATCACGTTCTCGATCGCGCTGAAATCGGCCAGCAGGTAATGGAACTGGAAGACGAAGCCGAGCTTCTGATTGCGGAACTCGGCGGTCTCCCGCTCGTCCATCGCAAACAGATCGCGACCCTCAAACAGCACCCGGCCGGCGCTCGGCCGCTCCAGGCTGCCGAGCACATGCAGCAGCGTCGATTTACCCACTCCCGACTCGCCGACAATTGCGATCTCCTCGCCCGCCGCGACCTCCAGGTCGAGCCCGCGCAGCACCACGATTTCGCGCCCCGCGTCGTGAAAGCTCTTGTCCACCGCGCGCGCGCTGATCAGCACCGCCGCCGGCGCCGCCGCCTCGCTCGCGATGCCCGCCGCGTCACTCATACCTGATTACCTCGACCGGCGAGAGTGATCGCGCCTGCAGCGCCGGATAGATCGCTCCGGCTACGCACAGGATAACCGCCGCCGCCGCCACCGCGATAAAGTTCACCGCGTACAGCCGCACCGGAACCGCGCTCACCATGAACAGGTCCGCCGGCAAATGGATCAGATGATATTTGCCGATCAGGTACGACGTCACGAATCCCCCGAGCACGCCCAGCACCGTCCCGCCGACCCCCAGCGCCGCCCCCTCGCACAGGAAAATCCACGCGATCGATCTCGCCCGCGCGCCCATCGCGCGCAGGATCGCGATCTCCTTGCGCCGTTCCATCACCACCATCACCAGCGTCGCTACGATATTGAACGCCGCCACCAGCACGATCAGCAGCAACACCAGGAAGTAGGTGAGCTTTTCGAGCTTCAAGGCCGAGAACAGCGCCGAGTTGTTTTCGGTCCAGTCCTTGACCGTGAAATCCGCTCCCGCGAACCCCGCAATCTGCCGTCCGATCACGGGCGCGTCGAAGAGGTTGCGCACCCGCGCTTCGAGCCCCCGTTCGAGCTGCGGATCGTCGGCCAGCAGCGTCTGCCCGTCTTTCAGATCGACGAAGATCAGCGACGAGTCGAATTCGTACATCCCCGAACTGAACAAACCGCCGATCACAAACCGCCGCAACCGCGGCGCGCCGGCGCCCGCGCCCAGGCTGGCCGGAGAAATCACCACGATCGGATCGCCCACCGCCAGACCCAAGTCGAAAGCGAGCGTTTTGCCGATGATCGCACCCGGCAATTGCACCGTTCTCCGCCGGCCATGGTCGGTGATCGTGACCGGATGGGTCGTCTCGAGCACCGCGAGGCTGCCCGCCGTCAACCTCCGATCGAGTTCGGTCAGCACCGGATTGTCGTGCGCGATCACGCCGCGCAGCGTCCCTCCGGAAACGAAGCCCGGCGCGCCCGCGCCGGTGGCCGAGACCACCATCACCTGCGACTCGATATACGGTGCGACGCCAACCACGCCGGGCAGCGCCGCGATACGCTGCTCCAGTCCCGCCAGGTTGCCCTTGTCCGGAGTCGTGCGTTCCACTGTGATATGCGGATTGAACGAGAGCAGCCGATCGCGCAGGTCCTCCTGGAACCCGCTCATCACTGACAGCACCACCGTCAGCGCGAAGGTCCCGATCGCCACCCCCGCCAGCGAAATGATCGCGATCATCGAGACGAAGCGCTCGCGCCGCCGCGCCCGCAGGTAACGTACTCCGATCAGGTATTCGAAACGCACCGATTACTCAGGCGGTTGCGACGCCCGTCGCCGCGGATGCGGCGGCGGTGAATAGTTCGGTCGGCGCGGTCGTCTTCATGGGGCGTGAAGTCCGAACGGCATCTGCGCGGGACTTCATCGGCGTGCACATCTTCGCGAACGCTTCACCCTTTTGCAACGCCGCGTCGCGCGCGCCACTGAGTTGCACGCATCGTGACCGATCTTTTTGATTCGGTGTCCGGATCACGGTTGAAGTGATTTTTGCGGATCGCTAGACTCGCAGCGAAACTCCGGTTCCCGGGGGAGATCAATCATTATGAATCGTTTGTGGACGCTGGCGGTTACCGCCGCACTTTTGATCTGCCTGACGGGAACCCGCGTGCATGCCGCCGACGCCGACGACCCGGGTGACACCGGCACCGCCGTCGCCGCGGACACCCCCGATGAAGCCACCGCCGGCCCCGATGCCGTCGTCGCTCCCGACGGCGCCGCCGAAACGCCCGCCGGCGTGCCCGCCGACAGCCCGTCCCGGCTCGGCGACCAGGACCTCATCACCATGAACTTCCAGAACGTGGACATTCCGGTCCTCGCCAAGTTTATCAGTGAAATCACCGGCAAGAATTTCATCCTCGACGAGAGCGTACGCGGCAAGGTCAGCATCATTTCCCCGACCAAGGTGACCCCGCGCCAGGCCTATGCGATCTTCCAGTCGGTCCTGCAGCTAAAGGGCTTCACCACCGTCACCGCCGGTTCGGTGATCAAGATCGTGCCCGCCCGCGACGTCCGCCAGTCCGCCGAATTGACCCAGTCCCAGGAGCCGGGCGAGACCCACGGCGACCAGTACGTCACGCGGATGATCAAACTTCAGAATGCCGACGCCGCTTCCGTCATGAGCGTCATCCAGCCGATGGTCTCGCACGACGGCCTGGTTGCGGCCTTCCCGCAGGACAACACGCTCATCCTGACCGACGACGCCTTCAACGTGCAGCGCCTGCTCCGCATCATCGGCAGCCTTGACGTCCAGAGCATGCAGCACAATGTCGCCGTGATCCCGCTCAAGCTGGCGTATGCCGACGACCTGTCGGCCCAGATCGAGAAAATCATGAGCGCCCGCGAGACTACCGAGCACGGCGGCGGCAATTTCATGCGCCCCGGTGTCGGCGTGGTTGCACCGTCGGCGCAGGGCGGCGCGACCAATTTCAGCGTGGTTCCCGACGAGCGCACCAATTCGCTCATCGTGCTCGCGAGCCCGATCGAAATGCGCGAGATCAAGGATCTCGTGGAAAAACTGGACATCCGGTCGCCAACTCAGAATGGCCGCCTGCACGTCTATCATCTGAAATATGCGCCGGCCTCCGAAATGGTCCAGGTGCTCGACGGCCTGCTCGGCGGCAGCGGCGGTCCCGAAACTCTCTCTCCCGCCACCGGCCGCAACTCGCTCGGCCGCGGCAGTTCGCTCGGCTCCATGAACGGATCGTCCTTCGGCACCGGCTTCGGCGGACTGGGCGGCAGCTCAGGTGGTTTTGGTGGCAGCAGCTTCGGCGGCAGCAGCGGCTTCGGCGGCGGCGGCTTTGGTGGTGGCGGCTTTGGTGGTGGCGGTCTTGGCAGTGGCGTCGGCAGCATGGGCGGCCTCAGCGGTTCTCGCGGAGGCGCGGCCACCAGCGGTCCCGCCACCGCCAGCACCGGCGGCAACAAATCCGCCGATTTCACAAATCCGGTCAGCATCACCGCCGACCCTGCGACCAACTCACTCGTCATCAGCGCCGCACCGCAGGATTATGAGACGCTCGAGCACGTGATCGATCAGCTTGATATTCCCCGCGTACAGGTCTTCGTACAGGCGATTATCGTCGAAGTCAGCGTGCAGCGGACCAAGGAGATCGGGGTCAATTTCCAATCTTCCACCGGGCTCAGCAACAGCGTGCTGGGCCTCGGCCAGCTCAACTTTGGCACCCTCCAAAACGCGCTCGGCAATCCGCTCGGACTGACCGGCCTCGGCCTCGGCCTCGCGTCGGGCAAGAATTGCAATATCCCTGTCAGTGGCACCATCACCGGCACGACCACCACCACCGGCACCGTCACCGCACCCTGCGATATCGCCCTGATGACCGCGTTGCAGACCGATACGCATAGCAATGTGTTGTCGGCGCCGACCCTGCTCACCGCCGACAATGAGGAGGCCATGATCGTCGTCGGCCAGAACCTGCCGTTCGTCGGATCATCGGCCGCCAATGCCGGCCTGCCGGGCCAGATTTTCAACTCCGTTGACCGTCAGAATGTCGGGATCACGCTTGATATCGTGCCGCAGGTCTCGCAGGGCGAATACGTCAAGCTCGACATGTACGAAGAGGTCTCCAACGTCGTCAACGGCACTCAGAACAACACCCTCGGACCCACCACCACCATCCGGTCGGCTTCAACCACGGTGCTGGTGCAGAACCATCGCACCGCCGTTATCGGCGGCTTGCTTTCGAGCGAAACTGACAATGGACGCCAGGGCGTGCCCTTCATCTCGGACATCCCGGTGATTGGCAACCTCTTCAGTGACAATTCCCGCGATGCCCAGAAGCAGAACCTGCTGGTTTTTCTGACCCCCCATATCATACGGACGCGCGATGACCTGCAGGCGCTCGCGCTCGACGAACGGCAGAAGTTCGTGCGCGCCTTGGGCCGCAGCGAAGTCAACAACATGCCGCCCGGTCAGTTCGAGCAGATGTATCAGCCGACCTTCAACCGCGCGGTCTCGCCGCAACAGGACCTGCGGCAATACCAGGCGCCGCCCAACGGCCCGACCAGCGGCGGCTACGCCCCGATGTCGAGTGCGGGAGCGCCGTCGTTCACCGCACCGGCGCCGTCGTATCCGCCGGCCCCGACGGCGTCCTATCCGCCGCCTCCGATGCCGCCGTCATCGATCGGCGCTGCGCCGGGTGGCGCTTCGCTGCCGCCGGTGAGCTCGCCCGCTACGCATTGACGAGCGCCGTTCAGCTTGACGCGAAGGGGTGGCCGGCGTTGCCGGCCACCCCTTCGGCGTTGCGCCCGCGGAGGAATCCGCGGGCGCACTCCACGCCGCCGCGGACGACCCCGCGTGCACCACGTCCGCAGAGCCGGCGCCGGCGCGGCTTGCGCGCCGCCGCTGGCTCTGCGAGCGTCGCTCCATAATGGCCCGGCAGATCGGCGCCCTGCGCGGATGGCTCGAAACGGCGGCGCTCGCGCCGCCGTGGGCCATCCTGCGCGCGCTCCCGCTCGAGCGCGCCGTGCGCGTCGGCGCCGCGCTCGCTCCGATTGTGGCGGCCTTCGACCGCCACAATCGCGCGATCGCGATGCGCAATCTCGAAATCGCCTTCCCCGAAAAGAGCCTCGCTCAGCGCCGCGCAATCCTGCACGACACCTGGCGCAACTTCGGCCGGATGGCCGCCGAATGGGTCCATTTCTTCGGCCTCAACCCCGGCAATATCGCCCGCTACGTCACCTACGACGGCCGCGAAAATTGGGACGAGGCGGTCCGCCTTTCGGCCGGTCGCGGTATTTTGGTGCTGACCGGCCACTTCGGCAACTTCGAATTGCTCTCGGTCGGCCATTCGCTCCATGGCCATCCGATCGCGATCGTCCAGCGTCCCAATCGCAACCCGGTCATCGACCGCGCGGTCGCCGCGCGCCGCCTGCGCCACGGCAACCTCACCATCTCGCGCAAGGGCGCGGGCCGCGAAGTCTTGCGGCTGCTGCGGCAGAACTGGATGGTCGCGGTGCCGCTCGATCTCGACGTTCGCCACGGCCTCTTCGTCGATTTCTTTTCGCTCAAAGCCTCGACCAGCGACGCGCTGGCCCGGCTCGCGGTCGCCACCCGCGCCCCCGTCCTGCCCGCCTTCATGGTGCGCGACGGCACCAGCACCCGCCACCGCATCACGATTTTACCGCCAATCGAGGCGCATCGCTCAGCCGATCGCGACAAGATGCTACTGCGCTATACGCAACAGTTCACCACGATTTTTGAAGATATGGTGAGGCGCTACCCGGACCATTGGAACTGGATTCATCGGCGTTGGAAAACCCGCCCCCCCGGCGCCCCCCGCTTCTATTAGCGATCGCTGTGGGAAAAGTTGTCGTTCCAGCATAGAGTCTAATATTATGGCGTCTTGATAGTCTAATACTTTGGCGTAAGGAGTCACGATGGCTCTGGTAAAGGCGTGCAGGACCGATCAATTGAAACCCGGAGACGCGTTGCGCATCAACACCTCGCCGGCGCTCGCAATCTTCAGGCTCGACGACGGTTTCTACGCCACCGAAGACACGTGCAGCCACGCCCAGTCATCGCTCGCCGCGGGCGAGGTTGACCTCGAGGATTGCACCGTCGAATGCCCCTATCATGCGTCTCTATTCGAAATTAAGACCGGCCGTGTACTCTCGCTGCCCGCGACTAAGCCGGTTCGCACGTTCGCGGTAACCATTGTCAACGACGAGGTATTTGTCGAAATATAGATCCTCGGACAATGGGCGGGGCGGGTCGTCTATCCGATGACCCCTGGGAAGTCAGGGAGCGGCGTGCATCAGCGCGACTGTTATTACAATGAGCGAAAATGACCGGGCCAAGTCCCCTCCGGCGGGGTCTCCGAACGAGCGCGGCGCCCCCGCTGAGGCTGACTCCAGCGCTCCACCCGGCAAGCGTCCGAGCCTGCTGGTGGTCGAGGACGACCCCGATACCCAGGCCTTCATGAAGGCGCTGCTCGGACGGTCCTATGAGGTCGCGACTGCTGCCTCCGAGGAAGAGTTCTGGGCGGTGCTCGAACACCTGACTCCGTGCATCATCCTGATGGATGTGTCGCTCAAGGGCTCGCAGGACGGGCTGACGTTGACCCGCCGATTCCGCGCCGACCCGCGCTGGAATGCGATCCCGGTGGTCGCGTTGACCGCCCACGCGACCACCGAGGATCGCGAGCGTGCACTCGCTGCCGGCTGCGCGGTCTATGTCTCCAAGCCGGTTGACCGCCGCCGCCTGCTCGAGTTGATCCGCTCGCTGATCGCCGATACCGCGCCCATCCCTGAATAGCGGTGGCGCCGACTCTCGACGAACGGTGCCTGTGGAGTCATGGCTTCGCTTGTGCCTGCCGATGCGCCGAGCCAGATTGGCCCGGTAATTTACAGATTGGCGATTATGGCCGTAGTGAAATCCTTCGTTTTGGCCTTGCCGCCCTGATCGACCGTCAGCACCTTGCCCTCGCCATAGACCTTGCGGATCGCATTTTCGAAGCGGCGCGCCGCCTCGTCGAAGCCCAGGTATTCGAGCATCATCGTGGCCGACAGCATGGTCGCGGTGGGGTTGATGATGCCCATGCCCAGGATGTCGGGGGCGGTGCCGTGGACCGACTCGAAGTAGGCGTAGCCGTCGCCGTAGCATCCCGACGGCGCCAGTCCGAGGCCTCCGATCGTGCCGGCCGCGGCGTCCGACAGGATGTCGCCGTACAGGTTCGGCATCACGACGACGTCGAGACTGTGCGAACTCTGGACGATCCGCCGCGCGAAATCGTCAACGATGAACTGCTCGTACTTGATATCGGGATAGCCGGCCGCGGTTTCCTCGACGATCTGGCGGAAAAAGCCGTCGGACTCGCGCAGCATATTGTACTTCGAGGTGCAGGTGAGCTTGCCCGGATGGCCAGCCGCCTTGCGCTTGCGAGCAAGTTCGCAGGCGAAGCGTGCGACCTGCCGGGTCTTCTTCTCGGTGATCACCTTGACCGCGTATTTCCCGCGCTCAGACGTATCCAACTCGGCGCGCAAAATACGGCTATGGAGATGCAGCGGCGCGAGCGCCTCCAGCGGCCCTTCGAGCCCGAGATACAAGTCCTCAAGATTCTCGCGCACGATCACGTAGTCGATACCGTCGGGCTTCGCGAGGGGGCTCTTGAAGCCCGGCATGTAACGGCATGGACGCACGTTGGCGAAGGTCTGCTTGCCCCAGCGCAGATAGTTGATCGCGGTGGTCTTGCCCGAGGTCGATCCGAACAGTGTGGAGTCGGACGCGTCGATCGCGGCGCGTGCGGCCTTGTCGGTCTCGCCACGCACCCAATGTTCACCGGTCGGAAACTCGTTCCAGTCAATCTCCACGCCAAGCGCCCGGATCACTTCGAGCGCCGCATAGACGGTCTGCGGCGCCTCGTCATCGCCCGGGAACACCACAACTCGCTTCTTCGCCACGTCAATTCCTCCGCTCGGCACCCGACCATTTCAGGGCGCACCCCGCGATCAAAAATAAGGGATGGGCGGCGCGTAGCGTAGCGCCGTCCCACCCCTCTGAATTTCGCCGCGGCTCAGCCGCCGTAATTCACTCCGCATTCCTTCAGCGTCAGCGGATCGGTCTCCTTGGTAAGGTAAGCCTCGGTGACCACGCCGACGACCACGCTATGATCGCCGTTTTCGTAAAAGTGTACGACGTCGCATTCGACCGCTGCCGGTGCGTCACTGATTATCGGGCATCCGTTCTTGCCAACGCTGTACGCGTAATTGCCGAACTTGCCGTCGATCGGATCGACGTGTTTGAAGAAGGCGAACGCGAGGTCCTTTTGCCCGGTTCCGAGCATCGAGAGCGTGAACTTTTTGGCGCTCTTCACCAACTCATGGGCGGTCGAATCGGTCTTGATCCCGACCACCACCAGCGGCGGCGCGAAGCTCGCCTGCGTGGTCCAGTTGATCGTCGCGACGGTCTGCTTGTCGCCGTGCTTGACGCCCAGCACCTGGAGTCCGTAGGGAATCATCCGCAGCCCTTTTTTCTTCGCATTCTCGTCCATATCGTTAGTGCCTCCACTGATTATCGGGTTGATTCGATTCACGCGTTCGCGCGCGGCGCCATATCTCCACACGACCGCACGCGCGCCTTTCTGCACATTTACCGGATGCGCCTGAATCTAAAATCCATGACAGCAACCGCATGGTC
>Ga0207667_10009630_pt1 | contig 11364 bp, 9 predicted proteins | sample KBSCornC52_FD_184301 | JGI IMG/M metagenome (GOLD analysis project Ga0207667, IMG submission 184301) | Corn rhizosphere microbial communities from Kellogg Biological Station, Michigan, USA - KBS Corn C5-2 (SPAdes) (version 2) | ecosystem: Host-associated > Plants > Roots > Rhizosphere > Soil ...
CCTTTCCCAACGAAACTCCCTTGATCCGTTGAGCGCCCCATTCGGCTGATATTTCATGACAAGGAACGCCCCACACCTTTTCCGTATAATCTTTAAAGAAAAGTAAGTAAAGCTGTCGCCCGAATTTGTTGATGATAAAATCTTCCAGACTTTTCTCCGGCTTAACAGGAAACAGCCTTACCCACAAAAAGGAAAACAGAATTTTTATAGTGCGGATCAATCCCAGGGTTCGAAGGGTATCAAGCGATAACTGAATAGGATAGGCAAAGAACTTACGTAAAAAATAAATCCTTGTAAGCCTCCTGATAACCAGCATCACATTGTTATTCCCATTACCACTTGAATTATTTTCTGTGGCATGTATCTCTCTCTGTTTATTCTGATAATTTATAGTAATTGCTTCATTGGACTGTGTATCCAGTGGCATTATATTCAACCACCAGTTCATTACCCGGTCACTCTTTGAGAAAAACCGGTGCGGGCCCATATCCATTCTGTTGCCTTTATAATTAATGGTTTTGGAAATACCACCTATGTCGCCACTCTTCTCCAGTATAATGGGCTTTATATCCGTTCTTTTTAAAAGCTCATAAGCTGCTGTTAATCCTGCCGGACCTGCACCTATAATTATGGCTTTCTTTGTCATAGTAATAAGTTTTAAATAACTGTTATATTCTTCTTCGACCACCATAGCCAAAGGCAACGGCAGTAACATTTGGACAGATAACACCCACCTACGCCAGGTTTCGGCGGTAGCACCCGGAGCAGAGCTGGTGATGGATGAGAGCGTTCATCCTGATTAGTGGCATATTTTTAAGTACGCATTACTGACCCTCGATTGTTTCGAATAAAAATTGCCTCACCAGCCTGCAGGCGGGCTATATAGAATAACCTTTAAGTGTACAAGTAATAATGTGAGACCGTATCTGCCCGACAAGAGGTGTCCGGGCGTACCGGCCCATTAAACCTTATCCATTTAGGCTTGAGTTAAAGAAAGACCTTCGTCAGCTTTTCGCGCCTGACTTCAAGATGATGAATGTTCAATTTTTCGAAAATGAAATATTCTTAGTATTTGTGTAATGTGCCTTAACCTGCCTGTCTCGCCTAAGATCACCTTTCGCAGTTTCGTTTTCTCGTGGAGTTGTCTTTATTTCTATAAGCAATTTACAACACACAAGCGCCTCTTTCCAAATCTATCGAGTCACAGTTTGCACTTATTGGTCACAGTTTGCACTGTTTCATTCCACTCAGTCGGCAGCACACCATAATATTTCTTGAACGCTCTGCTAAAAGCATTCGATTCACTATACTTTAATGTAAATGCAATCTCTTTAATGCCCTTTCCTTCAATAAGCATTTGTGTTGCCTGCTCCATTCTTTGCTTTAACTTATATTTGCGAATGCCTAATCCGCACTCTTGTTTAAATGCTGCCTGAAGTGCATTTCTTCCTATACAAAAACAGCTCGCTAATTCTTTTGTATCAGCAATGTTCTTGTTATCAAGAACTTGCTTTACTGCAGGTATTACCAGCAATGTTCTTCTTCTAAATTGTGTCATTCTTGTTAATTTGAATTAAACACCCGAAGCTTGGCCGGCCAGGAAGAAGCAATTAGATCCCTCTATTAATTATTGGTGAGATAGTTTATTGTTATTTCATCTATGTGAATGCCTTAACCCGTCTCCCGGTGTATATAAAAAAATAATCAAAACAAAGCGCTACTAGTATCAGGTAAATGAAAAACCATGTAATTGATTGCGTTTGTTGATAAAATCGTAGCTGTTGAATAAATTGTAATTAAACGGTAGAATTACTTCGGTGGACTTTACTGTTGAGAATATTTTGTTTGTAATACTCGCATGAAGATTGGCGAGCTAATTGGTTGATTTGTGTAGTCATGCCGGATAAAGTTTTAAAGATTGGCAAAATCATTATTGATCGGGGAACGGATCAGTAAGAAGAGAACCAGGGAAAGGGTTGGTACCTTACCAGTCCAAACCAACCCTGTTTCCCCGGGGTTCCTTGCTTTTTATTTACTTTCCGCTGGTAAGCGGGCTATAAAGAACGTTAATCATTAAATCCATAAGCAAGATACAACAAGGTTTGTGGCGCGTAGGAACTATTTCGTGGCGATCAGGAACTATTTGTATACGTTACTTCATTTACCAACTGCTGATAACCGTTATAATTATGACATACAAAAAGTCACTCGATTTCACCGATCTTTCGAAGATAGTCTTCGTAAGTCATGGGCTTCCTATTCTCCAATCTCCATTGACGTGGGGTTTTCTCCGTTATCTTTTTAAATTGCTTATCCAGATTGCTCCTGTCCAGCCCAACCCGCCGGGCTATTACTTCAATAGAGTTATCTGTGTTTACCAGTAAATCCTTGGCTTTTTCAATTCGTATCTCCCGGTGATACATAATAAGCGGGCTGCCGGTTAACTGCTTAAAAGCAATGTTTAACTTTCTCTTGTTCGACCCTGCTATTTGAACCAGGTCGGCAACGGTGAAAGGTTTGTGGTATTCTTTTTCAATAATGACCTTAACCCGTGACGCCTTTTCCAAGTCTTCTTTTCTGATACTCATAAAAGGAAAGGTTTTGATTATAGATGATTTCGTAGCCATCGCTGGCTAACGCTACAAACTATTGCACTGTATCACCCACCAGTTTCGTAAGGTGGTTGTAGGTATCGCTGGTCCTGAAGGAGTATCTGCTATAAAGTTACACTCCTGGAATGGGCAAATCCGTTTTTTTTGTGGCGATTCGGAACTATTTTTCCGTTAACAAAAGCAGCTAAAGCCCGTCACTGCTGGATTACACTACAGCTTTGCGTGCATTCATGATATAGGTCATAACCGTTTTGCATATTATGACTTGAATCATCTGCGGTATTAATCTCCATCATATATTCAGGATCTATTCACAAATACCTTTGACCCATAATTCCTTACAGTATGGAAAAGATCATGGTTGCACCTGATGCCGGCCAAATAAATATGCAGGTCTTCGATTTCACCCGATCTATAGTAAAACTGATCCGTCCAAAAATGACAAGCATGTTTGCCGGCAAAGTACCAACACCCGAAGCTCAGCTCATGGAAATTATAAGTTGCATTCATGATAATATAGCGACGAAAGTTGCCGGAATGATGAAACGGCCCCACAAAAGCATCTATCTGTTATGGGTATCGACTTAAATCTTAAGATTGATCTCTCTGTTTTTACCGCCCGCCGTTAATCCATGATCACGAATGAAAAGCGTTCTGCCAAAAGCAGAGCGCTTTTTTTATTTATTATTATATATAACTGAACTGATCATACTCAACTTTCATCATGAGGAAGTTCATATTCATCATTGACAATCAGCATCGTTTGCCCGTGTGCGGCGCCGTAACCTTGCACTGTAATTAACATTATAAATATTACAACAACAAGGTTATGAAACACGCAACACCTTATAGCAAGCAAGTCCTTATCTTATTCTTACTGTTGGCCGGAGTAGCATCATCATCAATGGCTCAAACAGCTTTAATAACAGGTGCAATGCCAAAAGATGTAAACTATCGCACCACTTCAGGCGCAGCCATTCTTATTTCAGGAACATCTACACTGCACGACTGGACGATGAAGTCCTCAGAAGGTACCTCCACCGGCAGCTTCACCGTAGATGCAGATCAAAAAGTAGTGCGCATTAACTCACTTTCTTTTTCTGTAAGAGGAGAATCTATACTAAGCGAACACACACTTATGAATAATAAAACTTATGAAGCACTTAAAACAAAAAAGTATCCCAACATCACTTTTACTACTTCCGGAGTGATCATTGTTCCCGCCAACGGAAACACCTTCACTACAAAGAGCAAAGGTAAACTCACCATCGCCGGTTTTTCAAAAGATGTGGAAGTAAACGCATCGTGCCAGTTCAACCAGGCCGACAGAAGCGTTACCTGCACAGGCAAACAAAAAATTAAAATGTCAGAATATGGTGTAACCCCTCCATCCGTAATGTTCAACACTATTAAAACGGGTGATGATATCACCGTTGATTTTAACGTAAAACTTAACCGTCAATAATTATTTCATTCAATCAATTTAATAAACTACCAAAATCGCGAAATATGAAAAAGTTTTTCTTTCAGCTTATGAAAAAAGCAGTTATCCTGCAGCTGTTTCTGCTGCCACTGATCCTTAAAGCACAGTTCGACAGCCTCCCTAACTTCAGATATTACGACAAACGTGGTATCAATGTATTTGAAGCTCCAAAACAAGTAGTGGACAATTATGATGGTGTTAAGCTTCGCCTCGGAGCAGGATTTACACAAGGGTTCCAGTCATTGTCACATTCCAATAGTTTCGATGGCAAAGGCACAACGAATAAACTCTATGCCCTTACCCCAGGTTTTAACACTGCCATGGCTAACCTGAATATAGATGTACAACTGGCCCCTGGCATTAGGCTTAACCTTACCTCTTATTTATCTACCCGTCACCACAACGAAACATGGGTAAAAGGTGGTTACCTGCAGATCGACAAACTGCCTTTCCAGGGCGACATATGGGATCAGATCATGAAAGTGGTAACTATTAAAGTAGGACACATGGAAATCAACTATGGTGATGCACACTTTCGCCGTTCAGATGGCGGACAAACCATGTACAATCCTTTTGTAGAAAACTATATTCTCGATGCATATACTACCGAAATCGGTGGTGAAATTTATGCCCGCAAAAATGGCTTCTTCGTAATGGGTGCTATTTCCAATGGTATGATCAAAGGAAATGTTGACTCACTGATAGCTACTCCTGTAGATGATAACGTTCATAAATCACCCGCCCTGTATGGTAAAGTAGGTGTAGACAAAAGCATAGGCGATGCACTGAGAGTAAGATTAACCGGTTCTTATTACCACGATGGAAGCTCAGGAAGTAATACCCTGTTTGGTGGCGACCGCGCCGGTTCCAACTACTTTATGGTAATGGAAAAAGCAGGTACTGGTGTTACCTATGCTACCAACGCTTTCTCAGGCAGATTGAACCCCGGCTTTACCAAAAAAGTAGACGCCTTCGAATTCAACGGATTTGCTAAAGTGGCCGGCCTGGAAGTATTTGCTACTTATGATATGGCCAAAGGCCGTACCGCAGGAGAAGTAACTCCACGCCAGGTACATCAGTTTGCTATTGACGGATTATACAGATTCGGCCACAAAGAAAATCTCTTTGTAGGCGCAAGATATAACACCGTTACTGCACGCCTTAACGGATTTACAGATAATGTTACCGTTGATCGTACCGCTTTTGCAGCCGGTTACTTCCTCACCAGGAATATTTTACTGAAAGGTGAAATAGTTGATCAGCACTACAGGGATTTTCCTGACGCTGATTACCGGAACAGCGGCAAATTCAATGGATACCTGATCCAGGCTGTTGTAGGTTTCTAATGTTTCAAGATCTGGTTTTACAAAGATGGCCTCGTTGCAGGGGCCATCTTTCTTAAAAAAAGAATATATGAACATCTTTTATCTGATATCTCTGCTTTGGTTTCTGCCCGCATCACATGCAGGAAATGCGGGTGTACACAGGAATGATATCAAATGGGTGATCCAGAAAACCAGTAACCTTAATATTGCAGGGCATACCAACGTAAATAGTTTTTCATGCGCAGTAGACCAATATACCCGGCCCGATACCATCACCTGCATAGCCAACGATCAGCGCAGCGCCGGTATTACCTTAAAAGGATCACTGCTGATAGACGTTAACGCTTTTGATTGCCGCAATAAACCCATGACGAGCGAATTGAAAAAAACGCTCAAACAACCTCAGTATCCATATCTGAAGATCACATTTCTTAGTCTGGAAAAAATGCCTTGTCCCCAGGCACGCAACGAATCATTAAAAGGATGTGTGAATATTGAAATGGCCGGTGTTTGTAAAGGCTTTGAAATAAATTACGAGATCATTGCAAAGAATGAGTCCTGCATTGAGTTGATCGGTTGCAGAACATTCTGCTTCTCAGATTTTGGTCTTCAACCACCGAAAAAAATGGGCGGACTCATCCGGGTAAAAAATGAACTGGACGTACAGTTCCATCTTTATATACAACAAATAAGATCATAAAAATAATTACATGTTCACCACAAAGTTTATAACTGCAGAAGAAGCAGTACGGGTTGTTGAGTCAGGAAACAGGGTATTCCTTCATGGAAGTGCTGCTACCCCATAGCATTGCTAAAGGCACTTCAAAAACAGGCATAACGAGTTACATGATGTGGAGATTGTAAGTATCACCGTAATGGGCGATCTGGATTTCGATAACCCTGAGTATAGAGACAGCTTTTTCTGTAACTCATTATTTGTTTCGGCCTGCACACGAAACATCGTCAATAGTGCCGAAGGAGATTATGTGCCCGTATTTCTGAGCGAGATCCCCAAGTTATTCAAAACAGGTATTCTGCCTATTGATGTGGCGCTGGTACAGGTGTCGCCACCTGATGCCCATGGTTATTGCTCACTGGGAACTTCTGTTGATATTGCCCGCGCTGCGGTTGATACAGCTAAGTATGTGATCGCCCAGGTAAATCCACGCATGCCGCGCACACACGGCAGTGGCTTTATACATGTTAACAATATCCATTCCCTGGTATGGCAGGAAGCCGAATTACCCGAAACCGATTATTCACTGAAGGCAAGTGACGCCGTTCAAAAGATCGGTCGTCATGTTGCATCGCTGATTGAAGATGGTTCGACCCTGCAGGTAGGGATCGGCGCTATTCCCGATCAGGTGCTCAAAAACCTTACGGGTCATAAAAACCTGGGCCTTCATACCGAAATGTTTTCCGACGGCGTAGTGCCTCTTATCGAAAAAGGCATTATCAACAACAGCCGTAAAAAAGTGAATGTAGGAAGATCGGTCACCGGATTTCTTGCGGGAACCCGCAAGCTCTATGACTTTGTAAACGACAACCCCGTTATCAGAGTAATGGAAATAAGCTATGTAAACGATACTGGTATTATACGGCAGAATCCATCGGTAGTGGCTATCAACAGCGCGATCGAGATCGATTTTACCGGACAGGTTTGTGCAGATTCAATGGGTACCTATCAGTATTCAGGCATAGGAGGGCAGATGGATTTTATCCGCGGCGCTTCTTTGTCGGAAGGTGGCAAGCCCATTATTGCATTGCCATCCACTACCTCGAAAGGCTTATCGAGAATTGTACCCTTTTTGAAAGAAGGCGCTGGCGTAGTTACCACAAGAGGCCATGTACACTGGGTGGTTACAGAGTATGGTATGGTTGACCTTTTTGGAAAGAACCTCAAACAAAGAGCGCAGGCGCTCATCAATATTGCGCATCCTGATCACCGCGAGGCGCTGGACAAAGCATTTTATGCACGGTTTAAAGTACCTTCTTTATCCTTCGCAACAGGCGCCTGAGCCTGTTTTTTAATCGGCCGCTTGTCGGCAAATACCAGTGCCAGGGCGATAATGCCTATGGCAAAAAAACTCAACACCAATGGGAATACGTTGCTGGTCATTAAACCACTTATCACCGCTCCGAGTGATGAACCGATAAAAAAGAAAGCGGTTCCATATACCGACGAAGCAATACCGGCCATCTTTCCCATTGGTTCCATCGCCAAAGCACTGCTGTTGGGCTCAATGGCTAAATTGATGCCTATCAGTAGCGCAACCGATCCAAAGAAGAAAAATATACCGGGCTGATGACCCAAAACAAATGTATACACGAGCAGAATGGTGCCTACTGTAGAATAACTGATCAGGAGCCATCGTATACTTCTGCGCGCGCCAAACCTGGAAGAAAGATAGGAGTTCATTAAAGAAGAAAAAGCAGCCCCAAGACCTATAGCGGCAAAGATCCAGGAAAATAATTTTGGTCTGCCATAGATCACGCCCACAATATGCTCCGAGCTGGCTACATACGAACTAAGCCCTGTAAAAAGCAGCGTGGTGACCGTAGTGTACCGCATAAATACCCGGTTGCCTAAAACGCCACGGATAGATTTGCCAAGGCTTGCCCAACTCAGCGCATTGCGTTGCTCCTTAGGCAGCGATTCTTCCAGCCGGAACGACCATATAAACACAATAACCGCAAAAAGGGGAGGTGTGAGCATTACCCACTGCCAGGAGGCGGCAGACAAAATAGCTACCCCTAAAAACGGCGCAATAACCGGTGTAAAAAGAAAGATGGTAAAGATCAGCGACATCATCCGGGCCATCTGATCTCCTGCAAAGCGGTCACGAACGCCCGCAACCGTGGTCATTAAAACAGCGGATGCGCCCATCCCGGCAACAAACCGTGCGGCCAGCATCAGCTCCAGGGTGGGAGCAAAAGCTGCTGCTATTCCTCCTACAACATAAAGCGGAAATCCCAGCCGCAGAATGGATAACCGGCCGTAGCGGTCACTCAACGCCCCAAAAATCAACTGGGCAGTCTGGCCCAGAAAAAAGAATGAAATGATCTTCGCCGGAGCCGTGGAATCTGCACTTAATCCGAAATGCCTTCGCAGTTCACCAAATGCGGGAAGCATAATATCAATACCTAAAGCTGTCAGCATCATTGTACACGCCGAAAGGGAAATAAACTCAGCCGGTTTCATTTTCATCTTCATTTGCATATCCTGATCTATTTGTTCTACAAATATCAGGGGTTTGGTCATTTCCACCCCCTTTATTTATCAAATAACCCCCTCGCCGGGGGACATATTAACCAAAATAATTGCCCCAAAACGTGTAATTTACAAGCTGCTATACGTTACGATTTTGCTTATTGCCATATGTACCAGCCACTGTTTAATTTGCTAAAGATCCCGATGCGAAAGGCCGCTGCTGTAGTTAGTGTGCTGGCTTATCTGTTATTACCCGCCCTGTTAATGGCTGCTCCTTTGCCGCCGCTTACCTTCCTGAATGATGAACAGGGATTATCCAACAACTCGGTACGCAGTATTTTTCAGGACCACAACGGGTTCATCTGGCTGGGTACATTCGACGGCCTCAACCGCTACGACGGCTACAATTGTAAAGTGTACCGCCACAAGATCAACGACCCGCATTCACTTGTACATAATTTTATATTGTCTGTTACGGAAGATAGTCTGCACAACATATGGATAGGCACCCGGCAGGGCGTTAGCCGCCTTTCTCCGTTGTGGGACCAGTTTAATTCAGTATACCTCCACGGAAACAATAACCAGCCCCTGAAGGCCGTAGTAAAATCGGTACGGGCCGATCGCAGCAATAACGTATTTCTGGCCACCGAAGATCTGGGCCTGCTGCTGTGCCCGCAGGGCGCTCTGGAAGCTCAGGCCATACCACTGGTAGCAGACGGTCATATCATTACGAGCTACACGGTAAAAACAGTGCGTATGGACGGCGCCGGTAATGTATGGGCGCTCGTGCATAAATACGGGCTCGCACGCTATAACTATACGTCAAAACAGCTGGTGCTCATAAATACCTCACTGCCCGATGCCAACTGGCTCGAAACACAGGGCAGTAATCTGATAATCGGCAATGGCACATCGCTGTTCGGATACAATCCGGCTACACCGCTGCCTGCTGTGTTAGTTAATTATCAATCGCAGGTGCCCGATGGCGGCGCGATTATTACCTTTTCCATTGATGATAAAGGCCGTTACTGGGTCAATACCTCATCTGGTTACCTGCTGTCATGGAAGCCGGCAGAGCAGGTTGCTGTTGTTTTAGCAAGAAAAGATGGTAGCCTGGCACTGAGCGGACTCGAGTTCAGTACCGTGTTTATAGATCGCCAGTCACGCAAATGGATAGGCACTTCCACCAACGGTGTCGCGCTGCTCGATCCGCATAAAGATGGCTTTCAAACGCTCATTCATGAACCGGGTAATAGCAATTCACTGGTAGATAATGTAGTGTCAGCCCTGTTTGAAGCAAACGATGGTACCATGTATATCGGTACCGATGGCGGCGGCGTATCTGTATGGAACAGACAAAGGAACACTTTTACCACATTGTTGGAAAATGGTGCTGTCACCGGAATCAAGGCAGATGACAGGCAACACATCTGGATAGCTACTTTTCGTCAGGGTATGTTCCGGTATACGCCCGCCACGCAAAAAACGGATCATTATCCTTTATTGAACCCTGCCTACACTGCGGAAGACAGAACAGCCTATGCCTTGCTGGAAGATCGCAATCATGATCTTTGGGTGTCCACCCTGCGCCAGAATAGTGTATATGGTGCTTTATATCGTTTGAACGCTGCTGCAGATAAATTTGAAGTGTTTGATGCATCGCTTTCTGATCTGTTCACCTTGTATGAAGATGGCAATGGCGTACTGTGGGGCGGCAACCTGAGGCAACTGGTAAAGATTGATAAGACTACAAAAAAACACAGCTTTTACAATATAGGTTTTGCAGTAAGAAGTATTTATGAAGACGGCCGCGGCAACCTGTGGCTGGGTACAGAAGGGGGCGGTCTGCAATTGTTCGACAGAATACGTGAACGTGTTACGGCCCGTTACAGTACGGCTGACGGACTTAGCAGCGATGTAATATTAACCATCCTGGAAGATGGCGCCGGACATTTATGGATGAGTACCTTTAACGGACTCATACGCTTCGACATCAACAAACGCAACTGCCGTAATTATTATCAGGCAGATGGATTGCAAAGCAATCAGTTTCATTATAACTGCGCGCTGGCCTTACACAATGGTCAGCTGGCTTTTGGTGGAATTAAAGGGCTGAACCTGTTTTATCCGGATGCCATACGTGTTAGTCATGCCATGCCGCCGCTGCAGCTCACTGGTGTAGAGATCAACAACACACCCGTTACACAAGACACTTCTTATATAAAACAGGTTGTAAACGGCAACATTGCTGCCATTACAGTACCATATAACAAGGCAGTGCTCACCTTTAAATATTCAACACTGGAATATAGTGTACCCGACAAGATCACCTATGCCTATTATATGGAAGGGTGGGACCGTAACTGGAACTATGCGGGCAATCTGCGCACCGCAGCCTATACCCACCTCGATGAAGGCAGTTATATTTTCAGAATAAAAAGCACCAATGGCGAAGGCGAATGGAATCCGCAACAGATTGCTATTCGCATTACCGTATTACCTCCCTGGTATCGCAGCTGGTGGGCATATATATTATATGGAGTAGGTGCAATAGCAGCGATCTACCTGTTCATCAGTTATAAAACACGGCAGAGCCGCTTGCGCTATGAAATAAAAGAGGCGCTGCTGCAAACCAGAGAGGCGCAGTTGAATGCGCAAAAAGAAAAAGAAGTGCATGACAAGCGCCTGGCCTTTTTCACCAACGTATCGCATGAGTTTCGTACACCGCTCACA
>Ga0207667_10009632_pt1 | contig 11363 bp, 7 predicted proteins | sample KBSCornC52_FD_184301 | JGI IMG/M metagenome (GOLD analysis project Ga0207667, IMG submission 184301) | Corn rhizosphere microbial communities from Kellogg Biological Station, Michigan, USA - KBS Corn C5-2 (SPAdes) (version 2) | ecosystem: Host-associated > Plants > Roots > Rhizosphere > Soil ...
CACCACCCGCTGACTGGAGCCGCTCAGCGTCAGGGTGACGTCGTCGTGGGTCTGGGCGGTGATGGTGTCGACCTTGCTCAGCACGCTCGACGGCAGGGCCAGCAGCACCTGCGCCATCGACGCGTAGCCGGGCCCGTCGACGCGTCCTCCGCCGAGCTGGATGAGCGGGTAGCCCGCGGGCCGGGTCTTCGAAGACTCGACCACCACGCCGGCAGGATCCACCAGGTCGAACGCGTCCGCCCCTTGGATGGCGCCGATCGGAGTCCGTTCGACGATGTGGATCAGCAGGGTGTCCGGCGGCACGATCTCGGTCGCGTAGCTGCGGATCAGCCGGAACGGCGCCAGCTGTCTGGTGATCTCGCCGTAGTCCAGCAGCGCGAGCGGTGTGCCGAGCTGGCCGTCGACCGCCTTCTCGAGAGTCGCCGCATCGAGGCGGGAGGTGCCATCTACCTTCACGGTGCGCAGCGCCAGCAGCGGCGAGAACACGGCGGCCGCGATCAGCCCACCGACTGCCAGGACCAGCAGGACGATCACGAACCACGCGGTGCGCCGCCTGCGCGCGCGACGGGTGAACCGTTTGACCTCGAGGCGCTCGTAGCGGCGGCGCTGGCGCGCGGCGGACCTGAGCTGCGCGCGGGGAGCGCGGGGCGCGGGGGGCGCGGCAGGGGCCTGCCGCTGCTGCGACGCCGGTGCGGGCTTCGTCCGCGTCGCTGGTGCGGGCTTCGCCCGCGTCGCCGGAGCGGGCTTCGCCGCCGACGCCGCCGGCCTGTTGGCCGCAGGGGCCGCGGGCCGCGACGCCTTCGCGGCCGGAGCGGGTGCGGGCGCGCCGACGCCCTCGGGGCGCTTCACGCTCGAGCCGGCTCCGAGCCGGCCTCGAGTGCGCCGAGGATCTGCGGGATGATCCGGTACACGTCTCCGCAACTCAGCGTCATCACCAGATCGCCCTCGCGGGCGATAGCGGCCACTCGATCGGCCGCGGCCTGCCAGTCGGGCAGATAGTCGACCCGGCCCTGGTCGGCGAACCGCTCGGCGACCAGCGCTCCGGTCACCCCGGGCACCGGGTCCTCGCGCGCGCCGAACACGTCGAGCACGATGGTGTGGTCGGCGAGACGCTCGTAGGTTTCGGCGAAGTCGCCCGCCAGCAGCCGGGTCCGGCTGAACAGGTGCGGCTGGTGGACGGCGATCACGCGGCCGGAACCGACGACCGACCGCGCCGTGGCGAGGGCAGCCGCCACCTCGGTCGGGTGATGCGCGTAGTCGTCGAAGACCCGCACCCCGCGCACCGTTCCGCGCAGTTCGAAGCGGCGACCGGTGCCCTGGAAGGTCTCGAGGGCGCGGAGCACGGCATCCGCCTGGTAGCCGAGCTGAACGAGCAGGGCGAAGACGCCCGCTGCATTGATCGCGTTGTGCGCACCCGGGATCGCGAGCCGGGCCGAGTACGTCGCTCCCCCGTGCTCGACGGTGAACGACACCGGGCCCTCGTGGCTGATCGAGTGGAGCCGGACATCCGCGCCCTCGGCGAAGCCGAAGGTGACCAGCTTCGTGCCCCTCAGCCGCCGGGTCACGGCGACCGTCCCCGGGTCGTCGCTCGAGGCGACCACGAACTCGCGGGCGCCCTGCGCGAAGCGCACGAAGGCCTCTTCGAATGCCTGCTGCGTGCCGTAGTGGTCCAGGTGGTCGGCATCGACGTTGGTGATGAGCGCGATCGCCGTGTCGTAGAGCAGGAAGGAGCCGTCGGACTCGTCGGCCTCGACCACGAACAGGTCGTCGGTGCCGAACGCCGAACTGCGGCCGTAGCCCTGGATCACGCCGCCGTTGACGAAGCTCGGGTCGCCTCCCAGCTCGCGCAGCGCAGTGACCAGCATCCCGGTCGACGTCGACTTGCCGTGCGCGCCGGCGATCGAGATCGTCCGGTGCCCGGCGATCAGCCAGTTCAGGGCCAGCGAGCGGTGCAGCACCGGGATGCCGCGGCGCAGCGCCTCCTGATACTCCGGGTTCTCGAGCCAGAGCGCGCCCGTGACGACCAGGGTGTCCGCGTCGCCGACCTGGGACGCGTCGTGCCCGATCCAGATCTCGGCGCCCAGTTCGCGCAACTCGCGCACCGCATCGGTGTCGCGCAGGTCCGAGCCGGTGACCCGATGACCGGCCTCGAGGAACAGGCGAGCGATGCCGCTCATCCCGGAGCCGCCGATGCCGACGAAGTGCACGGCGCCCAGTTCGGCGGGCAGCTCCAGCTCGAGGTCGGGTTCGATCATCCGGACTACGCTACCGGTCGTTTCGCGGGTGCGCTGCGGGCGGCCTCGAGCACCAGATCGACCATCCGGTCTGCTCCGTCGCGCACCCCGACCGACGCCATCCTGGCCGCCATGTCGGCGATCCGAGCGCGATCGTGCAACAGCGCAGGCAGTTCGGTCTGCACGTACTCGGGCGTGAACGACTGGTCTGTGACGACGATCGCGCCGCCGGCGTGCACGGCATCCTGCGCGTTGTACGCCTGCTCGCCGTTGCCCGCGGCATAGGGCACGAGCACGGCCGGGATGCCGAGGGCGGCGAGTTCGGCGAGGGTTCCGGCGCCCGCGCGGGACACCGCGAGGTCGGTGACCGCCAGCGCGAGGTCCATGCGGTCGCTGTACTCGAGGAGGTGGTAGCCGGCCAGCCCGGGGTCGGCGACCGGCGAGCGGGAGCCGGTGAGGTGAAGCACCTGCCAGCCGCTTCCGAGGAGGGCGGCGACCGAGCGCGACACGCTCTCGTTGATGCGCTGCGCCCCGGTCGAGCCGCCGGTGACCAGGAGGGTCGGCATCCGGTGATCGAGACCGAACAGCGCGCGGCCCTCGGCACGAGCCGGCGGCAGGTCGAGGGCCTCGATCTCGTGGCGCAGCGGCAGACCGACGACCGTGGAGTGCGCAAGCCGGGTCGACGCGAACGTCACGCCGACGAACCGCGTCCAGCGCGCGCCGAGCCGGTTGCCGAAGCCCGGTTTGGCATTCTGCTCGTGCAGCGCGATCGGCAGCTTCTCGAGATGGGCCGCGCGATAGGCGGGCGCCGCGGCGTAACCGCCGAAGCCGACCACGACATCGACCTCGCGCTCGCGCAGGATGCCGCGCACCTGCGCCACCGCAGCGCGCCACCTGGCCGGGAACCGCAGCGCGTCGCGGTTCGGGCGGCGCGGGAAGGGCAGCCGCGGAATCGTCAGCAGTTCGTAGCCGCGCTCGGGCACCAGGCGGGCCTCGAGCCCCTCGGCTGTGCCGAGCACCAGCACCTGGGCGTCCGGTTCGCGCTCGCGCAGCCGGTCGGCCGTGGCGAGCAGCGGGTTGACGTGGCCGGCGGTGCCCCCGCCGGTGAACAGGTAGCTGGTCAACGGCCGACCGCCCGCGCGGTCGCGTCGGCCTCGGGCCGATGCCTGGCGAAGCTCAGCACCACTCCGATCGCCGCCAGAGTGGTGATCAGGGCGGAGCCGCCCGCCGAGACCAGCGGCAGCGGTACTCCGAGCACCGGCAGCAGCCCCAGCACGACCGCGATGTTCACGAAGGCCTGGCCGATGATCCAGACCATGGCCGCGCTGGTGGCGAGCTTGGCGAAGGGGTCGCGCGACATCCGGATGATGCGCACGAAGCAGATCGCCAGCACCACGAACAGCCCGAGCACCAGGATCGCGCCGAGCAGCCCCAGCTCTTCGCCGATGATCGCGAAGATGAAGTCGTTGTCGGCCTCGGGCACCCACGACCACTTGCCCGTCGAGTTGCCCAGACCGACGCCGAAGATGCCGCCGTGCGCCAGCGACTGCCAGCCGTGCGTCACCTGGTAGCACTCGTTCTGGGCCTTGGAGGGATCGACGCAGCCCCCCAGCCAGGCCGCGACCCGGCCGGAGCGCGACCCGCTCAGCTGCACGAAGAACAGGGCGATCACCGAGATCACGGCGATCGCCGCCGCGATCCAGCGCAGCTTGATCCCCGCGAAGAACAGGGCGCCGAGCGCGATCGAGATCAGGATGACCGCGGTCCCCATGTCGGCGCCGACCAGCACCAGCCCGACCGACAGGCCCACGACCGGCCCGATCGAGAACAGGATGCGCTTCCACTCGTCGAGGATCTGCGCCCGGCTGGTCAGCATCCAGGCCAGCCAGACGACGAAGGCCAGCTTGATCAACTCGGACGGCTGAGCGGTGAACGAGCCGATCCGGATCCAGTTCTGGTTGTAGCCGTTGCCCCACCCCAGCGGGGTGAACACCACCAGCAACTGCAGAGCGATGCCCAGGAACACGGCGACCCGGGCCCAGCGCTTCCAGAACGAGATCGGGGCGCGGGCGGCGATGAGCATGACCGGCACGCCGATCAGCGCGTAGAGCCCCTGACGCGTCGCCGTGGTGAAGAAGTCCTTGCTGTCGACGTACGACTCGATCGACGACGACGACAGCACCATGACGAGGCCGAACACCACCAGGAACAGGGTGGTGCCCAGCAGCAGGAAGTACTCGGGGGCCTCGGCCGCGAACAACCGGCGCACCGCCACGACCGCCGCGCGCGGTGGCTGCGGCTCGGGTGGCGGAACGGGGTTACGGCTCCTGGCGGGAGGTCGGGTCGTCGTCACGATCTGCTCCCTCCAGGTGCTCGCGCACCGCCTCGGCGAATCGGGCTCCCCGCTCCGCGTAATCGGTGAACTGGTCCATGGATGCGGCGGCCGGCGCGAGCAGCACCACGTCACCCGGGCGGGCGACGGATGCGGCGGCGCGCACAGCCGCGGACATCACGCCTCCAGTCTCGTCGCCGCTGACCTCCAGCACGGTGACGCCGGGCGCGTGTCGTTGGAACGCCTCGCGCAGCACCGAGCGGTCCGCGCCGATCAGCACGGCCGCCCTCAGCCGCCCGGCGTGCTTGGCGACGAGCGGCGAGGGATCGATCCCCTTGAGCAGGCCGCCGGCGATCCAGACCACGTTCCGCAGCCCCGAGAGAGCGGCATCCGCCGCGTGGGCGTTGGTGGCCTTGGAGTCGTCGATCCAGGTGATGCCGGCGCCGTCGCCCACCACCTCGGTGCGGTGGTGGTCCAGGCGGAAGGCGCGCACCGCATCCCGGATCGCCGCGGGTTCGACCCCTGCTGCGCGCGCCAGAGCCGCCGCCGCGAGCACGTTCGCGGTCAGGTGCGGGCTGTCCAGCCCGCCGGGAGCAAGATCGCCCATCGTCGCGAGCTCGAGCGCCGAGGTGCTGCGGTCATCGAGAAAGGCGCGGTCGACGAGGATGCCGTCCACGAGACCGAGGTCGCTGGGCCCGGGAACACCGAGGCCGAAACCGATCGCGCGGCATCCCTCCTGCACCTCGGCCTCTTCGACCATCTCGCGGGTCGCCGCATCGGCGAGGTTGTAGACGCAGGCGACCCGCGTGTTCTCGTACACCTTGGCCTTGGCTCCGCGGTACTCGTCGCGGCTGCCGTGCCACTCCAGATGGTCGTCGGCCAGATTCAGGCAGACGGATGCCAGCGGCGCCAGCACTCCCCCCGCGTGCCGGTTCACCCAGTGCAGCTGGTGGCTCGAGAGCTCGATGACCAGCACGTCGAAGCCCTGCGGATCGCGGATCGCGTCGAGCACCGGCACCCCGATGTTGCCGGCGGGCGCGGCGCGCAGTCCGCCGGCCACCAGCATGGCCGCGGTGAGGCGGGTGGTGGTCGTCTTGCCGTTCGTCCCGGTGATCGACACCCAGTCGGCCGGCGTCCCGTCGGCGCGCACCACCTTGTCGCGAAGCCGCCAGGCCAGTTCGATGTCGCCCCAGACCTCGAGACCCTGCTCGGCCGCCCAGAGCAGCAGCGGATGCCGCGGCGGATACCCCGGCGACACCACGACCAGTTCGGCCTCGAAGCCCGCCAGGGCGAGGGGAACCGTGCCGTCGGATTGCACGAAGGAGGCGCCGATCACGTCCAGCAGCTCGCGGTGCTCGTCGCTGGCGCGGTCGGCGACCACCAGCACCTCCGCGCCGAGTTCCACGAGGGTGTCGGCGACCGAGAATCCGGTGACGCCGAGTCCGAGTACGACGACCCGAAGTCCCGCCCAGTCGGACCGCCAACTGGTCAGCTCCGAGAGCTCGCGCATCTAGCGGCTGACCCATTCGAGGTAGAACAGCCCGACGCCGGCCGCCACGAACAGCACCGCGATGATCCAGAACCGCACCACGATGGTGATCTCGGCCCAACCCTTCATCTCGAAATGGTGCTGGATCGGGCTCATCAAGAAGATCCGCCTGCCCTGGCCGTACCGCCATTTCGTGATCTTGAACCAGCCGCGCTGCACGATCACCGAGCCGGTGACGATGAGGAACAGGCCGCCGATCAGCACGAGCAGCAGCTCGGTGCGGCTGACGATCGCCAGGGCGGCCAGCGCCCCGCCAAGGGCGAGCGAGCCGGTGTCGCCCATGAAGATCTGGGCCGGCGCGGTGTTCCACCAGAGGAAGCCGATCAGGCTGCCCACGATCGCCGCCGCGACCACCGCGATATCGATCGGATCGCGCGCGTCGTAGCACTTGAAGGTCACGTCGGGGTCCAGCGGGCGGATCGCGAAACAGCTCTGGTTGCTCTGCCAGAACCCGATGAACAAGTACGCCGAGACCGCGAAGATCGAGGCTCCGGTGGCGAGCCCGTCCAGCCCGTCGGCGACGTTCACGCCGTTCGAGGCGCTCACGGTGATGACGTTGACCCAGACGACGAAGAGGATCGTCCCGATGATCGGACCCAGGGTGAAGAGATTGAGCCACGGGATGTCGCGGATCGCCGACACGTAGGGCGATCCGGGCGTCAGGCCGTTCTCATCCGTGAACACGGGCAGGATCGCGAACAGCGCGAAGATCGTGCCGATGATCACCTGGCCGGCGATCTTGGCCCAGCCGCCCAGCCCGAGGCTGCGCTGCTTGCGCGTCTTGATGAAGTCGTCGACGAAGCCGACCAGGCCGAGGCCGCCCATCATAGCCAGCACCAGGACCGCCACCATGGTCCACGGGATCCCCGAGACCAGGTGTCCCATCAAGTAGCCGAAGATCGCCCCCAGGATGAAGACGATGCCGCCCATGGTCGGCGTCCCGCGCTTGGTGTGGTGCCAGCTCGGCCCGTCATCCCTGACGAACTGGGTCCAGCCGATCCGCCGGAACAGCCGGATGAAGAGGGGCGTCAGGAACAGCGTGAAAACCAGCGACGACCCGGCTCCGACCAGGAGGCCTACCACGCGGCGGCCGTCGCATCCGGTTCGACTCCGCCGAGGCGATCACCCAGGAAGCGCAGCCCGGCCGACTTCGATGACTTCACCAGCACGACGTCACCTGGCCGGAGTTGCTCACGCAGAAGATCGTATGCCGCTGCGACATCGTCGACGAACACCGACTCCCCGTCCCACGAGCCTTCCAGGCCCGCGGCGTAGTGGATGTGCCGCGCCCGTTCTCCGACGACGACCAGCTTGCCGATGTTCAGGCGCACGATCAGCCGGCCGATGCGGTCGTGCTCCTCCTGCGCGTATTCGCCGAGCTCTGCCATCTCGCCCAGTACCGCGACCGACCGCTGCCCCGGCTCGAGGATCTGCGCCAGGGTCTTGAGCGCGGCCGCCGTCGAGTCGGGGCTGGCGTTGTACGCATCGTTGATCACGGTGATGCCGCCGCCCGGCTGCAGCACCTCCATGCGCCAGCGCTCGGCGCGCGGAACCGCCTCGATCGCCGGGATCGCGCGCTCCATCGGCACGCCGAGCTCGCGCGCGACCGCCAGGGCGGCGAGGGCGTTTGAGACGTGGTGCTCGCCGAGGATCCGCAGGGCGACCTGGTGCGCTGCCCCGTCCACCACGAGGGTGAACCGGGTTCCGGATGCGGTGCCCACGACGTCCTGGGCGCGCACCTCGGCATCCGGAGACAGCCCGAACCGCACCACCCGAGCCGCGGTCAGCCCGGCCATCGCGGCCACCCGGCCGTCGTCGGCGTTCAGCACGGCGACCGCGGAGGCGGGCAGCCCGCGCACGATCTCGGACTTGGCGCGCTGCGTGGCCTCGATGCCACCGAACTCCCCCGCGTGCGCCAGCCCGACCGTGAGCACGACCGAGATGTCGGGCATGGCGATCCCGACCAGCCGGGCGATCTCGCCCGCATGGCTCGCGCCCATCTCGCTGATCAGGAACCGCGTCGACTCGTCGACCTGCAGCATCGTGATGGGCGCGCCGACGTGGTTGTTGAACGACCCGGCCGGCGCGACCGTCGGCCCCTCCGCGTCGAGGATCGCCTTCAGCAGGTTCTTGGTGGTGGTCTTGCCGTTCGACCCGGTGATCCCGACGACGCGGAGCCCGCCCGCCGCACGGACCCGCGCGACCACGAGGCGCGCGAGGTCGGCGAGCGCCGTCACGCCGTCCGGCACGATGAGCAGCGGAATCGCGAGCTCGAGCGGCCGCTCGGCGACCACCAGGGCGGCACCGCGAGCGACGGCGTCGTCGGCGAACAGATGACCGTCGGTGGTCTCGCCGGGCAGCGCGAAGAAGATCGACCCGGGCTCGACCCGCGTCGAGTTGGTCTGCACGCTGCCGCTCACGTACTCGTCGGCGGTCACCCGGTGCGGCAGCACCAGCTCGCCGCCGAGGGCGTCGTTCACCTCGGCCAGTAGGAGCGGGATCACGCCCAGCCCGCCTCGCGCAGAGCCGCCCGAGCCTCGTCGCGAGCCGAATACGGCGTGCGCACGCCGCGGATGTCGCGGTAGTCCTGATGCCCAGGCCCGGCCCACAAGATGGAGTCCCCCTCCTTCGCGAGCGACACCGCTTTGCGGATCGCCGCCTCGGGCGGGCTGACCTCGTAGATCTCCCGCGGCTGATCCTCGGCGAGCTTCGCGCCCTCGAGCAGGGTGGCGCGGATCGACGCCGGGTCCTCGAAGCGCGGGTGGTGGTCGGTGATCACGAGGATGTCGCTGCCCTGCGCGGCGACGCGCGCCATCTCGTGGCGCTTGGTGGCATCCCGGTCTCCGTCGGCTCCGAACACCATGATCGTGCGGCCGGTGGTGAACTGGCGCACCGCCGCGAGGGTGTTCTCGAAGGCGTCCGGGCTGTGCCCGAAGTCGACGTAGACGCTCGGACCACGGTCGCCCGACACCCGCTCTGTGCGGCCAGGCAGGTACGCCTGGATGCCGCCGCCGCCCTCGCCCGACCCGGCGTTCTCGTCCACGGCCAGCGCGGCGCCGATCGCCTCCAGCTCGAAGCCGGCCTCGACCAGCATCACGATCGCGAGCGCGGCGTTGGCCGCCATGTGCCACCCGATGAGCGGTTCGCGCGTCACGAGCGAGCGACCGTCCGGTCCGGTCAGCCGGAAGCCGGTGTAGGCCGCCGTCTCGTCGAGCACCTCGACCACCCATTCGGCGTTCTCGACATCGGCAGACGTTGCGTGCCCGACGGTCGCGATCGTGGTCACCGGGATGCGCGATTCGGCGACCACGCGCGCGCCCCACACCGTGTCGAGACTGACGACCCCGCGCTTGCCGTGCTCGGGGGCGAACAGCGCGAGCTTGGCCTGGAAGTACTCCTCCAGGTCGGCGTAGTCGTCGAGGTGGTCGTGACTGAGGTTGGTGAACGCCACCACATCGAAGATCAGGCCGTCGATGCGGTGACGAGTCAGGGCCTGCGCGCTCACCTCGACCGCCACGGCCCGCACCCCGGCCTCGCGCATGCGCGCCAGCAGGGCGTGCATCTCGCTCGCCTCGGGCGTGGTGAGCCTGCTCACCACGGTGAGGTCGCCGATGTGGCGCTCGGCAGTCGAACTGAGACCGGTTGCCAGGCCGAGCTGGCGCAGGATCGCCTCGAGCAGGTACGAGGTGGAGGTCTTGCCGTTTGTGCCGGTGGTGCCGAACAGCAGCGCGTTCGACTCCGCGGTGCGGTACACCCAGGCCGAGAGCCCGCCGAGGGCGCCGCGCGGGTCGTCGACGACCAGGATGGGCAGCCCGGATGCGGCGGCGAGCTCGGCGCCCGCAGCATCCGTCAGGATCGCGACCGCTCCGCCCTCCTTGGCGGCCTCCGCGTACGAGGCGCCGTGACTGTTGACGCCCTGGATGCCCACGAACAGGTCGCCGGGGTGCAGGTCGCCGGTTCCCAGGGTCACCCCCGAGACCTCGACGCCGTCGACCGATCCGCGGTGCTCGAGGCCGAACTCCTGCACCAGCATCGCCAGCGACCGTGGAACGGGATGCTCGGGACGCAGCACCGGGGGGATCCGGGATGTCACGCTGGCCCTGCCTCCTTGCTCTCGCTTCCGGCGTCGCGTTTGCTCGACGGCCAGGAGGCTGAGCTACCAGGCGACCGGGATATCGGGTGCCGGTGTCGTCGACGGCTGGATGCGGAAGGTCTTGATGACCTGCTTCATGATCGTCGCATAACCCGGCGCCGCGGCGGCGGAAGTCTTTATCGTATCGGGCTTGGCCAGCGTGACAATCACGGCGTACTGCGGCTTGTCGGCCGGGATGAGGCCGGCAACCGACACGATGTAGTCGCTGCCGTACTTGCCGTCCTGCGCCACCTGCGCGGTGCCGGACTTGGCCGCGATGCGGTAGCCGGGGATGTTGATGACCTTGCGCAGCGAGCCCTGCGTCGTGACGGTCTCCATCATCTGACGCACCTGCTGAGCGGCGGAGGCCGACACCACTTGGGTTGTCGCCCCCGTCGTCGGGTGGGTCACGGTGCCATCCGAGGCCGTGCAACTGTCGACCAGGGTGAGCGGCACCTTCTTGCCGTCGTTGCCGATCGCCTGGTACATGCTGGCGATCTGCGCCGAGGTGGCGTCCATGCCCTGACCGAACTGCTGGGTGACGGTGGTGATGGAGTCGACCTTGTCCGGCGTGGCCACGTACCCCGGGCTCTCTCCGAGGAAGTCGACCGCCGTCTTGGTGCCGAGGCCGAAGGCGCGGAGGTTGGCGTAGCGGTCCTTCTCGCTCTCGAGCTTGGTCAACTCGGCGATGCCGATGTTCGAGGAGTTCATGATGACGCCGGCCACGGTCATGTGCACGTCGCCGTGCGCGTACGAGTCCTTGATGAACGAGCCGGCCGGCAGCCCGTCGGTGAATCGGCTGGGCACGTCGACGTGGGTCGCCGCCGTGACCAGGCCCTTGTCGACCAGACCGGCGACCGTGGCCGGCTTCATGATCGATCCGGGCTCGTACGGCGCGCTGAAGCTGCGCGCGCCCAGCGCGTCGACTCCGACGGTGTTCCGGTCGTTCGGGTCGACGCTCGGGTAGTCGGCATCGGCCATGATGTGGCCGTCACTGACACGGACCACCATGGCGGTCCCCCAATCGGACCCGGTCGCCTGAGCCTGCTCGGCGAGAGTCTGCTGCGCGAACCACTGCAGGTTGGCGTCGATGGTCAGGGTGATCGTGCCAACCTG
>Ga0207667_10009633_pt1 | contig 11362 bp, 9 predicted proteins | sample KBSCornC52_FD_184301 | JGI IMG/M metagenome (GOLD analysis project Ga0207667, IMG submission 184301) | Corn rhizosphere microbial communities from Kellogg Biological Station, Michigan, USA - KBS Corn C5-2 (SPAdes) (version 2) | ecosystem: Host-associated > Plants > Roots > Rhizosphere > Soil ...
ATCGCGAGTTCCTCCTTAACGGTTACAAGGCTGGTATTAGAACGGTTCAGCGTGTATCTGAATACATTCGATAGTTCCCGCACATACCGCTGTGCCAGGGCGGGATTTTCCCTGATCACTCCCGAAAGACTGCTGAGTGAGTTGAACAAAAAGTGAGGGTTCATCTGTTCTTTCAACAGTTCAAGCTCCGCTGCCATATAGGAACTTTTTATAAGATCGTTCTCTGCTTCCTTTTTTTTGGCGTCTCTCAGCAAAAGAATGATTTTGATAATGATACCGGCTAATATGGTACTCATTCCGAATCGTGCAAAATACGCGTAGAAGAATAGGGTAGGAAACCTATGCTGAGCAAAGCACAAGTATTGGAGTACGCTCCCAGCAATCGTGTAAGTCAAAATCAACATACCGTTGGTCAGGTAATACACAGCATACCTTTTTCTATCCCGGTAAATGGCAAGTCGTCCTTTTTTACTGAGATTGAGATAAAAGATGAGGTAGCAAAAGACCAGGTTATAGAGAAATTGCAAGACTAGTTCCGCCAGATCGAAATGCCAGTATTTCGCGAGTAGGCCATTTTCACGGAGCGCCATCAATTTGGCGGAATTCATCATTAGCGCAATAAAAAGCGCGCTATAAAAGCAAATCCTTTTTTCGGTTCTGTCCACTGGATAAAATTACTGCAATATTTATTCAATAGTTAAACTTTAGCCGCCAAGCTGAAATATTTGCCGGCGAATTACCAAAATAAAGCGGGTCAATTTTAACCGAATAGGGTAGTTTTTTTGTTTTATAAGGCTTATAACCGGTTAGCATCAAGTATAGTTATTCGAATTATTTCTTCATCAATATTTGTATTTTCAAATATTTAAAATACCTTTAGTTTGAACCAATATTACCTTTTTAATTGAAAAAGCTTTTCGGCATACTGATGCTTGTCGCCATACTGTTTAATTCAGGTGGATATGACTTGTTTTTTCAATATATGATGTACCGGTCGGACGTTAATGTTTTCGAAAAGATCAACAACAATCATTACAAACATTCAGACTTGGTGGAGGTAAAAATACCAGTCGACATGCCTACACAACAGGACTGGGACAGTTACCAGGCAATTAGCGGACAGGTGGAGGTTAAGGGCGCCCGGTACGACTACGCCGAAATCAAAATAACACGTGATACACTATACCTGCGTGTTGTACCGAACCCTGAATTAACAAAGCTGGTTAAAGCCAATGTGCTTTATGGCAAGCTGGTCAATGATCTGCCGACCTCCAACACCAAGCACTCCAATAACCCATTGACCAAAAAGAGTTTAAACGAAAGCGAGTACCTTACATTCACCTATACAAATTCACCGGTAGTGATAACGAAAAAGCTTACTTATAGCTTTACATCCGCCGGTCTTCTGAAACCTGCACTCGAAGTTGGCGGCCAGCCACCCGAAGCTTAATTCTCTATTTTCCTGGTTCATTTTTGACATTATTGCTTTAGCTGTAATGCTGTTTGGTGTGTTTTTACATGTCAAATATTCAGTATTGATGCAAATTTCAATGCCATACACTGATTCAGGAATTCTCAAAATCACTGCGCCTTTATGATAGCGATTTCAATCGGAGTCAACTGATCATTTAAAAGAAGGTGTAACGCCGGATGAACGACAAATTCTGTCTAGGTCCATCCATTAATAATTAAATTTTTTTAAAGATGCCACATATTAACGTAAATCCAGATTTACCCGGCATACGGTCATTGATGGCCTTTAGCCCGGAAACTGCTGCACCGATGGGTGTATTAGCAAACCTGCTTTTAAGAACAAATGAAGGTCTTACTATGGCCGAAAGAGAGCTTATTGCAACCTATGTATCCTATTTAAATGATTGCTTCTATTGCCAGCATTCGCACGGTGCAATAGTTACCTGCTACCTCAATGACGACAACCAGTTGGTAAACGAGGTGATAAAAGACCTTGACCAGGCTCCTGTCTCGGATAAAATGAAAGCCTTGCTGCATATTGCCGGCAGCGCCCAAAAAGGAGGCAAGCTGGTGACAACCGGGCAGGTGGAAACTGCAAAAAAGCATGGTGCAACCGACAAGGATATCCACGATACAGTATTGATCACGGCGGCCTTCTGCATGTTTAATCGCTATGTAGATGGGTTGGCTTCCAACACGCCGTCAGATTTGTCTTCTTACCCCCTGAGAGCAAGACAGATCGCTGATAATGGTTATGGTAACCATATTTTCACAAATAAGCAACCCTTAGCTGAAAAGCAAGAGATATGAACTAAAATTTAAACTATTCATTCAACCCAAATCACAATGAGAAAGAATTTACATCACTTACTGATATGGCTGTTCATGGTCATATTCCCCATTTCACTATTCGCACAAAACCGGACGGTCACAGGGACAGTCACTGCAGGCAACAATGCCCCGGTTCCGGGCGCAACCATAGTAGTGAAAAACACTTCCCAGGCCGTAGCGTCTGATGGAAATGGAAAATTCACAATAAGCGTTGCCGAAAATGCTGACCTGATCATCAGCGCTATTGGCTATAAAACACAAACCATTCACGTTTCGGGCAATTCTCTTCAGATTACACTGGCTGAGGACGTTTCCAGGCTTGATGAAGTAGTAGTAACGGGTCTGTCCACCACGGTTAAAAGAAAGAACCTTTCAAACGCGGTATCGGTTATCGGGGCTAAAGAATTAAGTGGCACCGCACCCGCACAAACATTTGATTCAGCCCTTGAAGGAAAAATTCCGGGCGCTAACATCAACTCCAATTCAGGTTCGCCAGGCGGTGGTGTTTCAGTAAAGTTAAGGGGCGTAACCTCAGTATATGGCAACACACAACCTTTATATGTAGTAGATGGGGTTTATTTAGATAACACGGCTACTTCGGGCGGACTAAACGCGGTAACACAGGCGGGGGCCACCGGTACCACGTCTACCCAGGACAATCCGTCAAGCCGTATTGCCGATCTGCGAGCAGAAGATATTGAGAATATTGAAATACTAAAAGGAGCCTCTGCTGCAGCCATTTACGGTTCAAAAGCATCAGGAGGTGTAATTATCATTACAACCAAAAGAGGAAAACAAGGCAAAACAAACATCAGTCTTTCCCAGGATATAGGATTTTTAAGGCCGATCAAATTGCTGGGCGTACGCCAATTTACTGCCGAAACTGCAGGATCGCTGAGCCGCGACCCGGCAACATCAGCAGCGTTAACAAGTCAATTCACAGCAGCGCAATCCAAAGGTGAGATATATGACTATGAAAAAGAAATTTACGATCATACGCCATTTACCAGGAATACGGTATTGAGTATGAGCGGCGGAAATGAAAAAACAGGGTTTTATTTTTCAGTTGCGCAGAAAGACGAAAACGGCCTGGTACAACGTACAGGATATGATAATACCAGTGTTAGGCTGAACGTCGATCATAAAGTTTCAGACAATATTAAATTAGGGCTGAGTACCAATTATGTAAACTCATCGGCAGATAGAGGCTTGTTTGGTAATGATAACGCAGGTGTTACTACCGGCATAGCGCTTTCGTCAACGCCAGATTTTGCACAATTGCATCCTGATGCAAAAGGAGATTATCCTAACAACCCGTTTGCAGCATCCAACCCCTTGCAAACAATTGCGCTGATGCAAAATAATGAATCTGTAAACAGGTTCATCATGGGCGCCAATCTTGATGTGATATTGCAAAAAAGCAATAGGAGCAACACTAAATTTGTTGGAAGAGGCGGATTTGATTTTTATAACCTTCAAACCAACGTCCTGTTCCCGAGTGTGTTGCAGTTCGAGGCAATAAATAAAGGAGAATCTATCCAGGGCTCTACCAAGAACTTGAATACCAATTACATACTATCATTAGTAAATACCTTTACACCCTCTGATAAAATATCACTGACAACGTCAGCAGGCATCACCCAGGAAACCGGTGATTATAATAATCTGTTGGATGTGGCTACGCAGGTTATTTCAGGTCAATCCAATGTGGACCAGGCGGGCGCTTTAAATGCTACGCAATTGCGTACCAAATATTTGAATAGCGGGATTTTTATACAGGAAGAAGCTTCCATAGTTAACGCCGTTACATTGACCGGGGGCCTACGCTTAGACAGATCAAGCAATAATGGCGATGTTTCTAAATATTATTACTATCCAAAAGCGGGCATTTCATGGAACCTGACCGATATGGGCATAGTAAAACAAGGACTTTTTGAAAGTATAAAACTACGTGCAGCTTATGGACAGGCAAATAATGTTCCTGCCTATGGGAGCAAATTCACCGCATTCGGCGTATCCAATATTAGCGGGTTTCCGGGTTTACTTATAAACACGCAGGAAGGCCAGGCAGATATTAAACCCGAAAGGCAAACCGAGTTTGAAACCGGTATTGACTTTAGTTTGCTGAAAGGAAGACTGGGTTTTGAGTTAACTTATTATAAGAAGAACATCTCTGATTTCCTTTTACTTACAACTCCTCCACCTTCATCAGGTTTTGCACAGGAATGGCAAAATGCGGGTAACCTGACCAATAGCGGGATAGAACTAGGCATGAACGCAAGGCCCGTGGAATCGAAAAATATCGTATGGAATACATCGATAGGCTTCTGGCTTAACCGTTCTAAGGTTACCAAGCTGAATGTGCCGCCCGTACAATTAGGCTCCGTTGGCGGGGTGCTGTTGGGTGAATATCAAATTGAGCAAGGAAAATCGGCAACGCAAATAATAGGGCTGAACGGCACTGGTGTAGGCGTATTAGGTAATGCTGAGCCAAGGTTCCAGATGAATACCTATAACGAGGTTACGTTCTTCAATAAACTAAGCTTACGGTTCTTAATACATTGGAAGTATGGCGGCCAGAATGTGGACGTAACTCAGCTTCAGAATGTTTTTGGCGGCACAAGTGTTGATTATGATAAACCTACTGCATCAGGTTTGCCTTACGGCGTAACCCAGTTGATGAAGGTAGGTTCAGATGCACATCAAACAGTTGAAACATCAACCTATTTGCGTTTCCGCGAGATTGGTTTGTATTATACCTTTAAAAATTTACCTGTTTCCTATGTTAAATCGGTAACTGTTGGCGCATCGCTCAATAACTATATCACCATAACCAAATACAAAGGTTACGATCCGGAGGTTTCCAACTTCGGGACAGGCTTTTCGCAAGGTATTGATATAGATCCATACCCTTCGAATAAGCGGGCAGCACTCCATGTTTCATTTAATTTCTAATTTTTTAAAGTATAAACACCATGCAAAAAAATATCAAAATATATAGCATCCTGTTTCTCGCCGCAAGTTTGTCTTTTACAGCATGTAAAAAGGATTATGGCAATTTAAACAATGCGACTGTCGAAGATCTGTCAAAAAATGCTTCGCAGAGTGAATTAAATAACTTAGTGAGCGGCACCGAATCAGGTATGAGGAACGCACTCAATTTTTATCTTGACGATGTAAGTATTATAGGGAGAGAGACTTATCGCTTCTCCGGATCTGAACCCCGTTACGTTTTAGATTTACTTGGGGCTAATTCAGCTCAACTTACCGGCGATAACTTTTATATTTCATTTCCATGGGCAGCAAAGTATAAGGTCGTAAAAAACTGTAATTTACTTATCCAGATAGCGGGCAACTCTTCGCTTATAACTGATGCACAAAAGAAAGGTTATATCGGTTTTGCCAGGACGATCAAGGCATACCAGCTTTTACTCAACTTGAATCTTACCTATACAAATGGTATAAGGGTAAATGTTGCAGATCCAAATCACCTTGGGCCGATTGTCGATTATAACGCCGGCTTAACAGCCATCACCGCCCTGCTTGATTCAGCGAAAAATGATCTAAGTACAGCAACAGTTTCTTTCCCATTAGCAGGCTTTGCAGGCCTGGATGATGCTGCCGGACTAACCAAATTTAACCGTGCGCTGGCAGCAAGGGTGAGTCTATATCAAAAGAACTGGCAAACAGCCCTGGATGATTTGAATGCATCTTTCTTCAGATTGACCACTAATTTCAATACCGGCGCATACCATATGTTTGGAACCGGCTCAGGCGACCAGTTGAACCCGGTATTTATACCTCAAAACCAAACAGGCGAAGTACGGGTAGCCCATCCGTCGTATGCTGCTGATATTGCGACAGGCGACGACCGTATTAACAAGACTTCATTGCGTACAAGCCCCGCTGCACTGAGTGGCCTTAGCAGCGACAGGGACGTGTGGCTATATACTTCCAGCACTGCGCCCGTAGGAATTATCAGGAATGAAGAACTCATACTGATCTATGCTGAGGCCAATATTCAGTTAAATAATTTTGTTGAAGGTGTTAAAGCCATCAATGTGATCAGGAACGGTCACGGGCTTGGAAACTATGCAGGTGCGGTTACACAACCAGCTTTAATTACCGAAATGCTCAATCAGAGGCGTTATTCCCTGTTTTTTGAAGGTCATCGCTGGATTGATTTACGGCGGTACGACCTTTTAAACACTTTACCTCTTGACCGTCCTGATGATGATGTATGGTCATTATTCCCTCTGCCTGTAACCGAACACTAAATCATAATGCCGGCACTGGATATTCTTGTGCCGGCATTTAATTAAAATCAGTTTTATGATCAGCTATAAGAGAATTATTTTACTTGGTTTCGTAGCGGCCTGTTCCTTACAGGCCATGGGCCAGAAATTTACGGCTGTCTACACGTCCGCAACATCCACTCAAGACTTTTCCGGGAAGGTATTTCTATACCTGTCGAAAGATGCCAGGAGTCCGAAGGACGATATGGTGGGCGTTCATAGCTTCCCATGCTTCTCTATCGATGTAAAAAATATAAAGCCGGGACAAAAGGTGACATTTGACGATAAGGCGGTATCATACCCGACTGTATTGTCAGACATAGAAAGGGGCACTTATTATGCCCAGGTGGTTTGGGATAAAAACCTTGGAGGGCGTTCGATAGCCGAAAGTCCGGGTAATCTATTTAATAATGCTGTTACGGTTAAGATTACAAAAGACGTAGCAAAAGCCTTTGAGATTACTTGCACCGAAGTAGTTAAAGAACAATCTTTTACCGAAACCCAATTTGTGAAAGAATTGAAAGCGCCCTCGGCATTGCTGACTGGTTTTTACAAACGACCAACTACTGTAAATGCAGCTGTGCTTTTGCCAAAGGAGTATTACAGTCAACCTAACCGGAAATTTCCGGTACTTTATTGGATATCGGGTTATGGAGGCGACTACCATGGTTATTCTGGCAAAGATGTCCCAAGCGATCCGATAGATACCACTGCTTGTATTCGTGTCTTCTTAGATGGAAATTGTTCAGGTGGTCATTGTGTTTATGCCAACAGCGACAATAATGGGCCGTGGGGTGATGCGTTGACAACGGAGCTTATTCCTTTGGTTGAAAAGACATATCGTACCAATGCAGCGCGCTTGCTGACCGGGCATAGCAGTGGAGGCTGGACGGTTTTGTGGCTACAGACTCATTACCCAAAAGTTTTTGCGGCATGCTGGTCCAGCTCACCCGACCCGGTAGATTTCCGGAGTTTTCAGCAGATAGACCTGTATAGTGAGAAGAACCTGTACTTCGCAAAAGACAGCACGATGCACCTGGCGGCGACAATTGCTGGTCGTTTCCCCTGGATCACCATGAAAAATATGTGTTCGATGGAACACGTTATTTACCGGGGTGAGCAAATGCACTCGTTCAACTTCGTATTCAGTACCCGGAACCCGGACGGTACACCCCGTAGTTTGTGGAATGATGTTACCGGGGAGATCGACCCTGTAACCTTTGATCATTGGAAGAACTACGATATCTCGCTTTATCTGCGTAACAATTGGCAGCAGATTAAGCCCGATTTGCAGGGGAAAATCAGAGTATCAGTAGGAAAACAAGATAACTTTTTACTGAACTATGCTGTCCAGCTATTGCAAGGAGAAATGAAAAAGTTGGATGCAGGTTACGTATTTGAATATTTTCCCGGCGATCATTTTACAATACATACACCCGAATACAGGTTAGCCGGATATCGTTTTTTAGAGCAGAAATATAATGAGTTGGGAATAAAGAATTAACCCCTTAAAATAAATTCGATGAAATTACCTACCGAACCAATAGGCAGCATCCCAAGGCCGGATGAACTGATTGACGCGATAGCCGGAAAGCCGAATAGCAAGCCTTTTGATGTGCTTTATGAAAAGGCTATCGACGATACTTTAACTGAATTTGTGAAAACAGGTTCGCCGGTGATTACAGATGGTGAACAAACCAAATCGAGCTTTGCGACTTACCCGCTTGAAGGCTTGACCAACCTGGCCTCAAATGGGGTCACGATCAATTTTGAGGACGGGCATTCACGTCAATTACCGGTATTAACCAGCGGCCCATTCAAATATGGTAACTACGCAGTTAAATACCTGGACGCAACAAAAAAGAAAACGGACATGCCTGTCAAACAGGCTGTCATTTCAGCTTCTGCGTTAAGTTTGATCTATCCATCAGATGGCATACCGGGCTACAGCCAGGCAGACTTTACAAATGACTTGCTGAATGAATGTGAGAAAGATATCCGCCAATGCCTGGAACACGGCGCTTACAAAGTGCAGATGGATTTTACGGAAGGCAGGCTTTCATTAAAGCTCGATCCTTCGGGAGGCGTATTGAAACATTTCATAGGTCTTAATAACCAGGTCTTCGACCGTTTTAGCGAAGAAGAACAAAAAAAGCTTGGTGTGCATGTTTGTCCCGGAGGTGATCATGATTCAACCCATAGCGCCGATATTGATTATGCCGATTTCCTGCCGGAACTTTTTAACTTGCATGTAGGCAGTTTTTACCTGCAACTAGCGAGCGAACCGGACAGGGTTAAAGTGTTGAAGATCATCAAGCGGTATCTTAAACCGAATCAAACTGTATTTATCGGCGTGATCGACGTGCTTAACCCGGTAGTAGAAACTAAGGAAACCGTACGCGATAGGATACTAGAGGCGGCAGAATACATCCCGGTACAACAATTGGGAACGACTGATGATTGCGGATTTTCACCATTTTGCGATGACGTATCCACCAAGCGGGAAACCGCCTTTGCCAAGATAAAGGCCCGTATAGAAGGCACTAAACTGGCCGAACAAAGATTATTTAACTAACGACATTATGCCACATATCGAATTAGAATCACACTTGCCGGGTATTACCGGTTTGCTGGAGTACAGGAAAGACACAGGACAGCCAATACGCGACCTAACCCAAATATTAATGCGTGGCTCTTCAACGCTGACTGAAGGTGAGCGCGAATTGATCGCTACGATCGTATCGCACGGCAATCAGTGTCGTTTTTGCACTACGGCGCACACTGCTGCTGCTGATTTGCTTTTGGGAGATAAAATTACAACCCAAATAATGAAGGATGATATTGAATCGACCCCTGTAAGCGAAAAAATGAAAGCGTTACTTACGATAGCCGCCGCAGTTGGTAAGAACGGCAAACTAGTGACACCGGAAATGGTAACACGGGCAAAAGCTGAAGGCGCAACCGATTTGGAATTACATGATACGGTGCTCATCGCCGCCTTATTCAGTCTTTACAATCGTTACGTGGATGGTATGGCTACAGCAATGCCTGACAATGAAGCCTACTTCGATATATTAGCCGACAGACTGGTTAACCATGGTTACTCACGCCTTCCACAGGGTTATGATCATTTAAAGAAATAAAAATTATGGAAACAATTTTAGCCAGTAACGCTACCTATAAAAAAACAACCTCGAGCCAATTGGCCCTGCTTTTTATCATTTGCTTCGCAGGGAACATGTTTGCCGGTGTGGTGTCGACATTGATGTCAGTTTATTTGCCGGTAGTGGTAAAAGAATTGCGCGGTAGTCAAACAGATAGTCAATTCAATGACATGAGTGCCTACATCAACTCGATCTTCATTTTTGGTTGGGCAGCGGGCGGATTTCTTTGGGGTTTTATCGGAGATAAAGCCGGCCGAAAAATTTCGCTTTTGCTGTCTATTGCCTGCTTTGGAGTATTTACATTGCTCATCAGCCAGGCAAGCCAATGGTGGCAGATCGTAGTCTGCCGTTTTCTGAGCGGGGTTGGCACCGGTGGTTTACTTGTGATTTCCTTTACATTGATCTCTGAGGTCTGGCCGGAAAAAACCAGGGCGGTCTATACGGGTATCTTGTCGATATCTATTCCTGTGGGAATCTTTTCTGCAGGAGCGATCAATTACATGGTCAATTCATGGCGGCAAGGCTTTATGGTCGGAATCATCCCGATAGCGGTAGCAATCATCGGCTTTTGGGTGATCAGCGAATCAGGTTTATGGCTGAAAGATCACGAAGAACACAGTCACGATAGCAACCAAAATACTGGCCTGTTTCATAGCTCGAACCTCAAAACTTTGCTCATTGGCTCGGTTATATTTGGTACCATGCTGATCGGCCTTTGGGCTATCTTTCTGTGGCTGCCTACCTGGATACAAAGCCTTCTGACTACCGATGCCAATAAAGAACGCGGCATAAGCATGATGTTCATGGGTATGGGAGGTTTAACCGGCGGTTTCATTTCCGGCTGGGTGGTAAACCTGCTCGGACTGCGGAAGTCGCTGATCCTATCTTTTGTGGTTTGCTCATTGGTATCGTTCGTGCTGTTCAAAACAAATACAACCTTTTCGAGTGTAGTTTATATCGAAATAGCGGTGCTGGCGTTATTCTTTGGGATAAGCCAGGGAGTGCTTTCGCTATATATCCCACTGCTTTTCCCAACGTCCATCCGTGCTTCAGCAACCGGATTCTGTTTTAACATCGGCCGGATATTTACCGGGATAGCTGTGCTGGGCGTAGGCGTATTGGTAACCACATTAGGTGGCTACGGCAATTCACTTTTTATATTTTCACTGGTGTTCGTTGTCGGATTGATTGCCATGCTGGTGATCAAAGACATACAAGTTGGTACTAAATCTATAAAAGAATAATTATGGCACATATTGAGCTGAATAATGATTTACCGGGCATCAGAGGATTGATGGCTTATCGCCCGGAAACTGAAAAGCCGCTGAACTTTTTAGCTGAAACACTGCTTCGCGACGATAACAATTCACTAAGCAGAGGGCAGCGCGAACTGATCGGAACATATGTTTCTTATCTCAACGACTGCTTCTTTTGTCAGAACGTTCATGGAGCTATGGCAGGCCATTACCTTGACTGTGATATCGACCAGATAGACCGCATCAAACAGGATTTCAAAACAGCAGAACTTGATGGCAAAATGAAGGCCTTGCTAAGCATTGCGGCAAGTGTTCAGAAGGGCGGAAAGAATGTAACATCAGA
>Ga0207667_10009634_pt1 | contig 11362 bp, 12 predicted proteins | sample KBSCornC52_FD_184301 | JGI IMG/M metagenome (GOLD analysis project Ga0207667, IMG submission 184301) | Corn rhizosphere microbial communities from Kellogg Biological Station, Michigan, USA - KBS Corn C5-2 (SPAdes) (version 2) | ecosystem: Host-associated > Plants > Roots > Rhizosphere > Soil ...
TCAGGTCCTCGGCCATCCCTTGCTGCTCTTTTACATTAGGATGCCCCGGCGTATTTTTATAGGGGAAAAAATGCGTGTAAATATTCTTATCGCCGATCTGGGCGACGGCTTTTTCAACATATCCCGGCCATGGTGAGCCTTCTTTGGTGGCATCCATGTTGCCTAACGCGCAAATGATCTGCGCCTTACGGTATTTATCTCTTATCGTTTTGACAAAATCCCTATAAGCTTTGATGATCTGCTCATCGGTCGGCGCTTTATCGCCAAAGCGCGCCTTGAATTGTTCATTCTGCGGCAGTTTGGTTATCCAGGCATCGTTTTGAAACAAGTTGATCACCACCACGTCGGGCGTATATTTTGAGAAATCCCATTTACTTTCCGAATCTGTCGGATCGAGCCGGTCATACATTTCCGGCATGATCTGCGGAAACCAGCTCACCAATACGCCTATGCCACTGCGGGCTGTCAGGGTAAAATCGGCATTGTAATGCTGAGCGGTAAGCGTCGCATAACTCAACCAGGCATTTTCGTAGGGTGCTGTGCCCCTGTCTTTTCCGCTGGAATCAATTACCGCGTACCCGCAGGTAATAGAATTACCAAAAAATTCCATTTTACGTTTATGTAAAGCCTGGGGCATTACCAGGGCGCCTTTATCCAATGTAAATTGGTATACCCAGGTTTTGCCCATCGTCCATTCGGTGCGCTTAAACAGTTCGAGCGAATGTTTTCCTGCTAGCAAACCCGACGCAAGCGTATATTCCCTTTGCACACTATCAGGGTGCAGCACCATAGCAACCTTACCGTCTATAACCACGTTAATAAAATTTTCCCCATGTTCATCCTTTAAGGTCGCCTTAACGCTTGTCCCGCTAAAATTAATGGTAGCCGATGAACCCGGCCACGAGAGTTCAGCGGCTTCATCCAGCATATGAACACGGCCCATATACTTAATATGCGTGTCGTGGCTTGTGATAACAACGGTTTGCGCACTGGAAGTTAAGCCGGCGCACAGCAGTAATAAAGCAATCAGGCATTTAGGTTTCATGGTTAGCAGGTTTACTCAAATATACATAACTAATTTTATCGTTTTCAGTATGCCCCTGCAACAATTTCTTTTGTGGCGAGATTAAAGGAAAACCCAGCTGTGTTATGTTCGTAAAAACCATCGAATCCGACTATGAATTTACTTTTCCAGTTCGATAGATATTTATTGGCTTCTTTTTTATCTGCAAAATTCAACAAGTTTATAAAAATAACTTTTTGATTGTGATCATTTTTATATCCAAAATATTGCCTTTTGTAGTTGGCGAAGTATGGTGTTACATTCACTAAGATATTTCGGGCATATTTGCTTTTTCCGTATAGATTTACTTTATCCCATATTTTGTTCAATGCTATCTCAGCTTCATTGATCTCGCCTTTCACTGGTGTAAATCTTTTATCTTCTTCAATATTATTGACGTAGGATGCAGGAAAAATAACGCCAGTGAAATGTTTTGCGCTTATCAAATATGTTGTATCAGACCCTGAACCTATTCTAGTGACTAATTGAGCCCGGCATGTGAAACAAGTGACCCAAATAAAAAATAGAACCACTAGCTTTTTGTACATTCCCTTTCTACTTTAAATATACATAAGTTATTCCATCTCCGCCCCTGTCCGCATGTTCATCTTCTATACGATCGACAGCATCATATTTTTTCAAATATTCACGAATCAATTTACGCAAAATACCATCGCCCTTGCCGTGTAATATTTTCAAATTATTTAAACCCATCATCAATGCGCGGTCGAGCATTTTTTCTATTTCGTATATAGCCTCATCACCGCGCTTCCCGCGCACATCAATTTCGGGACTGAAATTGGCGTAATCGTTGGTGTGCGAACTAAACCCTTTCCTCACTTCCTTCGGCACCTCTTTTTTCGACACTTTCTGAACGCGATTTTTCTTAGCTACCGTGCGCAGGTCACCTATTGCAATGATCACGTTATCCCTGGCTATTTCTATCACCTTCCCGGTTGTTTCTGAATCTACAAGCTTCACCCAATCGCCGGGTTTTAATTCCTCCTCTACTTTTGGAGTTTTTGGCTGATCCGCCTTCACCGTATTCTTTTGCAGCTCACGGCTTAAATTCTCGCGCAACTGGCGTGTTTTCTCCTTATCCGCATTACTGCTTTTGATATCGGCTATAGTATTCTCTACCAGTTTATTGGCATTGAGGATAATATCCTTAGCTTCCTGTTTGGCATCGCGTATCAGCACCTTTTTATTTTCTTCGAGGTAGCTTTTTAGCTTTTCATTTTCGCTTAATAAACTATCTACCTGCTTTTGCTGCCGGTCAAGTTTTACCCGCGTATCGTATATTTCCTTTTTCTCACGTTCGAGGTCAACCAGTAAGGTATCCACTTTCTTTTGGCTGGTGCCGACCTTATTCTTTGCCAGGTCGAGCACCTGCTTTGGCAAGCCGATCTTCTGCGCGATCTCAAAGGCATAAGAACTGCCCGGCTTGCCTACTTCCAATATATAAAGCGGCCGCATCTCCACATTATCGAACAGCATCGAGGCATTTTCAATACCAGGTGTATTGCCGGCGAAAACTTTTAGGTTAGAATAGTGTGTAGTTACCACGCCCCTTATCCGTTTCTGGTTCAATGTTTCCAATACCGCTTCGGCTATTGGGCCGCCAAACTGGGGATCGGTTCCCGTACCAAATTCATCAATAAGCACCAGGGTTTTTCCGTTCGCCTTCTCCACAAAGTTTTTCATTTTGGATAGATGCGCGCTATAGGTACTCAAGTCGCTTTCTATAGACTGGTCATCGCCGATATCGACGAATATTTGCTTAAAAACCCCGACGATACTTACATCTGCGGCGGGTATAAGCAATCCGGCTTGCGCCATCAATTGCAGCAGGCCAACTGTTTTCATGCAAACCGATTTGCCGCCGGCATTCGGACCCGAAACAACTACGACGCGGGTATCTTCATCGATCGTGATATTTAAGGGAACCACCGTTTTCTTTTCGACTTTAAAGCTCAAAAAAAGCAATGGGTGCCTTGCGTTCTGCAATTTCAGCCTTGCCTCGTTCACCAAAACGGGCATTTCAGCTTCAATGTCGATAGCAAAAAGGGCCTTGGCACGTACGAAATCCATTTTGGTGAGCAGGCCGTGATAGGATAATAAAAGCGGGACGTAAGGCCGCAATTCGTCGGTTAAGGCAGTTAAAATCCGTACAATTTCCCGGCGGCGATCAAATTCAAGGTCGCGGATATTGTTATTTAATGCGAATACTTCTTCGGGCTCGATATAAACCGTTTGGCCCGAGGAGGATTCGTCGTGGATAAAACCCTTCAGCTTTCGTTTATTCTCCGCCAAAACCGGGATACAAAGCCGGCCGTCGCGAATGGTGAGCGATCCGTCTGCCGTCCAGCCGTTTGCCGAAGCGTTTTTGAATATCTGGTCGATCTTTCTCCTTGCCTCATGTTCGGCCTTGGCAATAGCCGAGGTAATGTCAGCCAGTTCACGCGAAGCGTTGGGCCTTATCTTCCCTTTCTGATCGATCACCGCGTTGATCTTCTTCAGGATAGAACGTTCGATAGGCAAATGTTCAAATAGTGCTTCCAGGTTTGGATACTGTCCTTCTCGTTCGTTGAAGTAGCCAATCACAGCAAAAACGGTCGATAATGAGGCCTGTATCTGGTAAAATTCTTCCTCCGACAGGAACACCCCTTCGATCTTCGCTTTATTGGCTAAGGATTTGATATCAAAAAAATGATGAATAGGTAAAGCTTCGTCGTTCTGCAGAATATTCTTAAACTCGTTGGCCTGGTTCAGGAATTTGAGTACCTGGTCATAATGGTCCATTACCTGTATCCTGTCCACCATCTGGCGACCCATTTCGCTCAGGCAATGGGCTTTTACCAGTTCTTTTATCTCGGTAAATCCAAGCTTTTCGGCACTATTTGATGGGCTGAGCATTCTTTTTAACAGGTAAGTACCTTTTATTCGTAAACTTTCCCGCCGGCGGTCGCGCGGGTATTTTTATCGCGGGATGAGGTGGCGGAGGAGCTTGCTTTGGTAGTTTTGCCAGCGAATCCTGCTTTCTTTTGTTCTCCTTCAACATTTCCTTCTGGTAAATTTTATTGATCGAGTCGGACTTTTGTTTCAGGTTTGTTGTCACCTGGTCATAAATATCTACCAGCAACTCAGGATTACTGCAATAATATTGCATACTCTTTTTAAATTGAACAGAGTCGGTATGAAAACTTTTAAAGAGCTTCAGGTACCGGTCGGTCCCGTATTTATACAAACTATCCGGCAACTGCATTATATTGTACATGGCGCCGTCGGCAATATGAACCTCGGTCAACAGGCTGGCCATCCTGGCGGGTTTGATAACATCGCTGGGAATATCGCTACCCCCGCAGGCATACAACAGAAGCAATAGCGAAATAAACAGGGTTTTATATTTATGCATTCTTTATTTTTGCGGCACTAACAGCCAAAACTACGGATAAATGAGCATTGCAGATAACATCAAAAGTTTAAAAAAGGAAACCGACATCATTAAAGTAACGCTCATCGCCGTATCCAAAACCAAATCGCACGATGAAATTATGGAGGCTTACGCAGCAGGACAACGTTTATTTGGCGAAAATATGGTTCAGGAGCTGGTTGAAAAATACGAACAGCTACCGAAAGATATCCAGTGGCACCTGATCGGCCACCTGCAAAGCAACAAGGTAAAATATATCGCGCCGTTCATCAGCATGATACAATCTGTCGACAGCATAAAGCTTTTGCAGGAGATAAACAAGCACGCGCAGAAAAACAACCGCGTGATCGATTGCCTGCTGCAGGTTTATATTGCCGATGAAGAAACCAAGTATGGCCTTGGGTTCGACGAGATCATAGAGTTACTCCGCAGTGAAGAGTTTTCAACGCTGAAACACATTCGGATCAGGGGCCTGATGGGCATAGCGACCAATACCGAAAATATCAAACAGGTAAAAGACGAATTTTACGAATTGAGGATCTTTTTCGATGGCATCAAACAAAGTTATTTCCGGAAGGATAATACATTTGATACCCTATCGATGGGCATGTCGTCCGATTATAAGATCGCTATTGAACAGGGCAGCAATATGGTGCGGCTGGGCAGTACCATTTTCGGCCAAAGGGTGATCAAACACTGGAAGAATAATTAAAGCCCCCTGCCCCCTGAAGGGGGTATTAATAATTGCTCCCCTTTAGGGGTTGGGGGCTAACATATTATATGAACATAAGAATCGCAAAAAAAGAAGACTGCCCGCGCCTGCTCGAACTGGTGAAGGAGCTGGCCCTTTTTGAAAGGGAGCCGCAGGAAGTAACGGTAACTTTAGACGAATTTATAGATGCCGGGTTTGGCAGCAAGCCGGTATGGAAAGCTTTTGTAGCCGAAGCAGATGGAACGATTGTAGGGTTTGCTTTGTATTATATCCGTTATTCCACCTGGAAAGGATGCAGGTTGTATCTTGAGGACCTGATCGTAACCGAAGAATGGCGGGGTAAGGGCATTGGGAAAATATTATTCGATAAAATGATCGAAGAGGCGCGCGAGCTCGGCTTGAACGGAATGACCTGGCAGGTACTCGACTGGAACGAGCCGGCAATAAAATTTTACGAAAAATACGAGGCGGCGATCGGTACCGGGTGGCTCAACGGTTCGTTATCAAAAGAACAGATCAACAATTATTAATAGTTGAACGTTAAGGGTATCATGATGAGTAGCAAAAATATACTTTGGATTATTGCAGGTTTGTTAGGCATTGCTTCGTGCCAATGGGGTGTGCCGCATAATAATACCAAACCGGCTATTACCAAAGATACCCTCGTTTATACCTATCAGACTATCAAGGAGCGCGCACCCGACTGCGGCAATAAGCCCGACAGTTCCTGCTCGCTCGCGAAGATCACCTACCCGGTATTTACGGGTCAAAGCACATTAAACGATACCGTCATAGGCCGACTGTTAGCGACTTACAGCCATAGCGACAAGCCCGCGAAAACCTTACAGGAGCAGGCTAAAAACTTTATCGCCGGCTACATAGCTGATACCGTCCATAGAAACAACCCCGGTATGATCTATGCGTTAGAATCGACCGCGGCGGTTGTCAGGCAAGATTCGAGCCTGATCACCATACAGATCGACAGGTACGTCGATGCGGGCGGTGCGCATGGAAGTACCTATACCGGTTTCGTTAATTGGAATACCAAAGCCGGCAAAAAGATCAGCCTGGATGATCTTTTCGCCCCTGCCTATAAAACAAAATTGACCACCGTAGCTGAAAAGATATTCCGTAAGGATGAAAAACTAAGCGGCACCAGCTCACTGCGGAACTACTTTTTCAAGGACGAGAAATTTACACTGAACGACAACTTCCTCATCACGCCAGTGGGCATCCAGTTTTTATACAACGAATACGAGATAAAATCCTATGCTGAAGGTCAGACTACGCTTTTAATTCCTTATATACAGATCAAATCCTTACTGCGGCCCAACACCGTGCTCAAACAATATATCAAATAATGCTTGTTTTCAAATTCGGGGGCGCTTCTGTAAAGGATGCAGCCGGTGTTATCAACCTTTCCAACATCGTCAGGAAATATACAGGCGAACAATTGCTTATCGTGGTTTCGGCGATGGGGAAAACCACTAACGCGCTGGGAAGGCTTACCAAAGCTTACGCTGATGGTTCCGACGAACTGGGCGGGATCTTTTCAGAAATTAAAGATTACCATTTCAATATCCTCAAAGACCTTTTCGATCCGGGGCACCCGGTCTTTGATGAGGTAGCAAACACCTTTGTCGAGATCGATTGGATCATCGAGGACGAACCGCATGACGATTATGATTTTACTTACGACCAGATCGTATCCATCGGCGAACTGGTTTCGACACGCATTGTAGCTGCTTATCTTAATCAACGCAACATCAAAACGAAATGGCTTGATGTGCGCGGATATATCCATACCGATAACAATTACCGCGAGGGCAATGTAGATTGGGATAAAACCAGGGCAAGTATCCGTCATGATATACCTAAGTTATTAGAAAAGGGGATTGTGGTTACCCAGGGTTTTTTGGGCGGCACATCTGAAAATTTCACAACCACGCTTGGGCGCGAAGGTTCGGATTATACCGCGTCTATTTTTGCATCCTGCCTGCAGGCTGAATCGGTGACTACCTGGAAGGACGTACCCGGAATACTAAATGCCGACCCCAAGTTTTTTGCCGATACCGTCAAATTTGATGAACTATCCTATACCGAAGCCATCGAAATGACCTATTACGGCGCGAGTGTGATCCACCCCAAGACCATCAAACCGCTGCAAAACGCGAAAATACCGTTACTGGTAAAGTCATTCAATGATCCCGACGCTCCGGGAACTATCATCAAAGAAACTGCCGCCATGGTTTTCGAAAAGCCGGTGATCATCCTGAAACAAAACCAGGTTTTGCTTTCTATTTCGTCAAGAGATTATTCTTTTATATCCGAAGATCACCTGAGCGAGATATTCGGCCTGTTCGCCCAAAACCATGTTAAGATCAACATCATGCAGACATCGGCCTTGAGTTTCAGCGTTTGTTTTGACCTAAGGCCCGAACGTTTTGAAAAATTATTGACCAGCCTGGCCCCCAACTTTAAGGTGAAATACAACGAAGGGATCAGCCTCATCACCGTAAGGCATTATAAATTAGGTGCATTGAGTGAACTGGTTGCAGACAAAACCGTGCTGCTGGAGCAGGTTAGCCGTAATACCGCGCAAATGGTGGTGAAAGCTTGAGGGCGAAGGGCTGTGCGAATCCCGCCCTGGGGCGGGTGTACTGTTATTACCTTAGCGAAAACGCCGCTTTTACCCTCTTTCCGCTCGCGGGAGAGAGGGTCGACGATCCGCTGGATAGCGGAGACGTCGGGGTGAGTCCGCCGCCAGTGCATTAGCGCTAATGCCGCTCGTATATTTACCCACCCGGTCATTGCTTCGCTCGACCACCCTCCCTTTTGCAAGCAAAATGGAGGGGAAAAAAGTGACAGTGGTCAAATGATCATAATCTGAGCAAGGTATGGCATAGCCAGATAGATAAAGCCGCTATCAAAGTGTTCAGGAAATTGACGGTGTTATTGCCCATTATGCCTTTTCGTTCAAACGTTGCGCCTAATATGGAATCCGCCAGGTTGCCGATAGTGCCCGCCAGGATGATGAGCCAGAACGTTCTGCCAAAGCCCAGGCAATAAATAAAAGCGATAATAGCTGAACCCCCTATACCAAGCAGCGTACCGGTAACACTGATAACACCGTCCAATCCTTTACTTTCCCGCTTCAAGGTAAGTATATTGAAGAACCACCTGCCGTAAACCATCCCCAATTCGGATGACAAAGTATCCGCGGTGGCGGAAGACAGCGCCGCAGCCATCATCAGCCTGAAAAGAGCAGCGTGATGCGGCATCCACAAGGCCAATAAACCCAAAATGGCAGGCACCCCGCCATTGGCCAGCACCTGCCCGGCATTCCGGCTTACGGACCGGTCTGATTTTGCCTTGAACCGATGCTTTTCCTGTTTCTTCCAGCCTGTGGCTAAGGTTCCCAGCAAAAAGAACGCGACAAGCAGGATAAAACCCATGTAGCCGCCCCCGGCGAAAACCAACAGGCCCACGGCAGCGGCGGCTATGGCGCCTGAAAAAGTTAGCTTATTGGCCTTTACGCTCAGAATAGCTGCCGCTACAATAATCAATACTACGGGAAGGTAATGCAATACGGCCATGCTGGTGGATCAAGGCCGCAAATTTATAAGGTTTATTGTTCTATTATGATCTGCTCCTTCTTTTTACCCAATTCCTCCAGGTATTTTACCATTACTTCGACGAACTTATCCGGTCCGCATACATAATAGTACTTCATGGCGTCCGTCGCATAAATAGCCAAAAGGCGCTTATCGATATGCCCCTCCATAATATTACGGTCGTCGGACCTGTCCAGTATATTGATAAAGTTCCCGTCCAGCATCCCTTCAAATTCCTTGCGCAGGATAATATCCTCCGAAGACTTGTTAGCAAACAGCAGTTTGCAATCCTTTAAATTACTGTCCTTATGCAACTGGCGCAATATCGCGATGAAGGGCGTCACCCCCGCCCCGCCCGCGATAAACAAGCCCGGCCCCTTATAATTGATCGCGCCCCAAACATCATGGATGATCAGTTCGTCACCGGCGTTGATATCCTGCAATTTATTGGTCATGCCGTCATGATCGGTGTATATTTTGATCGTGAATTGCAGGTTATCCCAATCGTTCAGAGCCGTGAAGGTAAAAGGGTGCAGGTCATCTTCCAGTCCTGGCTTGTTGATGGAAACATCGGTGGCCTGGCCGGGTATAAAAGTATACCCGGCAGGTTTTTCGATATCAAATTGTTTGACGTTGTGCGTCACCATCTGCGTCTTCAATACTTTAACAATGTGCTTTTCCATGATCTTAATTTTGAGTTACCGGGCTTAATTTAGCGAGCGAAAAGGCGCCTATGGCCATTGCCAGGTCACGAACGGCTACATCGAGATAACTTCCGCTTGCCAGCAGATTGAGGGCGATCAGCACCAGCCAGGCACTTACAAGGTACGCACCTTTTTGCGTGCTTACAAAAACCAGTATGCCGGCCACGATCTCGATCACCCCGACGATCATCATGAATACACTCGCCTTAAAAGGCAGCATTGATACCAGTGAAGGGTGAAGATACTTTGACCAGTCTGTTAATATATTGGTAAATTTATCGGCCCCTGCAACAATAGGGATCAATCCATAAGTGAATTTCAGCAGTGTTTGAACGTCGCCGGTCTTTTTAATTTTCTCTTCCATGATCTGTTTGATTTTGTTTATTCATTAGAGAGAAGTGGTCAAAAAAAGGTTACAAAATTTAGTTCTTCGTAATTTGTAACCCTTTCGGCGGTTCGATACTCTATTAAACTAAATAATATTAATACTGTTTTATGAAACTGGCGCACTACAATAGCAAAACCATCATTAGCGACGAGGAGATTGTGGAGCGGGTGCTTGCAGGCGAGAAATACCTGTATGAAAACCTGGTACGCAAATACAATGCACGCCTGTTCCGCGTTGCCATGTCCATTGTCAACGATGATATGGAAGCCGAGGATATTATGCAAACTGCCTATATCAACGCCTACACGCAACTGGCCAATTTCAACCATAAATCGTCTTTCGGCACCTGGCTTACCCGGATACTGATCAACGAAAGTTTGCTGCATAAGAAGCGCAAAGCACGATTTGAACAGGTGCTGGCGCTAAAACAAAGCACGGAATACCACGAGGACACCCCACTAAAAAAGCTTATGAGTAAAGAATTAAAAAGCATACTGGAGGCAGCCGTTTTAACCCTGCCCGAAAAATACAGGCTGGTGTTTGTACTGCGCGAAATTGAGGAGATGAGCACCAGCGAGACCATGGATGTGCTGCAAATCGGCGAGTCGAATGTAAAGATCCGCCTGACGCGGGCGAAGGAGATGTTAAGGAACGAGCTGAGCGGTCAATTTAAATCAAACCAGCTATTTGATTTTCACCTTACGCGCTGCGACAGGGTGGTAAATGCCGTGATGAGCCGGATATGATGCCGAATATTCCGCGTAAATATTTTGAAGAATGTAAATCCGAAAGCAGTAGTTTTAAAATTTATTTTACATTTGCATCAAATTCATAAAAATGAAAACTACCAGCATATTTATTACCATCATCGGCCTGGCTATCCTGATCTTGTGCATTGTTCAATTTAAACCCGCCCTGGACGTGGTTGATTCAGAAACCATGACCGTATGGGGATCAAACCCGGCAAAAACATCCGAATGGCCTTTATTCATCGGCATACTGACCACTTTCGTAGGTGTAACCTTTTATTTTGTTTCCACCCACGACAGAACCGCCAAAAAGAAATAATTTAAAAAACGATATTTTTTTAGAAAGGACATGCCGGCAGGTGTGTCCTTTTTTTGTTTTGTGCCCTTTGGTGTTGTCACTATACCTGTTCGGAAGTTTTCAACTGCGTCTAAAATTCCCTCCTCGGGGAGGGGTGCGGCTGTCCCGATAGCTATCGGGAGCGTGGTAGCAAGGAGGGGTTAATCTCCCTGCATTATAAATCCGGGTTGACCCCTTCCTCCCCTTCCCCAAGGAAGGAATCGCACATCCCACCACCTTTAAATTTGCTGCCCAATACTTGTGGTGTTGTCACCAGCGGACGCGGAGAACACGGGAAAATTAAATTTACCCATACCTCATATCCCCCTGAATCTTAACCAATAATGCAGCTTCTGTTAAGT
>Ga0207667_10009636_pt1 | contig 11362 bp, 9 predicted proteins | sample KBSCornC52_FD_184301 | JGI IMG/M metagenome (GOLD analysis project Ga0207667, IMG submission 184301) | Corn rhizosphere microbial communities from Kellogg Biological Station, Michigan, USA - KBS Corn C5-2 (SPAdes) (version 2) | ecosystem: Host-associated > Plants > Roots > Rhizosphere > Soil ...
CCGCCGTTGCAGAGCCTGTTGCACCCGCAGTCGAGAGTGCGTCTCCCGTTCCTGAGATGTCATCTGCCGAAGCGCCTTCGGCGGAAGCCTTGCAGAAGGCAGCGGTTGAGGCGCTGTCGAACGCGAAGAGCCAGGATACAGCGGCTGATGCGCTCGACGACGCCGAGTGGTCCATCGAGAACGGTGAAATCCGAGTACAGACAGGCGTCTCGAAGGCAATGCTTCCGATCGCGATCAATCCGGAGGCGGAGAAGATCGTGCGCGCTGCGCTGCGAAACGCTGGAGCAGGCGCGCTGAAGCTGGTTCTGCTTCCGGGAGCCGCGAATGCGTCGGCTCCGAAGAAGCAACGGGCGGCGAAGACAGGAAGCATTCAGGCCAAGGCGCTCGAACATCCGATTGTGCAGCAGGCGCAGTCGCTGTTTCATGCTGAGATTCGCAGCGTCATCGATCTGCGCGACAATGATTAGCTTAAGGGATTAGCGTGAGGGACGAATGGATTTTTCCGATCTGGCAAAGATGAAGGACATGCTCGGGCAGGCGAAGCAGATGCAGGAGCAGATGGAGCGCAAGCTCGCCGAGACGGTCGTCGAGGCCACCACAGGCGGAGGCGTCGTCACTGTGCGGATGAACGGGAAGAAGGAGGTTCTCCGCCTCAAGATTGAGCCTACCGCAATGGGCAGCACCGCCGGTGACCTGGAGTTGCTCGAAGACCTGATCGCCGCCGCCGTCAACGAGGCCGGCCGCCGCGTCGATGACGCCATCAAAGCCAGCATGGCGGGAATGATGGGCGGGCTGGGGCTACCGAACCTGCCGGGGTTGACGTAGTGGCGGACCGTTTTGCCGCACCGATGACGCGGCTGATCGAGGAACTGCGCAAGCTCCCCGGAGTCGGCACCAAGAGCGCGCAGCGGCTGGCGTTTCACATCCTGCGCTCGCCGGCTGAAGACGCCGAGGCGCTCGCCACCGCGATCCACGAGCTGAAGCTGCATCTTCGTCTCTGCTCGGTCTGCAACAACATCACCGATGTCGATCCCTGTACCTACTGCACCAGCTCCGTGCGCGACCAGCGCGTGGTCTGCGTGGTCGAAGAGCCGACGAACATTGCGACCATCGAAAAGACCCGCAGCTACAGCGGCGTCTATCACGTGCTGCACGGAACGCTTTCGCCGATTGGCGGCGTCGGCCCGGAGCAGTTGCGGATTGCGAATCTGCTGACGCGGCTCGCCGAGGTCGATGAAGTGATTCTCGCAACCTCGCCCACAACCGAAGGCGAAGCCACTGCGGGCTACATCGCCCAGGAGCTGCATAAGGCGAAGTCCACTCTGAAGGTGACGCGGATTGCTACCGGCGTCCCCGCAGGCAGCGATATCGAATACGCCGACGAGGTCACGATGACTCGGGCTATGGAAGGCCGACGGGAGTTTTAGCGGGGCTGCTCCACACGCAGATTGCCGCCAGTCATATCCTTCGGTTGCCCGAGGTTGAGCAGGTCGAGCACAGTTGGCGAGATGTCGCGCAGGCTGCCGCCTTCACGCAGGCTGACTTTTTTGCCGTCCTCCGTAATCAGAATGAACGGCACCGGATTGGTGGTGTGGGCCGTGTGCGGGCCTCCGGTCGCGGGGTCGATCAGCATTTCGGCGTTGCCGTGGTCGGCGGTGACGAGAAGCGATCCGCCGCGCTGCTTGACCGCCTGGTAGATGCGTCCCAGTTCTGTATCCACTGTCTCCACACCACGAATCGTCGGCTCCAGCTTGCCGGAGTGGCCAACCATGTCGGCGTTGGCGAAGTTGACGATGATGACGTCGAAGGCCGTGTCGTTGACTGCCTTGACGACAGCGTCGGCAATGCCCGCGGCGGACATCTCGGGCGCGAGGTCGTAGGTGGCGACCTTCTGCGACGGGACAAGGACGCGGTCCTCGCCGGGGAACGGCTTCTCGATGCCTCCGTTGAAGAAGTATGTAACGTGCGCGTACTTTTCCGTCTCGGCCACGCGCAGGTTGCGCAGATTGGCCTGCGCCATCAGGTTGGCGAGCAGGTTGTCCATGCTCTCGGGCGGAATCACAACCGGCAACGTGAACGTCTTGTCGTACTGCGTCATGCAGACGTAGTGGATGTCGCGTGGGACGAGATTGCGCGGAATCGTCTCGTCGAGTTCGGCTGCCTTGGGCAGGTGCTGTCCGGCGTCGGGCGCGAATCCGGAGTTACGGCCGAGAACTCGCGTAATCTGACGGGCGCGGTCGGCGCGGTAGTTGAAGTTGATGATCACGTCGCGGTCGCGGATGAGGCCGACCGGTTTGCCGTCGGTCGGGTTGATGCAGGTGAACGGCGGGACGAACTCATCCGTGATTCCGTTGTTGTACAGTTCGCGCAGCCGCTCGGCGGGACCGCCATACGCGCCGCCTTCGGGATGCCCGGTCACCATCGCGTCGAATGCCTGCCGCTCCTTCTCCCAGCGGAGGTCGCGGTCCATGGCATAGTAGCGCCCGCTGACGCTGGCAATCACGCCGACGCCATACTCGTGGAACCTGCGGTGAAGCTCCTCGATATATCCAAGGCCGCTGGTCGGCATGGTGTCGCGTCCATCCATGAAGGCGTGAACATAGACGCGCGTCAGCTTGCGCTGGGCGGCCATGCGCAAGAGCGCGTAGAGATGCCGCTGGTGCGAATGGACGCCTCCGTCCGAGAGCAGGCCAATGAGGTGCAGTGCGCGACCTTCGTGCGCGGCGAGGTCATAGGCGCGCACGAGCGTAGGGTCGTTGAACAGGCTGCCGTCTTCGATGGCGGAGTCGATGCGCGTCATGTCCATGCGGACGATGCGTCCCGCGCCGAGGTTCAGGTGGCCGACCTCGGAGTTCCCCATCTGGCCGTCAGGAAGTCCGACGAAGTGCTCGCTGGCGCGAAGGAGCGTGTTGGGATAGTTGGCGAGGAGCTTGTCGTAGATGGGTTTGCGGGCCAGGGCGATGGCGTTGCCGTGCGTCTCGGCGCGATAGCCCCAGCCGTCGAGAATAGTAAGGACGATAGGTTTATTTGACATGGTTCAAGGTCAGGATAGCAAGAGTTTGCACATGGATGCTGGAGCGCGGAGGAAGCAAGAGCAGATTCCTCTGTTCGCCACGGAATGATGAGCGGACGAGCCTTCGGTGCCTGGGCATTGCTGCCCAGGCTCGTCTTACTGGCCGAAGTTGACTGACTCGATGCCGAGAAACTGGGCCGACTGGCCGAGTTCTTCTTCGATGCGGAGAAGTTGGTTGTATTTGGCGATGCGGTCGGTGCGGCTGGCGCTGCCGGTCTTGATCTGGCCTGCGCCGGTGCCGACTGCGAGATCGGCGATGAAGGTGTCCTCGGTTTCGCCGGAGCGGTGGGAGATGATGCTGGTGTAGCCGTAGCGGCGGGCCAGCTCGATGGCGTCGAGTGTCTCCGACACCGTGCCGATCTGGTTGACTTTGATGAGGATGGAGTTGGCGATCTTCTGCTCGATGCCCTGCTGGAGGCGCGTAGTGTTGGTGACGAAGAGGTCGTCGCCGACAAGCTGCACGATGTCACCGATGCTTTTGGTCAGCAGCTTCCAGCCGTCCCAGTCGTCTTCGGCGAGGCCGTCTTCGAGCGAGACGATGGGGTACTGGCGCACCCAGTTCTCCCAGAACGCGGCCATCTCGGCGGAGGTCTTCTCCGACTTGTCGGATTTTTTGAAGATGTACTTGCCCTTGTCCTTGTCGTAGAACTCGCTGGCGGCGGGGTCGAGCGCGATCGAGATGTCTTCGCCGGGCTTATAGCCGGCGAGTTGAATGGCTTCGAGGATCAGTTCGATGGCCTCGGCGTTCGACTTGAGGTTGGGAGCGAAGCCGCCCTCGTCGCCGACGGCGGTGTTGTAGCCCTTCTTCTTGAGCACGCCCTTGAGGGTGTGGAAGACTTCGGTGCCCCAGCGGAGGGCGTCGGAGAAGCTCTCGGCACCGACGGGCATGACCATGAACTCCTGGAAATCGACGTTCGAGTCAGCGTGTGAGCCACCGTTGAGGATGTTCATCATCGGCGTCGGCAGCAGGCAGGCGTTGACGCCGCCGAGGTAGCGATAGAGCGGCAGCTCGAGCGCTGCGGCCGAGGCACGGGCACATGCCATCGAGACGGCGAGGATGGCATTCGCGCCAAGCTTCGATTTGTTCTCGGTTCCGTCGATGGAGATCATCGTCGCGTCGATGAGGCGCTGATTGGCGGCGTCCATGCCGGTCAGCTCGGGCGCGAGGACGGACTCGACGTTTTCGACGGCATTGAGGACGCCCTTGCCGAGGTAGTGCTGCTTATCTCCGTCGCGCAGCTCAACGGCCTCGTGCTCGCCGGTGGAGGCGCCGCTGGGAACGGCCGCGCGGCCTTTGGCTCCGCCGTCGAGCACAACGTCGGCTTCGACGGTGGGGTTTCCGCGCGAGTCCAGAATCTCGCGCGCGTGGATCGAGACAATCTCAGTCATGTTGCTCCTCTGTGTGGATGATGCGGCTAAATGTTGTTCGACGACACGATGCATGAGCCGGTCGTTCAGTTTCGGGCGGCGATCGACGGCAACCGTGCGACCGCCTGCCAACGCAATCGATTGCACTAAATCTGCTTTAGATGGACTCACCAACGCTGATTCTAACAAAGGAAACGCGCATCCGCCCGCGCACCGTGCCGGTCCCTCAGCGCGCCCCGCGCTACGGAGGGGGCCTTATTGGCAGGGTCGATTCCCTTCCCGGAATTTTGCCCACACGCTAGCGGGGAGAATCTACCCTTTGATTGGGGCGAGCGTCGTATTGACAGGGCGCTCCTGTCCCTCAGTGAGGTTCATGCCATGAAAGTACAGATCACGACCGCCGCGTTCGTCATTGCCACACTTCCCGCGCTGGGACAGACCGCGCTGACCGGCGTCTCCCATCCGGAAGAGACCGACATTACGACAAGTCAGCAGGCCCCGGCGACGCCCGTCCTGACTCCGCGCACGCAGCAACAGAAGCCCGCCGCAGGAACGCCGGCTGCGGCCCCGGCTGTCGTCTACGGACCTTACGTCCCATATACCGGGCCGAAGGTTGCCGGCGCGACTCCGCCGCCTTCCGCCGCCGACTACGCCACCGCCGATGAAGCATTGCCCGATGGCAGCGCCGATGGCCAGATCGTCACGAGCGTTCCGGATATTCCCGGACAGTTGAGCGAAGGCACACTGCTACAGACGCGGATGCTCGAAGAGCTTTCGACGGCAACCACCGTGGCTGGCACACGCTTCACAGCCGAGATTATGGCTCCGGTCGAAAAGGACGGCCGCGTGATTATTCCTATCGGTTCGATCCTCGAAGGACAGGTGACGGACGTGCATAGCGGTCACCGGATTACGGGCGCGGCTTCGCTGCATCTGGAGACGCGTGACATTCTTTTGCCCGACGGCACGCGCTACGTCGTCCACGCGCAGTTGACCGACACCAGCCGCAGCGACTTCAACGTCAACGACGAGGGTACGCTGAAGCGGCGCGATAACAGAAAGCAGGAGGTAGGAATTCTGTCGCTGACTACAGGCAGCGGGGCGGCAGCGGGAGCGATGATCGGCGGCGGAGTGGGCGCGCTGGTAGGCGCCGGGTTGGGCGCTGGCGTCAGCTCGATTATGTGGGCGAAGGCAGACCGTCAGGCCACGCTGCCGAAGGATGTGCGGCTGACGTTCAGTTTGGTGGCTCCGATGATGATTACGCCGTTGAGCAATGGCTCGGCGAACACTGCGGCGCTGGGTCCGGCGCAATAGCGGAGATTGACGCATCGTTTTCAAACGCCCCGGATTAATCCGGGGCGTTTTGCGTTGATGGAGAACTGGCGAGTTGGGTTTGGTACTTTCCAACCCATCGCAACTGCAGCGGATGCGACAGCCGCTTCATCGCTGTAGCTATTGCCTACGCTTGTCACTCTGGGCGTAGCGAAGAATCCCTGCATTTTGTCGACAGATGCACAACAAGTCCTTCAGGTACATCTATGGAAAATCTGATCAGTCGCGGACCTGTGCCAGCAGCCGCTTCCAATTCTTCTGATTCCGCCTGTAGCTCTTCTTCAAATCTTCCAGAATGCGCTCGAAGTCGGTGTGGCCCTGGAGTTTGCGCCAGGCGGGGTTCTTCGAGAACCACGGGTAATTTTCGTTGCCGAGGTAGATGGCGCGGCGGAGCCAGTGCAGCGCTTCGGACTCGTCGCCTTCGAGTGCGAAATAGGTAGCCAACCGGTAGGCCATCTCGCTGTCGGCCTCGGCTGCCGCCAGTGTCTCATCGATGATGAAGCTGGCGGCCTTCTCCCGTTCGCCCAACTGCACATAGCAGAGCGCGATGGTCGGAAAGACGATGCGGATGGACTTCTCGTCGCGGATGACACCTTCGAGCGTCTCGATGGCCTTTGGCAGGTCGCCGGTGCGCATCTGCTGGTAGCCGAGCGAGATGCGCAGCATGGGTTGCTTTGGTTCCAGCGTGAGGCCTTTTTCTATCTCGTCGGCGGCGAGCTCCAGTTGGTTCTGGTACTGGTACACGCGGGCGCGGTGGTTGTAGATCATGGCCGCGTTCGACGGGTTCATGCGGAGCGAGGCGTTGAACTGTTCAAGCGCCTCGTCGTACATGCCGTCGATGCGCAGCGTCAGGCCGGCGACCAGGCGGACGTTCCAATCGTTGCCCGCGGTCTGGAGCAGGTTTTCGATGCCGTGACGGGCAGACTCTTTTTCTCCTCGCGAGAGCAGCATGTAGACGCGGTAGAGGTTGGCCTCCACCGAGCCGGGGTCGAGCGCAAGCGCCTTGTCGAAGGCGCGGCGCGCTTCAAGAACATGCATCTGGCCCCCGAGGCCGTGGCGGGCGTATTGCAGGTGCGCGATGCCCAGGCCCGACCAGCCTGGGGAGTACTTCTCGTCCTGCTTGACGACCGAGGCGAAGAGTTCGGAGGCTCGATCCAGTTCATCGCGGCTGCCGGTGCGCGTCATAAAGGAGGAGAGCAAGGCGCGGGCGCGGAGGTACTCCTCCGAGAGGTCTTCGGAGAGTGGCTCGGCGCGGTGATGGTTTTCGTTCACGGGGGCCTGGAGGTTGCCGAAGCCTTGCAGCGTGCTGAAGACCTCGTTGCATATCTCGGTCTGGACGCTGACCAGATCGAAGGAGGCGACGTTGATGGAGCCTCCGGCGCGGACGCTCTGGCCGCTTACGTCGAGCAGTTGCCAGTTCAGGTCGAAGCCCTTGTCGGAGCGAAGAAAGTTTCCCGCAAGCACAAAGTTGACCATCAGCTTTTTGCCGATGCTGAGCGGGTCGAGCTGCTGGGTAGGGACGGTCATCAGCGAGCTGGACGGGCGCACGACCAGCGACGACATGCGCGCCAGCCGGGCGGCGATGGCGTCGGCGAGGGCGTAGCCGTAGAGGGGGGCCACGTCGGCGGGGCCGAAGTTGACGAAGGGCAGGACTACGATGCTGTTTGGTTTATCTGCGGTGGAATTTCCGGACTCGCGGAAGCGCTCTGCGAGCATCGACAGGATGCCGGTGGTGCGCTTCTCTTCCTCGGGGGTTCCCAGGGAGACGACCGGCTCGCCGGGGATGACGACCGAGTCGAGCTGCATCGCCATCATGATTGTCTTCAGCGCTTCGCGGACGTCGGCGGAGGAGGCAAAGCGAGCGGAGGGCTGTTTTTCGAGGCAGCGCAGGATGACGCTTTCAAGTTCGACGGGCAGGTGCGGGGCTATCTCGCGGATGGAGGGCGGGTCGGCGTACTGCGTGGCGCGGATGGTCTGGAACTCTGGGGCGTCGGGGCGGTGGAAGGGGTGGCGGCCGGTGGCGAGTTCGTAGAGGATGAGGCCGAGGGCGAAGATGTCGGACTGCACACTGGACTGTCCGGTGACGAACTGCTCGGGCGCCATGTAGGCGATGGTGCCGCCGCGTGCGGTGTAGGTGGCTCCCGGCGCCGGGGGGTTGTGCTTGCTGGCCGGGCCGGAGGGGTCGAAGTCCACCTGTTCGGGCGCGAGGCGGCGGGCGAGGCCGAAGTCGAGGATCTTGATGAGGCCGCCGTCGGTGAGCATGACGTTGGCGGGCTTCAGGTCGCGATGGAAGATGCCCAGGTTGTGCGCGGCGGAGAGACCGTCGGCGATCTGAATGCCCGCGGAGAGAACGAGTTGCAGGCTGGCCGGACCCTCGGCGATGAGTCTGTCGAGGCTCTTGCCGGGAATGTACTGCATGACGATGTATGCTTCCTGCTCTCCGCTGTGGGCACCGCCGTCGCCGCCTTCGGCGGGAGCGACGCCTACGTCATAGATGGCGCAGACGTTAGGATGGTCGATGGCCGAGGCCAGGCGGGCCTCGCGGAGCTGGGTGGCGCGCATCTGCTCGGTGGATAAGTTGCCGCGCTTGAGGAGCTTGAGCACGACCGGGCGCTGGAGCAGGGTGTCGTTGGCAAGAAAGACGACCCCGCTGCCGCCCGACCCGATCTTGCGGACGAATTCATATTGCTTGATCTCACGGCGCTTCATGTTTCGATTATTGCAAGCCGCGGGGTGTGGATGGTGAGGGAGAAATTATTTGTGCGGTATATACGTTTTCAAAATGGTGCGGAGTTCGTCGATCTGAGGTTGTGTCATCGAGTGTTTTGGAAAGATGGAATAACATCTCTTGCCATTGCTAAACAAGAGAAACACTGTATTGTCTTCTGCAAAAGACGTAAAGTGCTTCCATCCCATGCGCGTCGTAACATCGTTCGTTTGAAATTGGACGAATTCTTGAGAAAAATCAACTGAAGATGGAGAGCGGAGATTAGACATACGCCGATACAGGCGCGCTCCCGAATAATCAAAAAGCAAGGGATAGATGAAGCAGGCTAAAGCGGGCAGGAGAACCAGCCAGTTTGTTACTTGCATACCGGAAATACGGGCGAAGAGCAAAACCAGCAAGACCCAACTCACACCCCAAAGTGGTATTCGCAAAAGATGGAATCGACCGAAGAAACTTTGGATGCTGCTACCAAATCCACGGGCGTGGACAAAGTCGGCCTGCGATAGTTGGTATTCAAGGTGCATATGATTAGTGGCGTGGGGGCTTGCCTTCGCGTTCCCACGGGCGCGGGGTGACGGGGTCGCCCTGCCACTTCTGGCGGCGGCCTACGAGGAACATGATGAGGCCGAAGATGAACATGATGAGGCCCCAGGTGAGGTTGAGGTTCACCCCCATCGACCGCTCGTAGATCGCGCTGTGGCGCGTGAAGAGACCATAGAGGCTCACCATGCCTCCGGTGATGAGGAAGATGAGGCCGAGGGGGATGCGGATGTCGAGACCCATGGGATTCCTTGCTGGCTTCGGTTACGAGCGTACCTCAGGGCTAAAGCCCTTCGCTTGCGAAATGTTGTTGCGGTACGGCTGAAGCCGTGCCCTTAAGCAATACACAAAAGCGGATTCCTACAAAACACAAACAAAAGACTATGCAAAGACGAGGTTGAGGACGATGAGGATGGCCAGCACGGCTATCGCCAGCGTCGCGGGTTTCTGGTACCAGCTTAGGTGACTTTCGACCGGCTTGGGCGTGAGCGAGTAGACCAGGCCGACCAACTCCGGCTCTGGACGTGGTGTCGTTGCGCTGCTAACTACAATGGTTACAACGAAGTTGACCGCGAAAGCGAAGATGGCGGTCCAGAAGTTCTGCGCCATGTCGCTGGGATAGCGATGGATGACGTGGATCCATCCGCCATGAATGCCCGGAACGGCGGCGAATGGGAGGGTGAGGCCGTGATGCAGGAGCGCCGCTCCTGTGCCGGCGAGCAGGCCGGTGAAGGCACCGTGGCCGGTCGTGCGCTTCCAGAACATGCCCAGCAGGAAGGTGGCAAACAGCGGCGCGTTGACGACGGAGAAGACGAGCTGGAGCGCGTCCATGATGTTGTTGAAGTTGGTGACGGCGTAGGCAGCGCCTATGGACAAGAGGATGCCTCCGATGGTGGCCATGCGGCCCATCCAGAGGTAGTGCTCGTCTGTTCCCTTTTTGTTGATGTAGGCCTGGTAGATGTCGTAAGTCCAGACGGTGTTAAAGGCGGTGACGTTGCCGGCCATGCCCGACATGAAGCTGGCGAGCAGCGCGGTGAGGCCGAGGCCGAGCATTCCGGTGGGGAAGAAGGTGAGCAACATCATCGGAATGGCGAGGTCGTAGTTGTAGACGGGGATGCCGTTCGAGTCGACGACGGGCTGGCCGCTGATGGCGTCGATCTTCTGCGGGATGATGCCGTGGGGATGGGCTTCGTTGAGCGGAAGCGGGCGGCCGTTTGGCGTAGTCGTCGCGTAGACGGCCGAGTGTGTGACGCCCATGTGCGAGGTCACGCTGACAGCAATGAGGCCCGGCAGGATGACCAGGAACGGGAAGAACATCTTCGGGATGGAAGCGATGAGCGGGACACGGCGGGCGGAGACCTCGGAGTCGGCGGCCATGGCGCGCTGGATGACGAGGAAGTCGGTACACCAGTAGCCGAAGCTAAGTACGAAGCCGAGGCCCATCGCCAGGCCGACCCATTCGACGCCGAGCGTGTTGGTGGAGGAGTGCGCCATGCCGTGCCAGGAGTGCGTCATGGTGGCGGGAAGGGTGCGCTTGATTCCCTGCCAGCCGCCTACGTTTTTGAGGCCGATCCAGACCAACGGCGCGAAGCCGGCGACGATGAGGAAGAATTGAAGGACCTCGTTGTAGATGGCGCTGGTAAGGCCGCCGAGGAAGATGTAACCCAGGACGATGAGCGCCGACAAAATGATGGAGACGTGGAAGATGTACTGGTCGGGGATGATGCCGTGGAAGAGGCCGAGGGTCTGGATGAGCAGCGCCATCGCATACATCGAGATGCCGGAGCTGATGACCGTCATGATGGCGAAGGAGAAGGCGTTGACGGCGCGGGTCTTCTCATCGAAGCGCAGACGGAGATACTCAGGTACGGAGCGGGCCTTCGAGCCGTAGTAGAACGGCATCATGAAGATGCCGACGAAGATCATGGCCGGGATGGCGCCGATCCAATAGAAATGACTGGTGATGATGCCGTACTTAGCGCCGGAGGCACCCATGCCGATGACCTCCTGCGCGCCAAGGTTGGCCGAGATGAAGGCCAGGCCGCAGACCCAGGCCGGAATGGAGCGTCCGGCGAGGAAGAAGTCGTTCGAGGTGCGCATATAGCGCTTGAGGGCAAAGCCGATGCCCAGAACGAAGACGAAGTAGACCAGCATGATAAGCCAGTCAATGATGGACAGATTCACGGTAGCCCTTAATGTGAGCGCAGTCTGGATTGGTGTGCTTCTTGGGGAACTCTAAATAGTTTCGGTGTAAATTTCCAGTTTGAAACGCGTTGGGGGAGTTGGAGCGTCCGGCTCAGGCACTGGCAAGGTTGTAAAAA
>Ga0207667_10009642_pt1 | contig 11359 bp, 7 predicted proteins | sample KBSCornC52_FD_184301 | JGI IMG/M metagenome (GOLD analysis project Ga0207667, IMG submission 184301) | Corn rhizosphere microbial communities from Kellogg Biological Station, Michigan, USA - KBS Corn C5-2 (SPAdes) (version 2) | ecosystem: Host-associated > Plants > Roots > Rhizosphere > Soil ...
TTTATCATCGTCTTATTAATATACCTGGCTTTGCCGGTGGTATTTTTAATATTACCCGGAACAAAATCCTTAGCAACCGAATTGCTAAGCTATATTGTAAACCCACTTAAGGGAATTTTACTATCGCTGGTACATTACATACCCAATTTACTCACCATTGTGGTAATTTATGTGTTTACCCGCTACATCATCAAACTGATAAAATTTATTGCCGGGGAAATAGAGAACGGTGATTTTGTTATAAAAAACTTTTACCCGGAGTGGGCCTTACCAACCTATAATATTATTAGGATTTTGTTATACACTTTTATGTTTGTGGTAATATTCCCTTATCTGCCCGGTTCCGATTCAAGGGTTTTCCAGGGGGTTACGTTGTTCTTTGGTGTTCTTTTTTCATTTGGCTCGTCGTCGGCTATTTCTAACGTGGTTGCCGGTATCGTGCTAACCTACATGCGTCCATTCAAAATTGGCGACCGCGTAAAAGTCGGCGAAATAATGGGCGACGTAATTGAGAAAAATTTGTTGATCACCCGCATACGAACCTCAAAAAACGAGGACATTACCGTTCCCAATGCCACAATACTGAACGGGGCAACTATAAACTACTCTTCATCATCTAAAAGTTTGGGGTTAATTTTGAATACCAACGTAACCATAGGGTACGACAAACCATGGCAGTCCGTCCACGAATTGCTTATAGAGGCAGCATTGGTAACGGAAGGGATATTGGACGAACCTAAGCCTTTTATTTTACAAACCGCGCTCAACGAATTTAACATCACCTACCAGTTAAACGCGTATACGTCGCTGCCGAATAAAATGTCGAGTTTGTATTCGGGTTTGCACAAAAATATAGTCGATAAATTTAATGCGGCCGGCATCGAGCTGCTGGCACCTCATTTTACTTCATTCAGAGACGGAAATCCTGGGGTAGTTGATTAGATGAGTGGTTGATTGGGATTAGCCAGTGTAGAGGAAAACATTCTTTCGGACTTATTCCAACTCAATCAACTCAATCAACCATTTATCCAACTGAATTTATACTCAAGCATGGGGTTTTTCATCCTGTCGGCAACCCGTAGCAGGCGCACCGGCAAAGTCATAATATAATCGCGGGCTTTTTCGCCGGTTTCGCTTAAATCAACACGGCTTTCAATTTTCCAGTCCTCAATAAGCTCCTTTAATATATCTACATAATCAATGGCCGTGTATATACCCAGGCGCTGGGCAGCGTCGGTGAAATGGCCAAAAGTCTGCCCGATTTTTAAACCTACTTCGCGTAAAAAGTGCGCGGGCATAACTATTTTTTTGCGCATCATATCCTCAAAAGCCAGCATAGCCTCGTTGGCGTCAACCTCAAATATTTTTTCAATAAAATATTTATAAGCTTTTGCATGCCTGGCTTCGTCGCCGGCAATTACGCCGCACATTTTTGACAATAAAGTATCACCATCCTTTTTAGCTTGCGAAGCCACACGACGGTGCGATATATTGGTTGCCAGTTCCTGGAACGAAGTATAAATAAAATTGCGGTAAGGATCGTGGCCGGTGCCAATATCAAAACCATCCGAAATAAGGTATTGAGTTGATACTTCCATCATGCGCATATTTACGCGGCCCGATAAGTATAAGTATTTGTTGAGCAAATCGCCGTGGCGGTTTTCTTCACCGGTCCAGTGACGGGTCCATTGCATCCAGCCACCTTCTTCGCTGTCAGATACACCTTGTACCATGGTTAACCACGATTCATAGGTGGGCAAGGCTTCCTCGGTAATAGTATCGCCAACCAAAACTGCTATCAGGTCGTAGGATAAACCCTGTGCGCTTTCCTGCAGTTCCTTAATTTCACTGAAAAACGTGTCACGGGAGGAGTCAGGTAAAAAATCAGACGGTTGCCAAATTGTATCGATGGGTTTCAAATATTCATCCTTTTTGTCAAGCATGAATTTTTCGATATGCACCATGACTTCCCTTCGCTTTTCTTCAAAAAATTTCATAACGATGTATTACCCGGCAAAGGTAACGATTTATAACAACATTAAATTTATCATTTTAGGCGGGGCTGACCTATGTACCGATACCTACCGGTTTATAATTGATGTGCGCTAATTACCTGATTTTTTTTGATATCCCGAATAAAACAACTTCAATTAATGCAATTCCCCGAAAAATCATGGGAATAATCATTCTTTGAAAGCCTCTTTCATGCAATCAGGCAGGTTTTCCAGCGAGGGGTTTCCGTTAAAGGGTGAAAAATTGCTGTTATAATCCCATAAAATACCAGGTATGTTTAACTTCTTTAATGTTTGCCGAACAGTTTTTATATACCGGCAACGGCTATCTATATCAGCATATTTATTATATACGCCATATTCGCCACATAATATGGGCACATCATATTTATTCCCCCAGTTTTTTACTATCTGCAGCTTATCCTGTACCGATTGTTCGTTGCCATCGATAGGGTATTCTTTGTAATTCTTCTCTCCATCGGTATTTTTTGCCTTTGGGTTAATAATTGGAAATTTTTCCGCACTATAAGGAAATGGCACCCCAACCGTTGATTCCTGGTCGCCTATCCATTCGGCTCCCTGGTGGGTAAATAAAAATGGTTCGTAAAAATGAAATGTGTAAATAATGTTCTCGTCGGCCAGCCGTACAAAACGGCTCAATTCATAAATGCTGTTGTAGTTTGACGCCCCGATAATCAGCGTACGGTTGTTATCAATCTTCCGGATGGCCGTTACAATATTGTATGCAGCATCTTTCCAAATCTGTGGATTCATGTGGGGCGGTTCGTTATAAAGCTCAAAAAAAAGGGCATCGGCGCTCACGTGTCTGTACCGCTTTGTAAGCGCAACCCACAGGTTAATTATCCTTTTTGTTTCCAAAAGAAAATTATTTTCATTAAAATCGCCGCCATGGTAATCTATTATCAGTTTAAACCCGTATAAGTTGCACTGTTTAACAATATTATCAATATGGGAAAATATTTGCTCATCAGGGATTTGCTGGTTCTCAAAATATTCAAATGCAACGGGGAGCCTTATACTTTTAAAACCAAGTTGTTTTAAAAGCGCGAAATCGGTGGTTTTTAAGCCGTTTTCGGTTAGAATTTCCTTATTCCAGGTTTGTTCTAACCACGAAACGCTTACACCGTTATCTAAACTTTTGGCCCTTTTAAAAGCAAGTAAACGCGCGGCCGGGGTAGTTGGATTACTTTTTGCTATATAAGGGAACATTAAAACACTTAACACAAACGCAAGCGCGCCTGGTTTAAAATTTAAGGCACATTTTTTAACAAAGCGTAAGTAAACAAGATGTTTAAATGTGCATAAGTATGTGTGATGATTTTTTATAATTTTCATTTACTTTATGCGGATTAAATTTATAGACAGGTAAAATATTATCATATTTTAAGATAAATAAGAATGTTTGTCCAAATAACAAAAGAAGAATTCGTAAAAGAAGTTTCTAAAAAAGCCTGGTATCAGACTAATAATATTATCTGGACGATAATTTTTATTTACCCCCTGTTTTCTATTGTTGATTACATATTTGCCAACGTATTCTGGGTACAGTTTCTAATTATACGCGTAATTACCGACCTTGTTATACTCGCTTTTTACAGCTTGTTCAGTCGTAAAAACTACGATTTCCGAATATTGTTGCATATTTCTCTATTTTTATTATCATTAACATCGGCATTGCTTTGTAATATAGTTGATATACAGCAATTAAATATCTATTACTTAATGTTCTCGGCTATCTTCCTGTTCTTTAACCTGCAGGTATTTTGGGAACCGTTTAATTCAGTTGTTCAAACTTTTATTGCGTTTGTGCTGCTGGCTATATTTTTCAAACTTTTTAGCCAATACAGCCTCGACCTGGTAATTAGCAACGGCGGCCAGTTCTTCTTTATTATTGCCTTGATTTCATGTTTGGTGCCCGGCGCCCGCTACAAGATAATCGAGAGGGATGTGCGGTCGCAGTTACTGATCGGCAAATCAAACGAACAACTGAAGGAACAGTACCGGGACATTAACGAAAAAAATACGATCATTGATACACAGTATGAGCAACTACGCAAACTGGATAACCAGAAAAATAGCTTTATCAATATAGCAGGCCACGACTTGAAAAACCTGATCGGCTCCATCATCATGAGTAATAACATGCTGAAAGACGAGGAGTACCGCTTAAGCCCGGATCAGCTTGAACTTATCGGGTATATATCCGAAGCATCCGAAAAAATGCAATACCTGCTTAACAAATTAATGGACGTAAAAGAGATTGAGGCGGATGAAATGAAATTCAACCTCGAGATCTTTGATATCAATACCGAAGTTACAAACGTATTTAAAGGGCTAGTTGAAACGGCCCAAATGAAAAATATTCACCTGGTTGACAATATATCCAAATCCCCTATTGTAGTTAACCTCGATCGTGTATTTGCCGGACAGGTATTTCAAAACTTGCTATCAAATGCAATAAAATTTTCGCAAACAAATAATAACATCAGGGTTGAAACCAGCCTGCAGCGCCAAAAGTTTGTTTTCGAGATAATAGACGAAGGCAGCCCTATCGGGCTTTATGAGCTGGACACGATGTTTAACAAGTTAAAAACCCTGAGCGAGGCATCGGGCCATGTGGAAAACCGGCTTGGTTTGGGGCTTTCAATAGCAAAATTAATGACCCAGGAGATGGGTGGAGAATTATCGTACCGTAGTAACGATAATGGCAACTATTTTAGAGTAGAGTTTCAAGCAATAAACTAATATCGACAACCAATGAATAAATTTTTTACCTTATTAGCCCTTGTATTTCTTTTAAGTAAGGCATCATTGGCTCAAAGTATAGTGTCCTTTAAGTCGTTAGGACATGAAGATGCTGCGATTTACGGAATGAGCGGCGCCAGTTCAGTTTATGTCAAAATATCACCTTTGGTAGAAATTGAAGGAAGTAAGCTGGTTTTATATTTCGAACCTTCGCAGGCGTTGATAAAAGAACACTCTTTTATTAACATTATCCTTAACGATAAACCTGTTTACAGCGGTCGACTAACAGCAGACTCTGTTAACAAGGTTTCCATTACGCTTACAAAGCAAAACCTATCGCCCGATCGGTTTTTGAAGATCCAGGTAAAAACGTTGCTAACCGTATCGGACGATATTTGTAAGGATTTGGATAACCCGGCTATGTGGTTAAAGGTAAAAGACTATTCATACCTGTCGCTGCTGAAAAACAAAAATGCTAATGAAAGCGATATCAATATCAGCAATTGTTTTGATACCAAAAGGGCAATTGTTTACCCTGCTGAACCAAGCCTGAACGATCTTAAAGCGGTGGCATGGGCTTATTCGAGGTTAAAGAAAAGCCAAAGCAAAAACATATTAATGTTCCAGGCCGGCCAGGTTCCTGACAGCATTCGCAACTACATTGAAGTTGGTAACATGGCGACGCTGCCTGATGATAAAAAATCATTGATAAAGGTAACCCCGCAATCTGGCGAAGGCATCCTTTACCTGGCAAAATCGACCAGCATGGCTAATGATACCATTACGCAAATGGTTAATGTAAGGGGCCAGATGGTTGCGCAAAAATCGGTTTCGCATGAAACATTGCCAACCGAAATACTGCTGGTATCGGGCGGCGATGATGCCGGTTATGATAAAGCGATAACTGCGCTGGGTAACATCAACATATTAAATTCGAGCTTTGGCGATTACCTGATCATCAACAAGGCCGAGAATACTTTATTAAAAACTATTGATGTAAACCGTTCGAGGGTAACACTTAAACAAGTTGGCGGTTCAAGCGATTTCCTTTCGGGCATTGGGTCGTTAAAAAGCGCTTACACTTTTAAAAACAGCGATTTTAACTTTACGCCTAAAGAAGTTGAAATACGTTTTATCGGCAGCTATAGCGGTTTAAGCGCCGGCGACAGGGGTTATTTTAATATTTACCTGAATGGTTTGCTGATCAGCAGCGAAAAGCTTGATGCTTCGGGTAAATTAAATACATCAGTAACCATCAACCGATATCAGCACCACAAATACAATACGCTGGAATCGGAATTCAGGTTTTTCCCAACTAATGGCGAGTGTAAAAACAGCTTCATCAACTTTTTTGGCGAAGTTGACGCAGACAAATCATACCTGGAATCAAAAAATCCTTTTATCTCCAGCGACCTGAGTTTTTACCAGTATCCTGAAGCATTTAACTCCGGCACTACTAAAATAATTGTATCAAAATCGGTTGCTAAATATGCTGCCGGTGCACTGGGCGAAATTGTTTACGAGTTAAATAACAACATCAACGCCAATAACTTCCCCGAGTTTGCTTACTCTGATGGATTCCCGGAAGGTGATCTGAAGAAAAGCAATATCATCGCTTTGCTTGATAAACAAGATCCTTTAATGGGCAAATTCCAGAATGCGCCTATCCACTTCGAGCAAAATTTCAGGGTTTATAATACTGACAGCAATAAACCAATATATTCGTTATCAGATACCGTATCAACGGGTTTGGCACAAATCTTTTACGGCCCAAGCAATAATGCAACGCTCATATTGATGGCAACCGGAGCGCACCAATCTGATGCATTCCTGGCTGCGTCCAAGTCCATCACAGAGCAATTGTCTACGCTATCGAGCAACGTGTGCATTACCGATGCAAATTCCAATAAATACTTATTCAACATTAATAAATCAAGCGATAACCTTGAATATGTTGAAACCAAAAGTGCCCTGACCGTTTTTTGGGACAGGTATAATTTATACATCTTGCTGGGCATACTGATATTGATCTTGTTATCATTCCTGTATGTTCGTTCAAGGGTACAAAGGTCACAGGAAATTTATAACGATTAAATTTTGTTAGCAGGGGTTCGTTAAAAAAATAAGTAACCATAGTGAGCAATGTCTTACTATGGTTACCTTATAGGTTATTTCAACATTTTTATTGAAACAAAACAAATATGTCTATTCCTGAGCTTTTGGTTAATGACGGTTTTATCACGCGGGCGGATCGGGAAAGAATTGAAAATTTTTCTGCCCGTTCAGGGCAATCCTTTATTAAAGTAGCTTTAAATTTTGGTTACATCTCCCGCAAAAATTACGAGCGGTCGATGATCAATGCCGGTTACCAATTCAGCGAGATCCGTCAACTGGAATTTGATCCTGAAGTACTTAGTAAAATAGAACTAAAATTTGCCGAACAAAATGCCGCACTACCTTTACGAATTGTAAATAACCGGGTAGTGACAGTGATGGCCGACCCCAGCAACACGTTATTTATCGACTTTATAAGATTTACGTATGATTGCGAACCAGAAATTATTGTTGCCTCGGATTTAGATATTGTTTGGCTGAGCCACAAATTACTTGGCGATAAATATGTAAAGTCATCGGTATACGAACTTTTAAACCGCGACCCGGCTAACTCTGCTTTCATTACGTTTTCATCAGGCCAACTGATATTCTTTTTTATTTTACTGGCAGTTGTTGTTATCGGGCTGGTGGTTAATTTTAAATTCACGTCCATCCTGCTCAATATTCTCATCAGTTCGTTTTTCCTGGTAGCCATCCTGTTTAAGCTATTCCTGGCGCTGGTAGGTTCGCGTTTCGAATTACACCAGGCGGTAACACGCGAAGAATTAAGGGAAGTTAAAGAAGCTGAACTCCCAATATATACTATTTTGCTGCCGGTTTATAAAGAAGATAAGCTGATTAAAAAACTCATCTGGAACCTGCAGGCCATCGACTACCCCCGCGAAAAACTGGATATTAAGCTACTGATAGAGGAAGACGACGACAAAACCCTGAATGCTGTGCGGAACCTTGATTTCCCGGCCATTTTTGAGGTGGTGGTGGTACCGTTTCATATGCCAAAAACAAAACCAAAAGCCTGTAATTATGGCTTGCATTTTGCAAAGGGCAAGTATCTTACCATTTATGACGCAGAGGATATCCCCGATACCGACCAGTTAAAAAAGGTAGTTACGATGTTTAATAAACTGCCATCAAACTTTATTTGTATCCAAAGTGCGCTCAACTACTATAACAGGAACGAAAACTTCCTGACCAGGATGTTTACGCTTGAATACTCATACTGGTTTGATTACATGCTGCCCGGACTGGACACCCTGGATATTCCTATTCCACTGGGTGGTACAAGTAACCACTTTAAACTCGAGAATCTGGTTGAACTTGGTGCATGGGATCCTTTTAACGTTACCGAAGATGCCGACCTTGGCGTACGTGCATATGCAAAGGGCTATAAAATTGCCGTAATAAACTCTACAACGTACGAAGAAGCCAATAACGAGCCATTCAACTGGATACGCCAGCGCTCCCGGTGGATAAAAGGTTATATGCAAACATATCTTGTACACATGCGTAACCCGGTAGCTTTATGGCGAAAAGTAGGTTGGAAGGGATTTTTAGGGTTCAACTTCTTTATCGGCGCCACACCGCTTACTTTCCTTGTATACCCATTTTTGCTCGGGATATTTATTGCCTACCTGGTATTCGATCTTTCAACCATCAGGACATTTTTCCCGGACTGGGTGTTATTTATGTCGATATTTAATTTGATGGTTGGCAACATCCTGATGATATACATTAACATGATGGCGGTGTTTAAACGGCGCTATTATGAACTGATACTTTTTTCGATTGCTAACCCGGTTTATTGGTTATTACACTCTATTGCCGCCTTTAAAGGGCTGTATCAATTAATTGTTAAACCTTTTTACTGGGAAAAAACTGACCACGGGCTTAGTAAAGTTAACAGCCCGACAAACGTTGTTAAATGAGAAACCAATCCAGATATCTCCTGCTTATTACTGCCCTGCTGGCGGTATACTATGTGGTATGCGGTTTTTATTTAAACCACCTGGGCTACTATAGCCAGGAAGCGCTGTTTTATGTTGAAAAAGCGAAGATCATTCTTGATGGATTAGGTAACCGGCTTAAGGTAATGGGGTTAACGTCTCCTATACTTCCGTTTTACACCTCCTTTATCTTTTCATTTAAAAATAACTTACTCGCGCCGGTTATTGCATCGTCATTATGTACAGCACTGTTGTTTTATATACTAGCTAATACACTTGTAAAACGGGTTGGCGATATCTTTTACATTTTTATACTGCTGGTTATATTTTTATTTCACCCGGGCATATTATACGCGGCTACGTCCGGAAAGTCAACAGCGATGATATTGATTTTCTTCTTCCTGTTCTTTTTTAACCTGCTGAAATTCTACCGGTCAAATACAACTTTTCACGTTTCTATCGCCAGTATTTGTTTGGTTATATTGATATTTTGCGACTATAAATTTATCTGGCTTACGTTGTTTTTCATCCCGCTGGTGCTTTCAATCACCATACAGAGTTTAAACCTGAGCGAGCAGGAATCTATCTTCAGGTTATTTCAAAGTTTCAACAATCCGTCGCTGCGCCGCAAGCTCATCAATAAAACTTTCGCGTTGTATATCATTTTATTTGTGTTACCGCTGGCCTGTATTATTTGTTATAAGTTACTCAACCTTACCCACGCACAGGATTTAAATTACTTTATAGAAAGCCCTTATGCCACATGGACGGTTTTAGCAGATAAATTGAGTTTTGACCAATTATCAACCAGTTCTGTTTACCAACTGCCCGAAACCTCGATATTGATATCGGCCAGGATACTCATCTTTTGCCCCATGATGCTGGTGGCTATTTATTTGTTCAGGGATAGCACCTACCAGTTGCTTACCTTAATTACCCCTTTTGCATTTGTTGAGTTTTTACACATTAAATACGATAAGGTATTTTTAGTTCACGAGTACTACCTCATTTTCCTGGTGCTGGCATTGCTCTGTATTTTGTATAAGTCGCAAACCATAAAAAACCAGGCGGTCTTGAAATTGGTAGTGGGCGTATTAACCGTTGTGCAGCTGTATACCGGCTTTGTATTTCTACGGGATTCATCTACCCGCGAAGAGCGGAATTTTATTACTGCGGCCTTAAACCGCACACCTGATACCCAGCAAGCGCAAAACCGGCAACTTGCCGATTACCTGAATCACTTACCGGCCGACACCCACATCCTGGTTGATGATGCGATAGCTTATCCCGTGGTTGCCTTTACCGATAATGTGCGAAGATTAACCCTGCCTTACCAGGAAGGCGTTTACCTGAGTGCCATTGAGGCCCCGGATAAATACGATGACTATATTTTACTGGCAACTGAAAAAAACGAAGTAACCGGGTTTACCCAGCTTAACAATAAATACATCCCGGTAATTAAAAAGTCCAACAGCGCCTTAAAGCTGCGCCGGGTATTTGAAACTGATGATTGGGTGCTGTATAAGATTTTCGATAATTAAGTCGATTATAAATTCACCGGATGCGAGGATCGTTTTACCTCCACTAATAAGTCTCACCCAGTAATTAACTACTCTTCGGGTTCAGTGAATGTGCTAGCCTGCTCCGCTGGGGCGGAACCTTCGCGTTGTAGCAGTTGTTCTTTTGCAAGGTTAAAAACCCTGGCGAACAGTGCCAGGCTTGCTACCCAAGGAATCCAAAACGTAAAATTGGGGTTTATTAGTAACCAATGGATACTAAAATTATCATACAGTTTAGGCCCCAAATATACCAGCAGGTTATTGAGCCCAATTAATACGGCAAAACACCAGAAAAATACACGAATAACACGGTTGCTCACGGCAAAAAAAGTGACGACCATATATGCCACGCTAACCTCGAACAGTAGCCGGAATAGGTGCAGCAATTCGAGAATCCTCTCCCCTTCAATAAATAAGGAACAACCAGAACAGAGATAAACATGCGGAGTTGAACTACCAGGAAAACGATAATACCTGACCAAATCCACTTTTGTTCCTTAAAGACCCTAATGATCCAAAGTAAGCCGATATATAACACTAAGGCGGCTATTCCCTGCGCAGCCAGTACCACTGCATAACCAATTTGATTTAGCTGTGGTCGTGAGTGGTTAAGGTCCCTGATTAAAGTTTCGTGAAAATAAAAGACTTTTCCGACGCCAGATACAACAAGAATAATGTTGACTATTAAAAAGAATAATGCGGTGCGTTTATCTATTTTCACTACACTAATCTACGTTTATCTATGGTATCCGCAAAATGCGCGGGAGTGTTGGAAAGTTGTAAAGCTGAAAGGTTGTGTTTCCGGGCTACCATAAATGCCGAAAGGTTATAAAACAAGAAAGCCTCATGATCACTCACGAGGCTTTTCTTTAAGATTTGGCACCGACCTACTCTCCCACATTTTACTGCAGTACCATCGGCTCTGGCGGGCTTAACTTCTCTGTTCGGAATGGGAAGAGGTGGA